>JABLTR010008094.1_pt1 | contig 28278 bp, 32 predicted proteins | sample 7160071 | NCBI WGS metagenome assembly JABLTR01 (sample SAMN14651230, study PRJNA627086) | human gut metagenome | isolation source: feces | host: Homo sapiens | reverse complement strand
GGTGAATTGGCCCGAAGGGCCAAGAGAAGGTGGCCTGGGCCATTGGCTTCTTTCTGGGCATCCAGAAAGAAGCTCGCCGCCGGGGCGGCGAAATCCCCTGCGATGAACGAAGCAATCCGATTATCGCCCCCTCATCCGCCCCAGTGTGCGCACTGGGGCACCTTCCCCCCAGGGGGGAAGGCTTATAAAGAGCAGGCGGCGAAACAACCCAGCAAAAATCTAAACCTCCACCGGCGCCCCGTCCCGAAACACCTTCCGGACACTCTTCTCCGCCTTGCTCCGGGGGAGCATGACCTCCCGGCCGCATCCCTGGCAGCGGAGCTTGAAATCCATGCCCACCCGGAGGACGAGCCACTCCTGGCTCCCGCAGGGGTGGGCCTTTTTCATTTTCAGCACGTCGTTCACATGGATATCCACGGCTCACACCTCCGCCATTTTAAAGCCGATGCCCCAGATGGTCTTGATATACTCCCGGTCGCTGGCCTTTCCCAGCTTGGAGCGCAGGTTGCTGATGTGGACGTTGACGGTGTTGTCGTCCCCGAAGTAGTCCTCCCCCCACACGTGCTGGTAGATCTGCTCCCGGGTGAACACCTTCTTGGGGTACTCCATCAGCAGGGCCAGAATCTCAAACTCCCGGGCGGTGAGGGTAACGGGCTTTCCCCCGGCGGTGACGGTGAACTCGTCCCGGTCCAGCAGCAGGTCCCCGCAGGAGAGCTGCTGCTTCTGGGCCGGGGGCGCGGAGAACTTCTTCACCCGCCGCAGCTGGGCCTCCACCCGAGCCAGCACCTCCAGGTTGTCAAAGGGCTTGGGGATGAAGTCGTCCGCCCCCATGCGCAGCACATTCACCTTGTCCTCCAGTCCCGCCTTGGCGGACAGGACGATGATGGGCATGGTACGCAGGGGCCGGATCTTCTGAATGAACTGCTCGCCGGTGAGGCCGGGGAGCATCAAATCCAGCAGCACCAGGTCGAAGTTCTCCCGCTCCGCCCAGAGGAGCCCCTCGCTGCCGGAGAAGGCCGCCTGGCTCTCATACCCCCCATCCCGCAGGATGGTGCACAGCAGATTGTTGATGTCCTGGTCGTCCTCCACCACCAGGACGCGAATGGATTCCATGGGTTTTCCTTCCTTTCTTAGGAAATATGCAAAATCCGTAGGGGCATGCTGTACGCACCCACGGACGGCCCCGTGAGGGCACGGGGCCCTACAAAAACAGGCTTTGGCAGGGCCCGATGCCCTCATCGGGCCGATCTTCAATTTTGCCGCCTCTACTTCTTGATCTCCTCCCAGTACCGCCGGGCGGCCTGCTCGGTCTTGTTGTCCCCGTACTGGTAGTATTTCCGGTTTTTCAGCTCATTGGGCAGATACTGCTGCTTCACCCAGTGGCCGGGGAAGTCGTGGGGGTACAGGTACCCCTGCTCCCGCTCCATCCCCGCTGAGTCGGCGTGGACGTTCTGGAGCTCCCGGGGGATGTCCCCAGTGCGGCCCGCCCGCACGTCCGCCATGGCCGCGTCGATGGCCATGCAGGCGGAGTTGGACTTGGGCCAGGTGGCCAGGAGAATGGCCGCCTCGGACAGGGGGAGCTTGGCCTCGGGCAGGCCCAGCTGCAACGCGCTGTCCACACAGGCCTTCACGATGGGCACCGCCTGGGGGTAGGCCAGCCCCACGTCCTCGCTGGCGGAGCACAGCAGCCGCCGGATGGCGGTGATCAGGTCCCCCGCCTCCAGCAGCCGGGCCAGGTAGTGGACCGCCGCGTCCGGGTCGGAGCCCCGCAGGGACTTCATCAGGGCGGAGGCGATGTCGTAGTGGTTGTCCCCCTCCCGGTCGTAGCGCATGGCGGATTTCTGGGCCGCTGTCTGGGCGTCCTCCAGGGAGATCACCAGCTTTCCCTCCTCCCGCCGGGCGGCGGAGGAGAGCAGCTCCAGGGCGTTCATGGCCTTGCGGATGTCCCCGCCGCAGGCGGAGGCGATGTGCTCCCGCACCCCGTCCTCCAGCACAAGGGTCCCACCCATCCGCTCATTGAGCAGGTCCACCCCCCGGTCAATGGCGGGGAGGGCGTCCTCGGCGGTGATCTGCTTGAACTCAAACACCGTGGACCGGGAGAGCACCGCCCCGAACACGTAGAAGAAGGGGTTCTCGGTGGTGGAGGCGATGAGGGTGATCTTCCCGTTCTCCATGAATTCCAGCAGGGACTGCTGCTGCTTCTTGTTGAAATACTGGATCTCGTCCAGGTACAGCAGCACCCCGTCCGGGGCCAGGAGGGTGCCGATGTCGGCGATAATGTCCTTAATATCAGAAATAGAGGCGGTGGTGGCGTTGAGCCGGTGGAGGGGGCGGTTGGTGCGCTGGGCGATGATGTTGGCCACCGTGGTCTTTCCCGTCCCCGAGGGACCGTAGAAGATCAGGTTGGGGATGTCGCCCCCCTCGATGATCCGGCGCAGCAGGCCGTCCTTTCCTAAAATATGCTTCTGGCCCACCACCTCATCCAGGGTTTTGGGCCGTATTTCGTCGGCGAGAGGCCGGTAGGCCATGGCGCGTTCTTCCTTTCCTGCAAAAAATCAGGTGAGCTCCTTTTTCATGCACAGGCACAGCTCGTCCCCGGCAAATGGCCCCCAGGGCTTGGTCTCTTGATACCCCAGCTTGGTGTACAGGGCGACGGCCTCGGGCATGGCCCGGCCCGTCTCCAGGGCCATAAACTGGTACCCGTGAAACAGGGCCTGGAGCTCCAGCTGTTCCACCACCTGCCGGGCCAGACCCCGGCGGCGGAACTCCGGGAGGACATAGACCCGCTTGAGCTCGGCGGTGTCCTCGTCCAGGGGCTGGATGGCCCCGCAGGCCGCCGGCGTGCCGTCCACGATCAGCAGACAGGCCGCCTCGATCTTCTCCAAGGTATTGTAGGGCCGGTACTGGAGGGCGGTCTCTCCAAACCGGTCCACATACTCCTGGTCCAGCTTGCGGACCAGGGAACGGAATTTGGGGTCGTCCCCGCCGGTGAGGCGGAGCTCCCGCTTGCCGCCCCTCATGGGTCCAGCTCCAGAGTGGTCCGAAAGGCCACCACCGCGTTGCCCACAATTTGAATTTCACCGGGCTGTCCGTTCTCCAGTGCCACCCGCACCTCCATGGAGCCGGGGCGGCCCATGGCCTCCCCCTGGACGGCGGTGAACCGAACCTCGTCTCCCTCTGCGGGAATCAGCCCGTTCCGGACCAGATAGGCCCCCATGGGGCCGTTGGCGATCCCCGTCACCGGGTCCTCGGCCACCCCGTTTGCGGGGCCGAACATCCGGGCGTGGACCAAGGGCTCCTCCCCCGGGTGGAGGGTAAAGACCAGATAGCCGCTGCAGCCGATCTCGCCGCTCAACTCCTTCAGGGCCTCCAGGTCGGGGGTCAGGCTGTGCAGCTTGTCCAGGCTTCTAAGCACCACCATCAGCTTGGGGGACCCCACAGAGGCCGAGGCCATGGGGCAGCCCGGCCGCAGGTCGTCACGGGTCACACCCAGGGCGGCCAGCACCCGGTCCTGATGCTCCCGGGACAGGGGCTCCCCCAGGACGGCCCTGCCCTGGGACATGACCACCCGGCAGTCCCCGTTCTCCTTACACACGTCTACCGCGAAAATACCCGCTCCGCACTTCTGGACCACCCGGGCGCTGTCCAGCCCCAGCTCCATGGCCCGGACATAGTGAGAGGCGATGGTGGCGTGGCCGCAGACCGGGACCTCCTTGGCAGGGGTGAAGAAGCGCACCTGCACGTCGTACTCCCCCGGTTTTCCGGGCAGGATGAAGGCGGTCTCCGAGTTGTTCAGCTCCCGGGCGATGCGCCGCATCTCCTCATCGGTGAGGCCCCGGGCGTCCAGCACCACCCCGGCGGGGTTGCCCGAGAGCTTTTCCTTGGTGAATGCGTCCACCTGATAGACCGCATAGCTTCGCTTCATGGATGTTTCCTCCTTTATGCCTCCTGGCCGGCGGGGGCCTCCTCCTGGAGCAGCCCCGCCGCCAGACACATCTTTTGTTTCCCCAAGTAGTTCACCAGGGCGATGGACCGGCCCACCCCGATCATGGCCGCGATGGTCCCCACGCCGATGCCCACAATCCGGCCCGCCGCCAGCAGGCCCAGCACGCAGGTGGCCGCCACGCAGCCCACGTCAAACACATTTTTTGCAAAGCCCTGGTCCCGGCCCAGCCTCTCCGCCACCGCAGCCACGATGCCGTCGCCGGGGTTGGGGACCAGCTTCATGTTTACCGTGATGGCCGCTCCCGCTCCGGTGAAGAAGATGGCCGCCAGCAGCAGGCCGAAGTTGGCCAAAAACCCGTGTTCCGCCGCCTCATAGGGGATGAGGGCGCTGTACAGGTTCAGCACCCGGCTGAATGCCAGGCTCAGGGGCAGCTGGAGCAGGTCGGTGAGCCGGCTGTTTTTCCCCCGGAGCACAAACTGCCCCGCCACAAAGAGGGAGTACAGCAGGAAGGTCATGTCCCCGAAGTTCCAGCCCCAGATCTCCGACACCGCGAAGGCGATGGAGATGATGGGGGACACCCCCAGCCCCGCCTTGGTGTTCAGGGTCAGCCCCAGGGCCAGCACCAGCATGCCCAGCAAGTACAACACCCAGCGATTTACGGTTTTCAAGAAATCCTCTCTCCTTGTGTTATGGTTTTATGCGTTGGCCCCGGCCCGGCTTTTAGCGAAGTGGTCGCACCAGGGCCGCAGGGTGCAGCTCTCACACTGGGGCCGGCGGGCGATGCACACCGCCCGGCCGTGGAGCACCATCCGGTGGCAGAAGTCGTTGGACTCCTCCGGTGGGAGCACCTGCCGCAGCTGCATCTCCACCTTGGCGGGATCTTTGGAGCCGTCGGTGAGGCCCAGCAGACCGGTGATCCGGATACAGTGGGTGTCGGCCACCACCACTCCGGGCACGTGGAATACGTCTCCCAGCATGAGGTTGGCCGTCTTGCGGCCCACACCGGGCAGCTTCAGGAGCTCCTCCATGGTGCCCGGCACCTTGCCGCCGTAGTCCCGCAGCAACATCTGGGAGGCCAGGACGATGTCCCGGGCCTTGGCCCGGAAGAAGCCGGTGGAATGTATGTACTGCTCCACCTCGGCCACGTCCGCCTGAGCCAGGGACTCCAGGGTGGGAAACCGGGCGAACAGGGCGGGGGTGACCTTGTTCACCCGCTCGTCGGTGCACTGGGCCGCCAGGCGCACGGAGAACAGCAGCTCATAGTCCTTCTCATATTCCAGGGAGCACAGGCTGTCGGGGTAGAGCGCCTTCAGCTCGTTGACAATGCTCCAGACTTCCTCGTTGGTTTTCATAGACTGTCCCACCTCACGGGTCAGAGTTTAGATGCGCCCACAGGGCGAACAAAGTTATTATATCACATCAGAAAAAGAAATTCGACAGGATTTTGGACGTTTTCCGGAAACAGGGCCATCTTGTTCCCGCCCTGCGTCAAAACGATCTGTTTCCTCCGGCCCCGCTTCCAAAAAACTGTGGAAACAATTCGTTGTAATTTCCGCCCGGTCTGTTATAATAGGGAATATCACCGCCCGGACGCCGGGCTGAATCAGAGAAAAAGGAGTGTTCCCATTGGTCACAGAAGTCATGGACTTTATCACCGCCGCCGACCCTGAGGTGGGGCAGGCCATCCGTGCCGAGTATGACCGGCAGCAGCAGAACATCGAGCTCATCGCCTCGGAGAACATCGTCAGCGCCGCCGTCCTGGCCGCCGCCGGCACCGTCCTCACCAACAAGTACGCCGAGGGCTACCCCGGCAAGCGCTACTACGGCGGCTGCCAGTGCGTGGACGTGGTGGAGAACATCGCCATCGAGCGGGCAAAGAAACTCTTCGGCGCCAATTACGCCAACGTGCAGCCCCACTCCGGCGCCCAGGCCAACTTCGCCGTCTATCAGGCCCTGTGCCAGCACGGGGACACGGTGCTGGGCATGAGCCTGGACCAGGGCGGACACCTGACCCACGGCTCCCCGGTGAATTTTTCGGGCAAGAACTACAACATGGTGGCCTACGGCCTGGGCGAGGACGGCCGCATCGACTACGTCCAGGTGCGGGACCTGGCCCGAAAGCACAAGCCCCGCATGATCCTGGCCGGCGCCTCCGCCTACCCCCGGATCATCGACTTCAAGACCTTCGCCGACATCGCCCACGAGGTGGGCGCCTATCTGTTCGTGGACATGGCCCACATCGCCGGCCTGGTGGCCGCCGGGTGCCACCCCTCCCCCATCCCCTATGCCGACGTGGTGTCCACCACCACCCACAAGACCCTCCGGGGCCCCCGGGGCGGCATGCTCCTGTGCAACGATGAGGCCATCGCCAAGAAGCTCAACTCCGCCATCTTCCCCGGCTCCCAGGGCGGCCCCCTGGAGCACATCATCGCCGCCAAGGCGGTGGCCCTGGGCGAGGCCCTCAAGCCCGAGTTCAAGACCTACCAGCAGCAGATCGTCAAGAACGCCGCCGTCCTGGCCCAGACCATCATGGAGGGCGGGCTGGATCTGGTGTCGGGCGGCACGGACAACCACCTGATGCTGGTGGACCTGCGCCCCGCCCACCTCACCGGCAAGGAGATGGAGCACCGCCTGGACGAGGTGTATATCACCGTCAACAAGAACGCCATCCCCAACGACCCGGAGAAGCCCTTTGTCACTTCCGGCATCCGGGTGGGCACCCCCGCCGTCACCTCCCGGGGCTTCACCGAGGAGGACATGAAGGTGGTGGGCCGCCTCATCTGCCAGGCCGCCCAGGACGACTTCGCCTCCAAGGCGGACGAACTGCGCGCCCAGGTGAAGGAGCTCACCGGCCGCTATCCCCTCTATCAGAACGTCTGACCCTGCACCCTGCCTTTCCGCTCCGGCGGTCCATGAGGACTGCCGGAGCTTTTTTGTTCCGGGAGCGGTTTTCTCCAGTTTTCCCGCGTTTTTGCCGGGACAGACACGTATTGTGGTATGTGAAAAAAGTCCCAAAGAAACCTTAATCGTTTCTTAAACATTTGTAATTGCCTTGTAATTGCTTTTCCCGGAAAAAGCAACCTATAATGGAACAGGAGAATGCACTGATCTGCAGATGCGGCCCCCCCGCATGGCTGTGCCGCGCGGGTGAACCCCTTTGCGGTTTGCTCAGCAGACATTACGTTAGGAGGACTTGATACCATGCCAGAAGTGACTGTTCCCCAGCCCGCTCCAGCCGCGTCCCCGGCCTCTCCGCCGGGCCGGCCCAAGCCGAAGTTCAACAAGCGCAAGGTGCGCCAGGCGGTTATTGCCGGCGCGGTTGTGGTGGCTTTGGCGGCGGGCGGCTTTCTGCTCTACCGCTTTCTGACCAAGCAGGACAGCGCCAGCAGCGAGATCCAGACCCAGGCCGTCCAGTACGGCACCATCCAGAGCAAGGTTACCGGCAGCGGCAACGCCAAGGCCAAGGAATCCGCCGCCATCACCCTCACCGCCGGCGGCACGGTGCAGGAGGTCTTTGTCTCCCCCGGCGACACGGTCACCGCGGGCCAGCCCCTGTACACCATCTTCAGCCAGGAGGCCCAGGACCAGGTGACCCAGGCCCAGACCCAGGTGGACAACCTGAACAAGGAGATGTCCGCCCTGCTGGAGGACGCCAACAACCTCACCGTCCGGGCCCCCTTCGCCGGCAAGCTCATCAATGTGAAGGAGTTCCAGCCCGACCAGGAGGTGGCCAAGGAGACCGCGGTGGCCACCCTGGTCAACGACAAGAAGCTGAAGCTCTCCCTGTACTTCAGCTACGCCTACGAAAACCAGATCCGCACCGGCCAGTCCGTCCAGGTGTCCATCCCCACCGTCATGGGCACCTACACCGGCACTGTGGAGAAAATCAACAAGGTCCGCTTCATCTCCCCCGAGGGGGCGGTCCACTTTGAGGTGGTCATCGCCTTCCAAAACCCGGGCACCCTCACCGCCGGGATGGACGCCTCGGCCACCCTCACCGCCTCGGACGGCTCCGCCATCTACCCCTATGAGAACGGCAAGACGGAGTACTACGAGACCCGGGAGATCGTCACCAAGGCCGCCGGGCCGGTGGTGTCCCAGGGCAATCTGATGGACTACGCCGACGTGTCCGCCGGGGAGGCCCTGCTCACCCTGGGCTCCAGCACCATCGACGAGACCATCATGTCCAAGCAGAAGGAGATCGACGAGGCCCAGAAGAAGCTGGCCGACGCCCAGAAGGGCCTGGCCGACTTCAACGCCGTCTCCCCCATTGACGGCTCGGTCACCTCCTGCACCCTCATCCCCGGCACGGAGGTCAAGAGCGGCGACACCGTGGTCACCATCTCCAACACCACCAACATGGTGGTGGACATCACCGTGGACGACCGGAACATCGCCTTTGTCCAGCCCGGCCTGACGGTGGAGCTGAGCGACTGGAACGGCAACACCTTCATCGGCACCGTCACCGCCATCAACATGGGGGCCGCCGAGAGCCAGAACGGCATGACCAACTACCCTGTCACCCTGACGGTGGACAACCAGGACGGCTCTCTGCTGGCCGGCATGTATCTGGACTACTCCTTTGTGGCCAGCCAGTCGGATGACTGTATGATGGTTCCCATGCAGAGCGTGAAGAACATTCCCGGCGAGGACGGCAGTACGGACAGCGTGGTCTTTATCCGGGCGGACAAGCGCCCCGAGAACGCGGTGGACCTGGAGATCCCGGAGCCGGAGCCCGGCCAGCCCCCCATGTACCCCTCTCCCGAGGACGGCTTCTATCCCGTGAAGGTGGAGACCGGCCTGAACGACGACTACAACGTGGAGATCAAGAGCGGCCTCAACGGGGACGAGGAGGTCTTTGTCAACTACCTGGTCGAATCGGCCTATGGATGAGCGGGGTGAACTGCCATGCTCATTGACGTGAAAGACCTCTATAAAATCTATAACGAGGGAAAGGAGAGCGAGGTCCGGGCCTTGGACGGGGTCACCCTGTCCATCGACCGGGGGGAGTTCGTGGCCATCATCGGCGCCTCCGGCTCGGGCAAATCCACCCTCATGAACATCCTGGGCTGCCTGGACATCCCCACCTACGGGGACTACATCCTCAACGGCACCCACATCAACGACCGCTCCGACCGGCAGCTGGCCCACATCCGCAACAAGGAGATCGGCTTTATCTTCCAGGGCTATAACCTGATCCCCGCCCTCACCGCTTACGAAAACGTGGAGCTGCCCCTCATCTATCAGGGGGTGTCCATCTTCCAGCGGGAGGAGCGGGTGATGGAGGCCCTGAAAAAGGTGGGCATGGACTCCCGCTGGAAGCACAAGCCCGCCGAGATGTCCGGCGGCCAGCAGCAGCGGGTGGCCATCGCCCGGGCCATCGCCACCCACCCCCCCATCATCATGGCCGACGAGCCCACCGGAGCCCTGGACTCCAAGACGGGCCGGCATGTGCTGGAGATCCTCCACACCCTGAACCAGGAGGGATCTACCATTATTCTCATCACCCACGACAACGGCATCGCCGCCACCGCCCACCGGGTGGTCCGCATCTCCGACGGCCGCATCGTGGCCGACGGCACCCGAGAGGAGGTGGGTCTATGAAGCTGGGCCAGGCATTCAAAATGGCCGCCAAGTCTATCTTTTCCAACATCGGGCGCTCGGCCCTCACCATGCTGGGCATCATTATCGGCCTGGCGGCGGTGATCATCCTGGTGTCCTACGCCCAGGGGCAGAACGCCGCCATGCGGGCCTACTACGAGAGCATGGGCACCAATACGGTGGAGGTCTACGCCTATACCTGGGACTCCTCCCTGGATGTATCCAAGTCCCTGTACAACTACTGTCTGGGTATGGACAATCTGGTGGTGGGCGTCACCCCCAACGGTCAGGTCAGCAGCAGCCCCAAGATCTCCTACGGCTCCAAGACTCTGCCCACCGACGACTACCAGACCGCCACCACCCTCTATCTGGGCAACGACCAATACGGCCTGTGCAACGACTACCAGATCGCCCGGGGGCGGGAGCTGTCCTTCCTGGACATGGAAAAGCTCAATCAGGTGTGCGTGCTGGGCTCCGCCACGGCGGAGGAGCTGTTCTCCTTCGCCGACCCCCTGGACAAGACCATCACCATCAACGGCATCCCCTTCCGGGTGGTGGGCGTCTATGAGAGCAAGTCCAAGGGGGTGAAGGTCGGGACCAAGGAGGAGGACCAGTACCTGCTGGACGAGATCAAGCGCAAGGACCGGATGATCCTCATCCCCTATACCATGACCCGCTACTTCAACAGCAACCAACCCATCGACCAGTTTGTGGTCAAGGTGAAAAGCTCGGATGCCATCGCCCCCACGGTCACCAGCCTGAACGGTTTTCTCTCCGGACTCATCGGCGACCAGAACGGCAGCTTCGGCGTCACCTCCCCCCAGACTTACCAGAAGGAGCAAAACCAGGCCGACGCCATGCAGCAGCGGTTCCTGGGGGGCATCGCCGCCATCTCCCTGCTGGTGGGCGGCATCGGCATTATGAACATCATGCTGGTCACCGTCACCGAGCGCACCCGGGAGATCGGCATCCGCAAGGCCATCGGCGCCGAGCGGAGGAGCATCATTGTCCAATTTTTGATTGAAGCAGCCATGATCTGCGGCATCGGCGGACTGTTCGGCATTGTCGTAGGCTATATCGGGACTCTGATCGTGGGCAAGCTGTCCTTCAATATGATCCTGATTCCCAGCCCCGGGGTAACCCTGGGAGCGGCCGCCATCTCGGTGGCGCTGGGCATTATCTTCGGCATGTACCCCGCCATCAAGGCCTCCGGCCTCCAGCCGGTGGTAGCCCTGCGGGCAGATTAACGCTGTAAGGGAGAACATATCTATGAGAAAACAACATCGAATGATCCACGCCCTGCTGGCGGCCGCCCTGGCCGCCGGGCTGGTGATCCCCCTCCCGGCGGGAGCGGCCGGGGCCTCCTCCTTTCAGGATGTGAGCGACCCCGCCACGGCGGTGAACGCCGACATCCTGCGTCTGATGGGGGTGGTCTCCGGCGCGGGGGGCAACACCTTCCGCCCCAATGACAAGCTGACCCGGGCTCAGTTCTGCACCATGGCGGTCAACTTCATGGGGCTGGGGGACCAGGTGGTCCTCCACTCCACCCGCACCATCTTCACCGACGTGCCCTCCAGCCACTGGGCCAGGGGGTATATCAATCTGGCCGCCTCCACCATGGTGGACCCGGGCTCCGGGTCCAGCTCGGGGGGCTCCTCTTCCGGCGAGGGGACCACTCCCTCCCCCGGCACCCCTCTGATCGCCGGGGTGGGCGACGGCCGGTTCCTGCCTGAGCAGGAGCTCTCCTTCGCCCAGGCGGTGACCATCCTCATCCGGGTGCTGGGCTACTCCAGCGACAAAGTGGGGGCGGTGTGGCCGGACGGCTATCTGAATCTGGCCCAGTCCATCGGCCTCACCGACGGGATCAGCGCCAAGGCGGGAGACACCCTCACCCGGGCCCAGGCCGCCCAGCTGTTTGTCAACGCCATCTCCTGCAAGACCGGGGAGGGAAAGGACTACTACACCACCCTAGGCAGCGAGTCCAAGCGGGACACCGTCCTGCTGGCGGTCAACACCCAGACCGACGACGGCTCCGCCATGGGTGCGGTGCGCACCTCTGAGGGCACCTACCTCCCCGACGCGGAGGACGTGGCCCCCACCGCCCTGGTGGGCCGCCGGGGCGTGCTGGTCCTCAACGACCAGAGCGAGATCGTCACCTTTGTCCCCGACGACAGCACCTCGGTGACCGTCTCCCTGCTGGACAACGCGGAGCCCAGCTATCTCACCGCCATGGGCGGCAGCCGGTACACCATCGCCGCCGACACCCCCATCTACACCTCCGGCTCCAGCGAAGGAAAGCCCTACTCCGAGGGCTATATGACCCTCACCGCCGGCAGCCGCCTGACCCTGTTCACCCTGCGGGGCAAGGTGACCGCCATCTACGCGGCTACCACCGCCACCGCGGCGGACGCGGACGCTGTGGTGGTCATGGACCGGGTGAGCGCCGCTGACTTCCACCGGCTCACTGGCGGCGCCACGGGCTACACCATTCTGAAAAACCAGCAGACCATCAGCCTGTCCCAGATCCAGCCCTACGATGTGGTCACCTACGACAGCATGTCCAACACCCTGCTGGTGTCCGACCTGCGCCTCACCTGCAAGTATCAGAACCCGTCTCCCAGCCCCAAGGCCCCCACGTCCATTACCCTGCTGGGCCACACATTCCCGGTGCTGGAGAGCGCGTGGAACTTCACCGACCAGGTGTCGGCAGGCCAGCAGGTCTCCCTGCTGATGACCGTGGACGGCCAGGTGGCCGCCATCCTGCCCTCCAGCGCCCAGACCCGCTCCACCGCCATCGGCATGGTCACCGGAGAGACCACCGTGGACCTGTTCCTGCCCAACGGCGGCACCATGGAGCTGAAGGGCTCGGAGAGCAAGCTGAAGAACGTGAACCAGGTGTGCACCATCACCTCCACCGATGAGAACATGCTGAACGCCTCCCGCCTGTCCACCCAGAGAGCCCCCGGCGACTTCGACCCGAAGACCCTCACCCTGGGCGAGTACAAGGTGGCCCCCGGCGTGCGGGTGTACGAGCAGTTCCGAGACGGCGCCCAGGTGGCCGTGCCGCTGTCCAATCTGGACTACGGCGCCATCCCCCAGAACCAGATCACCGGCGTGCATATGAACAGCTCCGACATCGTGGACGTGGTCATCCTCAACAACGTCACCGGCGACGCCTACACCTACGGCCGGATGGTGGGCCACACCACCGTCACCGAGGAGCCCATCTATGACGAGAACGGCGAGCAGACCGGCACCAAGGAGAACTACAAGACCTCCTGGAGCCTGGAGAACCGGAATGTGCTCAAGTTCAACGAGAAGGCGGGCTACGCCGGCAAGACCGGCGACCTGATCGGCGCAGTGGCCGGAAAGAACGGCCTGATCATCAGCATCGTGCAGCTCAGCGAGTACCAGGTCTCCCCCGCCGACTTCTTCGAGCGGGACGGCCGCTACTATGTCACCGTCAAGGGCCGCACCTACGCCGTGGCCGACAGCGTGGAGTGCTACAAGACAGCCACCAAGAGCTGGTTCGACCAGGAGGACGGCATGGACCGCCTGCGGGCCTGCCTGGCCTTCTCCAGCAAGCTGACGGTCTACATCGACCCCGTCGGCGACAAGGTCCGCATCATTACCGCAAATTGATCCCAGCGTTTTCAAGGGCGCGGCTCCGGCCGCGCCCTCTTTTTGCCTTCTCTCTGTCTCGAACACAAAATTAAATTTTATTTTTCCCTTGACTTTAATATTATTTAGTATATACTAAATATAATTAAATCGTTTGTGAAAGGAGTCTTGAAATGGATCTGGATAAGATTCCCGCCTGGATTTTGGATCTGGAGCCCGAGGACGCCGGGTTTTTAAAGAATTTTGTTCTCAAATCCGGCTCTCTCAAGGAGATCGCCAAGCTGTACTCCGTATCCTATCCCACCGTCCGGCTGCGGCTGGACAAACTCATCCAGAAGATCGAGCTCAGCGACCAGAAGGAGGAGGAGCCCTTCTCCGCCTTCATCAAGGGGCTGGCCGTGGACGCCCGCATCGACCTGGAGACCGCCAAGCTGATTCTGGACCGGTACCAGCAGGAGGAGCACCGCAGACCCAGCAACATCACACCGTTAAAGCAAGATCGGAGGTAAATAGCATGAATCCCGCTCTCACCCTTGTCATCGCGTTTCTCATCCTCGCATTCCACATCTGGGCCAGCCGCCGGAGCCCCCGGTTCTGGTTTCTGGGGGGCATTGTCCCCCTGGTCTGGTTCGGCCTTCTGGCCTTTCTCTGGTCCCGCGGCCAGATCTCCCTGCCCGCGGACTGGAAGATATTGGTGTTCCCTACGCTGATTCTTCTTCTGCTTTGGCTCAAGGGAAACCTGGCGGCCAAGAAAAGGGAACTGGAGCAGATGAAAGCAAAAGATTTGTAAGGAGGCGTTGCTATGAAGGAAATCATCATCTTACTGCTCACCTTTGCCATCCTGGCCGTCCAGTATCACCTGGGACTGATGCGCAAACCGGGGTTTGGCGCAGTACTGCCCGCCGCCCTGGCCGCCCTGTTTTTGGCTGTCAGCTTCTTGGAGCAGACAACGGAGTACGGGATCACCGGGCTTCTGTGCGTGCTGGCCGTGGCTGCGGCCTGGGGAGCGGGCCGGCTGAAGGCCGGTAAACATGAAAAGGCACAGCTGGACCAAATGAAAGCAAAAGACCTATGAAAAAAGCAGGGCGGATGCCCTGCTTTTTTCAGATTGTCAAAAAACTTCTGTCAAGACGTATCCGCCCGAGTTATTGCGGGGGAGCTCGAGGGGGCAGCAGCCCGCCTCGAATGGGATCGAATGCCCTGAATGCCTTGCACGGCAAGGCGTTCAGCGAGCACAGCGAGGACTTTTCCGCCGCTGCGCGGCGGGAGAGTAACGGCATTTTTGCAGGGCGGATGCCCTGCTTTTTCATAATTTCCACCGCACGCCCACGGTGAACACCCCGTCCTTCAAATCCGCGAAGGCGGTGTGGCCCATCTGCTCTGAGAGCGCCTTGACGATGGCCAGCCCCAGGCCGGTGTTCTGGCCGGTGCGCATCTGGTCGGCGGTGTAGAACCGCTCGAACACCCGGGGCAGGTCCTCCTGAGTCAGCTCCGGCGCGTCGTTGGAGAAGGCCGTGACCAGTGTCTGCCCCTCCTGATACAGCCGGATGTCCAGGGTTTTGGAGCCGTGCTTCAGGGCGTTGCCGATGAGGTTGGTCAAGATCCGGGTCACCGCCCCCGGGTCGGCGGAGACGGCCGGCGGACTCTCCATCAGCTCCACCGTCACCTGGAACCCCGCCTGCTCGAAGTCCTCGTAAAAGCCCGCCAGCAGGGGCTCCAGGCTGCGGCGCAGGTCCACGCTCTGGAGCTCCAGGGGGTACTCGCCCCCCTCGATACGGGACAGGTCGTAGAAGGAGGTGATCAGGTCCTGGAGCACCTTGGCCCGTCCCTCCACAATCTCCAGGCAGTGGCGGTACTCCTCCGGGGAGATGTCCTCCCGCCCCATCAGCTGGAGGTAGCCCAGAATGGAGGTCAGAGGAGTGCGCAGGTCGTGGGAGACGTTGGCGATCTGCCGTCGTAAACTCTCCTCCCGGCTGCGCAGGACGCGGGTCTCCCGCTCCTTGTCCTCCAGCAGGCCGTTGATCTGGGACAGCAGCTCCTCCAGCTTGTCGTCCGGACTGTACAGCCGCAGGCGGGTGCCTGGAGCCACACGGGCCTCCTTCAGATCCCGGGCCGCCCGGCGCAGAGCGCGGCTTCGGCGGTACTGGGCATACAGTACCGCCGTGAGCAGGATGAGGGAGAGAATGAGGAGAATCAGCATGGGAGAGACCTCCTATGAAATTAAAATGTGGACGGAGGAGTTTCGCCGCCTGCGGGCGGCGAGTTACTTTGCCCATGGCGGCAAAGTAACCAAAACGCCACCGGGGACGCGGCCGATGGACACTTCGTGCCCATAGGACCGCTTTCCCCGGACCCCATTACGGGGGACGCTCTTCTGTAAACGCGTGAAAAATTTCCGGCGTGCAAAATCTGAGTGGCTGGTCTGAATTCCCGCCGGGCCACTGGGCCCTGGGTTTGCAAAAATTGCCGCTGCTGCGGTTCCACTCATGCGCCTGGGTTTCTTCAGCCAACGCTCCCGGTGCGTATCCTGGCGGGAGGCCCAATGGCCTCCCCTACCCAATTCCAGAAGATATTCTTGAGAATCGTAGGGGAGAACGACTCCCCTTATCAGGGGGAGATGTCGAGCGCAGCGAGACAGAGGGAATAGGGAATTGCCCCTCCCGCCGTTCCTTGAAAGGGCCTGTTGTTCACCGTAGTGGCGGCACACCGGGCCGCCCGCCGTTCTCCACCGCACAACTTGATCCCCGCCGCAGCAAAGACACTTTCAATAAGGGGGGCGCCATACTTCCAGTCGTTCCCCTGCCGAGTCTCACCGCAGCTCCCGCCTCTGGAGAAAGGCGATCGCCACAAGCGAGGTGCCAATGAGCCACAGCAGCCCCAGCGCCCAGCAGTACAGCATGGGCGGCGGCGAATCCACAAAGGCCTCCGGGGTCAGCTGAATGGAGATGCCGGTGTCGATGCCCTCAACGACCATATCCCCGTTCCAAAAGGGGGTCATGGGGTGGAGGGCATAGAGCAGGGTGCTGATGGGCCCGGGCTCTCCCGTATCGGTGGAGACCACCGTGGCCGCCGCCCCCGCAATGGGGAATCCCACCAGATAGTAGAGCGCCACCAGAATCCCCGCAGCGGCCCCGGAGCGGAAGATAAATTTCAGGCACAGGAACAGTCCGGCGGAGGCCATCCACAGGGGGAGGGCAGTCAGCATCAGCAGGGCATACTGGGACAGGATCTGGGGCAGCTGATCGATCCCCGGCAGGAAGATCCCCGCCAAAAGCAGGGCGAACAGGCTCATAGCCGCCACCAGCCCCACCCCCAGCATGAGGGCGGTGAACAGCCGGGACAGATACATCTGCCACCGGGGGATGCCGAACACCGCCTCGTTTTTCAGCAGGACCTGCCTGCCGTCCACCCGGGCGCTGGCCAGGTCGGCGCAGGGGACAGCCAGCACCATGCCCACAATGGCGGAATACTCGATGGTCTGAAAGAGCAGGGCGGCGTCCCCGCTTTGCGGGGGAAAGGCGCACAGCAGGGTCAGCAGGACCACACCTCCCAGCACGGAGCCGGTCAGGCCGTAGAAGCCCCAGCGCTGACAGCGGATGCGGTAGAACTCCGCCCGGATCAGGTTTCCCATGACTCACGCCCCTTGGAACAGAAGCGGAGGGCCAGCACGGCCAGCAGAGCCAGGGCCGCGGCGATGCAGAACAGTTTTTTCATGGAACATAACCTCCTGAAATGGGAATCGGGATTTCAGCCAGCCTTCCCCCCTGAGGGGGGAAGGTGCCGAGCAAAGCGAGGCGGATGAGGGGAAGGTGGTAAGTGAAACGAACTCACCCTCATCCGTCACAGCCTTCGGCCGTGCCACCCCTACACCTTTTGGCCTTCGGCCATTTCTTCCTGACAGTGGGAATGCTTTCTGTTTTACTTGATCTCTTTCCGGGCGAACAGGGCCGCCCCCAGGGCGGTGGACACCACGGTCCAGCCCAGGCCGATGAGCCAGCACTGGCCGATCTTGGACCAGGGCAGGTCCCCCACGAGCAGCTGGTCCATATGGTAGTTAAGGGTCAGGTGGTAGAGGGAGGTAAACATGGGATTCACATACTTTCCCAGATTGTCCAGGGCCATGGGGAGCACCATCAGAATTCCGATGTAGGAGAAGGCCGCGACGGTGGAGCTGGCAATCAGGAAATAGCAGGCCAAAGACAGGGACATGCCCCCCAGCCACAGGGGGAAAGCCCCCAGGGTATAGAAGCCCAGAGCCCGGAAGGCGTTGAGGACGCTCCGGCCCGCATCCACTCCGTACATCGCCTGGGCGTCCGCCTGGCTGGGCAGGCCCAGGAGGATCAGGCTGGCCAGGGCGTACACAAGCACCAGAACCAGGTAGAGCGCCGCCAGGACCAGCAGGGAGACCACCCACCGGGAGGCGTAGATGCGGAAGCGCCCGACGCCGAAGGACACCTCGTTTTTCAGGGTGTTGTACTTATACTGCTCGGAGAACACCATGTCCACCCCCAGGACGACCAAATAGATACCCGCGGGCAGGCCGAACAGCAGGGAGGCGACGGCAAAGGGCATATTGACCGGGTTGACGCCGCTGGCCTCGGTTTTGATCAGATACAGGCAGAAGATGACCCCCACAGAAAAGAGGGCGCACAGAATGGTGGTGATCCAAAAATAGGGCCGGTGAACCACTTTATAGCACTCGGCCTGGATGGAGCGCAGCATCAGAACCCCTCCTTTCCGGCGGCGTGGTGGCCTCCGATGAGGGAGAGGAAGTAGTCCTCCAGGTCGCTGCTGCGCTGCTGGGCGGAGATGAGGCCCACGCCGTTTTCCAGCAGCACCCGGTTCACCGTCTGGGGCTGATCCAGGAAGGTGTACAGCCGCAGCTTGTTGTGGGGGAGCACCTCGAAGTCCCGGGTACCCAGCTGATCCTCCAGCACCCGGGCGGCCCGGGCCGCGTCATCCACCGCGAGCTCCAGGCACTCCCGGCACTTCTCCCGCAAACGGTCGGCGGAGACGCTCTCCAGCACCCGGCCCTTCTCAATGAAGGCGTAGTGGGTGGCCAGGGTGGACAGCTCGGAGAGGATATGGCTGGAGATCAAAATGGTGGTCTGCCGCTCCCGGTTGAGCTGGAGGAGCAGTTCCCGGAACTCCACGATGCCCTCCGGGTCCAGGCCGTTGATGGGCTCGTCCAGGAGGAGAAACTCCGGGTGGTTCATGAGAGCCAGGGCCAGGCCCAGCCGCTGCTTCATGCCTAAGGAGAAGGTCTTGAACTTCTTTTTCCCCGTGTCCGTCAGCCGCACCTGCTCCAGCGCCTCGTCCACGCACTCCTTCCCGGGAATGCCCCGCTGGATGCGGTAGTACTCCAGGTTCTGCCGGGCGGTGAGATAGGGGTAGAAGGAGGGGATCTCCACCATGGCCCCGGTGCGGGAGCGGGCCCGGGCCAGGGCGGCGGGGGTGGAGGCCCCGAACAGGGTGATCTCCCCGGCGGTGGGGTTTGACTGGCCGGAGATGAGGCGGATGAGGGTGGTCTTGCCCGCCCCGTTGCGGCCCACCAGCCCGAAAATCTGTCCCTTTTCCACGGACAGGGCGGCGTGATCCAGAGCCAGAGTGTGGCCGTACCGGCGGGTCAGGTCCCGGGTCTGTAAAATCAATTCCGACATGCAGGTTCACCTTTCTTTCCAAAGGTCGGCGGTTGCCGTTTTTCTGAGTACGGCCTTAGTATAGGGGAGAAAGGTTGATTCCCCACAAAGAAAGAATAAAGAAAGTTTAAAGTTTTCCAGGGCAAAGATTAAAGCCTGCCATAGACGTGGATGTCAAAGCCGATCTGTGTGTCCAGCGCCTCCAGGGCGGACAGCCGCGCCACCCCCTCCCTGGGGGTCTTCCAGGCGTAGGGGGTCATGCCGAACAGGGCCATGACGTCCTGGGAGCTGTCCAGGCGGATGGAAAAGCGCAGGGGGACGGCCTCCAGCCACCGGAAGCCCGGGTAGTCCTCCCGGCGCACCGTGTTTTCATAGGGCCGGGCGTACAGGACCTCCTTCATCTCCCACAGGTGCTTGGCGGAGGGGACCACATAGTAGAAGTACCCGCCGGGGCGCACCACCCGGGCGAACTCCTCCGGGCACAGGGGGGAGAACACGTTGGTGAGCAGGTCCGCCCGAGAGTCCGCCACCGGCAGATGGTACACCGAGGCCACGGCGAACTCCCCCTCCTTCACCCGCTTGGCCGCCCGGCGCAGGGCAAATTTGGAGATATCCACCCCGGCCAGCTCGGGGGCGCGGCCCGCCTGGGTGAGGGTCTGGAACAGCCCCTGGGTGTAGTAGCCCTCCCCGCAGCCGCTGTCCAGCAGGGCGGGGGCGGGCAGGTCCGCCGTGTCCCGCAGGGCCAGGGCGCACAGCGCCTCCCGCAGGGGGGAATAGTACCCCTTGTCCAGAAAGGCGGACCGGGCGGCCACCATGGCCTTGTCGTCCCCCGGGTTCTGGGAGTGCTTCCGGTTGGCGGGGAGCAGGTGGACATAGCCGGCGGCGGAGCGGTCAAAGCTGTGCCCGCCGGGGCAGGTGTAGGCGCGCTCCCCCCGAGTCAGAGGGGCGGAGCACAGAGGACAGCGGAAAAAACTCATGGGGCGTTCACCTCAAACGGCAGAATGGGGCCCTCTCTGGGGCGAGACAGGGCCGGGGCAATACAACGGAATGGCGGAGAAACTAAAAAACTCCGCCAAACACATCAGGCGGCCACGGGGGCCGCCTGAGCCTATCAAAAAACCTCTGCGAAAACGAATCAGTCCGAGTTTTGGCGGGGGAGCTCGAGGGGGCGGCAGCCCGCCTCGAATGGAATCAAATGCCCTGAATGCCTTGCACGGCAAGGCATTCAGCGAGCGCAGCGAGGACGTTTCCGCCGCACAGCGGTGGAAGCGTAACGGCATTTTTCAGGCTGTCGGGAAAGTCCTTGGACTTTTCGACAGCCTGGGGCGGCCACGGGGGCCGCCTGAGCGATGGAACATCCGGATTCAGCGGCTGCGGAAGGCAAAGAACCGCTGTCCAAAGTAGTTGAGAAAGACGAAGATGCCGGAGCCCGCCAGCATGGACAGGTTCCCCTGGATCTGCTGGCTCCAGCCGGTGCCGGCCAGCAGCCAGACCGTCACCGGCTTGGCGATGCCGTAGGCCAGGGCCCAGCACACGGCGATGTTCAGGGCAAAGCGGAGGACCACTTTCACGCCCTTCTCCCGGTTGCGGAAGGTGAAGTGCTTGTTCAGGAAGAAGCTGACCACGCTGCCCACGATGTAGTTGGCGGCGGAGGAGATCCAGTAGCCGGTGTCCCCCCAGGTGTGGAGCCCCGCCAGGTTGTAGAGGCCGAACATGACCCCATAGCCCACGGCGGTGTTCACCAGCCCCACCAGAATAAAGCGGAACAGGGTGGGGTCCAGCAGGGAGCGGAGCTTATCTCTCATGGCCGTTCTTTCCTCCACAGTCGTCCGCGACGATATACCGGGGCCGGTCCTTGATCTCCTCGTAGATTTTGGCGATGTAGTACCCCAAAATGCCCAGGCAGACCATCAATGCGCTGCCGATGAGGAGCAGGAGCAGGATGACGGTGGTAAAGCCCTCCAGGGCCTGGCCGTTGATCTTCTGCCACAGGGACCAGCACCCCAGCACCAGGGAGCACAGGAACACCAGCACCCCCAGGATGGTGACGATCTGCAACGGCGCGGTGGAGAAGGCGGCCAGGTTGGTGACGGCGTACCGGGTGAGGCTGCGCAGGGACCATTTGGACTCCCCGGCGGCCCGGGGCTGCACCTCAAACTCCACCTGAGCGGTGTCAAAGCCGATCCAGGAGGACAGGGCCCGGAAGAAGGCGTTCTTCTCCCGCATGGCCACCAGCACATCCACCGCCCGCCGGTCCAGCAGTTTGAAGTCGGAGGCGTGGGACATGTCGATCCGGGTGGCGCCGCTTAAAAAGCGGTAGAAGGTCTTGGCGGCCAGGGTGTGGAGGGGACTCTCCTTCCCCCGGCTGATCTTGACCCCCTCCACCACCTGCCAGCCCTGCTGCCAGAGGCGGTACATCTCCAGAATCTTTTCCGGCGGGTGCTGCAAATCGCAGTCCAGCACCACGCAGCAGTCCCCTTTCGCCTGGGCCAGGCCGGCGAAGATGGCGGCCTCCTTTCCGAAGTTCCGGGAAAAGCGGATGCCCCGCACCTGGGGCCGCCGGGCGGCCGCCTCCTGGATGGCCCGCCAGGTGTGGTCCCGGGAGCCGTCGTTGACAAAGATCAGCTCGTGGTCGATGCCGGCCTGGGTGAGCAGATCTCCGATCACATCCGCCGCCAGGGGGACCGACTCCTCCTCATTGTAGGCGGGCAGCACCACGGACAGCCGTCCGGTGCGGAGAGATTCGGATGTCTCCATGGGATCATCTCCTGTTTTCATAGGCCAGCTCATAGTCGCTCTTGGGGGTGTACTCCTCCTGAATCTTTACCACCACCCGGCCGTCCAGCATCTGGACGCTGCCGTCGGCGGGGTAGAGAGGCATGGCCTGGAATTCCTCCGACTGGGAGACCGAGATCATGGTCTCCTCCTCCGGCTCCGCAATGGGCACGTTGAGCCAGTCGTTGAGGTAGTAGTAGATGTGCTTGTTGAGGGGGGCCACCGTGTCCCGGGGGACGCTGTAGTGGTCCACCAGGGCGTAGCTCTCAATGTCCGCATAGATGCGGTCGGTGGGGAAGGAGCCGATGATGAGGACCTCCTCCTCCCCGGTGTAGCCCGGGCAGCTCTCAATGCGGGTGAGCAGCCGGGTGGCATAGCTGAGGGTAGCCCGGTGGGCCTGGTCGGCGGCGGTGTACAGCAGGTTGTTGATATTGGCGCTGTACAAGGTCACCCCGGCCAGGCACAGGGCCAGGGCGCCGGAGGCGGCCATTCCCCCCCTGGGCCGGGGCAGGAAGCTCAGCCCCAGGTCGGCCGCCAGCAGCACCGCCATATAGACCAGCACGTAGGCGTACTTCATAATGGGGGTGGCGTCGGAGAAGGGGGCGATGATCTGGGCAAAGCCCACCGCCAGGGGCAGCAGGGCAGCCAGGACCAGGGCTCCGACGAGCCGCCAGGGCTCCCGCCACAGGGCCCGGCGGAAGACGATGGCCAGGAAGCACGCCACAGCCAGCGCCAGGGCCAGCAGGTCCAGCCCCGCCAGCAGCGGGGTGGTGAAGGAGTTTGACCCGTTGGGCCAGAAGAAAAAGACAAAGACCTGCTTATAGGCGGAGAGGATCAGGCCAGGCAGCTGGGCAATGGGGTAGCCGCTCCCGGCGTCGCTCATGCCCAGGTAGTCCAGCAGCTCCAGGTCCTTCACCGCCAGGAAAATCTGGAGGATGCCGTAGTAGAGGGCGGCCCCCACGGCCAGAAAGCCCGCCAGCCGGAAGCCCAGCCGGACGGTCCCCCTCAGGGTGGAGCGGGCGTGGAGGCAGGCGCGCAGCACCACCAGCAGGGACAGGGCCACCGCCACCGCTGCGTAGGCCTGGTAAATTCCCATGGACAGGGCCAGCAGCACCACTCCCGCCAGGGTCCGGAGCCAGCCCCCCCTCTTCACCAGACACACCGCCAGCACGGCCAGCAGGATGGCCAGGCAGTAGGCGGAGGCGGTGAACATGTAGAGGAAGGTGTACCCCAGGCAGGGGAAGGCGGCCATGAGCACCCCGGCAAAGGCGGACAGGGCCCGGCTGTGCAGGTTCAGGGCGGTCACCACCCCCGCCGCGGCCAGGGAGAGAAACACCATGGAGAAAAAGCCGATGAGGGCGGGCATCTGGGTAAAATCGTTCAAAAAAGAGGCGTAGTGGAGAAACCACCGGCCGGAGACGGTCATCTGCTGGGGGTCAAACACCCGGCTCAGGCCGTCGGAGTTGGGGATGATATTGGTAAAGGCAAACAGGTGGATCAGATAGCCGGCGATAAAACAGGCCAGAAAGGCCGCCCGCCGGGTGGGAGTGATTCGCTGCCGCAGGCGGGCAAGGACACGATCAAGGGGCATGGGACGATCTCCTTCCAAACAAACAGGGGGCGGTCAGGGACGGGGCTTCTCCTTGCCGGAGACCTCCTCCATCTGGATGCGCCACACCCCGGTGCGGGGCAGGCTCTTGGCAATGGCCCGCTCAAAGTTGTCCCCGGCCATATTGGCGGGGGTGAGTTTTTCGCACAGGGCCCGAAGGGCGGAGATTTTCTCCGCCTCCTCCGTCACTTCGGCGGCGGTCCCGATCACATTGGCGGACTGAAAGTAGGTGGTGAATTTGTCCTGGGCCGCCTGGTTGGAGGCCACGAAGGAGACGCACACCCGGGGGCTGCGCCTCAGGCAGTCCAGCTTGGTCCCCTCCAGGGCGCAGTGGAAGTACAGCGCGTCTCCCAGGCGCACCAGAGACAGGGGGACGCAGTAGGGCGCTCCCCCCTCCCCGGCCATGGCGGCCACGCCGTATTCACAGCGGTCGATCACATCATAGGCAAAGGCCCGATCCCGTTCCCGGTCTTTTCGTCTCATATCAAGGCTGCTCCTTTTTGCGCTCTTCCGACAGGAAGGTCATCAGATCATGGTAAAAGGCCTCGGGCGTCTCCTGGAAGCGCTCCGCCAGGGCCCGCCCCTTCTCCTGGGAGGGATAGAGGAACTTCAGCTCCATCAGCGGGCCGCCGTCGTCGGCAAAAAACAGGCGCACGGTGCAGGTGCCGTCCGGATGGGGCTCCACCCCCGTCTGGACCTGGGCCGCCCGCTTCAGCGCCCCGTTGAGCTTTCCCAGATTCTCGTCGCAGTGCATGCGCACCGAGTAGGGCAGGCTGCTCTCGCAGATCTCGCTGTTGCGCCGCCCCTTCTCCGTGATGGCATAGACCTGGCCGGTCTGCTCCAGATGGCCGGTCTCCACCAGGTGGCCCACCACCTCGGTGAGGGAGAAGTAGTCCACCCCCGCGTCGCACAGAGCCACGTCCAGCAGCTGATTGAACGTGACCGGGGCGGCGGTGCGGGACATGATATAGAGGACCAGCAGCTTGAGATCCAGTTCGTTTTGGATGAATCCAGTTCGGGCCATACAAAACCTCCTGCGGCGTCAGGTGGATGGGGACGCGGGCATCTGCCCAGCTTTTTTATTATACCGAAAAAGGGGGCAAAGGACAACCCCTCTTTGCCCCTCCGCCGCCGCACCATTTTTTCCGTCTCTCATAGTATGGAGCGTACCCCAAAATCCAACCGGCGGGGCTCTGCTCCGCCTCGGCAACATCTTAGGAGGGACTTACCTATGCCGGAAAAGGTCGTGCCCGGCCCCGTCAGCGAGGACCGCTGCATTCGGGAGGCCGTGTGCATACACACCAAGAAAATCTTTGACTCCTGCAAGGACAAAGACTGCATCGAGGACCTGCGGGTCTACCCCACCCGGGGCTGCCAGGAGGTCATTGACCGGGCGGTTTCGGTGAAGGCGGGCTGCGCCGAGCTGCTGTACGCCTACATCGACGTGGAACCGGTCACCTTCAACCGGGGGTTCTACACGGTGGATGTGCGGTACTTCTACCGCATCACCGCCGACGCCTTCGTGGGGGCCGCCCGGCCGGTGGAGATCAGCGGCCTGGCCGTCTTTGACAAGCGGGTCATCCTGTTCGGCAGCGAGGGGAGCGCCAAAGTGTTCTCCTCCCTGGGCCAGGAGAAGGCCCTGGATGTGCAGAACCTGCCCACCCGCAGCCTGCCCACCGCGGTGGTGGAGTCGGTGGACCCCATCATCCTCAGCATGAAGCTGGTGGATGTGTGCGAGTGCCGCCCCTGCGACTGCTGCTGCGAGATTCCCCCGGCCATCTGCGCCTGCTTCCCGGAGGAGCTGGTGATGGGGGGCGACGTACACCGCCTGTACGTCACCCTGGGCCAGTTCTCCATCATCCGCATGGAGCGGGACACCCAGCTGCTCATCCCCGCCTACGACTACTGCCTGCCGGAGAAGGAGTGCGCCTGCCAGGGCGCCGAGTGCGGCGAGGACCCCTGTGAGATCTTCCGAAAGGTCCAGTTCCCGGTGGACGAATTCTTCCCCCCCAACAGCGTGGCCCCTAAGACGGCTGCCAGCTATCAGGAGGCCCGCAGCGGCTGCTGCGGCCTATAATAAGTGTGGGAGACGGCAAAAGCCGTCTCCCATATTTTACATCAGCGGCGCGAAGATGCGCAGGATGTTCCGGTAGAGCTGAATGATGGGGTTGAAATACTTCCGCTGGCGCAGGGAGATGCGCTGGCACACCCGCAGGGTCTCCTCGAAGTCCCGGCGGATATCCTGGATGCAGGGGGCCTCGCACAGCCACACGCCGTCCTCGAAGTGGAGGAACAGGCTGCGGTAGTCCAGATTCACCGTCCCCACCGTGGCGAAGCGGTCGTCCACCACGAAGTTCTTGGCGTGGATGAAGCCGGGGGTGTACTCATAGATGCGCACCCCCGCCTCCAGCAGGGGCGGGTAGTGGGCCCGGGTGACCTCGAACACATAGCGCTTGTCCGGGATGTGGGGGGTGATGATCCGCACGTCCACCCCGGACTTGGCCGCGTTGCACAGGGCGGTGTTGGTGGCCACGTCGATGACCAGATAAGGGGTGGTGATATAGATATACTTCCTGGCCTTGCCGATCATGTTCAGATAAACCGCCTGGCCCACCGCCTCCCGGTCCAGGGGGGTGTCGGTGTAGGGCTGGACGTATCCGGTCCAGTGGCGGGCGGGGGCGGGCTCCGGGCGGAAGTGGTGGAACTCCTCCTCCCAGCCGCAGCAGTGGTCCCACATGGTGAGGAACATCACCGCCATGGACCACACCGCGTCCCCCTCCAGCAGAATGGCACTGTCCTTCCAGTGGCCGAAGCGCTCCCGCCGGTTGATATACTCGTCGGCCAAATTGATGCCCCCGGTGAAGCCCACCTTGCCGTCAATAATCAGAAATTTCCGGTGGTCCCGGTTATTGAAGCGCAGGGACATCACCGGCACAAAGCGGTTGAACACCCGGCACTGGATGCCCCGGGCGGCCATCTGCTCGTTGTAGTCCCGGGGAAGGGTAAACATGCAGCCCATGTCGTCGTAGATGAGGCGCACCTCCACCCCCTGGGCTGCCTTCTCCTCCAGGATCTCCAGCACGCTGTCCCAGAAGACGCCGGGCTGGATGATGAAATACTCCAGGAAGATATACCGCTCCGCCTTCCGCAGCTCCTCCAGCATCCGGGGAAAGACCAGATCCCCCACCGGGAAATACTCGGTCTCCGTGTTGGTGTAGGCGGGGCAGTGGGCGAAGTCCTCCAGGTACCGGGCCTGGCCGGCGGCGTCCTCCCCCAGGGTGAGCAGGTCGTCCGCCTTAAAGTCCTCCCGCAGATTCTCCTCCGACTGCTCGGCGATGCGCTTCATCCGGCGGCTGGTGCGCTGTGGGATCTGTCCGCCGCCCACCAGCAGATAGAAGATGCCCCCGAACACGGGGAAGGGGAGCACCAGCAGCAGCCAGGCGATCTTATATGCGGGCTCCATGCGGCTCCCCACAATCAGCAAAGCCGCCGCCACGCTCAGCGCGATGAAAAACCAGTACAGGCCGGTGGTGTGCTCCGAGAAGAAGCCCACCATCAGCATCAGCGCCACCACCTGCGCGATCAGGGACAGGCCCACAAACACTGACCGATGAAACAGGATATACAGCAGTTTCTTCACTGTGCACTCACCTTCTTTCCACGCTGCGCCGGGGTTTTGGGATCAGATCAGCTTGGTCAGGGTACAGGAGATACTGTCCCCCTCCAGGAGGATGGTCCCGTAGCTGGTGCGGCTGGCCCCGGGGTTCATCACCCACAGGCCATCCTCCAGCTGCTGGCAGCAGGCCCTGTGGGTGTGGCCAAAGAGGAGGATGTCCACGCCGGACTTCCGTGCCTCCGCAATGGCCAGGTCATAGCCCCCCTTCACCCTCCACAGGTGGCCGTGGGAGAGCAGGATGTCCCTCCCCTGGAGGGTGATCCGCTTGATGGCGGGGGCGGTAGTCCAGCCGTCGCAGTTGCCGGGGACCATGCAGATAGGGAGCGTCTGGAAGCGCCAGGACAGCTCCTCCGCGTCGCCCATCAGGTCGCCCAGATGGATGACCTGGTCGGGCTTCTCCTCCTCGATGGCCTGGACCATGCCGGAGAGGAAGCGGTGGGAGTCGGAAAAAACTAAGATCTTCATATTGTCACCTTACCTGTCCCGCCGCATATACTGAAACGGAACTTAGAATAGGAGTGAGTCGGAAATGCAGGGTCAACCATTCAAACGCCCATCCGCTCCAGACATGGAGGAGACTTTGGGCAAACACCGCCAAGCCATTGCCAAACTGGCCCAGTCCGGAGACGCCCAGAAGCTGGTGTCCATGCTGAAGCAGGCCGGCGGGGTCCAGCAGGCGGCTCAGGCCGCCGCACAGGGGGACGCCTCCCAGCTGATGGGCATGATGAATCAACTGATGAGCACCAAGGAGGGTGCGGCGCTGGTGGAGCGCCTGCGCCGTCAGGCAGAGGAGTCCGGTCTGTCCTGATGAAGAGCGCCGGAGAGGGGGATCGGATATGGGCGAGCTGGAGGAAAAACTGAATACCATCCTGGGGGACCCGGCGGCCATGGGCCAGATCATGGCCCTGGCCCAGTCCCTGGGCAAGTCCGATCCACCCCCCTCTCCGGCAAACGGGGATGAGGACGGCGGCGAACCCGGCTGGGAGCGGGCCGGGGCGGCTCCCGACTCCCCCGCCCCATCGGAGGCCGGGGGCGAAAATCCCCTGGCCGCCCTCTCCTCCCTGGACCCCAAGCTGCTCCAGATGGGGATGCGGCTGTGGCAGGAGTACCAGGGGGGCGACGAGCGCACCACCGACCTGCTCCAGGCCCTGCGCCCCTTCCTGCGGAAGGAGCGGCAGTCTAGGCTGGACCGGGCGGTGCAGCTGGCTAAACTGTCCCATGTGATCCTGGTGGCCCTCCAGGTCCTGGGCGAGAAGGGAGAGGACCGCCATGTATAATCGTTATATCCCCAACGGCGCGTCCTATACCCGGGTTACGGTAGATGAGCCCGAGGGCCCCGGAACCGGCACGTCCCAACCGAAGGGACAGCAGCGGACGGGCCGCCCCGGCGGGGAGGGCCCCCATCGCGCCG
>JABLTR010054950.1_pt1 | contig 28290 bp, 27 predicted proteins | sample 7160071 | NCBI WGS metagenome assembly JABLTR01 (sample SAMN14651230, study PRJNA627086) | human gut metagenome | isolation source: feces | host: Homo sapiens | reverse complement strand
GCAATGAAGGAAGTTCCGTTTGAAGACCGCTTCGGCATGCTGGTTGATGTTGAATATACAAACCGGAAAAACAACCGCCTGAAAAGGCTGATCCGCCAGGCAGAACTGGAGCAGCCAGACGCCAGCATCGCAGCCATCGACTATCAATCCGGCCGGAAGCTGAACAAAGCCTTGATCAGCCGTCTGGCAACCTGTGAATACATCTCAGAGTACCGCAACATTTTTATTACCGGTGCCACCGGAAGCGGTAAAACCTATATGGCATGCGCCTTTGGTATGGAGGCCTGCAAACATTATTACACCGTGAAGTATGTCCGGCTTCCAGACCTGTTACTTGATCTCCAGGCAGCCAGAGATTCCGGTACTTTTACCAGTGTACTAAAGAAATACACCAAGCCAGTCCTGCTGATCATTGATGAATGGCTCCTGCTCAAACTGACCGAGTCCGAAGCCAGAAATCTTTTCGAGCTGATCCATAAACGTAGGAAGAAGTCATCGACCATCTTCTGCTCCCAGTTTCGGGAAAGCGAGTGGTACCAGCAGATCTGCAGCGGTGAGAGTACTCTTGCAGATGCCATCATGGATCGCATTTCATACGATTCATATAAAATCAACATCGAGAGCATCGATCCATCAAGAGACCTTTCCATGAGAGAGGTATATGGTCTGGATCCTGCCCAAGCTGAGTAACTATCAACAGGTGGCTCCGTCAGTCCGGACAGGTGGCTCTCGCCACACCGGACTGGCGGCTCCGCCGCACCGTAATATTCATCAAGATGCAGTATTGGCATCTCCCGCATATATCCCGCACATTTTTCTCAATTTGATATTGGGGTGTACATACCAACATGCCGAATCGGGCCTAATTTCCATCATACGTTTTGCAGAAATACGAACAGACCTCGTTTTGATGCTACATTTTGCCGGGTCAAATCCTGATAAAATTCTCAGTTTAGGTACGGGAGAACAGCTTTGCTCTCAAGATTATCCCCCCTTATTTCTTTTGTGTCAAATAAAACTCCTATTCTTACGTATGTACTATTTTCTTTCTCAGCATTCCCAAGGCAAGATTAACTAACGAAATAAAGTCATCACGCATTAATGTGAGGCAAAGAAATAAAACAACACCAATATATATCGCAAAACCTATAACTGCTTCGATGTAGAAACCACAAAGAATGAAGACAATAATGCTAACTATGACCACAAATAGTTCCCTCCAGTCGGGAGCTATTTCTTTGACAGACACTGAACAGATTACATACCAAACACTTATCGATAGTAAAGTAGCAAAAGCAATGCCTTCATTGGATCCAAAAAGAAAATAGAAAATCGAATTAAATATGCACCCTAAAACAATGGTGATTACTAATTGTTTAAAGTATCTATCCTGCTGTTTCCTTGCTTTATAAACATTAACATATATTCCTTTAATGATCATGAAGAAAATTTCTGTAGAAAACAATATAAACAAAACATATCGCGACGCCAAATACTTCGTTAAATACACTTCCAGAATAAACTTAATCGGGAATGCACTAGAAACTAGAAATAGAGCAAAAATCAAGCACATTCTCTTTACTTTTTTGATAAACCTTAAATCCGATGCAATACAAATATAATTATACATCGTTGTAATAATCGGATTTATGAATATAGTAATCAAATGTTCCGTGCTGACAACAAAAGAATAGTATGCAAAATCTGCAGTCGAAAGCAGAAACTTAACAAACCATCTATCAATGCTAGTCATTAAGATAGACGAAAAGTTTCCAAGCATAAGGACAAATCCAGATTTAATATTGCGCCATAAATCCGAGATTGAAAAAGAAAAATATCTCTTGTAATGATAGTCGTCAATCAATTTTCGTTCCATCAAAAACCATACAACATAATATACAGCGCACATTACATATATGTAATACAACGAATAGTCTGTTTTAAACACGAAAAGCAGCACAATAGTACCAATAAATGTCAACACGGATGTGTAATTCATTATTCGACTATAGTACTTAAACTCACCTGTGGCCTGCAGTATATTCTTAAATGCCGCAACAATATTGATTGGAACAATCACAATTGCTGCAGCGATTAGGATTTTATCGTTAACAACAATACCCGCTATTACAAACATGGCGGTCATCATGCTTTGGAATATGAGTAAATTACTTCTGCAAAGGTTTATATTCCGTTCTGGAACATCCGTAATCTTACATCCCCCGTATTTTAGGTATATCCCGTCCGCATAACCCAACGCCAAAACGCCAATATAATTAATATAGAGCTGATACGTTTTGATATCAGCATATGTATCCACAGCAAGATACTTTGGGAGTATAAATCCATTCAAAAGGCTAATCACCAAATTAATTAAATTAGCCATGAACACAAGTATAATCCCTTTTTTTAGATTTTCTGAACCTTTATCTGCCATTGACTTATCCTCTTCTTCTAAGTAACCGCCAGGATATAGAGCATCATGATTCATTTATATCTGACAGTTCACCAATGATCTTATCCACATTATTCTCAGTTATAGTAGTATACAAAGACTCGATTTTTTTATTGATCCATTCAGGCTTCAGCATAGAAAAATCATACTTCATTAATTTATCGATTACTTCATCAGAAAACCGATACTTTTTTACCTCGCCAGCACAGTATACTGCATAAGAAGGAACATCTTTTGCAACGATAGATCCAGCACCAATTACTGCGCCTCTCCCAATTCTCACTCCTGATAGTATAATACATGAGTTGCCAATCCAAACATCATCTTCGACAACAATTCTACCTTTTGATACAGATTCCCTAACTCTATTTTCTGCGAAGTGGTTTTTAAATGGGAAGGTTGATATATGGCTGTAGTCATGACCCCCCCCCGGAAAAAAATGAACATTATCCGCAATACTGCAAAACGATCCAATAGTGAGCATTTCATCTGGCTGCTTAAAATAATGAACGTTAAGTGTGCCATAAGTGTAGTCTCCAACAGTCACGATTTCTTTAGGAAAAATTGTTCCTGCTTTTGTATTATTATTCCCTCTATATTTAAGCCATTCGTCTTGAAATTTTTTTAATCTGAGATATTCCCGGACATCGTGAAGTACGCTTTTTATCATACTAATCTGACTCTCCTTATATTCTTGTACAGTTTTTTCTTTGACTCAACTTTCTCATCTTTCCCAATAAAAGATCTCTATAGATTATCATTCCATTTTAATCTTAGTTTTCTCAGCAAGAAATACAACTGATAACAAATTGATTAGATTTACAACAAATACTAAGATATTTCATCTCTTTGAATTTTCTGAGTTTTTTGCTCCAATAATCCACCATCTTCCCCACAAAAAACTATATTTATGCGTCAAGATTCATTTTAAAGCCGTCTACAATTCCTGTAATTAATGACATAACTTTCTGTTTTTTTTCTTTTTCATATAATAAGGTGATAACTATTCTTTTGAATACTCTCACTAGCCCTTTTCTAATTCCAAGATTATACTTTCTTACAAAATATATGCTATTTCTTGACCAATAATACTTTCTTAATGCAGAGTGGTTATAAGCTATTAAATGTTTCCCCAAAAATTTATGTTCTTCACTATGTCCAACTTCATGTAAAAGTCCTACATAATTGATCCTGTATATACTATATCCGGCGCGACGCGCTGCGTAACATATGTCATAATCAACCATGTCGATAAACAATTTATCATCAAATCCGCCAATCTCTCTAATCTTTTCAACATTTGTAAAACTGGCAGAAGTAATGCAGAATTCGATTTTTTCATATTCACAATCGAAATCATCTTTTACAGGTTTACCTACATTTCTATCCTCGATAACACATGAAACAATCGCTGCGTCGGAATGATCTTTTACAAAGTCCTTATACTTATCAATAATGTCTTTCTGACAAACTGAATCTTGATCTAGGGTTAACACCCATTCTGCATTCATTGATTTAGCTTTGCTTACAAGTTGATTAAGCGCTGTCGCAATTCCCAAATTCTTATCATTTCGGATAAGTAAAGAATTGGAATAATTTCTTAGAATAGCGCTTATTTGATCCACATTTTGAGATCCATTATCGACTAGTATTACATATTTAACTTGTTTATATATCGCATCAAGATTTTCAATTAGCCTTTTTTCTTCTGGATTGTATAAAACTATTCCTGCAACTTCCATTTTTCAATCTCCACTTAATGTAAATTACTGCAATAGTTGATTATTATTGAACAATGGTAACATAACATTTTGATAATTAGCGCCTCTTCCTGCCAGATAATAAATACTGATAATTGCAATAATCAGTGCAATAACAATAATAATAATGTTACTCTTTGACTCGTGTCCTCTCTTTGTAGCAACTAGATTGTTCGAGTAGAAAATATAATTACTCAACAGAATAGGTTGATAAAGCCGGTAAAAATCTGTTGTAATCGTTACTAGGCCAAATGTTACAAGCATAATGATATTAAGATCCAATTGGAACTCTTTTGAGTTTTTAACCAGACAGTTTCCGTTTCCAAATTTTCTATTATACAAAATAAAATAAATGAGAACAAACCCAAGGACTGAAATAGCAAGCTTAAACCATACATATTGAATGTTGTTCATTGTATATCTACTAGTAACTCTAAGAATTATACCCGCTTTTCTATCGGATAAAACTGATGAAACTAAGTTATAAAATAGATCAGTCGCGCTACTAAAGCCAATTACAAAAACATTAATTCCTAATGCTGTAAAAATCGTCGTTCTTCGTTTACAGTATATTGGAACAAGAATCAAAAGTAGAACCAAAACCGAGGCATGATTACAAGCAGCTAAAATGATACAAATAATCCATCTAATAAGATCCTTTTTCTCGTGTGTCTCAATATAGGAATACAAATAAACATAAGAAAAACACACCAATGCAGTTGCCACAAAGAAACGTATCTGAGTGACGTCCATAGGAAAACAAAAAATTGAATATAAAGCTAGTGGTAACCCCGGGTTATCGGATAACTTTCTAAAGGTAAATCCAATTAGTAGCAAGCACATTGCAGAAATAACAATCAGAAAGTGTCTGTAATCAGCGCCCACCGAATGGCCTAGCTTGATCATCATAGTAAACAATGGCTCTGTCATACCACTTTGATCAAGATAATTTTCATATCTATTTAAGTAGATAGTCCAATCCGCATTTCCTGAACTCCATCCACATAATATCCATAAATATATTAATAATAAGGAAAAACATAGTTTTGACCTTCTTTTAATAATACACACTGCTATCAGCAATATGTATATAACAAATAATGCCATATCAAGTAATCCTCTTTCTATCACTAGGAATGTATCGCAAAATATAACTGGTACAATCTTTTCTGTAAAATCCATATCTCTATTTTTTCTTTGAGGCCTATTCCTTTTAGAGAAGAGATTGATATCTTTTCAAATTTTGACATATCGATATTTCTTAGTATGTAATCAATTCCTACTACCCTTTCATCTTTCGACTTAGAGACAGATAGCATTCTAAAACACACCTTAACATTCATTGCAAATATTTCATTTTCCCAACTGCCGATTCGTCGATTCGAAATCATCTCAAATTCATTCCGAATAGTCTCAATTCTATCAATTATTTGTTTTTCTTTAAATTTTTGGCTAGTACTATGGTTTTGTCGATAGTAATGACAATATAACGCATCTGGAATTGACGCAAAACTATTCATCTGTTTAAAGCATTCCAGATTAAAATAGATATCTTCATTTCCCGATAGAAAATCTTCCCTAAACGTTATCCTATAGTCCATTAGAAAACTTCTTTTATACAGCCCATTCCAAACCGAAGATAAGATTCCTGAAAGTTTCAAATTTCCATAGTTCTCAAAAAATGAAGCAGAATTATAAATGACATTATCCTTATAATAAAAGCATGTTTCTTTGAGAATTTTGAAATCTTCATTAATCGTAATATTTTTTCTTCCACACTTAATAACATCTATATTTTGATGATTAATCAGTATACACACCATTTTTTCTAATAGGTTTGGATAGTATTCATCATCATTATCAATAAAAGTTACGTATTCCCCTTTGGCAATAGAAAGCCCGTAGTTTCTAGCGCTGCAAACACCCCCATTTTCTTTTGAATACGCCACTATTCTAGAATCCTTTTCTTCCATTTTTTTACAAATAGAAAAGCTCTTATCTGTCGAACCATCATCTACCAAAATCAGCTCAAAATTTTCATAACTTTGTGCCAATACACTTTCAATTGCTTTTTCAATAAAGCGCTCAGAATTATAGACCGGCATTATAATACTTATCAAGAAATCTTTTTTCATTATAGTATTACCTTTCTACTTATCACTCATAAAAGATGAATAAAACTGATGTCTTCTTTCATCCAAGATATCTTTTTTGTAATTCAGAGATACGTTGTACCCTCTTTTTGCTTCTTGGATTAATTGCACTTCATTTTTATCAATCATTTTTTTTATCAACTGAGATAGCTTTCTCCAGTCACCTTTTTTAAAGATAAACTCAGGATTAGCTAATTCACTTTCTCCACATGCATCAGATGTGATAACCGGGCATGCTTTACTCATAGCTTCAACAACAGATCTACACAGTCCCTCTTGGTAGCTCGGCTGGATATAAATATCGATGGATTCTAGCCATTCAAACACTTGATCATGTGGCATCGATCCCCTAAAAATAATTTTATCAAACACGCCACATTTTTTTGCCTCTTGTATCAGTAATTTATTATCCCCTGTTCCAACCAATTCGTAGTATATATTGGTTATTCCTTCCGACTGAAGTTTCGATATGGCTCTTATCACCAACTTCTGCCCCTTCGTTTTTAGCCCGTAATGTCCCAATGTACCAATAACAATCTTCTCCTTAGGCGCCCGGATATGTGCCATTCGTTTTTCCACAGCTTCACTATCAACACATTCCAATTCAACGTTTGAGCACCCAACTGTAATTCCCTTACATGGATAACGCTTCTGAAGATCATTTTGAGTTACATATAATGCGTATGGTGCATCTATGACTCTTTTCTTTACGCCCATTTCAGTTGATAATGCCGTGAGTTTTCCTCGAAGACTATGATACCAATGTGCGTCCCAAGCTACTCCAGTTACTTCCACACAGTATTTTTTGTTATATTTGACGCATAATTCCCACGTTTTTATTGTATAGTAAGTAATTATTGAACGTATAATGACTCTATCCGCTGCCTTAACTTCTCTTTCGAGTATCGAATCAATCTCTCTCCTGTTTGCCAGACTAAAATATCTTGAAATTGGAGAATAAATGTCTTTAAGAGGAATCAATCTAATTTCGTTGGAATTAAAGTAATTAAACCTACTCTCAGCATCTTCTTTTTTATAAACCTTATCCTCTCTACGCAAAATAACAGTCAGTGAATCACATACAGAAGTGTAACGTTTCCAAACTGACTCACTGAAGTTTCCATCAGTATACCAATTATTCTCATCATCAACTTTTAATCTAGTTCCACCTTGTATAAACAAAAGTTTCATAAAATATTCCCTGCCCTATTCAATACTTATGGGTAATTCTTACGTATATTTTCTTCATAATCCCGTAAACGCCAAGTCTATAGCAAAACATACGTACAAAATGTTCCAATTTTGTTTTTAAAGTATCTGGAAAGTATTTATTAAACAAGTCTGAAGGATCCATCAAATTCGCATCCTGCATAAATTGGTCACGCAATTTATTGTACTGAACAGATTTTGTCATTTCAGCAGTTCCAGCAATAATTTGTTCTGGTTCAACTTTAACGTACTCAAATGTGTTCAGTATCTCATTCATAATTTGCTTTCCTTTTTCTGTATGAACAAGCATTCTTGTTGCACCTTTATCATTATCCAGTTTTCTAGAAAAACGTCCGACATTAAAACAATCCCATATAGTAAAATCACTAGAACGATATCTTTTCTTAAACTCACAGCAATAACACGATGGTCTTAGGCACATACCAGAAAAAAAGGCCTTCAACCATTTATCTGTATCTACTCCTTTATGATAATTTCCACCGTTCGTCTCTGTAGTTACGTTCATTGTTGAATACTTATATCCATAATATTTATCTCTAAATCTCACATTTTTTACATTAGAGTTTAATGCCTTATTTTGGAATTGGATATACTTTTTAAAAATCATCGGTGAAGGCACAGCTCTACATACCACATCAACAGTTATCAGGTTATCATAGTTTTTACCCAAAAAATGCAAAAGACCTTCAACCTGACACGGCGTTCCACTATAGCAAACAAGACGCTTTTGTTTTAAAAAGACTTTTACTTTTTTAAAGGCATTGCCATCTTCATAACTTTGCATATATTTGCTATTTCTGAACTGCTTTAAAGCACTTATTGACTCTACACAGATATGTTTTGCCGTAAAATCATCTGTAAGTGTAACGCCAAAAACAACTCCACCATTTTTGATAACATATTCAGCTATACTTGTAAAAGCTCCTCCTGCCGTGCTTTCACGCAATACTTCTTGATCTTTATTTTGGACCACATAGGCATCCTGTGGAGAAACAACCTCTTCACTTTTATTAATAATAGGACAAACCTTCTCACATGCTCCGCAATTAATGCATTCCATCCCATCTACGCATGGATAAGCAAATCCTTCTTCATCTACATTCATTTTTATGCAGTCCTTAGGACATATTGCTGCACAAGCGGAGCAACCGCTACAATTTGTTTTATCCGATATATTAATCATCGTGTTGCCCTCCCTTTATAATTACAACTCCTGCATACTATTTTCTTTTATCGCACTTTTCAAATACAGATACGCTTCTTTTCTAGCAGAGTCTAAGTTACGATGAGCTTTTTCGTAGTCAATCTTCTTAGCCAGACACATATCAATATCTTCATCACCATTTAACATACGGTCATGAATGTCGACTAAATCAAACAACGTGTCTAAGCGGCTGTTTGTAGACTGCTTTGTATTCTGAGTATATCGTCTAAACTCAAAAAATTCCTTTTTGTACAGAACCGAGAAAACTGTACTATGGAAGGAATCCGTGCAAACATATCTCGCATTTCTGATGAGGTTTAAGAATTCTGCTGGTCCAATATCATAGGGAGTGTAGTCAGCATATCCTTCATCACTCTTCATAAAATGATCCACGTGTGTCAAGGCAACAATTTTAAATCCTGTTTTTTCTTTCAGTCGAGTTACGAACTGACGATGAAGTGCCGTGCTCCCAATAAAATAACAGAAGATATAAGGCTCCTTAATAATAGGATCTTTCTTTTGGATGTCCATCCACTCTTCGCCTGTAAATAACAATGTTGGATCGCATACAACCGGTACTTTTCTACCTGTTAAATCTTGAATAAGTTTTTGACCAGTTTGCTCCCTCACACTGATGTGCTTTATCCGAGGTAAAAACTGCTTCGCCATCTGAGCTGCATCTTTCGGCAAAGAAGAAACACCAAAGCTCGTAGCATAAGCAATTGAATTTACGCTTTCCGGGACAAAATTCAAAGTATAGTAATCAGCTGCAATATTTGCTGGAAGCCACAACTGATCGCTTCCGATAAGAACTGTGTCATAATTCTTCTCGCATTTTTCTGCCAATTCTGCCAAAGAACCGTATACTTCGGATTTTCTAATTACCGTACTGGCAAATTCATCAAATTTAATATCCCTCTTACGGATGTTTCTCGTATAGTCGTTCTTAAGAAATTTCTTCACTAACAGATTCTTCGCTTTTCCCAAACGATCTTTAAAAATATCAGAAGTCAGACCAGACTTTAAAATATAAGTGTATTGTGCTTTTCTAAACTGACCAATAAAGCCACTTACATTGATTGTTTCGTTATTGACTTCTAATTTATCTAACACTTTCTGTGTTGCATATGCCTGAAGCATACTTCCATAATTATGTATGAAGTAGCATGAGACAATTCCAGTTTTTTTCATTATTAAAACGTCCTTATTTATACTTTCCAGAAATCACGTCATTGTAAAAGGCAATGTACTTTTTCTTCATTGCTTCAGTGTTATAGATATTGAGAACATCCTGATATGCTCTCTCCGGTAACTCTGAAGGGAACTTCTTCATAGCCTGCTTGATGCGTTTCGCATACTGCTCTGCAGTAGTACATACATATCCGTTTACACCATCTTGAATAACGCTTTTGTTGCCCATGGTATTGCTTACCAAAATGAGCTTTTTAATATACATGTTCTCAATAAGACTCATTGCTATTGCTTCGCCGAGGGAACACAGAATGAATGCATCAGCACCTTTGGCCATCGCAAGTGCTTCCTTACGAGGTTTCCAACCGGTTACTTCCATGTTCGGAGCGATCAGTTCATTCTCAAGCTCACCACTACCAATCCAGATAAATCTTGCTTCCGGAACCAGCTCTGCAATACGGTTGAACAGTGCAGGCTGCTTCTGTGTACATGCACGTCCCAGTGTAAATACGGTAAACTTTTCGTTTTCAACCGGCTCGATTCCATCTAAAGAAGCCGACAGATCAGGAAGATTTACTCCAGTCTCAACATAAGCGGTTCTCTTGGAAAACTTCTTAGCTTCTTCATCCTCACTCTCACAGCAGGTCAATGTTAATGCTCTGTTACCAAGAATCTTTTCTGCAGTCTTATATACAAAACTCTTCTTTCCAGGTCCCATGAGGATATGTGCATAACCATGAGGAGTATACAGAACAGTATTGTTCTTGCCATTGTAAGCAAGACGTCCAAGACCACCAGCTACAGATGAATGCAGATGAATGATATCTGGCTTTACCTTTTTCTCAATAGCGCGTAACTCCTTAATTGCATCAATATCATTCTTAATGCTAAACAGGCCCTTTACTCCAACATGCTTCATCTCGATCATGTGAACCTTAGGATCCAAGAACTCCTTATAGTTCTTTGGTGTCTGAGGTCTGAGAGAATATGCCAGATAAACCTCAAAATCATCTACCATATCATTGCAGAGCTGAGATACGTAAGTAAAAACACCTCCTCCAAAGGCTTCACAAACCATTAAGATTTTCTTTTTCATTTTTCTTACGCTCCTAACTCCCTCTCAGCCATGTCCAAAGCAGATGCAATAACCGCATCCATGTCATAATATTTATACTCACCGAGACGACCACCGAAGATGATCTTCTCTTCTTTATCTGCTAATACTCTATACTTCTTATAGAGTTCACCGTTCTTCTCATCGTTTACTGGATAGTAAGGTTCATCGCCAGGCTTCCACTCAGAGCTGTATTCACGGCTAATGATGGTCTTAGGCAGATCATTACCATTCTCATCCTTGCCAAACTCGAACCATTTGTGCTCAATAATTCTTGTCCAAGGTGTCTCACGATCTGTGTAATTCACAGCTGCATTTCCCTGAAAGTTCGGCATATCAAGAATCTCATTCTCGAAACGAACAGAACGATACTCCAGATTTCCAAGACAGTACTCGAAGTAAGCGTCGATAGCTCCGGAATAAACAACCTTCGATGCCATCCCATCCCATTTTTCTTTATCTGCTAAGTAATCCTCACCAAGTCTTACTTCGATTCCTTCCAGAAGGTTTGCAACCATCTTTGTGTAACCACCAACCGGAATGCCCTGGTAAAGAGCATTGAAATAGTTGTTATCAAAAGTCAGACGAACAGGTAAACGTTTAACAATGAATGCTGGAAGCTCCTTGCAATCACGTCCCCACTGTTTTTCGGTATAACCCTTTATCAATTTTTCATAGATATCACGACCAACCAGACTGATGGCCTGCTCTTCCAGATTCTGAGGTTCAGCTGTTATTTCTTTCTTCTGCTCTTCAATCTTTGCAGCGGCTTCTTCCGGAGTTACAACACCCCACATCTTGTTGAAGGTGTACATGTTGAAAGGCAGGGAATAAAGCTCACCTTTGTAATTAGCAACAGGTGAATTAGTGAAACGGTTAAATGTAGCAAACTGTGTAATGTAATTCCAAACCTTTGTATTGTTGGTGTGAAAGATATGCGCGCCGTATTTATGGAAATTTATCCCTTCAACTTTTTCTGTATAAACATTTCCAGCAATGTTTGGCCTTTTATCAATTACAAGCACCGTCTTACCCGCTGCTTTCGCCTGCTGAGCAAATACAGCACCATATAAACCTGATCCAACTACCAAATAATCGTACATATCTTCCTACTCCTCATTTATAACTTTGATTCTTCTATATATCTCTTTACAGCATCCTGCCATGTTGGAAGCGGTTCGAAATCATTCTCAACCAATTTGCGCTTATCAAGTCTACTGTTGCTCGGTCTGGCAGCTTTACTCAAACCGTACTCTTCTGTCGTTACCGGCGTAACCTTTGTGGCCAGTCCATACTGCTTATAGAACTCTATGCAGAAGTCATACCAGCTGATATAACCACCTTAATTGGTCGCATGATAGTATCCGTATTTCTCGGACTCGCACATATCGACCAGAAAGACGTGCTGTACTTGATTCCCCTGCATGGATTCTTCTCCTCAAAACTTGAAAGTGTCCTTCAATCCAAGCCACTTCTGATCTTTATCGCTTAGATTCAAAGCAACTCCGTATACGCTATACCCTTCAGCACTTGCTGTGTCTTTATATGTTCCTTCAACCTTCGGCCACTCGATACCGATCTCTGGGTCATTCCAAGCCAAACCGCCCTCATCGTTGGCGTGGTAGAAGTCATCGCACTTATAGCAGAACTCTGCGGTATCACTCAGTACGAGGAAGCCGTGCGCAAAGCCTCTTGGAATGAGGAACTGCTTCTTATTCTCCTCTGTCAGCTCAATGCCGTACCATTTGCCGTAGGTCTCGCTGCCAGAACGCAAGTCAACCGCCACATCGAACACAGAGCCTTTAATCACTCGCACCAGCTTGGTCTGGGGGAAATTCTTCTGAAAGTGAAGTCCACGGAGCACGCCTTTCACGCTCATGGACTGATTGTCCTGAACGAAATTGATGTTGATTCCGCTCTCTTCCATATCCCTCTGGCTATAGGTCTCCATGAAATAGCCACGAGCATCACCGTGGACAGCAGGAGTAATCACACACAGCCCCTCGATGCCGCCTACATTCTTTTCAACATTTATCTGTCCCATTGTCTTAATCTCCAAATCTCTCTATCGTTTACAATTGTGCTTCCTTCAGATATCGGCTTACTGCATCCTGCCATGTGGGCAGCGGCTGGAAGCCGTTCTCCACCAGTTTGCTCTTGTCCAGTCTGCTGTTGAATGGGCGAGCAGCTTTGCTCAGCCCATACTCCTCAGTAGTCACAGGCGTAACCTTCGTTTTCAACCCATACTGCTTGTAGAACTCGCAGCAGAAGTCGTACCATGAAATATAGCCACCCTCATTTGTTGCGTGGTAATAGCCGTACTTCTCTGTCTCACACATATCCACCAGAAGTCGTGCCAGATCGAAGCAATAAGTAGGCGTACCAATCTGATCATTGACCACCCGGACTTCATCATGGGTCTTGCCCACATTAATCATGGTCTTGATGAAGTTCTTGCCGTTCAGACCGAACACCCATGCAATACGGACGATGAAGTACTTCTCCAGCGTGTTCGCAACCGCCAGTTCGCCTTCCAGCTTGGTCTGGCCATAGACGTTCAGAGGCTTATAGTCCTTGCAGTCCGGCTGCCATGGCTCCGTTCCCTGGCCATCAAACACATAGTCTGTGGACAGGTAGAGCATCTTGCAGTCGATGACTTTGCAAGCGTCTGCGATATTCTGGGTTCCACCAGCATTGACAGCACGAACCTTTTCCACCTTATCGTCATCCTCTGCCATGTCTACCGCCGTCCACGCCGCACAGTGGATGACGGCATCCGGCTTAATCTCAGAAATGGCCTTCAGCACGGCTTCTTTGTCAGTAATGTCGAGGCCGACATAGGGCATGGTAGTTACAGCCGAACCATCAGCAACACCGGCATAAGCTCCTGCAATGTCGGAACCGACACCTTCATGACCTCTTTTATTCAATTCGTTCATCACGTCGTGGCCAAGCTGACCGTTGACGCCAGTTACAAAAAACTTCATCCTTTCCACAACCTCAACCCCTTAGATTTCTGCTTTTGCCTTGTACATTGCCTCGTAGTATTTCTGGTAATTGCCGCTGGTCACATTGTTCATCCAGTCCTCATGCTCCAGATACCAGTCAATGGTCAGGACAATGCCTTTCTCGAAAGGAGTCTCCGGATACCAGCCAAGGTCATTCTTGATCTTAGTGGGGTCAATGCCATAGCGGCGGTCATGGCCGAGGCGGTCTTCCACATGCTTGATGAGATCCTCGGAAATGCCATCATCCTTCAAGCGGTCATGGAGCTGCTCGATGATGGTCTTGACGATGAAGATATTAGGACGCTCGTTGTGGCCACCCACGTTGTAGACTTCACCAATCTTTCTACCATTGGCCACCATATCGATGGCCTTGCAGTGATCCTCCACATACAGCCAGTCACGGATCTGCATACCGTCACCGTACACGGGGAGCTGCTTGTGATGCTTTACGTTGTTGATCATCAGCGGAATCAGCTTCTCCGGGAACTGATAAGGACCATAATTGTTGGAGCAGCGGGTGATATTCACCGGCATACCATAGGTATCGTGGAACGCCTGTACGAAGTGGTCCGCGCTGGCCTTGGAAGAAGAGTACGGGCTGTGGGGATTGATGGGCGTAGTCTCCATGAAGTAGCCCTCTGCACCCAAAGCGCCGTAGACCTCATCGGTAGAAACCTGCAGGTACTTCTTGCCCTCTTTCCAGGTCTTAGTTGCAGCATCGTACCAGGCTTCCTTCGCTCTCTGGAGCAGATTGACCGTGCCCATCACATTGGTCTGAACAAAAATTTCAGGATTGGCGATGGAGCGATCCACATGAGACTCAGCAGCGAAGTTGATAACAAAGTCGAAGTCATACTTCTCGAACAGAGACGTGGCCAATTCTTTGTCGCAGATATCACCTTGCACGAACACATGGCGAGGATCGCCTTCTACGCCCTTGAGGTTTTCCAAGTTGCCTGCATAGGTCAGCTTGTCGAGGTTGACGAGCAGGATGTCGTCATATTTCTTCAGCATGTAATAAACAAAGTTGGAGCCGATAAAGCCGGCGCAACCAGTGATCAGATATTTCTTCATGTACTTTCTTCCCCTATTCTCAGATGATGTATTTCTTGTTGAGCTGACAATTTATTTATTCTTAAAGTCCATGATGCCCTCTATGGATCACATCGAGGTACTTGCCGTCCAGAACATCCTTCAAATACTGACCGTACTGGTTCTTCTTAAAGACTTCATAAACTTCCAAAACGTCCTCACGACTAATCCAACCATTTAGATATGCGATTTCCTCCAAGCAAGCGATCTTTCGGTGCTGATGCTGTTCAATGGTTTTCACAAAATTCGTCGCATCCACAAGACTCTCATGGGTGCCAGTGTCCAGCCAGGTGAACCCCTGCCCCAGCAGCTCTACGTTCAGCGTGCCGTCTTCCAGATAGATGCGGTTCAGGTCGGTAATCTCCAACTCGCCGCGGGCAGAGGGCTTAAGGTTCTTTGCATATTCCACCACCCGGTTATCGTAGAAATAAAGACCGGTCACGCAGTAATTGCTCTTGGGATGCGCAGGCTTTTCTTCAATGGAGATAGCTCTGCCGTCCTTATCGAACTCCACAATGCCGAAACGCTCCGGGTCATCTACATAGTAGCCAAATACAGTAGCACCCTTACCGGACTCTGCGTTCTCCACAGCGGCTTTCAGGCGCTTCTTCAAGCCGTGGCCGGCAAAGATGTTGTCACCCAGTACCATAGCTACGGTGTCATTGCCGATGAAATCAGCGCCAATAATAAACGCCTGCGCCAATCCATCCGGGGAGGGCTGGACAGCGTAGGTGAGATTGACACCAAACTGATGACCATCACCCAGCAAGTCCTGGAAGCGAGGCGTATCCTGTGGTGTGGAAATAATCAAAATATCCCTGATGCCCGCATTCATGAGGACAGACATCGGGTAATAAATCATGGGTTTATCGTAAATCGGCAGGAGCTGCTTCGATGTAACCTTCGTCAACGGAAAAAGGCGTGTGCCGGAGCCACCCGCTAAAATAATACCTTTCATAACTCTTCTCCTTAAAATCAGTCTCTCTGGAAAATATCGCGTGTATAAACTTTGTCCTTCACATCATCCAAGCAGCTATCGTATCGGTTTGCGATAATAGCCTGCGACATTTCCTTGAACTTCTCTAAATCATTCACAACAAGGCTTCCAAAGAACTTCTCTCCATCCTTCAGTGTCGGCTCATACACAATAACAGTCGCGCCCTTGGCCTTTATCCGTTTCATTACACCCTGAATACTGCTCTGGCGGAAATTATCGCTATTGGACTTCATGGTCAAGCGATACACACCTACCACAACTTCTCTTTCCTTGCTCTCATCCCAGCTGTCATTCGCTTCATATGCACCTGCGATTTCGAGTACACGATCAGCAATGAAGTCTTTTCTCGTTCTATTGCTTTCCACAATAGCTTCGATCAGGTTTTCCGGCACGTCCTGATAGTTAGCCAGCAACTGCTTAGTGTCTTTCGGCAGACAGTAGCCGCCGTAACCAAAGCTGGGATTGTTATAGTGAGTTCCGATACGGGGATCGAGGCACACGCCATCAATAATCTGTTTCGTGTTCAAGCCCTTCATCTCAGCGTAGGTATCCAGCTCGTTGAAATAGGAAACTCGCAGGGCCAAATACGTATTGGCGAACAGTTTTACTGCCTCAGCCTCAGTGAATCCCATGAACAGCGTGTCGATGTTCTCCTTGATTGCCCCCTCCTGCAGGAGTTCTGCGAAAGTGTGCGCCGCTTTCACCAGTCTTGCATTTTCTACGTCTGTACCCACGATGATACGGCTGGGGTACAAATTATCATAAAGCGCCTTGGACTCTCTCAAAAACTCAGGGCTAAAGATGATGTTGTCACAGTGGAACTTCTCACGCACTGACGCTGTATATCCAACCGGAATGGTGCTCTTAATGACCATGATGGCATCCGGGTTGTACTCGATCACCAGTTTGATGACCGCTTCTACCGCGCTCGTGTCGAAGAAGTTCTTCTTACTGTCATAGTTGGTAGGCGCAGCGATAACTACAAAGTCAGCATCCGAATACGCTTCCTTTGCGTCCAGCGTGGCCGTTAGATCCAGTTCCTTCTCTGCCAGGTACTTCTCAATATACTCATCCTGAATCGGAGACTTTTTGTTGTTAATCAATTCCACCTTTTCAGGCACAATATCCACAGCAGTCACCTTATGGTGCTGTGCCAGCAGCGTGGCAATAGAAAGGCCAACGTAACCGGTGCCGGCAACTGCAATCTTCAAATCTTTGAAATCTCTCATGTTCTTTTACTCCTTCCCACACTGTGGGTATATCTACCGCAACAATGCGGGAATTACATATAAAACTCTTTGTACCACTCCGCGAACTTCCGCAGGCCAGTTCTCAAATCAGTGCTTGGTTTGAATCCAAAGTCCCGCTCCAACGCACTGGTGTCTGCATAGGTCACGGGCACATCGCCGGGCTGCATCGGAACCAGTTCCTTGTGCGACTCGAAGTCGTAATCCTCTGGCAGCACTCCGGCACGAATCAGTTCTTCCTGCAGGATGGTCACGAAGTCCAGCAGGTTCTCCGGCTGGTTGTTGCCGATGTTGTAGACAGCATAGGGCGGCAGAGGCAGGCCATCCTCACCGGTCACTTTATCCGGCGCCTTCTGCATCACACGGACAACACCCTCAACAATGTCATCCACATAGGTAAAGTCACGCTTGCAGTTACCATAATTGAAGATCTGTATCTTCTCCCCTGCTCTCAGCTTATTGGTGAAGCCAAAGTACGCCATATCCGGGCGTCCAGCGGGGCCATATACTGTGAAGAACCGCAAGCCGGTAGACGGAATGTTATAGAGCTTAGAGTAGGCATGGGCTAGAAGCTCATTGCTCTTCTTGGTCGCCGCGTAAAGGGATACCGGGTTATCCACCTTGTCGTCCGTGCTGTAGGGCACTTTCTTGTTCGAGCCATACACGCTGGAAGAACTTGCGTATACCAGATGCTCTACCCCGGTTGCACCATTGTCATAGGAATGGCGGCAGGCTTCGAGGATATTATAGAAACCGATCAGGTTGCTTTCGATGTAAGCATCCGGGTTGGTTATGGAATACCTCACACCGGCCTGCGCCGCCAGATTCACAACAACCTGCGGCTTGTATTTCTCAAAAATCTCCGTGATGATCGCTTTGTCAGCGATGCTGCCCTTTACAAAAACAAAAGAAGGATGAGCAGACAGTTCTTCCAGCCGTGCCTCCTTCAGTCGGACATCATAATAATCATTCATATTATCGATGCCGACGACGGTCACATCCTCCACATCGTTGTACAGGCGTTTAACCAGGTTGCTGCCAATAAAGCCAGCGGCACCTGTGACCAATATCGTTTTGCCTTTTAATTCAACCATGCTCATCTGCGTAACTCCTATCTGATTTCTTTATGTTGAAGGCTGTGGTTATCATCTGGGATGACGTTCTTATCTTGCTACGACATCCTCATCCGTTACCCACAGTGCGGAATCGTCTCAACTGAACTTCGCAACATTCTTATAGGGTAGACCTGCCATGATGTGTATATCATCTGAGCCAACCTTTACATAGCGCCGGTCTCATCTTCCTCTACCCTCTCGACCATCCATTTCGCCTTTAATCCCTCTAACCATCCAAACAATTCCATTTATTGTCGAGGTCGTTCTCTGCCGATGATTTGTTCATTTATTACAATCATCTTCAATAATCATCCTCTCCAATTTGTAAAACCTGTACATCATTCATCCATTCTGCCCTATGCCACCCCAGAAAAATGAGCTTATCATCTTTCCTCATCCTCTACCCAAAACTCTCCCGGAAAGATAGTTTTTCCCATTTTCGTCCGTCACCCTACATACTGCATGAAAAATGAGGTTATCAGTACCTACGAACTTCGACCCAAAATTTTCCCGGAAATATAGGTTTTTAGAGGGTGTAAAAGGGTGATTTATCGGACTGTAAATGGCATAAGATTGATGATAACTACACCGCCGTTTTACTCATGAAAACTCGACTGAAAATTTAGGGTAGACATTCCCTTCAAGAGCAACAAGGTTTTATATATTGCATAAATTTATGGCGTTTTTAAAAATTATTTTATCCAAATTGTATGTCGGATGTAAATAACGCTGCTCGATCACTCTATTTCAAAGCGAAATGTTGGATACACTACCTTTATCCATAATTTTTAGTCCCGTTAAAATATGTACAAAATTGTCGCCATACTGGCCAATTTGAGCCTAGGCTAGCTATTCTTCAACTCTACCTATCAAAGAATATATCATCATATTCTCCCCTCATCATCAATTGTTGAAACGCTTTTACTACATTATCTCGATCTTCCCGATAGGTCACGCCAAACCACTGATCTTGTGTTAGCAGGACCTGAACAGAAGCTCTTTTTTCACGCAAAAGCTGATCGATAAAGATTGGTAGCAAAAACTCCGATTTCAAGTCGGCATGGTGTTCTTTTAAGAAGTCCAAAAAACCTTGCTGCAGCATCTTCAGACAAAGCGGTGTCAGGCCCCACATATTCATTGAAACGATGTCATCAGGGTCAAGATCCCTGTCATCCGCCTGTATGCCATCCGCTGTCTTGATGATTCCCTGTGTCTCATGAATGGCCTGCAGATAGCCGTCCTGATCCATTTGACAAATTCCTCGCGTCACTGCTCCATTTTCACTCAAGGTGTTTTTCAAAACAAAACCTGCCATACAGAACTGATGATCAAACTGGTGTGCTTTTTCTTTCAGAAAACAGCAGATTTTACGGAAGGCTTCTTTGCCATAGTAATCATCTGCATTAATCACTGCAAAAGGTTCTTGAATCATGTCTTTACAGCTAAGAACAGCTTGTCCAGTTCCCCAGGGTTTTGTTCTACCGATCGGCACCGAGAAACCTTCTGGCAAAACACTCAGTTCCTGGAAAGCATAGCAACATGAGATGCCCAACTTATCCAGCTTTTTTTCTAGTCGGTTCCCAATTATTTCACGAAAATCCTGTTCAATCTCATGTCGGATCACAAAAATAATCTTCCGAAATCCTGCTTGAACTGCATCATAGATTGAATAATCGATAATCAGTTCCCCATTTGGACCCACTGATTCAAGCTGTTTGATTCCGCCAGCGTAGCGGGAACCAATCCCTGCTGCCATAATCACCAATGCAGGATTTTGTTGTCCCATCATCTTTGCAAACCTCCAACATTTTATCTACCTAGAATAAAAGCTCCTGATAACCAGGAGATTTTCTAAAGCCTTTTTCTTATCTCCAACCTAAAAACTTTTTTATTGGAGTACATTCTCCTGGTTCTAGTTCTTCTCCCTGCAAAATGTCTTGAGCTCTTCGCTCCCAATACTCTTTAGATTGTCTTTTTGATTTTTGCTCCAAAACCTGCATCGCTTGCAGCAGTTTTGGAGGCCTTTTATCGACAGAATGCGTATCACTGCCCATCAGATGAATCAAATTATGTTTCATGCCTGCCAGAACAAAAGAAGCTGTATCCTTATCCTTCAGCAGCGCGTCTGCATTGATCTGGGCAAAGGCACCTTTGCTAATCCATTGATAAAGTAGATCCGGTTTATGGCGCAAATACGGATAACGGTCAACATGCGCTAAAATCGGGATCATTCCCTGCAGCTGCATTTCCGATAAAGTTTGTTCCACATGAGGAGGGCACATTTGAAAGGGCAGTTCGACCAGAATCAGCCCTTCAGATGTGAAACATAAATCAACAGCTTCTTCACTGGCCAACCAGCGGGTAAAACGGACCTCCGCTCCCAGATAAAAGCGTATCGGAATTCCTTGTTTTTGAACCGTAGTCATCAGTCGTTCATAAGCCTGCTGCCTTCTCTGCAGAAAGGACTTCAAATCTTCACGTTCATGGTAATAATGAGGAGTGAGAACAATGGTATCGACTCCCTGCTCCTCTTCCATTTTAAGCAGTTGTATCGACTCATCCAATGTCTTAGCCCCGTCGTCAAGTCCTGGTAAAATATGTGTGTGAAAATCAATCATCGTTTTGGTCCATTTGAATAATCATAATTGTAATAATAATAGCTTGACTGCTTTGTCTCCTTGACATTCTTCGAGACATCATATTGGTTCAAAACACACCCCAAAATATCCGCGTGTACATTTTCCAGGTTCTGTTTTGCTTTTTTTGCCTGTTTAAAGGTGGCATACTTCTGACGTACAACGAGGATAACGCCCGCATTATACTGGCTTAAAATAGCAGCATCCGTTACCACCGAAACAGGTGGGGTATCACAAATCACATAGTCATACTGTTTTGCTAATAAATCCAGCAGATGCTCCATCTCCTCCGAAGCCAACAACTCTGTTGGGTTTGGGGGAATTGGACCTGCTGTCATCAGGTCAAACTGAAGGTCAGAAAAGGTGGCCACACTATCCTCCAGAGTACTAATCCCACTTAAAACTGTGCTAAGCCCCCTTGTACGGAAGCGTTGTGCACGGAGATATTTATGTAACATCGGCTTTCTCATGTCACAGTCAATCAGGATCACCCTTGTACCATTTTCAGCCAATACTCTAGCCAGATTGATAGAAACGCTGCTCTTCCCTTCTCCTGGAATGGAACTTGTCACAACCAGTTTTTTATATTTATTGTTTCGGAAAATAAAGTTCATGTTGGTCCTCAGTGTCTTATATGCTTCCACATAAGCAAATGGGGACTTGTCCGAGACAATTTCCAGCTTATTTTCATCATGCAGTGTTTTCTTTTGAAAAAGTGCCATTCCCTACACCTTCTTTTTACAACTTTCTGTGGTTGGAATAATTCCAATCGTTACAAGTCCCAATTGTTTTCGAATATCTTCCTCTGACTTAAAAGTGTTGTCCAAAAATGCGATCAATAGAAAAGCTCCCGAGGAAATAAATAAACCAATAAAGGCCGCAATAGCAGTATTTTTCAGTTTACTGGGAGATACCGGCACTTCTGAATTGACATACGGTTCCGAAACCACATTCACAGAACCTGCCTCCACCGTGCTGATAATGGCCCCAGGGGCGCGATCAACTATCTCCTGGACAACTTGTAACGCTATTTCAGGGTCCTTATTTTCAACCTGGATGCTCATAACCTGCGTGTCATTAACTGATTCTACTATGATGTTTTTGACAAAACTTTCATAGTCAGCCTCAATATTGAGTTTTTCCATTATAGGATCGACAACTCTTCTGCTTCGAATAATAATCGAATATGTATCCACCAGTTTTTGAGCTGAAGTAATCTGGTCGTTAGTCACTGTTGCAGTCTGGTCCTGACGGGTATTCACAATCATGGTTGCCTCTGCCCGATATTTTGGTGTAATCAAAAACATCGTAATCAGCAAGCCTAAAATAGCGCATCCCAATGTAGATAACAAAATCCACAACCAATTTTTTAAAAGGATCTGAAATAATTCCCACAAATCAATTTCAATCTCATCGTCCAGTTGGGTTTGGGTATTATCCATTCCTAAACCTCCTTGTCATTTTTTATAACGTGTTTGACTATCCAGGCAACCAAAAAAGCACCAAATAAAGCACCTACACTGTCCAACAAAACGTCCCTTATTGAGCTGGTACGTCCTGGAACAAAAGCCTGATGCAGTTCATCTAACACAGCAAACAAAACGCAAGAACCCCATGCTATCAGAAAGAAGGGTTTTCTATTCCCCTGCTCTTCCGCCTGATACAAGACCCAGCTTGCCGCACTCAGTCCCCCTAAGATCATATATTCGACAAAATGGGCTATTTTTCTTACTGGAAATATCTCCAAAAACTGCTTTACGAAATCCTGACCGCCCGGTATCCAGCTTACCATTTTCAAAATAAAGTCTTCCACAATACTACTTGTATGAAAAGATTCCGACCATGGCTGAGCAGAAAAGGCGACAATAAAAATTGCCCACAAGATTAGCAGTAAAAACAACCAACGATATTTTTTCGTCTTCATATTTTATGGCAGAGGAACCTCCACCGGCATTCCCTCCGGTATATCAGTCTGTTCCGGTAGTTTATTTTCCTCTTGTGGAGTAGGCATTTCCAGCTGGGTGGATGTTTCTGGCAGCGGAGTATCTACCGGTTCTTCTATAATTGGCACCGCTTCCTCTGCCGGTTCAGCTGGCTCATCTTGGGGATTTTCTAAATTTTCCAAATATTCCTGATAGAATGGCTGGTTTAAAATACACCGATAAGGCACAACTCCGTGGTGGTCCATCGTCAGCGCATACTGGTGAATTGCCAACCCTCCACACAAGACAAAGGCTAAAAAAACTGCCGTAACAGCAGCGTTTTTCCGGTTTTCTTTTTCCTCCGGATGTTTATCAAACAACGACCACCAACTTGGGAAACTTTCCTTTAAGCAAGTATAGAGCAGCGGTATGGAAAGCGGAAAAGCGAACTCAAAATAAACTGACAGTCGATCCAAGATCGAATGTCTTGTTCCCATTAAAGTAAAGAAAAAGGCAAAGAAGGCATAGTTAACGTACACATAGTTGCTTTTATCCTTCTTCATTAACTTTGAAGCTCCCAAAAAAACAATTAAGAATTCGATCAACATTGCAACCGCAAACGGCCATTCAAATGTTGCCTGAACATGAACATTGTCCAAATGGTAACCCTGATACCAATACTGTGTAACAAAATTCATGATGCGTTCTGTATTGAAATACAGGACGGCTGTCACAGCACAGTAAATAACAAAAACAATCTTCGTTAACGGAATCAGGTTGATGAAGAAAAAAGGAATCAAAATTAATGCCGATTTATGAAAAGTCGACGCCACCAGGACAATCAATAAATAGGGTAAAAACTTTTTCTTTTTCAAAAATGGAATTGCAAACAGAGCAATAACTCCGGCAATCGTTTGCCGAATAAAATTCATTGAACAATAGTACTCACTGAGTAAAATAAAAAGAATAACACTCAGATAAACATTGCTCGAATATTTTGCATAATTGATGCAAAATAGCCCGATGATCAGAACACTGGTAACAACAAAAATCATCTGATAATTGCTGCTGAAGAAAGCGACAATCTTTTCCAGCAACATATATCCAGGCTCATAGTGATGGCCAAACAACGAAATATCCGGGTTGTTTAAAACTTCTTCAAACCCTGGCGCGTATGTATAGCTGTAATCATACCCCGTCGAATAACGAAGCGCAGATGTGGTTGCCAAAATAACAAAAACAATCAGCAAAAAGATGAGGTCTTTCTTCCTATTTTTCCCACCAATTTGAAATAGGCAAGCCAAGACTGCCAAAACCCCAAGTAAAATGTAATATGTTAACACATAGATACCCCTTCTATTTTGTTTTTAAGCAGACTAAAATATTCTTTTTCATGGAAGTCAGAAAACCGCAACAGTTTATTTTACTATTTTGCAGTCAAAGGCTGGTCAGAAATAATAACATCGCCGCCTACTGGGGTATCAAAATGCAGATAACCGTTTGCATCGATATAGTAGTTTGGCGCAGTCAGGGTGACATAGGTGTTGGTTTCTCTGTTGTAAACGAAGAACTGCAGGTTCTCGACATCGAGATTGCTCAGATCTACTTTAACAGCAACGCCAATGTTCATACCATAGGAACCGTTCTGGCCCAGATGGATTGCTGCGATTTCGTTCTCGAAGAATTTATTGAAGACGTCGGTTGCAACTTTTGTGCTTTCCTCATCAACGCTTGCGCTCAGATCAATTGTACCAGTCAAGTTTGCAGCCTGTGCCGGATCGATATAGAGGCGAGCAATAACTCTGTTGCCCTTTACCTGGTCGGCATGGATGGTGGCTGCAACACCGGACTGCTCAGCCTGTGCTGCAACTTCTTTGAGGGTATCCGCATCGATAGTTTTTGCGTTGCGTACTTCAACAGTAGCTGTGCTATTTCCGCTTCTTACTGCAGAAGAAATGGAGTTGCTGACTTTGGAAGTGGTCAGCTGAGTTTCTGCTTTCTCTGTAGTAGAAGTGGAGGTCTGTGTTCTATCAGAAGAACTGCTTGTGGTTGTGCTTGGACGGTAGTCATCCCGATCAATAGTATCGCTTGCATAGCCTGTGGCTGCAAAGCTTGGAACAGAAAGGGCGACACACAGTGCCAGAGCTGCCATGCCAGATGTTAATTTACGCATGGTTATCTTCCTCCTTTGATTGCGATTTTCCGTTCACTCCATGAAAAAGAATATTTTAGTCTGCTTACTCGGCTCCTTTTCCTGACAAAATTACCTTGAAGGTTAGGAGGATTAAGCGAAAATCCAACAGGATACTTCGCTCCTTTATGTATTTCAGATCCAACTCCACCCATTCGTCAAAGGTGGTTTCCTCTCCTTTTTGGATCTGCCAATAACAGGTCAATCCCGGAACGACCAGGAGACGCTGTTTTTGATAAGAATTATACTGCTCTACCTCATTTGGCAGAGGAGGCCGTGGGCCAACAATGCTCATATCCCCTTTGATAATATTGACCAGCTGAGGCAGTTCATCGATGCAGGTTTTACGGATAAATTTCCCTACTTTTGTGACACGCGGATCGTTCTTGATCTTGAAAACCGGTCCATCTCGCTCATTCAGCTCCTGCAAATCCTTCAGCTTTTCATCCGCATCCACACACATGCTGCGAAATTTATACAGCTTAAAGGCTCGTCCATCTTTACCGATTCTGGTCTGGCTATAAATAACAGGCCCCTTATCTTCCAGATAGATCAAAATTGCAATTACCAACAACAATGGGGATAAAACTACCAAAGCAGCTACACTGAGACAGATGTCAAAAAATCGCTTAATCTTCTCATATCTATTCTGATTAGCGATATTAATAAGTTGCATATTCACTACTTCCAGTTCCTTTCCAGTCATTTTTCTCTCCCTTTAAAGCTGTATTTGTACATATTGTACAAAGAAAAAGGTGTACACCCTTTTCTTTGTACATATTGTACAAAGAAAAAGGTGTACACCCTTTTCTTTGATATCTAACTGTAGAATAGATTTCCTGTTAACCCTGTAGAAGCAACTTACAATCTGTCTTTTTCTGAATAGCCGTTTTGCATAAGCGCCGCTTACGCTTCCCCCCAGGGGATCATTTCTAATTTTTTACCTCTATTTAGTAACTGCTTCAGTATCTTCAATCATATCTTTCTTCATCTTTCTTTTCAATATGTGACAAATATTGTGACACCTTTTTTCTAAATTGCGACGGAACATCCCTCCGTTTTACATTCTTGCCCTCCCCTGTTTTTCAACATCCACCCCCAAATGCCGCCACGCAGAAGAACAGCCTCACCATAAAAAAGCCCGGCAAAACGATCCCTCCAGACCGCTTGCCGGGCTTCCCACAAGGTCAAATTTTTCGGTTGTACACCAAGATTCTCTCCTGTGCGGCGCTCTTTGTCCGGTTTTGTCATATCAAGGCTCCCCTAATTGGTGTAAAACTGGTGTCAAATCGCTCGATCCAACCCCTGCTGCGTCGAATTTTTGGCTTAACCATGCGGTTTTCTAGCCCTTCAAATCTTCTGTACGTTTTCGCCCAAGAATCAATCCCGTTCTCATGCGGTTTTCATAAAAATTTTGCCAAAGATTGTGTTCCCGCACAAAGTATGATAGAATAAAACTGTATTCCACAGACAGAAAGGAAGTCTTTTCAGATGAAATGCAATATAAAAAAGGGCGTCACCTCCAGCGCCCTGTATCAGGCGGACCTGGACTGCATCCAGGAGGGACTGGACCTTTTGGAAAAGGACATCCAGGATTTTCTGGCGCGCAAAAATTTTAAAGAAGTCAGCGAGGAAAACGCCAACCAGAACCTCGGCCACATCGAGTCGGTGAGAAAGAAACTGGAGGACAGCCGCCAGTCCTTTAGCTTAAATGAGCTCAAGGTCATCTACATCGGCCTCAATTTTCTGCGGGACGACCTGGGCGCACCGGCCGAGCAGCGCAGCGAGAAAAACCGTAGCCTGACCGACCGGCAGGTCATGGACAAAAAACAGGATGTGCGCAACGCCCACCAGAAAATAACCGCGGTGTTCACCCGGATGGGCGTGGACATTCAGGCCACACTGCGCGGATTTTAACATTTCTTTTGCCGGTTTTTCGGTTTAGGGATTGTGTATTTTCCCAAAAAAGAGTATAATGAAGGGCGTAAAAATCCGTTTTCCCCTTCATTTGGAAACGGACGCTAAAGGAAAGGAATGTATCGACATGAAAGCAACCGATATCGTAAACAAAGTAGAACTGGACGTCACCTATGACAGCCTGATCGAACTGATGAGAGCGGGCCGCCAGGTAGACTTTGTGCTGCCGGCTCCGGAGACCGACGGCGACGGCTATCTGACCTGGGACACCGAGTACTGGACCACCGTCGACAACAAGCGCTTCATCCGCACCTATTCGCTGAACGGCCGCGTCCTGCGCGACTCCACCACCCACAACATCTACGACCTGCAGAACGACTTTAAGCCGGAGAAAGCAGCGCAGATTCGCATCAGCTAACCCCGGGATTTTCCCGCAAAACCCACAAGGCGAACGGCCAAAAATGGCCGTTCGCCTTTTTTGTACAGCTTTCAAAATTTGTTTAAAACTGTGCTATACCAAATACACATCTTTGGTATATACTGTAGATACAGTCAAAGGAAAGGAGGAAACCGGACCAACAAACAGTTCTGATCGCAATTTCTTTTTTGATATATTTTTTCTTCGTCGGTTCTTTTTCGAAAAATAGAACAACTGTTAGCCCATTATGTGGACGGAATACCGGCATAATGGGCGGGGCAGACCAACTACAATCCAAACCCTTCGGTTTGTTTTTATAAAGAAGCCCGCCTTGGGGCTCCACCAATGATTTTTGACAACCTCTTATCACTTCTTTTTTTCTTCATAATACTCTCCTAAATAAAGGCCCGCACCTCTCCGGTGTGGGTCTTTATTCCTGTTTGGAGGGCGCAAAAAAATCCGGCAGGAGCCTTCTCCCGCCGGATTTTGCCGCTTGATTTTTTTATTTCACCTTTTTGGCCGGGGTCTGCGCAAAGTCAAATTTTGCAAGGTAGGACAGCGGATAGAACATCCGCATCTTCTCCTGCAGGGCCGCGGCGGACGGAATCACAATCTCCTCCCCGTCGTTCCAACGAACACG
>JABLTR010081430.1_pt1 | contig 28345 bp, 22 predicted proteins | sample 7160071 | NCBI WGS metagenome assembly JABLTR01 (sample SAMN14651230, study PRJNA627086) | human gut metagenome | isolation source: feces | host: Homo sapiens | reverse complement strand
TGTAAAGGGAGGTGTCAGCGAAGCTGACGGAGGGATTGTAACCCCGCCGCAGCGGCCAAAGCCTCCCTTGTGTAAAGGGAGGTGTCAGCGAAGCTGACGGAGGGATTGTAACCCCGCCGCAGCGGCCTGCCTCCCCTTCGTAAGGGGAGGCTTCGCCCGCTGCGGCGGAGATGGGCCTGCCCTGCCCGCCCCACCCCATACAAAAAAACAGGACAGGTTTCCCTGTCCTGTTTTCCTGCTTTTACTTGTTGATGAGCTTGCTGAACCGCATGAAGATCGCCGCGGCCTGCGCTCTGGTGGTCGTCCCCTTCGGGTTGAGGCGGTTGCCGCCCACACCGTCGAGGATGCCATTCTGCACGGCCCAGACCATCGCGTCCGTGGCCCAGCTGCTGACATTCGCGCTGTCCGTGAAGGTCAGCGTACCGTTCACCGCGGGGCTGCCGACGTAGCGATAGAGCATCGCGGCGAGCTGTTCGCGCGTCAGGGAACCCATCGGGTTCGTGCCGTCGGTGATGCCAAGGTTCATGGCCCACTTCTGGCCCACTTCGTACCACGTGGAGCTGCGGCGCGTGTCCTGACCGGCGATTCTCGCCAACATGGTCCAGGTCTGCGCGCGCGTCGCCGCCGCGTTCGGGCCGAAGGTCGACTTCGTCGTGCCGTTCATCAGGCCGAGGTTATAGGCCCAATCGACGGATTCGTGATACCAGCGGCTTGCGTCGAGGTCATAGAAGCTCTCGCAGGCGCAGTTGGCATACCCGTTCGCGCAGCCGTTCCCGGCAATGATCGTCGGCAGAACCGTGTCGATGACCGAGACAGCCGGATTGACCGTCAGCGTCCCCTGCACGAAGGACAGCTCATAATACTCGTTCCAGTCCTTGACGCCAGTCTTGAACACCGCATTCGGCGTCACGCGGAACGTGCCCGCGGTCTTGCCGTCGGTGCTGACAGAAGCCGTCAGCGTCTGGAACACTTCACTCACAGAGTCCTTCGGATTCAGACCCGAAGCCGTCGCCGAGAATCCCGGCAGCGGATCATTTGCAGTCATCGTCGCGCTGCTCGCGGTGATTATGACCTGCCCCTTCGTGATCGTCAGCGTGTAAGTATCCGACGCCGCCGCGTAGTCATCCGTCTCGCTGGCCGTCGCCTTGATCGTGACCGTACACGGCTTCAGGAACGTGACCTTACCAGTTGCCGAATCGATGCTGGCATAGTCCGCGCCATCCGTAATGCTCCACGAAACAACAGTGTCGTCCGTCGCTTTGCCGCTGGTCGTCAGCTGCACGCCGCCCTGCGAGTAGGAATACGTTCCGCTCTCGCCCTGTACGATCTCGAACTTATCCTGCACCAGCTTATCGATGATCTTGACATCGAATTCCTTCACCGTCTGATTATAGTTGCCGCTTTCGGGGATCGTCAGCTCTAACTTGACCTTCGACGTATCTTCGACCTTGCCATCCTCAACCGGCAGCGTAATCTTGATCTTGCCGTCGCTGGTCACTTCCACAGTCGGGGTGCCATCGATCCATTCACTTCCGTCCACAACACGGATCGTCGGTGTGCTCGTGATCGGATAGTTGGGCGTCAGCGTGATCTCATTGGTCTTGTTGCGTGTCGCCTGCAGATCGTTCAAATCGCCAAGCGCGCTGTTTGCTAGGGCCTTGTTGATCGTCCAGTCACGCGTCTCAAAGTTGATCGTATAGTTTCCGGTGGTCTCTGTCACATCACCTTGCGTAACCGTATACGTCCCGACGTCGTAGTGGCCGTTCGTTTTTGTAGCCTGCGTCCCGTCCGCATTTTTCAGCACCATAGTGCCGTTGAACCTCGGAGCCGCATATCCTAGCGGAAGCACATCCCTGGTAAGATTTCCGGTACCATCAGCCTTCAGTGCATCACCAATAGCCGTATCGCAGCTGCCATAGACCAGATCACTCATGCTCTTCGGCATCACTCTGAGCGTGTACTTGTTGATCGTGCCCGTCAGACTTACCGTGACCGAATAGTTCAGTCGTTCTGCCTCGCTTAGTTTGATCTCCTGCCCGTTTGCGTCCGTTACCTTCAGGGAGAATTCTTTCTCGTTTCCAATCCCTGTGGTTTTGGCTTTGATCGTCTTATTCTCGCCTGCATCCGCGCTATCGTACTTCAGCTTGTCGGGAAGCACACTATAATTCTCGTTGCTGGGCTTATCACCATTCGTTTTACACTCAATCGTAAAGCTGGCATTGGTCAAATCGCCCAAGTCGTTGCCCCCGTCATAGGTCTTTGTCAGACCAGTGCCACTGACTGTGATCCACAGCTGATCGACCGTCAGCGTGTAGCTCTTGTCAAGCTCGAACGTATAATTAGCCCCCGCACCAGTATCCGGTTCCTTCAGCTGATAGGCCGAACTGCCCGTCCAATTATAATAGTCCCTACTATTCCGTTTGGCAGCCGTCGTTCCATTACTCTCCATCACACGAAGCTCCGGCTTGTTCGTAGCGAAATACGTCACCAGTGCAGAGTTGACTTCTTCGATCTTCTTCGTACCCACATACAGCTGCTCAGTCTTGACCTTCAGATTGTCACCCTCGTTGCCATACGTGAAGCGCTTGTTGTCCCCAAGGACGATCTTAAACGTCGCCTTTACGATTCCGCCTTGCCATGTGATCGTCGACGGCAGCGTATAGTTCTTGGACACAGCGTCGTTGCCCAGCGTCACCGTGCCGCCCGTGACCGTCGCGCCCACATCGCTGTTCAGCTTCGTCGAATCGCTATGCGCATACTTCACATCAGCAACGTTGATCGTGATCTGATTGTTATCGATCGCGCCTTCATAGGTAATCGTCGGCGTACCGGTCGCATCATCCGTGTTGTCCCACGGCTTATCCGCATAGGTGACCGTCACCGAATCCAGCGCCTTCTGCGTGATCTTACCCTTCAGGCCCGCGATGCTCGCGGTATAGTTGCCCGCATCGTCTCCCGACAGCGAGCTCGCGCCCGTCACGGCCACGATGTTGACATCGCCGATCACAAGGTTGGTTTCACTGTCTACGCTCGCGTTCACGTCCTTGCTTTCAAACACAAGGTTTCCGGTCTCGATGTCCACATCGTCATTGCCGACCTTGCCAGTCAGCTCGAGCTTGTTCGCCGCATTATCCGGCAGATTCTTCGTCCCGTCGTATTCCTTCTCGATCTTCGCGCCTGTGTCAAGTACGATCCGAACTTCCCTCGGTTCGATCTTGAACGCCCCGTGGCAAACCTCATACTGCTCGTTGGCCGGATCCGTATACACGATCGAAACCGTATACGTCCCCGCATTGGCCTTTAAACTCGTTATCGTCTTATCTAGCACGTCGAAAACCGTCTTACCAGTCTCATCCTTGATGACAACGCGGAGATTGTTGCCATTTACCTCCTTGTAGGTTGTGCCATCCTTCTGGATATAGACCTTCTTCGCGCCTTGATCGACCATTGCAGCAAGGAAGCCCGGCCAAGTCGTGATCGGCTGAGAACTGCTATCCAGCTCCCCATACGTCCGCTCCGTCGTCAGATCCAGCATATCGCTGATCTGATATTCGGTCGTGCCCTTATCATCGCTGAAGAACTGCATCGGCGCGAACTTGACATTGACCTTATACTTAAAGTTTCGAGTCGTAAACTGATATAAACCCTTAGTCGTCGCGTCCACAGTCATCCGATAGCTGCTCTCTTGATTTGGTCTCCACCAGCTGAACTTGCCCGACCCCTCGGCCGTTGCGCCGCTGACGAACTCATCCGTCAGCGTGTCACCGTACTGATCTTTGCCCGAGAATTCGATCGTATAGGACGTTTCGGTCTTCGGCGTGATCATATTGATGGTTTCATTTGCAGCAGTCAGCGTCACCGTCTTCACGGCTGCGCCCTTTGCATCCTTGATCGTGACCGTCGCCTTTTTCAGCGCCGACGCCTCTCTCGAGACCTTGACCTTCGCGGTCGCGTCGAGCGTCGGCGCATGCTCGCCCTCGCCGACCGTGACCTTCACCGGCAGCCGCAGCTCGCCCTCCGTCACCACAGACGTCACGTTGCCAGACATGTCTTTTTCCACCATGTACCATGCAAGCTGATTGCTCACTTTGAGCACGAGCACGTTATTAAACGCACCAGTCGTCACCCCAGCGGCTTGATCATTCTCGAAAGCTACTATGGCACTTCCGTTCGGCTTATACACAGCGTTGATTTTGCCATTCATGCTCAGCGTAACAGTCCCACTGACGTCATCGCCATACTGATCCTTGACCGTGGCAGTCAGATTCACAGACTCTTCGCTCGCGCCCTTTTCCGGCACAGTAATGTCCCGAGCCGCCGTCACCGTCGCCGTCGTCGGCACCGGTGCCTTTGTCAGCTTAATGACGCATCTTGCCACCAACGGCTGATCCTCATTGTTCGGATTCGGATATGTCGCCTCTACGATATAGTAGCCATCAGGCACAGCAAGCTGATTTTTGGTCGCATCCCAGGCGTTTGTAATCTCCAGCTTTACGCCGTTGGCATTCGCCGAGAACGTAGCATTCGACGCTCCAATTTCAGTGCTCTTTACATATTTATCGGTTCCCGAGCTGTACAAGATTCCGGCCGGGTCGTTGTTGTCTACGACCGCCCGATAGAGCTTGAAGTGCTCACACGTGACCTCAGTTATTTCCGTGTCGTACTGATCCAGCACTGACAGGTGCAGGAATGTGAACGGAGTTTCACTGGTCTCGCCAATTCCGGGCAGCGGCATATTGTCCGAAGCCCCCGCACGGATCTCGCCATAATTCCACCCCGAGTTCTCCGTCGCCAGCTTCGTCGCCACCGACTGGGCCTTCGTCAGCGTGATGGTCTCCGTGGCCGTAACATTCGTGCCCGTCACAGACACAGTGACCGTGATCGTCGTCTGTCCCGTTGCCGACTTCAGCAGCGCCAGCGCCTCGCTCGTAATGGTCAGCGTATTATCCTCGCTCAGCGACAAACCATTCGTGCTCTCAGACGTGATTGCCGTAGTACCAAAGCTCGCCGAGGCCGTGAACCCCGGCTTATCGCTGCCAGTCATTTCATGCTTGTTCTGGTCAAGGATTTTCGCGTCGATCTTGATCTGCACCGGGTTTTGGCCGGGCGCAGGGATCGTAAAGATGTACAGCGGCTTCCCTTGGCTGTCCGTGTACTGATTGCCCTTCACATCCTTCAACACGATCTCCGCGCTCGTCGCCCGCGGCTTCGTGCTCTTGATCAGGAACTCCGCCACGGTCTGCGTCCCGGGGGCAGCAGAGTCGTTGACACCCACCGTCAGTCTGCAGTACACATCCGTCGGCAGCTCCCTGGAGATTTCCAAGTTCGTCCCATTGACCTTCACATAGTCCGCATAAGTACTGGTAACCTCATGCCGATACTCGCTGTCCGAGAACAGTGCGACCGTCGCTGTTGCAGTCTTACCAGAAAGGACTTGGCCATACTGATCAAACACTGTCGGATACATCGAAGCGGTTCTTGCAGATACATTGCCATTATAGTCGGGTGCTTCGGCATAGTAGGTGTTATTATCATCCAACGTGAAGCAGGTCTTATTGCCTTGATAGAAGTCAATCGTATTCCGATAACTATTCTGGTAATCCGCAAACGAAGCCTTCCACAGCGTAGGTTCATCCTTTGCAATCTTAAACGTCACCGTCTCATTACTTACAGTATGCGTACCAGCAGTCGCAGAATCGATCGTCAGCGTACCATTTCCGGTAACATCTGTTACTTTTCTCGGATTGACGATCAGTTGCTTCTTCACAGTGTCAAACTGCACACCCTTCAAGCCAGTCGCATTGCTCGCCGAAAACATCTCAACATCAAACAGCTTCACGGTGCCGTCCGTGTCCGTGTCAACGATTTTGAGGTACTCAGACAGGTCATATTTGCCCGCCATATTGTTGGGGCTGAAGTCGAGCCAATCCGCCATCGTCGGCACATCGAATGTGGTCTTTGTCAGGACGACCACGGGCAGCTCCGCATTCGCCGGATAAACGACCGCCTCGCCGTTATCGGTTTTAATATTGTCAATAACGCCGTCAGTTTCGGTTCCATTGCTATCCACTACAACGCAAGCTTTGGCTGTATCCGGATGCTTATCCAGCTTGATTTCATAACCGCCAGCAGCAGTATCTTGAGCCGCTGTTACAACAACCCAGAAATACGGAATTTCGCTTCCGTCCGTTCGCGTATATGTCCCCTTCAAATATGTCTTAGGCGACAAATTCGGAAGCCAGCCAAGCCTAAAAATACCATTTACTTCGCCGGATGTCGTTGATCCCTTTACCCCTTCAAGAACGCCGGGATCCGTTTCTTCATTGCCGAAATTATTTGTCTTCCCATTGGGGATACCAGTTGCGATTTTGTCAATCGTAATTCCACTATCACACTGCACAGATATATTCAGGCACGCGATTTGATAGCCGTCTTTGATTCGTCCATATACTGGGACATACGTCTTTTCGCCGGCTTTAAGCGGTACTTCGCCCACTTCCAGCGTTAGAATCTGCTCAGCCGTGGTAGTCTCTCCGTCTGTTGCCCCGACGACTGCCGCAAACGACAGCAGCATCGCAAACACCAGCAGCAGCGACGTGCCACGCTTGATGATGTTCTTCATACTTACGTTCTCCTTCTTGAATCGTTAACACTTAGTACGGAATCGCTTGGATTGCATATCTCAATATTTTGTACGCGTCCAAAACGGTAACTCCTTCATCGCCGTCCACATTTCCAAGTTCCGGCATTGCGAGATCGTAGTCCTTGTTCTCGATCGTTCCGTTCTGTTTATCATAGAAAACAGCATATCGCAGAACCTTAAACGCATCGATTGTCGTAACCGTGCCGTCCATGTCAACGTCGCCCAGCTTATAATTAGCTTTCACCGCCGCGACCGGCTCGTTCAAAACCGTCTCAGTCTTACCGTCCGTCGTGCGCGAGGCGATCAGGCGGATCACGCCGTTGCTGTAATTCTGCGGGAAGACGCGGAACGTGACCGTCCCCGCCGTCTCCACATCGGCCTGATCGATATACTGGATCGTCCCCGCCGTCAGCGTCGGCTTCACGTCCTTGGCCTCAGTGTCGCTCGTGACCGCTTTGTCCGATTTCAGCAGCAGCACGATCACCATATCGTTCACATTGAGCGTCTCATTTGTATAAATGACGGTCAGCGCCTCGCTGTCCCCGGCGAATTCCACCCCGCATCCGTCCGCCACCGGCGCGACCTGAATGCCGTTCTTCTGCGCGGGCGCGTTTTTATAGTCGATCGGCTTTGGCGTTGTTTCCGTCGTGTCCGTCGCCGCGGCGACCGTTCCCAGCAGCAGCACCAGCGCCATCACCAGCGCCGCCGCCCGTAGCCCTCGTCTCATCTCCGCCCCTCCTTTTCAAATTTTGTTGTTCATTTTCATCATTTCCGCTCCCCAAAGGCTCCCTTGTGTAAAGGGCCGCGAAGCGGGGGCGCGGGAGTGAATGATATGCCGGTGGCATATCAGAGCCGCGCCCCGGAATGCCCGCAGGCATTTGTCAGCGAAGCTGACTGAGGGATTGTCATCCCCCTTCGTTTCTGTTCCACAGAAACGACTTTCCCCCATGGGGGAAAGCTCGATTTTCCGATCATTTTACGGAGAACTGTTCCAGATACCGCGTGATCATCACGGCGATCTGCGCCCGTGTCGCGGGCTCCCGCGGGGCCAGCGTCGTCCCGGTGTCCAGACTCTCCGTCCCGCACCAGATCTCGTGATACACTGCCCAATAGACCGCCGCCCGCGCGTAGGCCGGGATGTCGGCCGCGTCAGTGAACGTCGCGTCATAGATCCCCGCCAGCAGCAGCTCCATCCCGCTCTCGCTGCCCGCCATCCGGTACAGGATGGTCGCCAGCTGTGCGCGCGTCACGCTCCCGCCGGGGTTGAATTTCCCGTTGCCTACGCCCTTGACCACGCCCGTCTGCTCTGCCCAGGCGATCGCGTCGCGGTAATAGTCGTGCGTCAGGTCGGTGAACGTCGCGGCCTGTTCGACCTTGGGCGAACCCATCGCCCGGTACAGGATGGTCACGCATTCGCCGCGCGTCATCCGGTCGTTTGGCCGGTATTTGCCGTTGTATCCCAGGATCAGCCCCAGATCGGCCGCTTCCTGGATCGCATCCTCGGCAAAGCTGCCGTCCGTGTCGGTGAAGGGCTTGTCCGTGGTCTTGTCGTCGGTCTGCCCCGGCGTCGTCCCCGTGGCCGTGACCGTCACTTCGATCTCGTCGGAGTCCGCATTGACGAATACCGTGTCCCGCAGCGTCAGCTTCGGGTCGCCGTCGGCCAGCGCCGTGAACTTCAGCACACCAAGCGTCCCGTCGTCCTCGGCGGGATTCACGCTCGCCGCTGCCAGCACCGCGCCGTCCTTTCCGTCCGCGTTCGTCGCACTCAGCGTTCCACGCAGGACGGAACCGGTGCTGCACGCGTCGCAGCGCAGCGTTTTCTGGTCGTAACCGACCGTGAACTGCACCGCATTCAATCCCGGATTGTTCTCGATCACGACGCGGACCTCGAACGTTTCGCCGGCGCGGACACTCTCCGGCGCCTCGATCTTTACTGTCGGCGTCCCGGCCGCCATCACAGGGGCCATCATCGCCAGCACCATCGCTATAACGAGCAGCAGCGCCGCTCTTTTTCGAAGCATTCTGCGCATCCCTCCTCAACTGCGTATAGTTGACCTATTTTCATGTTTTTAAGTATACGCAAACTTGGCAGGAAAGTCAATCTGTTCCATCACGATTTTACCGGATTGTAATAAAAGATCAGCCCCCTCAGATGAGGGGGCTGATCTGATGTTTCGTTCCGGCGGCAGGGGGCAAAAAATTAGAAGGTAGAGGAGGGCTGTAAACTGAGAAGGGGATGTTTCAGAGGTCACAACAAGGGCCAGCCGCCGGAATGGAGCCTGTCTTATTTACAAAGAGCGTGCCGCACAATACGCTGTGTAAATTGCGGCATGGATCTTGCCCGCACGGATCGCGTCGCCCACGCGGATAACCGGATAGGCCGCATCCTGGAAGGCGTCTTCCGCGTTCGACCGCAGGCCGTCCGCGAGGATCACGGTGTCAGCCGCGAGGAAGATCTCTTTTTCCGCCGCCATGTCGTATGCGCGGACGCCTTCCGCTTCGATGCCCTCGACGCGGCAGCCGGGGTGCATGTGGCCGCCGTTGGCGCGCAGCGTCGCCAGCATCACATCCTTGCAGAACACGTCCTGATCCGCGCAGATCTCGGGCAGCATCTCGAGGATGGAGATGTCGCGGTCGTTCTTCGGGGCGATCTCGGTGCTGCGGAACTTCAGCTCGCCGCCGAGCTGTTCAGCCGGACATCGACCTTCAGGTCGCGCAGCTGCAGCTTGTACCATTCGACCAGACGGCCGATCAATTATATCTTTATCGTGTTCGACTTCAGCCCCATCCTCGTCACCGGCTATGACAACAGCGTCATCGACGAAAAATACGTCACGCCGGTCCTCAATGCCGAGTCCTTCTCCTCCTTCGTCTTCACCGGTGAAGATGACGCGCATCAGGCGCTGCAACGCCTGATCGCGCAGCTCAAGCAGCATTATACCAGCCGCGAGGTCTGTTATGAGCTCACCATCAAGAGCATCCTCAACGCGATCTGGTCGCTGATCTACCAGCAGTACACCGCGCAGGCCGCCACCGCCTCCACGCAGGGCGAGAGCAAGCTCATCCAGCGCGTGAAAAAGGCGCTCTCCTTCATCTATGAACATTGCGGCGAGCCCATCACGCTCGACGAGATGGCCGCGGCCTGTCATACGAGCAAGAGCGAATTCTGTCGTCTGTTCAAGGCCTCCATGCACCAGACGCCGTTCGATTTCCTGCTGCACTACCGCATCCAGAAGAGCCTCCCGCTCCTGTGCAGCAGCGACCTCTCCGTCACCGAGATCGCGGGCAGCGTCGGCTTCAGCGGCTCGAGCTATTATTCCGAGGTCTCCCGCAAGTTCATGCAGTGTTCCCCCACCGAATACCGCAAAAATAACTCCTCCGTCCAGCCCACCATGTAGCGCAGCGGCTGCACCCGCGGTCAAACCGTACATCGGATCCGCGCAGCAACGGAACGCAGAAAAAATTCAGCGGACCGGCGGCTCTCCCGAGCCCCGGCCCGCCTTTTTGCGCCTATTTTGAGCCGATTAGAATGGATGAGAAGGATCTTTGGGTGCTGCGCAGTACGCCACCTACGCAGCTATGAAAAGCAGTCATTTCCTGGGCTCGTGCGCAGCATTATAGCAAATTTTCGATTTTATTTCGTTCCTCTTCGCTGATCTTATAGGTATGGACACCATCGATTGGGAACTGACCAGCACGGACCTCTGCAACATATTCTGTAAACGCCTGTTCCAGCAGCTTTCCGATCTCTGCATATTTTTTCACGAATTTCGGTGTAAAGTTATCGTAATATCCAACCATGTCTGCATAAATCAGCAGCTGTCCATCCGTAAACGAGCCTGCGCCGATGCCAAGAACCGGGATACTCAGCTTGTTCGTGATCAGCTTACCAACGATTTCCGGCACACCTTCCACAAGGATCGCGCACGCGCCAGCCTCCTGAATACGAAGCGCCTCTTCCAGGAGTCTCTGCGCTGCCTCCGCGCTCTTTCCCTGTGCTTTATAGCCGCCCATCTGTGCGGCAAACTGCGGTGTCAGGCCAATATGTCCAAAAACCAGAATACCAACATCCGCGATAAGCTCGTGTGATCTCGTCCACTTCGAAGATCCCATTCTTTGCACCACATTCGATTGCCATGTTTGCCATGGTAAACCGATCATCGATGCTTAGCTCTGAAAGCCCCGCTCCTCCAAATTCCATCGATCGATAGGCCGCACCTGATACACCGATCTGAGACAGGATGTATAAGATCACATCCTTTCCGCTGACCTGTTCGTGCTTTTTTCCGACCAATTCAAATCGGATCGCCGCCGGAACCTTGAACCAAGACTTTCCCGTCACTGCGCCGACACACACATCCGTACTGCCCACGCCTGTGGAAAATGCGCCGACCGCGCCATACGTACAGGTATGCGAGTCTCCGCCGATCACGACCTCACCCGGCGCGACCAGTCCCTTTTCCGGCAGCAGTGCATGCTCCACGCCCATCTGACCCACATCATAAAAGTGCTCAATACACTGCTCCTTTGCAAATTCACGGCAAAGGCGGCAATTTTCTGCAGCCTTGATGTCCTTGTTCGGTGTAAAGTGATCCATCACCAAAGCGATTTTCTCTGGATCAAACACTGTATGGAAGCCCGCCGCGCGAAAATATCTCAGTGAGATTGGAAATGTCGCATCGCTGGACATCACCAGATCGAGATCTGCTTCGATCAGCTGTCCTGGCTTCACTTGCTCCATACCCGCATGCTTGGCGAGAATTTTCTGTGTCATCGTCATCATGCGTAAATCCTCCGTAATTTTTACTTATAGTAACTTATTTCATTCGAGTGTAATAACATATTGATAATACACCAAGGTGCATTTGTAGTCAACTGACAAAAAACACAATTTCTGACATGCATTTTTAGTTAAAACGGATAAATCTCATTTTTGTAAATTTTTTCGTCTGAACTCTTGAAAATCCGCCGTTTGTTTGTTACAAATATATTTACATGTTAAATATTTGATTACAGATCACAAAAGGACTGGTTTCATGACGCAAGCTGAACGAAAAGAGAGGACACGTGCACAGATCGAAGCGGCTGGGATTAAATGCTTTTCCAAAAAGCCATTCGGCTCTGTCACCATGGAGGAAATTGCCGCACAGGCGCAATATACAAAGCGTACCGTATATAACTACTTTCCAACGAAGACCTCTCTTCTGGCCAGCATTTTCGAAAACAAGCTGGAGGCCCTCTATAGCATCGAACTGCACGCACTTGAAAAGTGCACATCAGCCCGTGACGTAATATACGTTCACGCCATGGAGCTGAGCAAATTTACTGAAAACAACCTGAACTTCATGCACATGTTCTGGTCCCTGAAGGATAATATCAGCAACAGCGACGTTCCAGAAGAAACATTGACACACATCATCTCCATCAACCGTAAACTGATTGACACTCCCGTAAGATATTTGAGAAAATTTGAGCTGACCGGCTTCTTGGCCAACTACACACCAGAGGTCATCATCCACTATATTTCTGCCGTCAATAAGGGCCTTGTTCTGCAATGCGACAAGGAAAACGCCCTCTGTCTGAATGGCCCAGGCAAAGATCTTCTGACCAATTTTGCACTGGACACTCTGCTGCATGGTCTTTGACTCATTTTTCTCTCTAAGCATGCGCAAAAAGTTTCAATTAACTTGATGTAAAAGCGAAAACCGCCAGTTTTCACCGGCGGTTTTCATCGTTGATGCACATCTACTTTCATTTTCTGTATTCAGCCTCGAGTGGATCTATCTTGATTTTCTCCCAATTTCTAGAGTTTTTTCACTTTCTGCACGCTCACAGCATCCCCAGATCTCTGCTCTGGTAACCGATGATTCAATCGGCAAGAGTTATCGGCGAGAGATTTGGGCACAAATGAAAGTTTGAAAGACGCAGGAATCCTGTATGTACCCGCAAGGGGCATGCCGCATCCGTAAGGCTCCTTCGTCGTGGGCAGCTGCGCAATATTTCAAGTTTTTCAAACTGCACAGTTGGAGCAAAAGATCCGTTGATCACCGCAGACGATTGGATCAGCGGTTACCTTGTCCGTGCTCTTCGAGCAGGCGCTCGATCTCGCTCTCGCCATAGACCGCGATGCCGTTCTCCCGCAGGAGCGCCGCTGTGACGCCGTCGCCCGCGGTCAGGCCGCCGGAGAACGTCCCGTCGTAGATCGTGCCGGAGCCGCAGCTGGGGCTGCGCTCCTTCAAAAGCACGATCCGGCAGCCGCACAGACGCGCCAGATGCAGTGCCTGCTCCGCGCCGCGGCGGTATTCCGCTGTGACATCCCGCCCGTCTTTCGTTATGACGCGGTCTCCGATGCGCTCGGCGGGGGTGCGCGGCGTCGGCAGACCGCCGAGCTGCTCCGGGCAGAGCGGCACGAGGTCAAATTGCTCTGAAAGTGCCACCATCTCCAATACCGGCTTGCTCTGTCCGTCGTAGCGGCACTGCGCACCGAGCAGACACGCGCTGATCAGTAAATGCTCCATCATCGGATCCTTTCTCCGTCCAAAACGGCCTCGGCCAGATGTTCGCCCTCGTAGACGAGCTTCAGCGAGAAAAACGGCCTGTTCTGCTGCATCAGGGCAAGAAAAAATTTGTCGCCCTCCCACGCTGGCAGCGCGTTGACCTGCCCGACCGGCACCCATTCGAGCACGCCCTCATCACACTCGCGCAGCGTGCCGGTGAAGCCCGTCGCGTGGAACAGATGCATATACTCGGTCTCCCACTGGTCGGAGACGAACGTGATGAGCCCGCAGTAGCGCCAGTCCGTCAGCGTCAGTCCCGTCTCCTCGAGCACCTCGCGCCGTGCGCAGTCCTCCGGGCTCTCACGGTCTTCAAATTTTCCGCCCACGCCGATCCACTTGTCGTGATTCTCGTCGTGTGCCTTGCGGACGCGGTGCAGCATCAGATAGCACCCGTCCTGTTCGAGATAGCAAAGCGTCGTCTGCTTCATCCGCCCGCCTCCTTTTCTCCCATTCTAGCAGGAGATGGCACGGGATGCAAGCAGCATCTTTCCGCCCATCAAAAACGCCGTCCCATGCGGGACGGCGTTTGGTTTGGTTATGGAATGAACGTGCCGATGAGGTTGGACGCCAGCACAATCAGCACCAGCGCGATCGGATAGGTCGCGGCGTAGGCCGCGGCGACGTCGTCCGTGCCGGACACGGCCACGAGCGTGCCGAGCGCCGGCGTGGAGGTCATGCCGCCGGTCAGCGAGCCGAGGTTGTTCAGCAGCTGCAGCTTGAACGCACGCTTGGCCAGCAGGAAGCCGACGATCAGCGGCAGCGTCGTCATGATGACGCCCGCGATGAAGCCGTAGACAACAAGCATCGCGCCGTATTCCGACGCCTGCACCTGCGCCACCAGCTCCACGCCGCCCTCGACGCCTGCGCCGATGAGGAAGAGCATCAGCCCGAGCTCGCGGAAGACCTTGAGCGTGGAAGACGGGATGCGGAGGTTGATGCGGCCCATGTGGCCGAAGTGGCCGAGGATGAGCGCGACGATCAGCGGACCGCCCGTGTTGCCGAGGGAGAAGCACGCGCCGTCGAAGCCCGCGCTGGTCAGCGGGATCTTGATAGAGCCGAGCAGGATGCCGAGCAGGATGGCGAGGCCGAAGGCCGCGAAGCCGAACTCGTCAAACTCGGTGAGATAGCGCTTGATCTCCTTCGGGGCGTATTCCTCTCCGCCGCCCTGGATGAGCTGGCGCTCCGCCGCCATGTCGGCATGCAGGAGCTTCGGCACGATCTGCACGAAGAGCACGACGCCGATGACGCCGAACGGATAGGCCACGGCGTGGCCGAGGGCCACCATGCCCTCCTGCTTGGCGACCGCCTTTGCCGCGGAGAACGCGGGCGTGGACGTGAGTGCGCCGGAGAGGATGCCGGTGGAATAGTCGGAGCCGATGCCGGGGATGAGCGCAAAGATGACCGTGCAGACCGCGCCGATCAGGATGATGATCGCACCGAGCGGCACATAGGACTTCGCGTTTTTCTTCAGGTTGTGGAAGAAGTTCGGCCCGGCGATGAAGCCGACGCCCGTGACAAACAGGACAAGGCCGACGCTTTCGATGAATTTATAGCTCGTGACGGCACTGGATGCGCTGCCTTCGATGTAGAACTTCGACAGGATGGGGATATTTTGCAGGCCGGGCTGTGTGAACAGATAGCCGCAGAGCAGCGCCATCAGGAACACGCCCGCCGTGCCGAGGCTGACGCCCTTGACCTGGATGCTGCCGAGCGCATAGCCGATGAACGCGATGAAAAACGCGCCGAGCAGCACGACCGACGTCGTGCCCATGCCAAACAGGCTGTTGATAAAATCCATTTCTTCTTTCTCTCCTCACATTGTGAAAGCGTAAATGTCCAAAAGCGGCGCACGCATGTCTTTGAGTGACGCTCTTTTGATCAAAAATGATGAAAAATGGGTATAGAAATGCCGCGCGACCGGCTTTGTTGGTCGCAGATCGCGCGGCATTGGTCTTTGCAGCAGGGAAATTAAAGAGTCTCGGTCTTTCTCGTATAGTCGGGGAGCAGACGCGGCGACGGCAGATCGCTGTCGATGCCTGCGGCCTTGCGCTCGGCCTCGAACGCGGCGACGTGGTCAAGCGTCAGCGCGCCGACGGTGACGTTCTTCGCCTTGGCGGCGGCGGACTTGCCCGCGTTGCGGCCAAAGACGATGATGTCGAGCAGGCTGTTGCCCATCAGGCGGTTGCGCCCGTGGATACCGCCGACGACTTCGCCCGCGGCGAACAGGTTCTCAACGTCCGTCATGCCGTCCGGCGTGATGTGCAATCCGCCGTTCTGATAGTGCAGCGTCGGATAGACGAGGATCGGCTCCTTGCGGATGTCGATGCCGTGCTTGCCGAACATGCGCATCATCGCGGGGATGCGCTTTTCGATCGTGCCGGGGCCGCCCTTGATCTCGATCATCGGCGTATCCAGCCAGACCGCATCGCCGAGCGGGGTCTTGACGCCCTTGTGGCGCTCGGAGCATTCGCGGATGATGGACGCTGCGGCGACGTCGCGCGTCTCCAGCGGGTTCATGAACGCCTCACCCTCGGCATTGATGAGCATCGCGCCGACGGAGCGGACTTTTTCGGTGACGAGCGCGCCGTAGATCTGCGCGGGGAAGGCCGCGCCGGTCGGATGGTACTGGAGCGTGTCCTGATAGAGGAGCTTCGCGCCCGCGCGGTAGCCGAGGACGAGTCCGTCGGCGGTCGCGCCGTAGTGGTTCGAGGTGGGGAAGCCCTGATAGTGGAGCCGTCCCGCGCCGCCAGTCGCCAGAATGACGACCTTCGCCTTCGCGACCATCAGCTCCTTCGTCTCCATGTTCAGCAGGACCGCGCCGGCGCAATGGCCGTTTTCATCCTTAATCAGCTCGATGGCGGACGTGAAGTCGACGACCTCGATGCCGCGATTCAAGACTTCGTCGCGCAGCGTGCGCATGATCTCCGCGCCGGAATAGTCCTTGGCCGCATGCATCCGCTTGCGGGATGTGCCGCCGCCGTGCGTCGTGATCATCGTGCCGTCGGGGGCCTTGTCAAATTCCACGCCGAGGTTTGAGAGCCACTGGATGGCCTCCGGGGCCTCGGTGACGAGCTTATAGAGCAGATCCTTCTGCGCGGCAAAATGGCCGCCGCCGTAGGCGTCGAGGAAGTGCTGCGCGGGCGAGTCATTCGGCTTGTCCGCGGCCTGGATGCCGCCCTCGGCCATCATCGTGTTCGCGTCGCCCATGCGGAGCTTCGTCACGAGCAGCACCTTTGCGCCCGCATTGTCAGCCTCGATGGCCGCGGAGCAGCCCGCGCCGCCGCCGCCGATGATGAGCACGTCGGCTTCATAGTCGGGCTTCGTCAGGTCGATGTCGCGGCCCGCAAGGCGGGACTGGCCCTCGAGCAGGGCACACAGCTCCAGCGGGACTTTTTCGCCCTTGTTCGCGCCGATGTGGAGCGTGGTGAACTGGTTGTCGCGATAGTCGGGGTGGAAGGTCTTGAGCAGAACGTCCTTCTCCTCCGCCGTCATGCGGCGGGGATTGAGCTTGACGTTTTCCGCGCGGGCGGCCTCTACCTTCTTGATGGATTCCTGCAATGCTTTGTCCTGATACATACCGCTCGCCTCCTTACGCTTCGATGTCGCGGTTGTTGTAAAGCTCCTGGATCTCGCTCAGGGGCTTGCCCATGAGGTCTTCGATGAGCTTTTCAAACACGCCTTCGTGGATCTCGTTGACGCGCTGGTCGAGATGCTCGCAGTGCGGGGCGAGATATTTGCCGTTCAGGCGGCGGGCCAGCATCGCGACCTGCGGATGCGAAATGCCCGCAGGACACCGCGACGAGCAGACGCCGCACATGACGCAGTCGAACGACTCTTCCGCGCACTTTTCATATTCGCCGCGCTGCGCGTAGGCGATGTACTGCATGACGTTCAGGCCCTGCGTACAGGCCTTGGTGCAGGCGTTGCAGCCAACGCAGGAATAGATCTCGGGATAGAGCTGCATCATGATCTGCTGCGTGGGCTTCACCTGCTCGATGTCGTAGACCTGCTTGACCAGCGGGAAGAACGGGAGCGTCGCAACGTACATGTTGTCCTCGACCTTTGTCGAGCACGCGAGACAGGCATGCAGCTCGCGGTCGCCCTTGATGCGGTAGATGGTGGCGCATGCGCCGCAGAAGCCGTTGCGGCAGCCGCAGCCGCGCACCAGCTGATAGCCGGAATACTCCATGGCCTCCATGATGGTCAGGCTCGCCGGCACCTCATATTTTTTGCCGAACAGGAAAACAGTTACCATTTGTTCCATTGTCTTTCTCCTTAATACTCGTCGGGCAGCTCGTCGAGCTGATCGAAGCGGAACACCGGGCCGTCCTTGCAGACGTATTTGTTGCCGATGTTGCAGCGGCCGCATTTGCCGAGCGCGCACTTCATCTTCAGCTCCATCGTCGTGTAGATATGTGTGCGGTCGAAGCCAAGCTCCATCAGTCCGCCCAGCGTGAACTTGATCATGATGGGCGGGCCGCACATGACGACGGTCTTGCTCGTGTCAAAGCCAAGCTCCTTGACGTAGTTCGGGACGAAGCCGACGTGGCCGTCCCAGTCGGGCTGCTCGCGGTCGATGGTCAGGTGGACGTTGATGCCGTCCTCCTTGCACCAGACGTCGAGGATCTCCTGGAAATCGACCAGATCCTCCTTCGAGCGGGAACCGTAGACGATGTCGATGCTGCCATAGCGGTCGCGGTAGTGGCGGCAATAGTTGATGACCGAGTGCAGCGGGGCCAGGCCGATGCCGCCCGCGATGAAGAGCAGGTCCTTGCCCGCAAAGTCGGTATCGACCGGGAAGCCGTTGCCATACGGTCCGCGGACGGTGATCTGCTGGCCTTCCTCCATGCCGTGGAGCCACTGGGTCACGCAGCCGCATTTCTTGATCGAAAATTCGACGAAATCCGGCTCCGTGGGGCTGGACGTGATGGAGAACAGCGCCTCGCCCACGCCGGGGATGGAGAGCATGGCGCACTGGCCGGGGATGTGCTCAAAGGGCTTTTTACCGTCGAGGACGACGACGCGGAACGTCTTGACGTCCGGCGTGTCGACGCGGATCTTGGTGACGACGCATACAGCCGGGATCAAAGGGTCATGTCTCATGCTTCGGCACCTCCCAACGTTTTGACGACCTTGACGATATTGGTATGGACGGGGCACTTGGCCAGACACCGGCCGCAGCCGACGCAGCCGAAGCAGCCGTCGTTGTTGTCCGGGAAGTAGACCAGCTTGTGCATGAACCGCTGGCGGAAGCGCTCGAGCTGCGTCGGGCGCGGCTGTCCGGCGGACATCTTGGTGAAATCGGAGTACATGCAGCTGTCCCAGCAGCGGAAGCGGCGGACCGTCTTGCCTCCCGTGAACTCCTGAATGTCATAGCACTGGCACGTCGGGCACACGAACGTACATGTGCCGCAGCCGAGACACGCCTCGGAGAGCTGCTTCCATTCGGGGCGGCTGAAAAGCTCCTTCGTCTTGCCCGCGCCGACCTTGGAGAGGTCGAGGCTTGCGAGCGGGAGCTTTTTCAGGATCTCGCGCGTGGCCTCCTGCTGCGCCGCGACGGCTTCCTCGCCGGAGTCCTCCAGCATCGGCAGCTTCGCGGTCAGGGCCTCGCCCTTTTCGGTGTTCGCGCGCCAGTAGAGCGCGTCGCCCGCGATCCAGCAGGTCACGTCGCCCGCCGGGTCCGCCGCGTCAATGCCGAACGCGCCGCAGAAGCAGGTCTCCTCGGGGCGCGTACATGCCATCGTGACGACCGTGCCGTGTTCGCGCCGGGCCTGATAGTAGGTGTCGACCGGCTCGGCCAGAAAGACCTTGTCCAGGATCTCAAAACTGCGCGCGTCGCACGCGCGGACGCCGAACAGGACGAACGGCGCAGTCTCGTCGCGCATCTCGATCAGCTCGATCTGCTTCTCGCTGACACGGAAGCCCATCAGGTTTTCCACCTGCGGGAAGAACAGGTCTTTCGCGGAGCGGACGGTGTTGAGCTTTTTGGAGAGCGCCATGCCCGCCTGCCAGCGGGTGAAGCTGGCCTGACCGGCGGCGTCGTCCGCCGGGATGTACAGGGTCTCGGCGGCGTTGATGGCCGCAAACAGCTCGTTCAGGGCAGAAAGTGCGAGTTTTTTCATCCGTTCGCGCCTCCTCTCTCGTAGACGACGGACGGCTCGCAGTCGTCCTTGGTGAAGTTCATGAGCGGCGGGCGGCTGTCAAAGTCCGCGCCGGCCTGATATTCGCCGTACAGCTCATTGATGTCCTTGATGAATTTGCGGTTGAGCAGGTGCAGCGGGATATGCTGCGGACAGACACGGGAGCATTCGCCGCAGTCGGTGCAGCGGGACGCCACATGGAACGCGCGGATGATGTGGAAGAAGTTTTCTTCAAAGCTGTCGGCCGGGGCCTTGTTGTCGGTGCCGAGGTCGTGGTTGTCGAAGACGCACTTCTCGCACGAGCATGCCGGACAGACGTTGCGGCAGGCGTTGCAGCGGATGCAGCGGGAGAGCTCCCCGCGCCAGAACGCGTAGCGCTCCTCCGCGGTCATCGCCTCGAGCTTCGCGACCTCGTCAAACCGGTCGGAGGCGATCTCCTCGCCCTGCTCGCCGAGCAGTTCGTCGCAGGTGACGATCTTCTTGCTCTTGCAGCTCGCGCACTTGCCGAGCAGCGCGGCATCCTTCGCGATGGTCTCGTCGCCGTAGATGGTCGAGACCTTCAGCGTCTCGCCGTCTTCCTCGACGGCGGTCACGCCCGCAAGGCCCGTTTCCTTGATCTTTTCCATGTCGCACATGCCATCGCACTGGACGCCGACGGCGTAGACATTTTCACGGAGGATGCGGTGTTCTTTCAAAAGCTGCACGAAGGAATAGCTGTCGCACGGCTTCAGGAACACGCCGATCTTGCCGCCCTTGCGGGATTCGGCGATCAGGTATTTCGAAAGGTTCGCGCCGGAGAAGACGCTGTACACAAACTCTTTTTCGACCTCTTCCGCGCTCGTGAAGCAGCCGGGCGTGAGATCGTAGAAGAACTCGCCCGCGCGCCAGCCGAGGACGCGGTCAACGGTGCCGTTTTGGAGAAGCTCGATGGCCTTTTCTTTTACTCTTTGCATCTCAGGTCCTCCAATCTGCGGTTCTCGCCGAGCTTTGTGATGGTGGCGACGAAGTCGTTCATCGTGGCGGCGAACTTTGCGCCCTCGGCGGCAGAGACCCATTCGGCTCTCGTCCGCTCGCGCTCGATGCCGAGGAAGTCGAGCATCGAGAACAGCAGCGTCATGCGCCGCCGCGCGTAGTAGTTGCCGGTGGTATAGTGGCAGTCGCCGGGATGGCAGCCGCAGAGGATCACGCCGTCGGCCCCGCGCTGGAACGCGCGGAGGATGAACATCGGGTTCAGGCGGCAGGAGCAGGGGATGCGGATGATCTTGACGTTCGCCGGATACTGGAGCCGGTTCGTGCCGGACAGATCCGCGCCCGCGTAGGAGCACCAGTTGCAGCAGAAGGCCACGATGGTGGGGGTCCAGTTGTTATTTACCTGCATATCGCGTCCACCTCCGCCATGATCTGTTTGTTCGAGAAGCCCTTGAGATCCATCGCGCCGGATGGGCACGCAACCGTGCACGCGCCGCAGCCCTGACAGACTGCCGGGTTGACCTGGGCCACGCGGCGGATGAGCGTCGTGCGGTTCGGGCCACGGAATTCTTTGTCGATGTACGTAATGGCGCCGTACGGGCAGACCTTTTCACAGCTCGAGCAGCCGTTGCACATCATCTCGTCCGGCTGGGCCGTACACGGGTTGCAGGTCAGGCTGTCCTTGCACAGAAGGCCGATGACCTTTGCCGCCGCGGCGGACGCCTGCGCGACCGTCTCGGGGATGTCCTTCGGACCCTGGCACGTGCCGGAGAGGAACACGCCCGCCGTCGGGCTTTCGACCGGACGGAGCTTCGGGTGCGCCTCGGTGAAGAAGTCGTTCGTGTCCATCGACGCGGTCAGCATCGTGGCGATGCTTCTGGCCGACTTGTCCGGCTCGATGGCCGCGGCCAGGACGACCATGTCGGCGTCGATATGGAGCTGGCGGTTATCGAGCAGATCGCTCGCCTGCACCTTCAGCTTGCCGCCCTCGGGGACGACCTTGCCGACCATGCCCTTGATGTAATGGACGCCGTATTCCTCGACGGCGCGGCGGTAGAACTCGTCAAAGAGCTTGCCGGGGGTACGCACGTCGATATAGAACACGTAGACGTCGGTATCGGGATATTTTTCGCGGCAGAGCATCGCGTGCTTCGCCGTGTACATGCAGCAGATCTTCGAGCAATAGCTCTTGCCCTTCTGCGCGCCGTCACACCGGGAGCCGACGCACTGGACAAAGACGATGGTCTTCGGGTGCGCGCCGTCGGACGGACGGAGCAGCGTGCCGCCCGTGGGGCCGGCCGCGTTCATCAGGCGCTCGAATTCGAGCGAGCTGACGACGTCGGGACTCTTGGAGTAGGCGAACTCGTCAAACTGGTCGAGCTTGATCGGGTCGAAGCCCGTCGCGGCGACGATCGCGCCGTATTCCTGCTCGATGATGGTATCCTGCTGCTTGTAGTCAATCGCGCCCGCCGTACAGACCTTGGCGCAGACGCCGCACTTGCCGTTTTTCAGCATGTTGCAGTAGTCGGCGTCGATGGTCGCCACCTTCGGCACAGCCTGCGCAAACGGGATATAGATGGCGCGGCGGGTGTCGAGGCCGAGGTTGAACTCGTTCGGGACCTTCTTCTGCGGGCACTTTTCGGTGCAGAGGCCGCAGCCGGTACACTTCGTCTCGTCGACGAAGCGGGCCTTGCGGCGGATCTTGACGTGGAAGTTGCCGACGAAGCCGCCGACCGACTCCACCTCGGAGTAGGAGTAGATATGGATCTTTTCGTTCTGTGCGCAGTCGACCATCTTCGGCGTCAGGATGCACGCCGCGCAGTCGAGCGTCGGGAACGTCTTGTCGATCTGGGTCATTTTGCCGCCGATGGTCGGCTTTTTCTCAACGATGTCGACCTCGAAGCCGGCCTCCGCGATGTCGAGCGCGGTCTGGATGCCGGCGATGCCGCCGCCGATGACGAGCGCGCGCTTCGTGACGGGGCTGGTGCCCGCGGTGAGTGGCGCGTTGAGCTGCACCTTTGCGATGGCCGCGCGGCCAAGGATGACGGCCTTCTCGGTCGCTTCTTCCTTGTCCTTGTGGATCCAGGAGCACTGCTCGCGGATGTTCGCGATCTCGACCATGTAGCCGTTCAGCCCAGCCTTTTCACAGGCCTTGCGGAACGTCTGCTCGTGCATACGCGGCGAACAGGAACAGATGACCACGCCCGTCAGCGCGTATTCTGCGATCTTCTCGCGGATCATGTCCTGGCCGGTCTGCGAGCACATGTAGGGATAATGGGTGGCGAAGACAACACCGGGCTCATGCCCGAGGGTCTCCGCGACCCGTTCGACGTCTACCGTCGCGGCGATGTTCGTGCCGCAATGACAGACAAATACACCGATTCTCTGCATCTTCGTCCCCCCTTACTTTCTGTATTTCCGGAATGCGCTGGTGATGGCCTGCTGCGGCAGCTCGTCGTCGAGCAGCTCCGGGATCTGCTCCGGCGCAAGGTGGTTCATGCCCTGCTGGCGGATGACCGCGAGACGGACGGCCTCGATGAGCTTCGCCGGCTCGACATTGCGCGGACAGCGCTCGACACAGGCAAAGCAGCTCAGGCAGGTGTAGATGCCCTTCGAGGCCATCAGCTCGTCGATGCGGCCGTTTTCGACCATCGAGACGAACTGGTGCGGATGGTATTCCATCTCGTCATAAGCCGGACACGCGCCGGAGCATTTGCCGCAGCGCATGCACTTGCGCGGGTTGACGCCGGCGATGCGCTGAATTTCGTTCATCAGATCTTCCTTCATTCCGCATCCCCCCCGACGCCGAGCGCCTCGGCCAAAAGTTCTGTAAAGTACCGGACAGGTAGCGCGCCGTCCGTATTCTGGCTCAGATTGTAGAGACAGAGGGGACATGCCGTGATCAGCAGCTCGGCCCCCTGCGCCTTCGCGCTGTCTGCGATCTTCTGTGCCTGCTTCGAAGCGTAAGCGCGGTTTTCGATCGTCGTGTAGCCGCCGCAGCACTCGTTGCGCATGCCGTAATAGACCGGCTCCGCGCCAATGGCCCGGATGAAATCCTCGAGGATCGTCGGATTTTCGGGGTCGTCAAACTGCATCTCGCGGCTCGGCCGCAGCAGCAGACAGCCGTAATATGCGCCGATCTTTTTGCCCTTGAGCGGGTTTTTGACCTTCGCGGCCACGGCGTCCCAGCCGATGCGGTCGCGCAGGACCTCTAAGTAGTGCAGCACCGTCGTCTGCCCCTCATAGGGCACGTCCAGCTGCAAATAGTTGTTGACCTTCATGCGGATGTCGTCGTTTCGCTGCATGTCGCCGTTCACGCGCTTGATCACGTGATGACAGGCGGAGCAGAGCGTCACCAGCTCCTGTCCGGCGGCGTCCGCCGCGGCCAGCGCGCGGACGGAGGAAAGGCGCGTTGCGATCTCGTCCGTCGCCTGCGGATAGACCGCGCCGCAGCACTGCCATTCCGGCAGCTCGCAAAGCTCAAAGCCGAGCGCCTCGGCGGCACGGCGGCCGCAGGCGTCCAGCTGCGCGCCCTTTGTCTTGAGCGTGCAGCCGGGGAAATAACTAAATCTCATTTTCTGTCCTCCGGGCTTAGACCATCTGTTCCGGATGGAACACTTCGTCAAATTTTTCCGCCGTCAGGAAGCCGAGCGCCACGCACGCTTCCTTCAGCGAGATGTTCTCTTTATACGCCTTTTTGGCGGTCTTTGCGGCGTTTTCATAGCCGATGTAGGGGTTCAGCGCCGTGACCAGCATCAGCGAATTGTGCAGGTTGTGCGCCATCTTCTCGCGGTTGGCGCGGATGCCGAACGCGCAGCGGTCGTTGAACGACTCGATGCTCTCGGCCAGCAGACGCGCGGACTGCAGGAAGTTGTAGATGCAGACGGGCATGAACACGTTCAGCTCGAAGTTGCCCTGGCTGGCCGCCAGGCCGACGGCCACGTCGTTGCCCATGACCTGCACGGCCACCATCGTGACCGCTTCGCACTGCGTCGGGTTGACCTTGCCGGGCATGATGGAGGAGCCGGGCTCGTTCTCGGGGATGAAGATCTCGCCGAGACCGTCGCGCGGGCCGGAGGCCAGCCAGCGGACGTCGTTTGCGATCTTCATCATGTCCGCCGCCAGCGCCTTGAGCGCGCCGTGCGCGAACACGATCTCGTCCTTGCTCGTCAGCGCGTGGAACTTGTTTTCCGCCGTGCGGAACTCCCGTCCCGTCAGCGCGGAGACCTCTTCGGCCACCTTGACGTCGAAGCCCTTCGGCGCGTTCAGTCCGGTGCCGACGGCGGTGCCGCCGAGGGCCAGCTCCCGCAGCTCCGGCAGGGCGATCTCGATCATCTTCTTGTCTTTTTCCAGGCTCGTGCGCCAGCCGGAGATCTCCTGCGAGAACTTGATCGGCGTCGCGTCCTGCAGATGGGTCCGTCCGGATTTGACGATGCCCTCGTTTTCTTCTTCGAGGCGGCGGAACGTCGCAGCCAGCTTGTCGATCGCGGGCAGGACTTTATCTTCCAGCGCGAGGACGGCGGCGATGTGCATCGCCGTGGGGAACGTGTCGTTCGACGACTGGGACATGTTGATATCGTCGTTCGGGTGCAGCAGCTTTTTGCCTGCCAGCTCATTGCCGCGGTTGGCGATGACCTCGTTGGCGTTCATGTTCGACTGTGTGCCGGAGCCGGTCTGCCAGACGACCAGCGGGAAATGGTCGTTCAGCTTGCCGGACGCGACCTCCTGACAGGCCTGCTCGATGACGGCGAGCTTTTCCGCAGTCATCTTTTCGGGCTTGAGCGCGTGGTTGGCGCGCGCGGCAGCCTGCTTCAGGATGCCGAAGGCATAGGTGATCTCGCGCGGCATCGTCTCGAGGCCCACGCCGATCGGGAAATTCTCATGGCTGCGCTCGGTCTGTGCGGCCCAGTATTTGTCGGCCGGGACCTTGACCTCGCCCATGGAATCGTGCTCGATGCGATATTCCATCGTATATGTATCCTCCAATTATAGAATTTGAAATGCGTCGATGAGATCGTCCGCAGCGCTGCGGACGATCTCGTCGGGAAATACGTGATAGGGATGTTTTGGCAGGGAACCTCTGATTCCGGGGGCGGGCGCATTCCGCGCGGCCCGGCGGCAATAGATGCGGGAGGTTCTCAGATCTCGACGTTGTCGATGACGGCCCGGAGGCAATCGGCGCTGTGGCGCAGCTTGGCGATCTCGTCCTCAGTCAGGTGGTTGAGGATCTTGCCGCGCACGCCCGTGCGGTCGACCAGCGCGAGCGTCGACAGGCAGACGTCGTCCACGCCGTATTCGCCGTGCATCAGCGTCGAGACGGTCAGGGCCGTGCCCGCCGTGCTCTGCAGACACTTGCACAGGTGGCAGACCGAAACGGCCACCGCATAGAACGTCGCGCCCTTGTTCTTGATGACCTGCGCGCCGGACTTCTTGACGAACTCTTCCATGTCAGCATAGTCCGCCGGGCCATTCCATTCGATGCTGCCCTTGTCGGGCGAATGGTCGCGATAGCTGTCGATGTGGTTGTTTGCGATGTGGACGAGGGACCAGGGCACGAAGGACGAATCGCCGTGCTCGCCGTAGACGTGCGCGTGGACGTTCTTCGGGCTGATGTGGAACCGGCGGGCCAGCGCGGCCTGCAGGCGGCTGGTGTCGAGAATGGTGCCGGAGCCGATGATATGATTTTCGGGCACGCCGGAGACCTTATGGAACACATAGGTCAGCACGTCGACCGGGTTGGACACGATGACATAGAGCGCGTTCGGCGCGACCGGGACGATCTTGGACGCGATGTCCTTCATGATATTGACGTTGACCTGCGCCAGCTCCAGACGGGACTGACCGGCCTTGCGCGGCATGCCGGACGTGATGACGACGATGTCGGAATCGGCGGCAGCGGGATAGTCGCCGGAACGGACGATGGCCGGCGCGCAGTACGGCACGCCCTGATAGATGTCCAGCGCCTCGCCGAACGCCTTCGGCCGGTTGATGTCGATCAGAACGATCTCCGATGCGATCCCCTGGATCATCAGGTCATTCGCGATGGTTGCCCCCACATTGCCAGCGCCGATAACAGTGATCTTACTCATTGTGATACTCCCCTTTTCATATTCTGTATTGCGGTTCCCTCTCGTAGTATGGCCGCTATCTTACGGTAAGATTATATCGATATAAAAAGGCGAATTGAAATGCTTATTTGGGATTTGTTATGTTGAAAAACATATAACGATACGGCAGCGCCGGGATTGATCGCCCGGCGCTGCCGTGTTCTGTGCGTGATTTCACCGGCGGTAGCGGCTGAAGATATACTCCAGCAGCTCCGTCTCGATGTCAGACATATTATATTGTGCATTGAAGGCGATGGCGTCGTGATAGACGACCTGATTGTCCGAACAGATCTTCTGCACAAAGCCCCACCGCCGCAGACATCGCTCCGGCATGGCGGAGGCCCACATATACGAGTTTGGGATCTTCTCGAGCAGGCTCAGCTGCGCGAGCCGGTCGACGGTATAGATCTTGCGGCTGACATGCTGCTCGGTCTGGCCCGGCTGGCGGAAGGTGTCGCCGTGGACGATCTCCGGCAGATCGGCCAGATCGCTCCGCTGCAGAACGCTCTTCTGCGCGAGCGGATGGTTCCGGCAGAGCAGGACCTGATAACGATATTTGCTCAGGATCTCAAAATTCAGGCCGCGCTGCGTCATCTGTTCCTCAAAATAATCGCGGTATTCCGAACGGAACCGGATGATCCCGATCTCGACCTCGCCGTTGGCCAGCAGCTCCAGCGCCTTGCGCGCGTGGCATTCGCGGATGGCCACGTCGAGATTCTGGTCGTCGGGAAGCGTCGCGATGAACTCGCTCGTCAGATCAAGCATCGCCGCCGACCGCGGGATACAGATGCGCAGCCGGTTGGCCACCGGGCGGCGCGGGCCGAGCGCCTCGATCGAGTCCATCTCGCGCAGGATGCTCTTCGCGTGCTGCAGGAAAATCGTGCCGCGTTCCGTCGGGCGGACGCCGCGGCTCGTGCGCTCAAAAATTTTGAAGCCGAGCGAATCCTCCATGTCGTGCAGGATGCGGCTCAGGTTCGGCTGGCCGATGAACAGGTTTTCCGCGGCCTGTGAGATGGAGCGCATCCGCTCGATCTCCACCACGTATTGCAGGTGCTGTGTATTCATTTTCGTTACCTCGTATGCCCCAATCGATATATCAAAGTAAATATAACAAACACGCCCGAATTTTGCAAGTCATTTCTGATTGTTTGTGAAAACAACCCGATCCCACGTGCCGATTTTGTTCTTGTCCGCCATAGCGAAGATTTTCTCTTGTTTCCTTCTGGAAAACAAGTTATACTAATCATATCTACCCCAGTTATGGAGGTTCCCATGAAACAACAATATCTTCCCGCCGGGAAGATCGTGTCGACGCACGGTCTGCGCGGCGATGTAAAAATCCTGCCGTGGGCTGACAGCCCCGAGTTCCTATTGGATTTCGACACGGTCTATCTTGCGGGCAAGCCGTATACCGTCGAGGATGCGCGGGTGCAGAAGACGTGCGTGCTGATGAAGCTCGCGGGCGTCGACAGCGTGGAGGCTGCTGCGCGGCTGCGCGATGTGGTCGTCGAGATCGACCGCGACGACGCCGAGCTGCCCGAGGGCAGCATGTTCATTCAGGATCTGATCGGGCTGCCGGTGCTCTGCGAGGGCCAGACGCTCGGTAAGGTGAAGGAAATTCTGCAGCTGCCTGCAAACGACGTCTATGTCGTCGAGGGTGAGCGGGAATACATGATCCCGGCCGTGCCGGAGTTCATTCTGGAGCGCAATCCGGACGAGGGCTTCATCCGCGTGCGGCTGCTGGAGGGGATGCAGAGCGATGCGGTTTGACATCATGACGCTCTTCCCGGAGGCCGTGGACGCGATGATGCAGTCCAGTATTCTGGGCCGCGCGCAGAAAAAAGGACTCATCGAGATCCACACGCATCAGATCCGGGACTATACCACGAACAAACAGAATCAGGTGGACGACTATCCCTACGGCGGCGG
>JABLTR010059596.1_pt1 | contig 28438 bp, 27 predicted proteins | sample 7160071 | NCBI WGS metagenome assembly JABLTR01 (sample SAMN14651230, study PRJNA627086) | human gut metagenome | isolation source: feces | host: Homo sapiens | reverse complement strand
CAGATGCCCTTCGCCTCCCAGGAGCTCAACCAGGAAGGCGGCGGCTACTACGGCCAGTCCAAGCAGTCGGGCAACCTCGTCATCTGCAACCGCAAGAAGCTCGCGAGCCCCATGGGGTTCGTCTGCGGCAAGCCGGGCTCGGGCAAGAGCTTCAGCGTCAAGCGCGAGATCATGAACACTATCCTGGCCTATCCCGACGACGAGGTAATCGTCTTCGACCCGGCGGGCGAGTACGCGCCGGTCGTGGAGCCCGCGGGCGGCACCTGCATACGCTTCTCGCCGGACACCGACACGTTCATGAACCCCTTCGACCTCTCCGACGTCGCCGACAAGGCCAACCAGGCGCAGCTCGCCTTCAAGATCGACGCGATACTGGCACTCTCGAGCGCGACCATGGCAGAGGGGCGCGAGGGGCTGCCCGAGGCAGACAAGTCGATCATCAGCCGCTGCGTGGAGCTTGCCTACATGCGCTGCGAGGGCAAGGGGCGCCTGCCCGTCCTCGGCGACTTCTACGAGCTGCTTCTCGAGCAGGAGGAGCCCGAGGCGCGCGACATCGCGCTGCGCTACGAGCGCTACGTGAAGGGCGCGCTGTCGTTCTTCAACCACCAGAGCAACGTCGGCTTCGAGAACCGCATCACCAACGTCGACTTCAAGGACCTCTCGCAGAACATGAGGGTCTTCGGCATGCTCACGGCGCTGGAGGCGGTGCGTAACCGCATGTACGCGAACTTCGAGCGCGGCGTGACCACCTGGCTCTACATCGACGAGGTGCAGAGCCTCTTCGGGCACCCTGCGATCATCAGCTACTTCTCTAAGTTCTGGGCGGAGGGCCGCAAGTTCAACCTCATCTGCACGGGCATCACGCAGAACTCGACCTACATGCTCGAGCACGAGGACGCCCGCAACATGGTGCTCAACTCCGACTTCGTGCTCCTGCACAAGCAGAGCCACCTCGACCGCAAGAGCTGGGTGGACCTGCTGGCCCTCTCGGCCCAGGAGGAGGGCTACATCGACGACTCCATCAAGGCCGGCGAGGGACTCCTGGTGGCAGGCGGCGTGCGCGTGCCGCTCAAGGACGACTTCCCGAAAGGCGCGCTCTACGACCTTTTCAACACCAAGCCCGAGGAGATCGCCCAGATAAAGCGCGCCCAGGCGTTCGCGCGGGCCCAGGAGGGCGGCGATGCCTGAGAGCCTGGCGAAATACTCGACCGACTCCGAACGCCTCGAGGCGACAAGCCGCGAGCAGGCGCGTGCGCTCGGGATGGACGACCGGCCAGACGCCATCTCGGCAGGGATCGTGAAAGGATCGACCGAGCGCGCGGGCGAGGTGCTCTCATCGAAGGGCAAATCTCCGGGGCGGGGCAGGGCGGACTTCGCCGAACCCTCCCCTGTCGGTGCGGGCAGGCCGAAGGTGAAATCCCGCCTCGCCGCCCAGGCCAAGGGGAACCTCAAGCGCGCGATCGCCGATGCCGCCGCGTCCGAGGCGGACGACTCCGAGGAGCTCTCCGGCATCGGACAGGCGAGCAACACCTTCCGCGGCGCACGCTCCGTCATCGCACGGCATTCCGCCTCCAAGAAGGCTACTGCCGCCTCCAAGAAGGCTACTGCCGCCTCGAAGCCTAAAGGCCCGCTGAAAGGGGCCGCAAAGCATGCCAAGGCGGGGGCCTTCGGTCAAGGCGCTGCCGCGAAGGCCCAGCATGCGGCCGTCAGCCAGGCATCTGCCGGGGCTGCGAAGGCTGCGGCATCCGCCGGCGGCAAGGGCGCGGTCGTGAGCGCTGTCTCGTCGGTCGCTGTCCCCGTGGCGGGCGTGCTCGCGGCAATCATGGCGTTTTTGCTCGCCGTGCTCGCAATCTCCCAGATCGTGAGCGCCCTTTTCGGGTTCTGGGAAAACGAAGCGTCCAAAGCCTCCCTCGAGGGGCTGCCGCCCTACGTCACCTACGAGATGGTCGAGGAGGCGCTCGCGTGTCAGGAGGAGTACGGGCACCCCGCAGGATGCACGATCGCGCAGATCATCGTCGAGTCGGGGCAGGGCGACCACCTCTCGGGGCTCGCCACGCAGGACCACAACCTGTTCGGCATGAAGTGGTCGAGCTCATATGCGCTGTGCGAGGAGGTCGCGGGGAAGAGCTCGTGGAGGACCGGCGAGGAGTACGGCGGCGAGCAGGTCACCATCACGGCGGACTTCATCAGCTTCGTCGGCGACGCGGAGTGCATCCGCTTCCGCAGCCGCGTCTTCCTGCAGGCCGATCGCTACGCGTCAAACGCGCTCATACGCGAGGCGATTGCGAACCACGACTCGGACAAGATGGCCGAAGGGCTCAAGGACGCGGGATGGGCAACGAGCTCGAGCTACGTCGAGAGCCTGAAATCCACCATGGAGACCTACAACCTCTACCGTTTCGACGGCATGAGCCTGGAGGACTTCAGGTCCGGGGCGGTCTCGGCAGATGCGATCGTCTCCGCCGCCTACAGCCAGCTCGGTGTCCCCTACGTGTGGGGCGGGACGACCCCGGGCGTCGGCCTGGACTGTAGCGGGCTCACCCAGTATTGCTACAAGCAGGCCGGCATCTCGATACCGCGCAACACCGAGGCCCAGTACGCGCAGGGAAAGAAGATCGCGCTCTCGGAGGCGAAGCCCGGCGACATCCTCTACCGCATGGGGCATGTCGGCATCTACATAGGGGGCGACCGCTACATCCACGCGCCCCATCGGGGCGAGGTCGTGAAGATCGCGAGTGGGATCTCGAGCTTCACCTGCGCCCTGTCATATCGATAGACAAGGAGCAAGAAGATGGACAAGAAGACGAAACTGATGGCCGTATGCGCCGCGGGCGCTGCGGCAATCCTTATAGGGGCAGGGCTCGCGCGCTGTGCGATAGCCCCTTCAGAGCCCGAGACCGTCGTCACTGCAGAGGAACAAGGTCAGCAGACAGAGCAGGCAGGCAAATCCCTCGTCGGCTATACGGGCACCACCTGGGAGAGCGAGGACGGCACGTGCACGCTCGCGCTTTCCGACTCGACGATCATCGAGTCGGGAGAGGCCGAGGTGCAGGTGATGTACTACGAGGTGCTCTCCGAGGAATCCGCCGATGACGGCCTCTCGGCGCAGATCTCCTTTACGCGATCTGCTGGCGAGGCCGCCAGTCAGACGCTGCTCTTCATAAGCGACACGGGAGGCCGGAAGAGCATCTCATGCGACGCGTTCGCGCTGTCGAAGAGCTACCTCATCGCCGAGGGCTCCGAGGCCGGGATCGAGCTCTCCGCCCACTCGCCGGAGCTCAACGAGCTCCTCGATGCCGAAGACGCCGAGATCGCCTCCGCCATAGCGCAGAAGGCATCCTCGGCGTCCCCGACGGCAACGCTTGCCACCTGGGACGGCGAGGTCTACATCGACTGCAACGAGGACGTCCTCACGACCTCCTTCCATTTGAACGACGCGGCTTCGACTATCGTGCAGCTCTCCCTCGACCGTGTGACCGGGGAGCTGAGCGCGTTATGAGGCGGGCGGCGGCGATAATCACAGAGAGGCGATTTCTCCTCGCGTTCGCCCTCACGCTGCTCTTCGCGACGCTCATGCTCATCCCGGCGTCTCCCGCCTACGCGGACATCGCCGACGACGTGAATGCGTGGCTCTCCGGGCTTCTGAGGGACGCGTGCAACTGGATGTTCACCAACCAGGTGGCGGTGCTCTCGAGCATCGGCTACGACGGCATCATCGGCGCGGACTTCTCGCAGATGCTCACGACCGCAGGCGACGTGTCCATGTACGACATCGCGCGCGGCGTCTGGGACGTCGCAGTGCTTCCCATCGGCTGCGGCGTGCTCGGGCTGGTGTTCACGGTGAAGCTCATCCAGATCAGCCAGCGCATGGACGGCAGCGCGTCGCTCCCCGGCGTGAAGGAGGTCGTCTTCCTGCTCGTGTTCTTCGCGGTGTTCCTGTTTCTCATGCAGAACAGCTTCGAGCTCATGGAGGCGATCTACGCGGTGGTCGGTCTCGCCATCGACCGCACGATGGCGCTGTTTGGCACCGGAGGCTCGATGGACCTCGCGGCGGTGAACGTGGTGACGACCGACGACGACGTGCCGTCCCTCATCGCGCTCCTGCTGGTGTCGGTCCTGAGCTGGGTCATCGTGCTCGGCGCTTACGTCGTCGCGCTCGTGGTGTGCTGGGCTCGCGCCATCCAGCTCTACATCATGGCGGCGTTCAGCCCGATACCGCTCTCGCTCATGGCCCTCGACGACACGCGGCAGATCGGCATCGGGTACCTGAAGAACTTCACGGCGGTGTGCCTGGCGGGACTCATCATCCTGATCCTGCTCATCGCCTTCCCGCTCATCCTGGGCGGGCTAACCGGGGCGAGCACGGCGACGGGAACGCCCATCGACGGCATCGCCACGGGGCTCACCTACGCGCTGCAGTACCTGGCGATGTGCGTGCTGCTCATCCTCTCGCTCGTCAAGAGCGGGGCGTGGGCGCGCGACATCGTGTCGGGGTTCTAGGAGGGAACGGGCACCTGAAAGGGGGTGGTCGCCTTGGATGGCTGAAAGACATCGAGGACAGGTGATCAGGCGGGTCTTCCACATCCATTCCCGCCTAAACGGATGCAAGAAAGGGGCATGAAATGCCAGAGAAGAAGAACATCTATCTCACGCTCCACAAGAACTTCGTGCGCACCGACATCGAGTACGCGGATCGCGTGACCGGCGAGGCACGCACCTTCAACTCGGTGACGCTGCCCAAGGGCACGGTCATCGACGGGGTGGACGTGAGCTACTACCAGTTCAGCCCGATGTTCGTCAACGAGTCGCGCTACCGCGGAGAAGACTACCGCGACATCCCGCTTCTGACCGACCGCGAGGTCTGGCTCAAGAAGAGCGTGCTGGACGAGAACGGCCAGCCGGTGCTCGACGAGCACGGCAAGCCGGAGAAGGACGTCGTGCGCGTCATGCCGGCGCAGATCAAAGAGGCGCTCGACCGCAGCCGCAGCGAGTACCTGCAGAGCCTCGCCGAGAAGGCGCGCGGCGCACGCGAGGGGTCCGAGCGCCTGGGAAACGCCGCTGACCGCGGCGCGCAGAGCCGCGAGAGCATCGCGATGTAGGGAGGTGCGAGGAAAGATGAAAGACAAGACCGTGGAGAGGATCACCTCCTCAAAGATCGTGCGCGTCGTCATGGCGATGGCGCTCGTGCTCTCGGTCGCGATCGTGCCCTCGACCGCTCAGGCGGCAGGTCCCGCCTACGAGTCCGGGCGCGGCGTCACGTTCGCCGAGAAGCTGGGCTTCGACCCCGAGGCCTTCGTCGCCAACTTGGAGGCGCATCAGAATAAATATCTGGGCACGCCCTACACCATGGACGACCGAGAGGCGGGCCCGGGCGCGGGCATGGACTGCTCGACGTTCGTGAGCTACGCGCTCATCAACGAGGCGGGCGTCCCCGATTCCTTCCTGCGCTACGACATGCAGCCGCGCCACTGGGACGACAGCTGCCTGCCCAACACCGAGACGCTCTACAACTGGGCGTTCGCCAACTGCGACGTGCAGGTCTTCAACAGCAAGGCCGACCTGCTCGCCAGCAAGCCCGCCAAGGGCGACATCCTGTTCGTGTGGGCCAAGTCCGCGGGCGACACCCCCGTGGGCGGCGGAGGGAGCCACGTGGGCATCTACTGGGGCGATGGCAACGGCGAGGATTTGATGTTCCACGCCATCCCGCCGGTGTGCAAGATCGGCCCCATCGAGGGCAAGGTCGTGGGCGACCTCTACTACGCCAAGGTGACCGTGTCCCACGGCTTCGACCTGACGGTCGACAAGAGCGCGGGCGACACGATCGTGCTCGACACCGAGGGCAACGGCCAGTACGCCGCAACCCTGGAGGGCGCTCAGTACGGCGTCTACGCGGACGAGGCGTGCACCGACAAGGTCGCGAGCATCACGATATCCGAGAACGGCTCGGGCTATTCCGGCACCGCCGAGGGGCTCGATGCCGGCACCTACTGGGTGAAGGAGACCAAGGCACCTAGCGGCTACGCGCTCGACCCCGAGGTCCAGAAGGTCGTGCTCGAGGACGACGCGTCGGTCGGCTCCGTCGAGGAGAAGCAGTACTTCCCGATCGACATTTCCATTACGAAGCTTGCCCGCGACGGCAAGCCGTTACCTGAAGGCGATGCATCGTTTGCAGGAGCGAAGTTCAGGATCGATTACCCCAACGGCAAGTCAGGTGTCTACCAGACTAACGCTGATGGCAAGATTTCCATGAAGGTTGACGATGGTGCCTTTGTTGAGGGCGAGCCCATGGATGCCATAGATGGCATGTACGTGCTGCAGCTCGGCACCTACTCGGTGACCGAGGTCGAGGCCCCTGAAGGCTGCGTGATCCCCGAGAACGCCACCCAGACCATTGAGGTTACCGCCACAAGCCAGCTCACCACTACGAGCACAAAGGCAACCTTCTCCAACGCTTTCGAAGGAACCTTGGGTTATGTACAGACCCCTGCTTTGGGTTCTGTCATGGTAGCCAAGGGTGATGCGCTGCTCTTCGATGAAGAAGACACTGAAGGCGACGGCACCTACTACAACTATGCGCAGGGCGACGCCACGCTTGCAGGCGCGGAGTTCACCATCTACAACGCGAGCGCCGAGCGCGTGGACGTCGACCTGAATGATAACGGCGTCATCGACGAGGGCGAGGTCTTCGCATCGGGAGACGCCATCGTCACCATCTCAACCGAGTACGACGCCGACCTCGACGCCTTCGTGGCCAAGACGTCCGACGACCTGCTCCCGTACGGCACCTACCTGGTGCGCGAGACCAAGGCGCCCGAGGGCTACACCGAAGACGGAGCTACTCAAAAAGAGTTCCAGGTACGCGAGGACGGCAAGGTCTACGAGTTCCTGCTTGCTGATGGCGAGCTCAACGAGGTCGCCGCGGGCGGCGTGCAGGTCGTGAAGTCTGACCTTGAGCTTGGGGTATCTGAGGCATTGGGCGGCAACTCCCATGACGAGCTTGATACTGGATCTACGCTCTCTGGCATCGAGTTCACCATCACGAACGCCAGCGAGCACGGTGTCATGGTGGGCGGCCAGTGGTTTCATGTAGGCGATGCCATCATGACTATCACTACCCACTGGAACGCGGATAAGCAGGCATACACCGCAGAAACCTCTTTCGACGCCCTGCCGTACGGCACCTACACCATCCAGGAGACGGCGACCAACGACTCCTATCTTTTGACCGACGGCGAGCCCCGGACCTTCGAGGTTCGCGCTGACGGTGAGATCGTGAGCGTCTCCAAGGACGGCAATGCGCTCGAGTTCTTCAACCAGGTGGTGCGCAACGACATCGAGCTTGCCAAGATGGCTGACGATACCAACGCAGCCCAGCAGGTGGCCTTCAAGGTGACCAATGTCTCTACCGGCGAGGCGCACGTCGTCGTCACCGACCGCAACGGGGACTTCTCCAGCGCGAGCGGCTGGAACAGGCACTCCAGCAACACCAATGGCAACGACCATCTGCTGGAGGCCGGCTACATCACCGCTGACATGATGGATCCCAAGGCCGGCGTCTGGTTCTCCCTGGGCGAGGACGGCACCCAGGCCGAAGTCGACGACGATCTGGCCGCTTTCCCGTACGGCGAGTACACCTTGGAGGAGCTGCGAAGCGACGCCAACGAGGGCTACCAGCTCATCGAGCGCACCTTCTGGGTGGAGCGCGACTCGTCCGTGGCCAGGGCTGTCTGGATGAGCCTGGACGATCAGCCCGGAGCCGACATCGGCACCATGGCGACCGACAAGTCCGACGGCGACAAGTTCGTCTGGGGGCCCGAGGTCGTCATCGCAGACGAGGTCTTCTACGACGGATTAACCCCTGGCGAGACCTATACGCTCGAGGCAACGTTGATGGACGCCGAGACCGGGGAGGCCGTCAAGAAGGGCACAGGCCCGCTCGCCGAGGACGTCACGGGCACCGTTACCTTCACGGCGGAGAGGGAGACCGGCTCCCAGGTGGTAGAGCTCTCGCTTGATACGAGCGAGCTTGCCGGCAAACGCCTTGTTGTGTTCGAGAAGCTCTTAGACGCCAATGGCGAAGTGGTCGCCACGCATGAAGACATCAATGATGAAGGTCAGTCGGTCACGGTTATAGAGATCGGCACCACGCTCGTCGACGCGGCAGACGGCGACCACTTGGTCAAGAACGGCACGGTCAAGGTCATCGACACGGTCGAGTACAAGGGCCTGACCGAGGGCGAGGCCTACACCGCCCACGGCACCATCATGGACAAGGCGACCGGCATGCCGCTCGAGGACGCCGACGGCAACCCCGTGACCGCGAGCGTGGAGTTCGTGGCAGAAGGCAGCGAAGGCACCGTCGAGGTGGCCTTCGAGTTCGACGCATCGGCGCTCGAGGAGGGCGCGGCCCTCGTCGCCTTCGAGGAGGTGCTGGACGTCGACGGCAACGTCGTGGCGGTCCACCAGGACCTCGAGGACGAGGGACAGACGGTGGTCGTCGACAATCCCGACACGCCTGAGGTGCCTGCTGCGCCTTACGACAAGACGGGTGCCGACCTGCTTCCCGTGTGGGTTCTCGTTTGCGCACTAGTTGTGTCCGGCACCGCCGCTGGAGCATATGCGATTCGAAACCGTATCCGATGCGCTGCGGAAGACGAACAAGCCGAGACGAGCCAGGCCGAAGAGGAATAGCGGGCCCTGACAGACGGGCTCAGGAAGGGCGGGGTAGCGCTGTGCTGCCCCGCCTGTTTTTCAGGAGGCGAGAATGAAGACGAAGATCAAGAGCCGTATCGCGGCCATGGCGGCGATTACGGCGTTCATGGCGGCTGGGGTGCTGTTCGCGTGGCTCTACGGCATCCACGACAGGGCAGCGGACGTGGACCCCTCTCCTATCTCGGGAGTCATCGAAGCTGACGAGACAGACGACGGCTTTCCAGCGGTCGATTGGGAATACTGGCTCTCCGTCAATCCCGACACCGTCGCCTGGGTGACGGTTCCGGGCACGGATATCGACTACCCGGTCGTCCAGGCAAGCCCGTACGACCCGACCTTCTACCTGACGCACGACGTCTACCGCAGCTGGAACCCCTACGGATGCCCCTACCTCGACGCCGGCTGCGCCGAGCTCGGGGTCGACAGTCCGGTGGCGCTCATGTTCGCACACTACATGAACGACGGCAGCATGTTCTCGGCGTTCGCGAGCTACTCCGACGCCTCGTTCGCCCAAGCCCACGGCGAGATCCTCCTGCAGACGCCGGAAGAGAAGCTGCGCCTGGGCGTCGTGGCGGCGGATGTGGTCGACTCGAACCGAGAAGGCAAACGGCTGGAGTTCGCAGGCGACGATGAGTTCGATTCCTGGCTCGAGGAGCTGCTTGCCGAAGCGGACGTCGTCCTCGACGGGGATGCGAAAGCGGACAGCGTCAAGGCCTTCTGCACCTGCAGCTACGGTCGTTGGAACGGCCACGAGCGAACAATCGTCTATGCGACAGAGACCTTTACGGGCGAGGCATCGTGACCTCGAAAGGCGAGTCACGCTGCTTTGCTCCAGGATCGCTCCTCTAGGAGAGGTTTTGCCTGGGCTAATACCTTGAATGAGAAGCAACAAAAACTAGAAGGAGGCCGTCAATGGACAGCACAACATATGGTTACGCTCGCGTTTCGGCTAAAGACCAGAACCTCGACAGGCAGATCATCGCCCTTGGGGATTTCCCGGTCAGGAAGGACAAGATATACGCCGACAAGGCTAGCGGCAAGGATTTTGACCGCCCGGCATACAAACGGCTCGTATCGAAGATTAATCCTGGGGACGTGATTGTCGTGAAGAGCATCGACAGGCTCGGGCGGAACTACAACGAGATTCTCGAGGAATGGCGATTCATCACCAAGGAGAAGCGGTGCGCGATCGTGGTAATCGATATGCCTCTTCTTGACACGCGGGAGACATCAGGCGGGCTGACTGGGGTTTTCATAGCCGACCTCGTTCTGCAGATACTCAGCTACGTTGCACAGGTTGAGCGCGATAACACCAAGCAGCGGCAAGCCGAGGGCATAGCGGCGGCAAAGGCTCGGGGGGTTCGCTTTGGTAGGCCCCCTAAGAGGCGACCGAAGAATTACATGGAGGTCAAGAGGGCCTTCCTTTCGGGGGTTTTGACGCGAAAGGAGGCGGCAGCCAGGTTGCGAGTCGGGACGACGACACTCTCGAAATGGATCAAAGAGGACGAAAATCAACACGCTTGCCGATAGATCAACTCACCGCTTTTCGGTTGCCCCCCTGACAGGGCATTCGACTTTTTTCAATAAGCCAAGCTCGCTTGGGCAAGCTATATTATTCTCTCTTTAGAATTATAACCCCAGGTCAAGCAGCGCTAGTTGGAGTGCAGGCATAGTGGTTCCTGAAGCTCTATCGTTCTGCTTCCGAATGGGCGATTCGGGAATAACTGCAGGTGAGATTCGCTTCCGGGAGGTTTTCGGCGAACGTAAAAGTAGACATTTCCGTCTACCCGAAACAAATCGGAAATAGTCACCGCTTGAGATAAAAACTCCAGCTGAAGACTATAGGACACAATCATACTACTCCCCTCCGCAAACGTCTACTTTTACGGAAGGGGTGAGAAGAATGGCCACGCCGTACGAAGTGTCAAAATACATCATCAGCCAGCCGCTCGATGAACACTCCATGCTGGTCTACAGTACGCTCACCTCGTCTCTCGTGGTATTGGAAAACGATCTGTACTCGGCCTATTTCGAGAATGCCTCTTTCGAAGACGAATCCATGTGCCTGCAGCTCGAAGAAATGGGCTTTTTGGTGGACCTTCGCCAGCCGTCTCAGCTTTCTCAACTGATGGACGTAAGGAAGAGCGTCGTTGAGACCGATGGCATCACGAGCATAACGATCGCACCGACGATGGAATGCAATGCGAGGTGCTATTACTGTTTCGAACGCGGCGCAAGGCGAGGGACGATGAGCTTTGAAACCGCCGATGCCCTTGTTGATTTCCTCGATAGAAACTGCCCGTCGAAAGAGCTGTACATCGCCTGGTTCGGCGGTGAACCCCTACTTGCTACTGATGTGATAGACCGCATAGTGGATGGTCTCCTAGAGCGGGAAATTCTTGTCGAATCGACGATCACAACCAACGGAATACTGATCAGCGAGGGGTTGCTTCAGAAGTTCAAGAAGTGGAATGTCTCGCGGGTACAGATCTCTCTTGACGGCATTGGCGATGCGTATGGGAAGGTAAAGCGCTTCGAGGACGTCGAGGGTGACCCCTTCGAGCTAATCGTGGGGAAAATCTCGATGCTGCTTGATTCGGGGACGAGCGTCCATATCCGACTCAATTACAAGAGCACCGAGGAAGGTGGAGTCAAAAAGGCGTTCGACTATTTCCATGGTCGCTTCGGAGGCTATGAGAACCTTTACCTGTACGGAGCGCCTCTCGACCTGCCTGAGGTTAAGGGGTACTCGGAATTCGATCATGAAGAAGGCGACATCTTTCACGATGTGCTCCGAATGTCGCTTGATCACGGATACGAAAACGACGAGCTGAATTTTCGCGATGGAGTAAACATTTCGGAGGACTACAACGTCGCCCTCGGGGAGCTTATGTTGTCGCCCTTCCCTGCTTCGTGCCTCATGGCGGACAGGTGGAGGCTTGTAGTAGACGATCAGGGCATTCTGTACAAATGCCAAAAGCACCTCGGAAAGCCTGAATACTCTTGCGGTGACGTATTCGACGGCTTGGAAGAGAACGCTTATTTCAAGTACTACGCAACCAGCGAGCTTCATGACGGATCGTGCGCTGACTGTCCGATTCTCCCGATATGCCAAGGCGGATGCAACGCGAACCGCCTTCTGTACGGCGATAAATATGCATGTCCGCCGTCGAAGACAATCATGGAAAAGCTCGTCACGGACTACTACATGCTTCTGTCCGGCGGAGACCGAGACGGGAAGGATATGGCAATCGAGGAGTAACAGGAAGGAGGGCAAAATGAAAATCATCTCTAAGGTAACGAAGGAGAAGGCTTTGAAGGAGCTCAAGACTCGGGCGATGGCCTGCTCGCCGCACACCATGTGCCCAAAGTGCCTCCGCGGTCGCGGCTAGATGCCAGGAAGGGCGCGCGTGTGCCCTTCCGCTTTCCCTCGCTTTATACATTTAACGCTATCGGGGCTGTATCCGCTCCGAAACGATATCGAGCATATCCCTAAGGAGAAACGATGATACATGCCCCTTATATCCGCTTCGCATCGGACGCCGATGCCGCAGCGGCAAAACGAAAAGAGATCGCGGAACGCCTGCGCAGGGGAGAAGAGGTCCGTGTCACGAACTCGGGCCAGGTTGTTGAACCGACGGATCCCGAAGCTGTCGAGGGCAAGACCCTCAAAGCCCCCGAAGGCAAGCTAGCTTAGGGGCGACAAATGAGTGGATTCTACTGGTATCAAAGGAACCCGCAGCTCTTCGAGGCGGAAAAGCTTGCCATGCGTGAGAATTTTCCCAGCTTCACGTTAGAGAAGCTTGATGACGGAAGGATTTGCTGGGTAGGCGATCTGAACCCCCGCGGGAATTCTGGCGGGGTTTGGACCCTTATGGTCGTGTACGACCATAACCACCCTCACAACAACACTTACGGAGGCTCCCTCAGGGTCTACTCGGTCAAGCCGGACTTGAACGATCTTTACAAGGCTGCGGGATCACTGCCTCACGTGCTGCGCGATGCGAACGGTGATTTGTACATGTGCACCGCTAGGCCCGAAGATGTCGACTCGGGAAACGTCGCAACCTCCGCTGCGAAAGCGCTCGGATGGGCTGCCAAGTGGATTTTCATTGTCGAAGAGTGGCTCGAAGGAGATCTTGGAGATGAAGTCTTCGAGCATACTTACTAGCTTCGGCGGCCGTTTGGCATCTAGCAAGCGCAAAACAAAAGCCATCTTTTCCGCCCGTGCCTATGCGGCGCTGCTTTCGGAGGTTCTGGATGAGGTTCAGACCGAAACGGGCGGCGTGCTGCTCGGCTATTGGGACGATGGCGTTTGGCAGGTGGTCGAAAGCGTCGATCCGGGTCCGTCCTCTCGTTTCGAGGTCGCGTATTTCGAATACGACCAGGACTACGTCAACCACCTCATAAACAAGGTGTCGAGAATATACGAAAAGCAACTTGACCTCATAGGGCTGTGGCATCGTCATCCCGGCTCGTTCGACAGGTTTTCGGCAACGGATGATGAGACGAACTTGAAGTACGCATCTTTGAGCAAACATGGTGCCGTTTCTGCATTGGTGAACATAGACCCCCATTTCAGGCTGACGGTCTATCAAGTTACGGCGCAGCCTCTGCGATACGAAAAGATTTCCTACGAGGTGCTCGATCGCGACTCCGACCAAATTCAAGCACCGTATGCAAACACCGCCAACAGGGCGCTCCAAATCGAAAAGGCTCTCAGCAGCTCTTCAGCTTCATGTGAAACCGACGGCCAGATCGACCAGATTCATGCGAGTTCCGTTCGCGATGCCCTAGGTGCCTTCTTGGCGAGGCGCTCTATGGCGGATATGGCCAATGTTGAAGTCGGGACGGTCGAAACATGGATGGACGAGGATTTCGTCTTGGTCCTTTCTGCTTTGGATGACGACGTGCGAGAGCTCGAGAACAGGGGCATTGGAACAACGCTCCAGCCGAACGGCAGCAGACAGCTTTCTTTGGTGGCGGAAGACGGATACGGGGATTCGCTGAAACTCATAGAGGGCTTCCGTCCCCTGGACGACGGGCGAATACTCTTCGCGGTCGAAGGACAAACCTATGTCTACAACCCTGGTTTGCTTTCTCTGGCATGCAAGGAGGCTTCACTATGATTCTCTCCCAAGATGCCAGGCGACAAATTAACAAGGCTCTAGTACCCAGCGAGATACTCGAGAAGGGCTGCGCAGGAGAGCTGCGTGCGATCTTTCACTCTTCGTCGGGCATCCTCAATATATTCCCTTGTGACATTCCCCTTGTCGGGGAGGCTTTTCTCAAGGGGTGCTGCGACTATCCGGAATGCAGACAAGGCAGCGATGGGGCCTACGACTTTCGCATCGTCGTAGACGAGAACGACGAAAGGTGCGTCCTGTTCCGGGGCACGAGGTTTGAGGCGCACGCGTACGATTTAGTTCAGAGCGTGTTCTCGAGAAACAGCGGCTTGATAGAGTCAGATATGATGGCGAGCAAAGCCGTCGCCATTTTCGGCTGCGGATCGGTAGGCAGCCTGGTTGCCCTGACGCTCGCACGTGTCGGAGTAGGACACTTCCTGCTTGTCGACAACGACGTTCTCGAGTATCACAACATCTGCAGGCACCAGTGCGGCATCCATGAAGTTGGAGAATTCAAGGTCGATGCTCTAAGAGCTCGCATCCTAGACATCAACCCTACGGCTCAAGTGGAAGTCTACGCGACGTTAGCGGAATACGTCCCAAAAGAATCCTGGGATCGGTGGGTTGGCGAAAAGCGAGCCCTGTGCGTCGGATGTGCCGACAATCGTGAGGCCGACGTGTACGTAAGCGACCTGTGCCTGTACTATTCAGCGCCGTTCCTCAGCATCGGCTTCTGGGAGAGGGCGTTCGCCGGGGAGATTTTCTACTGGCTCCCCGATTCCAAAATGGCATGCTACAAGTGCGCTCTAGGCGACGGGTCGTTCGGTAGCAGGAACTCTGCCAGCCGAAGACTCTACACGACCCAAGAGAACCTCGAAGACGTCCATTTCGAGCCGGGAATTGCCGCCGATATCGACTTCGTCACGAATATAGGGATAAAGGTCGCCATAGACATTCTCAACATCGGCAATGACGGCTTCACGCAGAGGCTGCTGCCCGAGCTCCAGCAGTATACGCTCGTCTGCAACTCGAACAACCCTGCCATAGGCGGGGAGATGGCAGAGATATTCAGCTATCCATTGCAAGTGACCACGTCCTTGAAGGTCAGCCCCCTGCCTGGCTGCGATTGCTGCGGGGAAGGTGGCGAACATGAGTGACTCGCGTGTGTGCCAGGAACTGCATATCCTCTGCGTCGATGCAGGCTGCGCGCTTGCCGACCTGAGGGCCAAGTGGGAGCCCATACTGGCAGACGCTCCCAGTGATCCGAAAATAAAAGAATTTGATGAAAGGTATATGAGACCGTTGAAGCTCGACGGCCTCAAGCTGCTCAAATCCTTGGTAGAACTCGAGGAAGCACTGAACGATCCCTGTATGCGCAAGGTGGTTTTATAGCATGGCAGGGTTCAGTTTCAAGAATACTCCAGAGCTGATCGGCTCGATCAATACGCTTGTCGCGCGATGCGAGGTGCAGTGCGGCGAAGCGCTTGCCTACTACGGCGGCATGCGTGCCGAGGTGGAGCAATCCGTGGAAGAAAGCCGGCGGAGCATCGCAGCCAATCTGGCCGAACGCCAGCACAAGCGGGATGCCGGACTGGAGCAGATGCTTGCCAAATGCAGGGAATACGCACGGTATATCAAGGACCTCAACGACAGCGCCCGCAGCAGCTCGAAGGCGTATCAGAAGGCGTGCGCCGAAGCCGAATGCTTGGACATACAACAGCCGCAGTATTCGATAGAAACGCTCGACCGCTGTCAAGAGAAGCTCCACGAGCTGTCCGAGCAAGCAAAACGGTCGTATGGCCAGATCGCGAACGCCGGAGGGATCAGCAGCCTGATCGGCACTGTCAGCGGCGAGTCGAAAAGAAATCACACTACTCTGATTGATGCCTACAAAAGCAGCAAAGACGTTCTTCGACGTGCGGAAACCCTCGTTGCCGACATCAAGAGGGCAGAGGCCGAATCAGACAAGGTTTCTGCGGACAGGCAAATCGAGGACGCGGTGGCGGAGGGTGTCGAGCTGCTGATCCAAATCGAGCGGAAGGAGGGGGCTGACATTGAGGCCAGCCAGGCTCTTCTACGCAGGCAGCTCAACGAGCTGATCCCCTCTGCCACGATCGCTGCTTTGGCCGAGCTTTCGGAGCTTGCAGCGCCCGCAGAGGGAAACACCCCCCTCGGTCTTTGCCAGCAACTGTATCTGGGCAGCTACTCTTACGCGATCCAGGGCTGGCCTTTCTCAGCGGCGCTATCGGGTATAGAGCAAGTCATCGAAAACCAGTTTGGCGCTTGGTACGGGTCGGGGTGCATCCACGTTCCTGCGTTGCTGGATAGAGCGGAAGCGTCCAGCGTCATTCTGTGCGGAGACACCGAGGCAACGAGCCCGGCTCTCAACTGGCTGGTCACCTCCGAACTCGAGGCCAATCAGGCTCCCGGTCAGACCTTCATCTTCATCAATCCTAGCGGCGACAGGAGGGTCTTCGAACCGTTCCTCGCGGGAGTAAAGGAATGCCATGAGGTGTTCGGGGAGAGGGTGATAACAGACAGGGATTCCGCATCCGATGCTCTCGCGAGAGCGGTCAACGTTATCGACGACAGGAACCAAAGGCTGCTTATCGGATACAGGGATGTCTTCGAGTTCAATGAAGACGACAATACGGCTGAACTGCCCCTCATAACCATATGTATGTCCGCAAATCTCAAGGATGTCGACAGGCGTGACGCGGAAGCGATAAAGAGCATAGTTCGAAACGGGTCGTTCTGCGGTGTCAACATCCTGCTGGCGCTTGACGTAGAAGCTTCAAGCACAGACGAGGCCGCTGAGTTTCTGGCGGACTGTAGCGATGCCGTTATCGGATGGCCGAGCAAGAGCGAGCATGCAATCGACATCGGCAAAGGCGTCGAAATCAGATACGAGTTTGTCGACTACACGAGGCTGGCATCTGATCTCTCCCGTGTGAAGGAGCAGGTGAAGAACAGGCTCTCGCAAAGCGTGGATATCGAATCGGTCTTCCCCGCAACCTCCTGGCATGAGGGAAGCACGTTGCGGGGGCTGGCCATACCGATGGGCAAATCTCCCGATGGAAGTCTCGTTTCGCTGGAGTTCGGACCAGAAGTGAGCAATGGTATATCCCATTTCGGCCTGATGATAGGTGCCACGGGCTCGGGCAAATCATCCCTCCTGCATTCCCTCATCATCGCCTCCTTGCTGAAGTACGGCCCCGACGAGCTCCAGCTCTACCTGCTCGACTTCAAAAGCGGAGTCGAGTTCGAGCTTTACTCGAAATACAAAATCCCTCAGTTAAAGCTCCTGGCCCTCGACGCCATGCAGGCATTCGGCCTAAGCGTGCTGAGGGAGCTCATGCAACAAATGGACGAGAGGAACCGACTGTTCAAGGGCGCGGGGGTCGGCAACATCGAGGAATACCGCACGACCACGGGTTACGCCATGCCTCGGATACTCGTGCTGATGGATGAGTTTCAGACCCTCTTCAACGAGGATCACGACAGGCGTGCTGCAAGGGAGTCATCGGTTCTCTTGGCGGACTTCATATCCCTAGCGAGGAACTGCGGAATACACTTTCTCCTGTCGACGCAGACCCTCGGCAGGATCCGCACAGGCAATTTCAGCGTAAACCAATCAACGCTGGACGAAATGCATGTAAGGATAGGCTTGCAGTGCTCGGCGGACGAAACGGAGAAGCTGTTCGGAGGAATCTTCGGCAAGCAGGCATACGACCTAATGGGTTCCCAGAAGGGCAGCGGCGTGCTGACCGAAAACGACCTCAAGCTGCCGCCATGCGCATTCCGAGCGGTCTTTTGCGACAAGGAGAAGCGAGCCGAGCTCCTGCAAATGATCGAGGACCGCTATTCGGCAATCAACCCAATCGAAGGCACGCGGGTCTTCAGAAGCGACACCGTCCCCGACATCAGGGACGGGATGGGTCGTCGTGCTGGTTCGTCCGCGGATGCGGCAAAGGGCATCCCGATCTTTCTGGGGGAGCCGATAAGGATCGGCTCCCCGGTAGTCCTCGACGTCAACAGGCGTATGCGTTCGACTCTGCTTATTGCAGGCGGAGATGCGGGAATGCTTGACTCTCTTGTAGCCAATTACATGTTCTCCGCCTTTTTCGCGAAAGACCGTCAAGGCTTCGAAGGCAAAGTCTTGTATCGCGCGCATCCGACCGTGTACCTATGTGAAGGTCGTGCCATTTCGGGGGATTCGGGCAGCGAGCTTCTGTCCAGGGTCTGTGCCGGCCGGCACGAGGACGTCAGAGTTGCGAAGAGCAACATGGACGTCCTTCGCTTCCTCGACGAGCTGTACAGAATAATGATTGAGAGGCAAAGCGGCGAGGGTGGCTCGTATCAAACAATTCATTTCGTAATAAGCGAGTACCAATGGATGGACGCATTCCTCGCGATCTACGAGAGGCGTGACAGCCAATATGACGAGGAGCTTGGCGGGAAGCGGGTCGAAGATGATCCCGATGCAATGCTCGATGAACTATTGAGCAGCCTATCACGTCCGGCTTCCGGAGGGGACGTAAGAAGAATCGAAAAGCTCGAGCGCCTCATCCAACGCGGCTACGCGTATGGGATCAACGTCGTTGTGGGAACAACGGATTTCGCATCCCTGCGAGAGAGGCTGTACGACCTCGTGCCGAACATGCAGTGCCGAATCGTTTTCTCTCTGAGCGAGGATGACGCCGAGCGGATAGTGCGCGGTGCGCTGGGCCAGATGGAAACGCTCAGGTCGAACATGGCAATCATCACCGACGGGCGCAGCGAACCCGAGATATTCAAGCCTTATCGGATCTCGACAATCTAGGAAAGAAGGAGAGGGTGCAAGATGGCAAATTACGCATCAGTCGAAGCAATGACGAGGATGATTACGAGCATCACCAAAACCATCCAGGCTGAACAGGCGGTAGTCGAATCGCTCAGAAAAGACTATCAGGCAGTCGGGCAGGAATGGAACGACCCCCAATACGAGAAGCTGGGCCCGGTGATTGACGATGCCGTGAGGGAGCTGAGCGGGAACCAGGCAAAACTCAGCGAATGCATAACCAGGCTACAGCTTCTCAGGACGAAGCTTGAAGAGTACCTGAGCACGACGCTGTGATAAGCGGCCATGGTGGAATCAGGAAACAGAGCGGCAGAGCTGCTCGAACTAGGCAAAGCCATGTCTGACTACGGGCAGATCCTGGATCAGGCCGTCTCCAGCGCGCATCGAATAATCGAAGAGGTCGATGCGAGCGTCGCGAGGGCTATGCAAGATGCCGCAGATGGCGCAGGAGGCTGGGGTCTCGATCGGGAATCCGAGGACTACCAGGCAAAACGAAGAGCTATGGCGGAGTTGTTGAGGCAGTTAGAAGCGGCGGCGGGAAGGTATCGGGAGGCGAGAGACAACCTTCTGTCGGTTACGTCAAACGATGCCGGTTCAGAAGACTGTTTCGCTGCGCGCGCATCGCTTGAGAGGCTGGCTGAAGCGTTGGAGGCGTATTACGGAGTGCGACTCCTTGAAGACTGAAGACGCCGCTACGGGGGAGGCATCCTCTTAAACGGCTGAGACGAGAAGACGATTGTATAGAAAGATTCAGAAAAGATGTCAATCAGGATCGGCGAAGACGGAAGCATCATTTCCTCGGAGGGGGAAATACAACAGGGGCAGAACCCACTAATTGGCGAAGACGGGAGCATCAGGCTCAGCGAACAGTCTGCTTCTGGCGGGCGCTCATCTTACGGCGGGGCACGTACGCCCCCATCCTCGCCGTTGACGAATTCTACCAATGGCCAACGGACGGGGTCATCTTCGGAGGCGAGCGAAAATGCCCCGTTGTCGGACCATGCCGCGTCGCGTGGAAGTTCCCGGCCGGTGAGTACGATCGAATATGAGCTTCAAGTTAAGCAGGCCGAATTGGGAAGATGCATTCGCCCCGTTCCTATTGTTGTTTGCGTGATCTTCATCCTGCTGTCAATACTGATGTCTTCCTTCGTGCCGGCAATCGTCTCCGCATGCGCGGCGGTATTCATCGTCATGGATTTCGTAAGAAGGAGCCAGGTTGCCGACGAGGTGCAGCAACTTGAAAGCGAGCTGGGAAGAGCGCGGAGCGGAGGTGCGCAATGAGCGAGTTCGACGCTATGTCCATCAAACAACTCATGGACGCTGCAGAAGAGTGTTTAGAGGAGAACTCTGACGCCTACAACCCGGTCAAAGCCGCCGACTTGTTTGAGAGGGCTGCTGGCCTCGGCAGCATGACCTCACTTGAGAAGCTTGGCGACTGCTATTTCTACGGCAGGGGAAGAGACGAGGACGACAAAACCGCTCTCGAGGCTTATGCGAAAGCATTTGAGGCTACTGGCAGCAGCTACAGCGCATACCAGCTCGGGCGCATGTATGGGTTCGGATGGGGCGTTGAATCCAACTCCGACAAGGCAAGAGGCTTTTTAGAGAAGTCTTGGGCCGATGGTCACGCGGCTGCAGCTGGAGTCCTCGGCGATATCTGCCTGGATCGCGCGAAGTCTACGCACGACGGAAAAGATGTCGAGGAGGGGTTGAAGTGGTTCCAGAGGGGGTCGAGCCGAGGCGATTCGTACAGCACCTATCGAATGGCGCTCGTGTTTGCAATCGGTGATTACGGAATGCTCGAAGACAAGAAGAGGGCATACGACCTTCTCATGAAAGTATCCGATTACCCTCGAGCGCTCGGTTACCTCGTAGCCAACAACGGCTTGAACATTTGCAGCAACGACCAGTACTCCGAGCTGATCGATCGCGCTTCCGCTCTGGCGGAATCCACTCGTGATGGCGTGCTGTTCAGAAACCTTGGTCGCGCATACGAAGGGAAAACCCGTCTGCCTGCCGACCCCGAGAAGTCCGAAGAGTACTTCATGAAGGCGCTTGATGCGGGTGATGGCTTTGCTGGCTATCTTCTTGGAAACAACTACTCATACGGATGGAGCGGATATCAACCTGATGGTGACAAGGCGGAGGAGATGCTGTTAAGGGGAGCGAATCTCGGTTCCGAGCAGGCAATGTCTTCCCTTGGCGATCTATACAAAAAAAGGGCTGAAGGCGTGTGGCCCCGAGATCCCGAGAAGATGAGGCTTTCCTTCGAATGGTACGAGAAAGCGTACAGAACTGGTGGTGGCACGTGGGACGCCCTGCACGCCGGCCAAGCAGCTCTTGAAGTCGGTGACCCCTCTCTGGACGAGCGTGCCGCCGTATGTCTCAAGGCCGCCATGGAGGATGACATTTACTGGGCGTATGTCCCGCTGGCGAAGCTATCGATTAAAGAGGGAGCTCCGTCGTATTGCCCAGAACTTGCAAAACAGGCCTTGGAAAAGGCGCGCGCTGAGGAAATCGTCGAATACAAGACCGGGGAAGTGGACTACCTGACCGGTCTTATGTTCGAACGAGGATTGGGCCTGCCAGCTTCGGCGAATCAGGCCGTCGAGTTTTATATCAAGGCTTCAGACAAAGGATGCGAAGAGGCGAAGGAAGCCCTCAAGGGCTTTAAGAAGAGCTTCTTTGGGTGGAAGAAGATCTAGTCAGAGAAAGGAGTCGGCATGGGGATGAGCTCTTATGACATGCTGGTCGACGAAATCATAGCGACAATGCAAGCGAAAGGGCCTTATGCGGGGGTTGAGAGGCTCGAAACGTTGAGGGCGGAAGGTAATTCCAATGCAACAACCTGTCTTGGCGAACTGTATCTTGAAGGAGCCGGCGTTATAGCCGATGTCGAAATGGGAATTGCTCTTTTGCAAGAAGCTGCGAGCGAGGGAAACCCCAATGCATGCGAGACACTTGGAAGGCTCTACCTGTACGGACATTTTGGCGTAGCGGAAAATGCTTCACAGGGTCACGAGTATATCGAGAAAGCTGCGAACGAGGGTCTTCCGGGAGCTATGGGCATTTGTGCCTGTGACTACTTCTACGGGAGAGGCGTTGCGCTAAGCCATGAGACAGGTTTCGAGTGGGCATTGCGCGGGGCCAAGCTTGGTGACGCCACCTCGAACGCTCTTTGCGGCGACGCTTACCAAACCGGTGTTGGCACAGCAAGAAACATTCCTTTGGCAATCCAGCACTACCGGGAAACGCTGAAGAGCGATCCTGAGAATACGGACGTAATGTGCGATCTCGCAATATGCCTTTCGGACATATCCAACGAATATGGGACTTTCCCTTCACAGAGCGACTACCAAGAAGCTTTTGACCTGCTAAGCAGGGCGGTGGAAGCAGGTGATGTAAGAGCTCATAGTCTTCTCGGAATCATGTACGCGGATGGCGTCGGGGTTGATCGGGATTATGACCTTGCTCACCACTACATCGAGCTCGCTGCAAACAATGGATACGAGCCGGCCCAGGAAATGCTATCTCACTTCAGGCGAAATATGAGAGGCAAGTGGACGGTCTAAATTGGTTATTTCCGCATGAGGCGGAGAAAAAAATTCGAGAAAGGAAACGGACAGATGATTAAGCTCAAAGACGTGGAAGAGATGGGCAGTGTCACTTTCGGAGACGCGGGTGAAGTCACCCTCGAGACCATTAAGGGTGCCGTAACCGACCTTGCTCAGCAAAACGGTATACCAGTGGCTTTCTATACCGACGATGCGAAAGAAGGTGGGCTTTTCGGCGACACCTACACAGCATTGGTTGCATATCATCCGGAGCATCGAAACGACTATTTCAACATGGCAATGATCCTCACCAAGCAAGGAAACTTCGGAACCGTTTCCGTGTACGCAGCCGGTAAGTCGAAGCAGATGAATAAGTTCGCACGATCCGAGGCTGCAAAGGAAATGCGCCGAGGCCAGTCCATGTCTTTCAAGGTAGGCAATATGATCTCCAGCGGCATCATGAACATGGGAAAGAGCAAGCAGAAGCTTCAGGAAGAGCAGACGTATTACGAGATCATCCTGAACATCATCGGCGCTGCCCTCAACGAGTAAGTGGCGGCTTGCTGGTAAAGGCTGAAGATTGATTGTCTGGGACAAGAAGCGGCATATTCGAACGGACGGAAAGAGCTTTCTCTGTTGTCGGGGACTTGTGGTGGAGTGTGGCAAATGAGGTACAAAGAATCTCGATATAACCATCGAGGGGCGTTGGATGACAAGGTGTTTCTCTACAACCTGGTGACGTCCTCCGTTGCCCTGCTCGGCACCGGGGAGTACGAGCAAATCTCGAAGGGAGAGTTCAGCTCCCCTGAGGTTATGGAGATGGCGGTAGAAAATGGCTTCGTTGTGCCATATGGCGAGGATGAGCTTGAAAAGGTTCTAGCCATTCAGCGCATGAACAACTTTTCGACGAGGTTTGCGGGCTTCCAGATCCTGCCGACCACGGCCTGCAACGCAAGGTGTTTCTATTGCTATGAGCACTCATACAAACCCGAGCATATGAATCAGGTTACTGCGGATAGCGTCCCTGCGTTCATCGAGGGTTACATGGATATGGTCGATGACATCCATATCACCTGGTTCGGAGGCGAACCCCTGCTTGAGCTCGACCGGATAGCCAGCCTTTCCGGTGAGCTGATGCGCCTCGCTGAAAAGCATGGTATCGGTTACACCTCCGACATGATAACCAACGGATCGCTCGCTGACCGTGCTATCGTCCGCAAGCTGGTCGAGCAGTGCGGGATAACACAGGTTCAGATCACCTTGGACGGTCATGGAGACGAGTACCTTCGTCGCAAAGCCTATCTGTCAGAAGACGTGACCTTCGATACGGTCATTGAAACTATGGACTCTTTCGTGGAGTATGGCGCGCAGCTTTTGATTAGGCTCAACATCGACAAAGATAATCTTGAAGATTGCCTGCGGCTGATTCCCTTCTTGGGGGAAAGGTACAGCAATCTGGATTCCGTCATGCTATACGCGGCCCCTCTGTATGGAACGTCCGATCGCTCAAGCTTCTTTGCGGAAGAGGAGCTAAACGACGCCTATCGGGAGGTGTTTCGTGCCATGATAGATGCGGGATTCATCCAAACGCTTGATGGCCTTCCTCTCAACTTCAATAACGCCACCTGCTCGGCCCAGATGATCAACAACTTTGTAATCACCCCCACAGGAGATGTATTCAAATGCGAGCATCTTCTGGCAGATGAGAGTCAGAAGGTCGGAACGGTATTCGACGGAATCCTCTTCAACAAGGCGATGACTCAATGGGCTTCGCCCGACATTCCTGAAAAATGCCGCGAATGCGGATTTCTTCCAAGCTGTCAAGCAGGATGCTTTGCCGCCGAGGCACTTCAATTTGGATTGAAGCGGTGCCCCCACATTGCATACATCACCGATGCGATTATCGACGCTGCTGGATACCTGTTGGCCAATCATGGAGAAAGGATTGAACGATGACTATTCTTCGCGGAACCGACGCAAAGGCAACAAGAGCTTCTAATTTCACGCGTGTTGCAGCTAGGCAGATGGCTCATTCTGCCAGCATGGGACCATGCGGTACCATCTGCCAGCCTTACAGCGCTCAGCCTGGCACGCCCTGTGGATGCAAGTGCATGATGTATTGCGCCGGCAAATAATAAGCGGTGATGGAAGCTGCCCTTCGAGAGTGAAATCCTTTCGAAGGGCAGCTTTTTCAGGGTGTGGTGCAGCGCTATCAGTCACGTGTTTGATGAGGTCTCCTCAACGGGTTCGGAGTGCCGCAGGAGCCGCATGCCAAGCGCCCACGGTGAGGCGGCGTGACCCCTCCGCGAGCGCTCAAACCCTAGCCTACTCGTTCAACTGAAAAACCTGCGCTTGTTGCTCTCTGTGCAAAGAACGTATTCGCCAGTAGGGGGGAACGTCTGGAAAGCAATCTCAAACGCCTCGACATTCTCGCAGAACCATCCAGTGCGTTTTACGGCGAACACCACTTCGTCGAAGGCGTGAGGGTATCGGTCTTTCAGCAACGTGGTCTGGAAGGCCTGCGCAACGAGAGTCGGTGGGTTATGAAATGCACCGCATCCGAATGCTCCAAGAACCAATGCTTCCACATCGTTGTCAATCGCGGATTCCAGGATATTGGTTATCCTTCGCGAGATCAGGTGAAGTAGATCCTCTTGGGGCAATTGCTGCTCGGCATTGCGGAAATACGGCGCTGCGCAGGTGATCACATTCAGAGAATGCCAGCGGTCGGTATATTCCTGGACGGGGTTGCAGCTGTCATCCTCCGGACGATATGACTGATCTTCTCGGAAAAACGTCACCGATGGAGAGTAGATGATCGTGTCTGTGCCCAGGAAAACGCCATTGTCTTGGTTCGCCTCAAGCAGTTCGTTGTGGTGCCGATAATATGCTGCCCCACCTGGTCCGGTGAGACAGGGATATAAGTTGCTTGCACGGCACAGGTACTCCTCCTGCGCATTCGCGCCTCGAAGCACCCCGCCCCCGGGTTCGACGGGGTTCGCAAAATTCAGCACGGCGGTCTTTTTTCCCGAATCCGCCAGCTTGTAGGCGGTAATCAACGTCAGGCTCTCTTCAAAGGACACATCCGTTTCTGCGTAATGCGGTTGCTTGCTGGATGTGAAACCCTCTTCTACAACGTATGTTTCGTCGATGGCGCGCCGGGTCAGCTGCTCAAGCCGATCATCGTTTTCGATCAGGGCAAGAGTTTCGCGAAACAGTTCAATGTTGTTTATGGTAAGCGGCCCTTCAGTCAAAGACGATCGATACGTCCGCCGTCGCTTCCTGCATTTTACAAGATTGGGAACCATGGATGCGCGGGTGCGATGAACGCAACAGTTGTGAATGGTGGGTTCATCCTGCTTGATTAAGCAAATCACATGAACCGAAATACGGCCTTGATGAGCCAGCGGGCGAACGCTCCGATTCCCTTGAACAGTGCTCTAATCATCGTCGGATCCTTCCATCCAGTTGTCTTCCTCGTTGCCTAAGGGCTCTTCTTGCGCGGCTTCTGCGGACAGCACCTCTTCGAGGGTCGAGGGCGCGATGCCTATTGCTCGGGCCATGAGAGCCGTGCTCGCAGAAAGAGTCTCATCCGAATTGGCTAGATAATCGTTGGCGCGCCTTATCCTCCCCGAAACGGAGCCCCCGCCCCCGACGAAGAGGGCGGCGACGCGGTCCACCTTGGCGATGTCCACGAGTTCGCCGTAAAGCCTTGCGAGCACGGCGCTTCCGTCCATCGACACGCTTTCGATGCACGAGGCTTCCTTGGGGCTTGCGAGCTGGAACCTCCAGCCCTTTTCGCGCCTTGCCTCGGGCACCTCGTTTCCATCTGTCCTGTACGCCTCGTTTGCGGCGTAGCAGTGGGCGGAAAGCCAGATGCCGTCCGTCTCGGCGTTTCCGTAGCGGAGCTCGAAGTCCGCGAGCATGCTCTTTCCGGAGAAGGGCTGCGACTCGGTGAAGCGGTCGGTGTCGAACACCTCGACGCTGCCCTCGTAGGCGATCTCGACTTTCATCGGTCATCCCTCCTATCACGCTGACGGATCCTCTGAGGCGGCGTTTCCTGGTTTCGCTGCTTCGTTACGCCTCGCTTGGCGGGCGGTTCATCGGCATGCTCCCGCCTTGGCCGCCTTGTCTGGACGTTCTCTGGCAGGAGGTTGTTCTTCGCCATGTACGTGCGCGCCTCGCGCAGTGCCTCGATGCGTTCGGTGGCATCGCTACCGTACCCTTCGAGCCGCTCGATCCTCCTGTCGAGGTCGGCTATGCTGCGGGCGTTCTCGGACATGCACGTCTCCATGACGTCGGAAAGCCGCTCGAGCGCCGCCAGGTCGTTCAGCCTGATGGCGTCTTTGGCATGTGCCAGGATCTCGCGCGAGGCCGACGAGGTGGGGTGCCATGCCGCTATCCTGCCGAAGCGGTTGCGCAGCGCCTCCTGGCCGAAGGAGAGCCCCAGCTTCTCGCCGCCGATCCGCCAGGTCGGATGGTCTGAAAGCGAGTAGATCCAGTCGCGCCGCCAGGACCTCTCCGAGTTCTGGGCGACATCGACTTCAAGCGCATCGAGGATGGCGAGGAACTCGCTCTCGTTCCGGGCGAGGGCCTTGGCCACGCTCACGCGGTTGCGGATGTCGGCGACCCACGAGTATCCGCCTTCCTGCTCGATCTCCCTTTCCGAACGGCGGACGTAGACGCGTTGCATCGTCGCCGGTGTCGCCTTGCGCGCCGGCCCCTCGTCAGATTCCCTGATGATCTCGTCGCGCATGAAGCGCAGGCCCCGCTCCTCGGCTAGGTCCTGCAGGCTGCGGTTCAGCTCGAACGGGTCGGGGGTCTGTAGCCGCCGCTCCGTGACGAGGTTCGTGTTGTTGACGACGACGTGGGCGTGGGGGATCTGCCCCGGGTTGTCGTCGTGCAGCACCATCGCGATCTCGAAGTCCGCGAAGTGCTTGAGCGACCAGGTGCGGGCGAGCTCTGCGACCTGCCCGGCGTCCAGCCCGTCCTCGGGGTCGGGCGAGATGACGAAGTGCTTGAAGGTGCGGGCGGGCTTGCCCCGGTACGGCGTGTCGTTGCCGCAGGCGTGCCTTGTGGCGTCCATCGCCTCCGCCCAGTCGAACCCCGGCGGTGCCGCGGCCGCATCTTCGAAGATGTGCTCTTCCTGCCAGGCGAAGTTCATCAGGGAAACGCTCAGGGCGCGCCCTCCCTTCTCGAGGTACCGCTTGATGCCGGCGCACCCCGTGTGACCGGCTATGGGCTTCAGAAGCGGCATGTTAATCGCCGCCTACTATGGCGCGCTCTTCGAGTGAAGCGATTCCGCTCGCGATTTCCGAACGTCCCTCGTTCACCTGGGCGAGCAGCAGCGTGCACTCGTCGAGCTTCGCGGATATCCAGTTCGCATCAACCCGCCCGTGGTCGAGGGCGAACTTTATAGAATTCAGGGCGTGCATGCCCTGGTTGTAGTGGTGCCCCCACTTGACGAGTTCACGAGATATCTTCCTCATGGAGCGCCCGTCCAAGAGCACGCCCCCGCGCTCGGCGTTGCGCGCGTCATCGGCAACCATGCGCACGACGTAGCGCAGGTACTCCGATCGCGAGATCTCCTCCTCGTCGCACGTCTCGCACACCGCGCGGAAGTCGGCATCGCTCACGCGTGCTGTGAGCACGTTGCCGTATTTGTGCGTCCTTGCCATCTTCGAATCCTTCGCATCCTTGTCGCCGGTTCAAGTGGAAGCTTCCGGCGGCGTTCTTCTTCTAGGGGCGCGGGGCATCCCCCGCATTGCGCGTGCGGCGTGCGGCCGCGCGCCCGGCGGCGGTGCCCCTCCCCTTGCGCCTCTAGCGGTGGGGTGGGGCACTGGGAGCGCGGCTGAAGCGCTCTCGGGCCGCCATCTATCTCGTGTATACGAGATAGGCTACTTGCTGGAAACGGCTCAGGTGCCCTGCCGGGCCCCTGCCCGACGTCTATCTGCCTTGGATGAGCCTCGAGGCCGTCTTAGCGATCTCCTGGAGCGCATGCCAGTCCAGCTCGCTCGGCGGGGTTTCCGCCTTCGACTCGTAGCGCCTGAGCGCGCGAAGGGCGCTTGCGAGCGCGGCTGCAGGCTTCGGCTCGGCATCCTTCGCGTCGCCTTCGGCCTCGGGCTCGGCGGTTACTTTCTTAAGGAACTCGGTCGTATCCTTCTTGCCCAGAGCCATCACTTTCCAAGCCGCATAGAGCTCTTCCT
>JABLTR010001992.1_pt1 | contig 28553 bp, 27 predicted proteins | sample 7160071 | NCBI WGS metagenome assembly JABLTR01 (sample SAMN14651230, study PRJNA627086) | human gut metagenome | isolation source: feces | host: Homo sapiens | reverse complement strand
TGCATCTATTTTTAGTTTGTATTTGCGCTTTTTTCGGGTGCGGCAATCATACACAGCAAATTGCTGCCGCTTTTATAACATAATGCCGTTTATGTTGCTTAACATGGATATACATATACACAGTAAGTAATATTTGAGGACAGGTCGAAATATGGACTATGAAAAATGGATGCAAAAAGCGCGAGAAAGTATTCAAATAAATCTGCCCACAAATCGTACCTTTGAGTTAAAATCTTTATTCATGGAGTGTGAATGGGAAGCGCTGAAAAAAGGAGATCGAATTTCCTTTGGAAGACATTTTGCAAATGAAGTTAGGGAAGGACGAATTAACGGTGTCAAACCTGTTGAGCGCGGTAAAAACAACCACTCTCGATATATTAAGGTCGGTTAAATAAGGAGAAAACAAAATGGTAGATAAATTAAAAATAGATCCGAAATATTTTGAACTAATAGGTGAAGTAGTAGCATGGTACAAAAATGATCTGAAGACAGAGAAAAGATATCTCGAGGCAGAGGAACATAAAAGGCCGTTAGAAATCAACCGGGTGGATATGACTCAAGGAGTTATAAGCCAAATAGACGGGAGATGGCTACAGGCGATGCCTAGTAGGGAAGATTTCCAACTATCAAGGGATCAAATCCATTATCTTAAAGAAGCCGTGGAGACCGGTATTGTCAACGATGATATCTGTCCTTTGGATACGGTGCAGCTACAGGAATTGTTGGAATATTTGGAGTCGATAATATTCTAATCATGCAGTCTTGTTAGACATAGAAAATTGAAAAGGAGAGACAACCCATGAGGATCTTTACTAAGCGCCTGCTGGCTGTCCTGCTGTCGGTGATAATGGTGATTATGGTTGTTCCTGTGAGCAGTATCACCGTGTCGGCTGAAAACACAACAGAATTTTTGGGAGGTGAGGGGACAGAGGAAAAGCCCTATCTGATCTCCAACAAGACCCACCTGAATAATGTGCGGTATCATCTGTACGCGCATTTTAAAATGGTGGCGGATATTGTATTCACCGAAGCCGACTTTGCCGAGGGTGGGGAATTTTACAACAACGGTCAAGGCTGGGAACCGATTGGGACATTTCAGAGCCCCTTTTTTGGAACATTTGATGGAAATCAACATTCTATTACTGGCCTATATTGCAACCAAAGAGGTTCTAGTTATATGTATGTAGGATTTTTCGGCTATAATACAGGACATATCCAAAATTTCGGTATGGTGGATGCCTATGTATATGCACAAACCACCTCGCCCAGTGATTCCGTATGTGTGGGTGGAATTTCGGGATATAATAACGGGATGATCGTCAACTGCTATAATACTGGAAGTATATTTTCAAACTCTTTCAATGACTATGCCTATGCAGGTGGTATTGCAGGATATAATAACAAAACAGTCATTAATTGCTACAATACAGGTGTGATATCATCTACGTCAGCATTTACATATGGTGGAGGAGGAATCACAGGAATCAATTATGGAATGATTAGCAGTTGCTATAATACAGGTAATGTGACAGGCGAAGTAACTTCTGTCTGCACAGGTGGGATTGCAGGAAAAAATTTGGGCACGGGTACAATTAATAATTGTTATAATAATAACAGCGGCAGACAAAACAGAGATAATAACAATATAAATAGGTGCTATACCAAGACTCGCATCGCCTGAGTTGCCTATCTGACCACTGTTTGAATTCCCGCCGTCAAACATCGGAGCATTGTTGCTTGTGTCATTACGGCTTGAAAAATCAGAACTGCTCTGCTCAGAGCTGTTGCCTGACTCATGGCCGTTATCTGATTCAGGGTTATCTTCGAAATTTAAGTCGTTTTTGCTCAGCTCTATTTTAGCTGTATGCCTATATTGATATTTATCATATGTAAAACGAAGGTCAATATGGCTGTCTGTTAAAACGGATGCAATCGTGATACTGTTTGAATAATCAATATTAAGTTCAATGTCTTTGAGATGCGGGTTTATGGTCAGACTCTTTCCAACACTGTCATATGCCTCAAAATTGCTGACAGTTATATCCTTGTCATAACCTGGAGAATTTATAAACGTATAGGTGATTTGAAGTAACTGGTTATACTCGTCATATTCGTATATATCATTTTCGTATTCATCCTTGCCTTTATACTCCTGCACGGTAAAAGGAGAATCAATGAGCAGCTTATAATCATCTATACGAAGAGTTGCTATACATTCATTGGTCTCTATATCAATTATTTCTATATTATCCCCTTTTTTATAAATATGGTTTCCCGCTTCTTTTGTGATGGTCTCTACTGATGGCATTATTCTGCATGAGGTAAACAGCAAAAGTGCGGAAAGCATTGTCAGTACTATGGATATTTTTTTCATAAAGTACCTCCAATAAAATATTATATTACATATTATATATCATATATCGACAAATATCTAATTACAATTTTGTTATTATGTATAATATAGTGATTAAAGTAAATGAAAATATGTCAAAGCATAATTTATTCAATTTTAGTTAATATTTTGCTGTTATACTACTTAAGATAAACTTATTTGGAGATGTGACAATGCTAAGTCTTACTGGAATAACTAAAGAATATCAAGCCGGCAATACTAAAGTGCAGGCGCTTAAAGGCATAGATCTTCATTTTCGTAAAAATGAATTTGTATGCATACTGGGTCCATCAGGCTGCGGCAAGACGACAATGCTCAACATACTCGGCGGTCTTGACCGATATACAAGCGGCGACCTTGTAATAAACGGGAAATCTACAAAAAACTTTACCGACAGGGATTGGGACACATACCGCAATCGTTCAATTGGGTTTGTATTCCAAAGCTATAATCTCATACCGCACCAGACGGTGCTTAGCAACGTCGAGCTGGCGCTTACGCTTTCGGGAGTATCAAAGGCTGAACGCCGCCGCCGTGCAATTGAGATGCTGAATAAAGTAGGGCTTGGCGACCAGCTTAACAAAAAGCCGACGCAGATGTCCGGCGGACAAATGCAGCGCGTTGCTATTGCAAGGGCGCTGGTAAATAATCCAGACATACTGCTTGCTGACGAGCCTACGGGTGCGCTGGACAGCGAAACCAGTGTGCAGATTATGGAAATACTTAAGGAAATCTCCAAAGATAAGCTGATAATAATGGTCACGCACAACGGCCAGCTGGCAGAGCAGTATGCAAACAGGGTAATAAGGCTGTTGGACGGAAAAATTATCGATGATTCAAACCCCTATGAGCCGGAAAAAGAAGAAAAAAGCGAGGACACTAAAAAGAAGAAGGACAAATATAAGAAACGCACATCTATGTCATTTTTTACGGCGCTGTCCCTCAGCTTTAACAATTTGCTGACGAAAAAGGCAAGGACATTTCTTACGGCTTTTGCAGGCAGTATAGGCATTATCGGCATTGCACTTATTTTATCGGTGTCAAACGGCTTCCAGATATATATTGACCGCATGCAAGAGGATACTTTATCAAGTTACCCGCTCAGCATAACCGAGCAGACAACGGATTTATCCGCCCTTATGGAAGCGCTGGGTGCTAATAATAAAGAGGGGCATGAGGTCGAGGACGGCACGCTCTATTCCAACGATATTATGAGCAAAATGATTACTACGCTTATGGCGTCGGTGTCCAACAACGACCTTAACAGATTTAAAACCTATATTGATGATAATTATGACAGTATAAGCAGTTATGTCAACGACATAGTATACGGCTATAATATAAATTTAAATCTATATGACTCCGACTACAGCGACGGTGTGGTGCAGGTTAACCCTGTGACATTCCTTTACGAGATGCTTAACATAAATAATGAAACGGCGGACGAGACGGCAAATAACATGATGATGTCCACTGAGGTATGGACGCAGATGCTTGATAATCGGGATTTGCTTAATTCGCAGTATGATGTTCTTGCCGGAACATGGCCGACGTCAAGAAACGAGGTCGTGCTTGTCGTTGACGAAAACAATGAAATAATGGATTATACACTTTATGCTCTGGGGCTTAAGAGCATGGATGAGCTCCAGGAAATGACGGAGAAAATCCAAAACGGAGAGGAATATACTCCAACCCCTACGCAGTACAGCTATGACGACATACTCGGCAAGACATACAAGCTCGTGCTGAGCACCGACTATTATGAGAAATCCGGCAATACGTGGACAGATAAAAGCCAGGATGAGGAATATATGAAAACCGTGCTGGACAATGCTGAAGAGATAAAAATAGTCGGCATAATACGTCCGGCAGAGGGTGTTGAAATGACGTCAATTTCCGGCTCAGTCGGCTATACGAAAGAGCTGACTGAATATATAATAAATGCTGTTAACGAGTCGGAAATAGTGAAAGAGCAAAAAGAAAATCCTGACATAGACGTATTTACCGGCAAGGAATTTGCAAAAGAAGACAAAGAAGCTGCATCTGGAACAACCGGCACAGAAGTAGATATCTCAACGCTTCCACAGGAAACACAGGCATATCTGGCAACATTGCCAGAAGATGAAAGAGCGAAAGTACTCGAGTCATATTCGCCCGTTTCAAGCTCTACCTATGAAAGCAATTTGGAAAAACTTGGTGTTGTAGATCTCGATACGCCGTCCAGTATAAATATTTACCCGCGTGACTTTGATTCTAAAGAGCAGATAGAAAAGTTTATATCAGACTATAACGACAAAATTACAGCGGACGGCAATGAAGAGTATACAATAAAATATACCGACTATGTCGGCCTAATGATGTCGTCCATAAGCACTGTTATTGATACAATCAGTTATGTACTCATCGCGTTTGTCGGCATATCGCTGGTGGTATCATCAATTATGATAGGCATTATAACCTATGTATCGGTATTGGAGCGCACAAAGGAGATAGGAATATTAAAGAGTATAGGCGCCAGCAAAAAGGATATATCAAGAGTATTCAACGCAGAAACGCTTATAGTCGGATTTACCGCAGGAATGTTCGGTATACTTGTAAGTCTGCTGCTTACAATACCTATAAATGCAATACTTCAGTCTATTACCGGAATAGCTAATGTCGCACAGATGCCGATAGTCGGAGCTGTTATATTAGTTCTGCTGAGCATGGCGCTCACGCTTATTGCTGGGCTTATACCATCTAAAATTGCAGCAAGAAAAGATCCGGTCGTCGCTCTAAGATCTGAATAACTTAGTTTATATAAAGGGATTTTAATAATTAAATTTATATCATGTATGTTTAAACCTCAATATTGCACATAAAAAGAGGCCGCTTAGGGCGGCCTCTTTTTATTATATTTTCATATTTACATCCATTTGCTTTAGCTTGTCTATAATCTCATCCACCGACTGCTGCACCTCTGATTTTGTGAGGGTTTTGTCAAGCGACGAGAAGCTGTATCTCAATGTTATGCTCTTCTCTTCGCCGTCATATGTGTCAATGAGCTTTACATCTTTAAGATTTTCTGTTCCCAACCATGCCGAGCTCATTTTCTCAAAGCTTACAGCCGGATTTACCACAAATGTCAAGTCTATATCTATGCCGGGGAATTTGGAGACCTCTTTATACTCCGTAACAGTCGGCTCTATGTCGCCGAAGTCATCCATATATATCTCCGCCATAGCCACGACTGCCTTCTTTCCGATTTTATCAGCAACAGACGGATGAAGCAGTGCTATGCTGCCTATGTTCTTTTCTTTGCATAAAATATCTGCCGTATTTTTCGGATGCTGCCACTGGCGAACTTTATCCGACGGACTAAAGGCCGCCGACACGCCCTTTACGTCCCTACACAGGAAAGAGACAATATCGCGAATTTTAAAATAAAGCTCCCGCTCACTTTTTACTGTGCTGTAAAGCACAATACCAAGCTTCTTGCGCTCAACACACATGCCGTCGCTGCCAAGTCCCTCGACCGTCTTGCCTATCTCAAATATACCGAAATCATCGCTGAAAGCATGATTTGATGCGGTCATTGTAAGGAGCGTCGGTACTATTGTATCACGCAGCATTTCATTATCCGGCGTCATTGCGTTTATTATGCGCACGCTGCCGTTTATGCCAAGTCCTATTTCCTTTAATTTTTTCGCATCGCACCATATGTACGAATGCACTTCATGCAGCCCGAACTCGCGCACTAAAATATCTTTTACTCCCTTTTCGCTTATCTTCTGCTGCGAAAGGCGTACAGGATAAAGCGGACTTACGGTAGTCGTTATCTTAAAGTTGTCATAACCGTATATCCTTGTTATCTCCTCTATGATGTCTGCCTTTATGCTTACGTCCTTAGTGGCGCGCCATGACGGCACAAAAACGGTGAACACGTTATCCTTAAGCTCGACGCCAAATCCAAGCGAGCGCAGCGTTTTAAGTATCTGCTCCTCTGAAATATCTATGCCGGTATATCTGTCGACATACTTTTTGTCGAACACTATAGGCTGAGCCTCAAACTTCTTAACATACACGTCGGTAAGAGAAGAGATTACCTCACAGCCGCTGTCGCTGTCCTTCATGAGCTTAAGATAGCGCTTTATGGCCGGAACCGTAAGCTCCGGGTCGAGGGATTTTTCATATCTCATGCTGGCGTCGGTGCGCAGTCCGAGACGTGTGGAGGTCTTTCTGACAGATACACAGTCAAAATTAGCTGATTCAAGCAGCAGCGACGTCGTGTCATCCTCTATCTCCGATGCAAGTCCGCCCATTACGCCCGCTACCGCCACCGGCTCACCGGCGCTGTATATCATAAGCGTGTTTTCATCTATCTTGCGGCTGACCCCATCCAGCGTGTCAAAGCTGTATTCGCCGCCGGCGCGCTTTACCTCAATACTGCTGACCTTGCGCATGTCAAAAGCGTGCATGGGCTGCGAAAGCTCCAGCATTATATAGTTTGTAAGGTCGGCGATAAAATTAATCGCACGCATGCCGCAGTAATAAAGCCTTATTCTCATGTCCACCGGACTTGTTTTGCGCGTGACGTTCTGTATCTTAAGGCCTGAATATCTGTAGGCTATGTCCTTGTCCTTTATGTCGATATCAACCTTAGGCAAATCATTGTATTCATCTGTGTCGTACACATCAAGCTCTTTCAGCGGACGCCCCGTAAGTGCGGAAAATTCCCTCGCTATGCCGTAATGTCCCCACAAATCCGGGCGGTTGGTGAGGGATTTATTGTCCACCTCAAAGATTATGTCTTCCACGCCGTATGCCTTTTTGATGTCGGTGCCAAGCTCTATATCGTCGGTTATGTCCATTATTCCGGAATTGTCAGCGCTTATTCCAAGCTCCTGCTCCGAGCAGCACATGCCCTGCGACATGACGCCCGCCACCGGACGCGCCTCAATCTTCATTCCGCCGACCATGCCGCCTACCGTTGCAAAGGCGGTTTTCATGCCAACTCTCACATTCGGCGCACCGCATACGCAATCAAAAATCTTTTCGCCGGCGTCCACTTTAAGCAGGTGCAGCTTTTTGGAGTCAGGGTGGTTTTCCACCGACAAAATCTTCGCCACTACCACGCCGCTTACGTCGCGGCCTTTGTATATTATGTCCTCGACTTCCGCCGTCGAAAGAGTAAAACGCTTTATAAGCTTTTCGATATCCAGCCCCGAAAGGTCTACGAAATCCTGAACCCAGTTCATTGAAACAAGCATTATTTATCCATCCTCACACATTATATATTGGTAAACTGCGACAGCGCCTTAAGGTTGCCGGAGTTAAAGTCGCGTATATCCTTAACGCCATATTTCATCATGGCCAGACGCGTCAGTCCAAGTCCGAAAGCAAAGCCGGTATATTCCTCACTGTCAATACCGCCGTATTCCAGCACCTTTGGGTGAATCATGCCGCAGGGGCAAAGCTCCAGCCAGCCGGAGTTCTTGCAGGAGGGGCAGCCCTCGCCGCCGCAGATTAGGCAGTTGATGTCAAGCTCAAAGCCCGGCTCAACAAACGGGAAAAATCCGGGGCGCAGCCTTACATTTACCTCGCGCTTGAAAACCTCCGTAAGCATGGTTTTCATAAAGTAGATAAGGTTCGATATTGATATATCCTTGTCTATCATGATGCCCTCCATCTGGAAGAAGGTGTTTTCGTGGGAAGCATCGGTAGACTCATTTCTAAAGCATCTGCCTGGGAAAATAGCTCTCAGCGGCGCACCGTATTTGCGCATAATAAAATTCTGCGCAGCCGATGTGTGCGTCTTGAGCAGCTGACCATTCTCTATATAATAAGTATCCTGCATGTCCCTTGCCGGGTGGTGCTTTGGTATGTTAAGCGCCTCAAAGCAGTGATAATCATCTACTATTTCGTCATAATCTTCTATTGTGAAGCCCATGCTGAGGAAGATGTCCTCCACCTCACGCTGGATAATGGTTATTGGATGGTATGAGCCCTGAGTAAAGTCCGGCGGCAAAGTAACGTCAAACCGCTCCGACTCGTTGATTTTCTTTAAAAGCTGCTCTTCCTTGATTTCCTCAGTCCGCTGTGCAATCTGCCGCTCAATGTCGGACTTTAGAATATTGACGCTTTTGCCGACCTCTTTTCTTTCCTCGTGGCTTAAGGATTTCATGCCCTGTAAAATCTCCGTCACAAATCCCTTTTTACCGAGATAGGCAATGCGGATATTCTCCACCGCCTGAGAGTCGGCCGCCTTTTCTATATCCTGCTTAAAGCGGGATACAAGCTCCTCAATTTTTTGCTGCATAAATATTCGTCCTTCCGCGTTAAATAATGGGCAATACCCAAATTCAAACAAACGGCCGTCGGTGGGTGCGCCTGAAAATCAACAGGCTTGTCCGCCGATAAGTGCCCTGTTAAGAGATATTTTTACGGCCGTGGCTATATATTCACAAAGCAGCACCGCCTCAGCGGCCTGCACCTATTTATTATACTTTATAAAAAATGAGATATCAACACCAATATCAAATCAAATATGGTAAATTTGCTACAGATTTTCGCCTATTGCATATAATAATTTCATACCCATAAATTTCCCCACAGCCTGAGAGCGGTTTGCATAAAATCAGCAAGACCATGCTCACTTAAGCGTCCTGCCCCGGTTAGCTTGATTTATTAATGTTTTCTGCCGATTTAATCTTGAAATAATAATGAAATATTGCCTGCATTTAATTTACTGCTCGCCGTATAAATTCAATATCATCTTATCGCTTTTTTAGCAGCGAATTCAGCAAGTAATACCATTTGCCTTGCGGCGGACAAAATCTTATCTCTTGCTTACTTATTCCATAATGCGCCCTATCTTTAGGCTTATATAGTGAAAAACACATATTATAAGAGGACCCGCAATAAATTTCTAAAACAATAAACAGCGCGCGGTAAATTATAAAACGCATTTATACAAAAATACATCCGGCAGCAAATTCTGCTGCCGGATGTCTCCAAACATATACAAATTGCGCCTGTTTACAAGCTAACGAGTATTATAAGCCTACGCTCACCTCGTTTGGGCCAAATATAAAATCTATTCCGCCGGTTCCCACTTGCACCGTGCCGGAGAAACAATCTTATTCTCCTTTTTAAGCTCTTTAAAGGCTTTGTCAACTTCCTCTTTTGAAAGTCCCGAAAGCTTCACAACCTCGCCGGCGCTCAGCGGCTGAGCAGCCGTCTTCATCGTCTCTATTACCTTTTCCTTTGCATCCATATTAAATGCCTCCTTTATATTTTTGTATTATAAAACTTTATATCGATTAACGATTTACGCTGAAGCTTCACAGCGTCGTATTTAAATTATAAAATTGCATACCAATTTTGTCAAGATTTTATTGTTGACAAATTTAGTATTGTATAATATAATTGCAATATACCCCCTATGGGTATATTGCATACGTATATTGGTCTAAATACTTGACAGGATAAAAGCGAGATATATTTTTTATTATATATGTTGGCGCTAAATTAGGAGGAAGCTATGGAGAATAAATGCTGCAGCAGCGAAAGGCATACCTATCGCAGTGAGGAGTTAACCAAGTCGCTTATATCACGAATTAACCGCGTTGAAGGTCAAATACGCGGAATTAAAGGGATGGTTGAAAACAGCGCCTACTGTGACGACATATTAAACCAAATTTCGGCGGCGCGGGCGGCGCTTGATGCAATAAGCCGGATGCTGCTGGAAAATCACATGCACACCTGTGTAATTGATAAAATACGCGCCGGCGACGACAAAATAGTCGACGAACTTATGACAACTATAAAGCGCATGATGTAAATAATACAATGCATGGGTAATGTAATAGCATCGTACGGACATCGGATACAAAGCTTTACATTGTGATTTGACAGTACTATTATCTTCAAAAATCTGATTATCACGGCGCATGTTAGCGCTGAATTAGGTGGATGTGCTTATATACCGGCGTTATATTTCTATATAGGTATTGTATAAACTAATTTTCTTCCGGCATAATAAGCTGACTTACAAAATCATAATTTGTTTTTCTCGCAGAACCACCGCAAATATCAGCTCTATTTATTTCGCTGCGCTGCAAGCGAGTTTAAAAAATTTAACGGGAGGGAGTGCTCTGCACGTAAATGCGCGTGCACAAACGAAGCCTTATGAAAACAGAAATATTTAAAATCGGCGGCATGACCTGCGCCGCCTGTGCTGCAAGAATTGAAAAGACACTTTCTGCGCTTGATGGAGTAAAAAATGCATCTGTCAATCTTGCAGCGGAAAAACTAAATATAGAGTTTGATGAAAGCGTCATTACAATAAAGGATATTGAAGAAAAAATAGAAAAAATTGGGTATACCGCATCGCCGGATAATGAAAAGGAAGTGTCGATAAAAATAGGCGGAATGAGCTGCGCTGCCTGCGCAAATCGTGTTGAAAAGGCTTTATGCGGTCTTGAAGGCGTAGATACGGCTAATGTAAACTTTGCAAACAATTCCGCCTATGTCTGCTATAATCCGGATCTGGTAAGCATTGACAGCATGAAGGCCGCGGTTGAAAAGGCCGGATATCAGGCGATGGACGCCGAGGCCGAAAGCTCTGATGAAAAACAAAGTTTTAGCAAACGGTGGCTTAAATTTATAATCGCTGCTGTTTTCTGTGTTCCGCTGCTTTATATTGCAATGGCGCCGATGATTCCGGGACTATCATCTTCCCTGCCCTCATTTATTGACCCTGCGCTGCACCCAATGCGGTATGCCACTATACAATTGATTTTAGTCATACCGATTATAATTGTCGGTAATAAATTTTACCGCGTCGGTTTTAAAGCGCTTATACAGTGTTCACCAAATATGGACTCGCTTGTAGCTATTGGCACGTCGGCGGCAATTATTTACAGTCTCTATCACATGTATAAAATGTTTTCTACCGGCGCCACCGATGTACACGGCCTTTATTTTGAATCAGCCGGCACAATTATTACTCTTATCATGTTAGGCAAGACGCTGGAAAGCATAACAAAGGGCAAAACTAATCAGGCCATTAAAAAGCTTATGGAGCTCGGTGCAAAAACAGCGTCGGTCATTCGCGGCGGAGAAGAGATAAAGCTGCCGGTTGAGCAAGTAGTTGCAGGCGACATTATACTTGTCCGGCCGGGCGAAAAATTTCCCGTTGACGGCAAGGTAATCAGCGGAAGCACATCGGTAAACGAGTCTATGCTTACCGGCGAAAGCATACCCGTATTCAAGCAGTCCGGAGATGAGGTATACGCCGCCACTATAAATGAAAACGGCTCCATTCGCATGGAAGCAACCAAAGTTGGCGGCGATACCGCCATAGCGCAGATAGTAAAGCTTGTTGAGGAAGCGCAGGGCAAAAAAGCCCCCATTGCGAAAATAGCCGACAAAGTATCGGGAATATTTGTGCCTATAGTGTGTCTGATAGCGGTTGTATCGGCACTGCTGTGGTTTATATTCGGGCACAAAGACATTGAGTTTTGCCTTACGATATTTATATCTGTGCTTGTAATAGCCTGCCCCTGTGCGCTGGGTCTCGCCACGCCTACCGCTATAATGGTGGGCAGCGGCAAGGGCGCGGAAAACGGTATTCTTATAAAAAGCGGCGAAGCGCTCGAAGCTGCGCATAAAATCAATGCGGTTGTGCTTGATAAGACCGGCACGATAACAGAAGGGCATCCGGCCGTTACCGATATAATTCCAATAGGCGGCATATCAGGAAAAGAGCTTATAGCGGCAGCGGCGGCAGCGGAGAAAAATTCAGAGCATCCGCTCGCCAAGGCCATAATAAGCTATGCGGAGGAGCATGGCATTGAGATAAAGTCTGTGCAGGACTTTACAGCCGTACCCGGACACGGTATTAAAACCAAGCTCAGCGGCGAAGACTATATAATAGGCAATAAAAAGCTCATGACGGACAGCGGAATAGATTTGTCGGCGGTAAGCCGTGAAAGCGACGAGCTCTCATCGCAGGGCAAGACAACGCTGTACGTGGCAAAATCCGGCAGCCTGATAGGAGTAATTGCCGTGGCCGACACCATCAAGGAATCTGCGGCAAAAGCGGTAAAATATCTGCACGACATGGGCATTGAAGTGACAATGATAACCGGCGACAATAAAAAGGCGGCAGAGTATGTCGCTGCGCAGGTTGGCATAGAGCATGTGATGGCGGAAGTACTGCCTGAAGATAAGGCAAGTAAGGTTTCACAGCTTCAGTCTCAGGGTAAAAAGGTGGCCATGGCGGGCGACGGTATAAACGATGCTCCGGCGCTTGCCGCCGCTGATGTAGGAATAGCAATCGGCTCCGGCACTGATATAGCAATAGAATCAGCCGATATAGTGCTCGTCCGCAACGACTTGCTTGGTATTCCCACCGCCATAAAGCTCAGCAAAAGCACCATGCGCAACATTCACCAAAATCTTGGCTGGGCCTTTGGTTACAACATGGCCGGTATTCCTATAGCGGCGGGTCTGCTTAATATATTCGGCGGTCCCCTGCTTAATCCAATGATTGCGGCGGCAGCCATGTCGCTGTCATCAGTGTCGGTGCTGCTTAATGCACTGCGTCTTAAACGGTTTAAGCCGTTAAAATAAAAATATTTTAAGGAGTGTTATATATGGAAAAAGTAAAATTAAATGTAAAGGGCATGTCCTGCCAGCATTGTGTGAAAGCGGTAGAGTCTGCGCTTGAGGCGGTTGACGGCGTATCGAGCGTTAAGGTAAAGCTGTCATCCGGAAAGGCTATTGTATCATATGACGGTACAAAAACAAATGTAGATGCGCTTAAAGCAGCGATAAACGCGCAGGGCTATCAGGCGGATGAATAAAGCTTACACATATTGTCTATGTAAAAGCCTTTATTAAAAACATAAATAAGTTATTCTTCAAATTTATTATTAGGCTTGAAACATAGTCATCTTCCTACCGTATCAAGCTTTTTTATCTGAAAGTTCTATTTTTCGTACGAATTATAAGGATGAGTACAATTGTTATTCACTGCAGCTCTAGATTTCAATAATTGGTTATATTATTATATTGTATTAGCTGTTTTGGATAAGCCATTTATCATTTATTTTTCTGCGGCAAGTTATTATCAAAGTGTTTATAGCTATTTATTTAATAAAAGCCGCGGTTAATTGCATTAAGTGCTAGCGCCTTATGCGGCTTGCGATATATATCTGATATTTGCTATATTATAAGTCAATAAATATTAGCCGTTTAAAACTTATCAAAGACAAATATCTGAAAAAATGATGATATATAGCACAGCTTTAAACGTTACTTGAAGAAATGATAAAAATCACAGACTTCCATATATTGTCTGTGATTTTTTTAAATTTATAAGTCCGCAATGGCGGCATGAATCATTATTCTACATAATTTGACAATTATTAAGCATTATGATATATTCAAATTAAAAATAAATTAATGGAGACACGATATATGTTGTGCAAAAAGTGTAACAATAGTATTCCAGACGACTCACGGTTTTGCCTATATTGCGGTTCATCTCAAACTGACGGGCAAGTTGCTGGAAAAGTACGCTTCAGTATTCCCGCAGTACTTGGATTTGCTCTGTCGTTAGTATCACTTTCGGGAAATATTATTTTCCCGTTTTTAGGCATAATTATCTGCTTTCCGGGGTTCTTATTGGCCTTATCATCAATTATATTGTCCATTGTAGGACTAAGACAAACACGCCGCGGAAGCAACTATAGCGGAATAGTATTCTCCATTGTTGGAATTTCAATAGGCTCATTGGCATTTTTGCAGTATTCTGTAATGATTTTTGTTATTTTTTACGTTGCATTATTATAATTTCTAAATTTTAAAACATCCGGCTTATAACAGCCGGATGTTTTATTAATAATATTATTTATGCTTCTAAAAAGTATCTTTTATATAGTCCACACTATTTCCATTATTCATAAGCAAATCCATATTATCAAGTACCCATGCTCCGTTTTGCTTTATCATAGTGCATACACAAGAATCGTACCATTCACTGCCGTCTGAACTTTCATTATCATATTTAACAATGAGCTTTTTCCCGCTTTGATAAATTATATAAAAAGTCTCATTTGCAATTTCTGAAATATCTCCTGGTACGGTATTATTTTGGCCTTTTAATCTGTATAAATGGCCATCGTATTCTCTAAATATTACATTTCCGTCCTCATTATACATTTTAGGATACATATATTTTTCTGCATAACGTGATGAATAAGCACTTTTAATAAAGCATTTCAATTCGTTCATGCTGTGAATATCATTAAATTCTTTGTCGATTATCAGGCAATAATCCGGATAATTAGGTATGGTTTTACTCTCATCTATGATTATATCTCCTGCACTTTCAAAATTCATCGATATGTTGGCTGCGCGGGCAAAAAAGCTATCCATAATTTCTAGTGCTTTTTCTTTTTGTTCAGATATCCCTGACTCCGTCTCATTGCCCAATGCTTCAGGAACGTCATCATTTAGCGAAATATTCTTCATAAGATCTGATTTGCCGTCGGCATAAACTAATTTATCAATATTATCAATCTGCCAATCTTTATCTTCCTTTATAAGCCTTAAAAATGTCGTATTGCTCCATTCTCCGCTGCTGTATTCTTCATCATATTTTACGGTAATTTCAGAGTAATCTCTATGTATATTCCTTTCATAGCCTCCGTCGTTTTCCACTGTTATATCACCATATTCACGATAAGCATTAATGATATAAAATGTGTCGTAGTTTATTTTTGTGCTTTTTTCCGGAATACTAGATATCTTAGTTGTATTTAAATATAAGCCGCCCTTATATTCAGTATATATCTCTGTATCTTCTAAATATTTTGAATAAATATGCTCTGCAGCATAATTCCTTGAATAGGCGCTTTCAATAAGGCTCATAAGCTCAGATAAACTTGTACAGGCTACAAGCGATGAATCAGTTATCAGACAATAATCTTCTTTTCGCGGAATTGTCTTAGTTTTATCTATTTCTAAATCCGCCGTATTTTCAATTTTAAGTGTTATATCATCCGCACGGCCTAGTGCATCTTTAACAATTGATTTAATCTCTTCTATGTTTGTAAAGTTTGTCTCTGTAGACAATGCGACACTGTTCTCAATCACACTGAGGTGTATCATTTCGCCAAAGGCAAATTGATACTGCATTTACGGTATGATTTTGAGAATAGTGATAACTGTGATACCGTAGGCAAGACTTTAAGATATTACCGATTACATCGAGGCCATTCCACCCGTGAGTTAGCCAAAAAGATCGGCGTTGTTCCTGCTACAATTACTCTTTACGAAAACGACAAACATCCCATAAAGTATAAAACCGCTATTTTACTCGCCGAAGTGCTTGGTATTGACCGCAAGCTGTTGTTTGACGAGTATACTGCCTTTGTGGATTATCCGTGTAATGTGCTTCTGCGAGAGGTGCGGAAACGGTTATCACTTATTCAATCGCAAATGGCACAGAAAATCGGTGTTGCTCAAAGCACTTATTCTGCTTGGGAAAGAGCCGCCCGAACACCACGAAGGCAGGAATATGAAAAGATAGTTCCACTTATTAAAAAAGCCAATATTCATAGATAAAGAGCAATCCGAGAAGAACCGTAAAAGTTTTCTCGGATTTCTTTCTTTCTTTCAATCGGTACATTCGACCATAATGCCTTCTGCGAGTACAATTAAGGCAGAAGCACAAAGGAGGTCGCAATATGCGGGACAAAAAGTATTACATAGCACTTGATGATTCTGAACGCAGCTTGCTAATCAACTGTCTGAATGACTTAAGGAACAGCCTTATTTCGGAGGACAGATACACAGACGCGGTTGACGGGGTGCTGCTTAAAATCATTAACGCACCAATCAGGAAGTTTAAAGTAATTTGCAAGGGGGAATAATCACTATGGAGAAATCATTATTTGCGCAAATAGGCGGTACATACGAACAGCAGGGAGATTATATGATACCCTATCTGGCCCTACCGCCCCAAGAAAAACAGATTATCGGGATATGGGGACAGCGACACTTGCGGTATCTCAGACAGTACCGCAAGATACTTTATACCAACCTGCTGACAAGCGGAAAGTTGCACAGCTATCTTACCGAACTTAACAAGCAGGCAGAGGATATGTTTTTTCAACTAGTAAAATATATGGCAGATGGCGAGGGTATAAACGAACAACTCAAAGCGGAAAACCAAATAGAATGGGCTAGACGGATGAACAATATACGAAACATGGCAGCAGAAATTGTATACACCGAAGTTATATACAACATATAATTTCCAAACCGCAAAAAGCGATGGCGGAGCATAAACTTCGCCATCGCTTTTACAATCATGGTCTTATTTATTTGTCCTGCATTTCTTCTTTGCCGTCGCTGTAATAATCAGGCCGCAGCCGCTGACGGACAACAAAGCCAGGAATAAGAGCACGGCATTGTTTTCACCCGTAGGAGGCACCTTGGCGTCATCTTCGTCAGAAGGATCGTCGGTCCCGCCCGGCTCGTTTCCATCCGGTTTTTCATCAGGACCCGTCGCGGGAATCACTTCCGTCTGCGTATACCCACAAACGGTGCATTCTCTCTCCCTGCTGCCGTCCGCTGTCTCGGTCGCTTCCTGCGCGACCGTCCAGTCGCCAAAGCTGTGCGCTGCTACATCGGTGCGATCACCGCAAGCGCATGCATGCCAATGGTTTTCCTTGTCAGACTCCCAATCCGTGCCGTAGCTGTGGCCGGTGGCCTTGACTAGGATCTCCGCTTCCGTCAGCTCGCGTGTGCCCGCCGCATCGTCATACTTTTTCCCGCACTTGGAGCAGGTGTAATACTCGATGTTTCCGTCCTCCTCACAGGTGGCAGCTTTGGCTTCTGTCTTTACCATTTCATGGGTATGGTCGAGCTTGGAAACGACCGTACCTTCTGCGATCATATTTCCGCAGTCCAGGCACCAAGTGTCGCCAGTGTACCCTTCGGATTCCTCCGTGGCGGCCACGGCGTCACGGATCTCGGTGTTCACATGGTTGTCCGGATCGAGTTCGCCATGTTCCGCGCCGCATGTCTCGCAGGTCGCCTTGGCCGAGCAGGTGGCCTCGCCGCCTTCATGAGCTGCTTTATCAAAGGTAGTCCCGCAGACACCACAGGTGTGCCAGTGGTCGGCGCTGTCGGACTCCCACTGTCCGTTATCGTCCGTATGGTTGCCGGTAGCAGGGATCGTCGTGCCGTCGGCAAGCTTTTCGCCGCAGCCGAGGCAGTAGGTATCGCCGGTATAGCCGTTCTCGCTGCAGGTAGCTTCGACCTTCCCTCTTACTTCCGTACCGCCGGCGTGGTTATCGGAGTCGATCGGCGTGGTAATCGATGCAAGCTCTGTGCTGCAATCCGCATCGCCGTAATATTTGCCTGCGCACTTGTCGCTGGAGCAGGTCCAGTATTCTACCGTGCCGGTCTCGTAGCAATTAGCAGCAACAGCCTCGTGATGGGTAATGCCCGTATGCACATGCGGGAGCTGCGGGATCTCCGTGTTTTCATTGCGGGTATATTCGCATACCGTGCATTCCTCGTGCCGGACGCCGGGCGCGTCTTCCGTGGCGGGCGTATCTACTACCCATTCAAAGCTATGGGAAGTCGTTGTGCCGTCGATCACCTGACCGCAGCTGTCGTTGATGCAGAGCTTCCAGTGATTGTCCCCGTCGGAGTGCCAGCCTTCTTCGGCGACATGGGTGAGCGCGGGAATGACAAGCTGTTCTGCGCTAACCTCGGTTTTGGTTTCGTCAAACAGCTTATGGCAGACCGAGCATTCGTAGTAGGCCTTTTTGCCCGCTGTGCCGCACTTGGCCGGCACTTCGGGGATCAGGTCGCCGTATTCATGCTCGGCACAGGAGATCTGCACCGAAGCGATTGCAGAGCTTCCCTCGGCCGCATTATTGCCATCACCGTTTATCAGCTGAGGTGTTACGGTAATGTTAAATTCGCCCGCTGATGAAGCATCTGCCAATGCCCGAAGTGTAAAGCGGAAAATATCACCATTTATATCATGGGGCTCAGCCGGAAAGAACATAAAAATACCATTTAAATTATCCGGATCAAAGCTTTCTATACCTGCCCCAATCAGCCATTCCCCTTCAACGAATTGTAAGGCAGATTGATCAAAATTAAGTGCGATCGCTCCAGAACGAATGGCCTCATAGTCGCTGATAGAAACAGTTACTGTAAATGTTTCGCCCATTGTAATGTCCGTATCCGATACTGTACAAGTGATTTTCGGATCAGCCGCCATCGCCACAACAAGCGATGTTAAAGCAAGTGCCACACATAAAAAAACTGCGAGTGCTTTTTTCATTGTTTTACCCTCATTTCTAATTGATTTCAACTATATTTCCAACGGATAAACATCCGGATAGAAAATGTGATAGAGCAGGTATTCTGCATCTTTATCGCCTACTTCACCATCGCCATTAAAGTCGCAGTCCTGCCGGACAGGATACCGCTCCGGATAGAAAATGTGATAAAGCAGGTATTCCGCGTCTTTGTCATCTACTTTTCCGTCTTCATTGAGATCGCCGGGGAGATAGGCGCCGGCGGGAAGGATTTTTTCCTCGCGTTTCTGACAAGCTGAGCAGATTCTTACTTCCAGACCGTCCTCTGTCATGGAGGCGGGCTTTTCTACAACCCATTCCCCAAAGCTGTGCCCCGTTGCCGGAATTTCGGTAATATCTGTTTTGTCTTCGCACCGGGTACAGTGATGGGATTGACTGCCCGGCTCGGTGCAGGTAGGTTCCTTATCGATCGTCCACTCTGTAGAGTAGTTATGGCCTAGAGCTGAATTTTCAGCTTCGCGGGTATCGGTTGCATCACAGCGGTCACACTTGGCAGTTTCCGTTCCATTTTTCGTGCAGGTAGCGTTATACTTGCTGTTCTTCTTGTAATCAGTTATGCAAACAGACGGCATAAATTCTGATAAAACAACCCAGTGTTACATATCTTTATGATAATTTTTATTCAATAGTTTCATATTTAATCTAAAGTATCGTCATAAAGATGAACTAAATAGTCACATAAATTTTTTAATAATCCAATTATAAAAGCGATGCAATGATTCATCTGCATCGCTTTTGCTTTTAAATTAAGCGTATAAATCACTAATGCCACTAATGCCGTAAACTATTATCATTATAATTTTGCACTCTGATAACCCGTGCAATATGCACATAGTGATAGAATATATATTCTCGTCTAAAGACGGGTATTTGTACCACTGCCGTCTGCAAATCGATAAATTTGATTGATTCACAAGATAAAAGCTCAATGTCTTTACAGCGAAAAAGTTTAGATAAGGAAAAGAATTGCAAATCAAAATTTATTAAATCGGCAAACTTATTTATAAGATACAAAGATTACCATATAAAATATTTAGCATGGCGATGTAATGATATAGCAAATTTAGCCAAACTTTATGGATGAGTATCAATAATATAACATTTGAAGTTTTAATTATCAAATTGCTGAATAGATTGACTATATTTAAAATTGGAAAGCATTATAAAATTTTTATTTACTGTTAATATTATCTACAGCCTCTAAAAACCGCACAACAGCTTCGGAAGAATTTGCGGAGTAGAGCAGGCCGTACGGCATCTTAAAGTCCCAGTTAACTGGAATAGTCACAAGAGATGGGTGTATGTCGTTCCAGCATTCTATAGTAGACAGCACGCAGTTTGTCTGTACACATCGATTGAATACGTCTATATCGTAAAAATGTGGAGTATCCTCAATAATAATTTCTTTATGATGCTGCTCAATTTCGTCCCTTATGCTGTCGTTTATAGGAGAATCGCCGCGCTGAACCATCATCATGGTCTCGCCGTATAAATCAGTTATATCCAGAGCCTTTTTAGATGCCAGTCTGTGTTTTATTGGCACTGCACAGCATACTCTATATTCTCCTAATTTATAAAAATTACACCGCTTAAGCCACTCCAGCGAGTCGCATACGCCGACTAAAAAATCAAATCTTTTGCCGATAGAATCAATAACTGATAAAATTTCCTCATGGTTGTCCTCAAAAGTAATGACCGATATTCTAAACTGCTGAAAGTCATCGTTTACCCTGTTCCATAAATCCATGAACGCCTTGCAGGGATTAAGCATTGACGTGCCCACGCGTATTGTATATTTCTCGGAGCTTTCGAGCTGTAGCGCTCTTTGAACGGCCTTTTCAAAATAGGAAATAATATATTTTGCATCCTTATAAATTGATTCACCCGCAGTGGTTAAGCGGATACCGTGGTTTGTGCGTATAAACAGTTTAATTCCCAACTCTTTTTCAAGCATATTCATCTGTTTCATAACTGCGGTGGATGAAACAAAAAGTTTTTCCGCAGCTTTTGAAAAGCTCCCGCAGTCGGCGACGCATATAAATGATTTTAGCTGTTCGCTATACATATTATCACCCTATTCACGATGAATTTTTGTATAAACTTTTAGTTTATCCAATGGTAACATATTGGATATTCACTGTCAAGACGAAGCGTTTTATAATAGGGTCAAGGAAAAATTTAGAAAGGGGAGATGTATATGTCGGCTATTATTGCGTATTTTTCGAGGGCCGGCGGCAATTATGTAAGAGGTGAGATAAAAAGTCTAAGCAAAGGAAATACCGAGATTGCCGCAGAAATTATACAAAAGCTTACTGGGGCCGATTTGTTTAAAATTGAGCCAATGTGCGCATACTCCGATGACTACTCGCAGTGCATTGAAGAAGCCAAGCAGGATAAATGCCGTGGCGCCCGGCCAGAGCTAAAAACTTATATTGACAGTATTGATAAATATGATACGCTCTATCTCGGATATCCGAATTACTGGGGCACTATGCCAATGGCCGTATTTACTTTTTTAGAAAAATATGATTTCACTGGCAAAACTATAAAGCCGTTCTGTACTCATGAGGGCAGCGGAATAGGAAGCAGTGAAAGCGATATAAAACGTATCTGTCCTGAGGCCAATATAGAAAAAGGGCTTGCAATATACGGTTCTAAGGTAAAAGATTCTGAGCCGGATATTAAGAGATGGCTTAATTAAAATTAATTGTTGCTATAATATCCTGAATATTATATTTTACAATGTGTAAGTATACTGGACGATTAAACATTATCAATTTTTATACTTTAAGTCTGATTATCACGGCAAACATTGTCAAATCTGGCAAGCGCATTTTGCTAAATATAAATCTGAGCGGAGAGCTGATAGAGAAAGCACATGTATTAACTTTAAAAGGCCATGGAATGCATATTGCGGCTTTGCCGACATAAACGGGCTTCGGCTCTGCAAAAAAACGAAATCATATTTATATAAGCTTTCTTTATAGTGAAGCGTATAATGCAAAGCTCTATAGCATTACCGCAAGACACGAGTTTGATATGGTAAATCAACCGTAATTGGTAAATGAAGATGTATTAGGGCAATGACCGCTTAGAAATAAAAAGCATGGGCCGTGGGTAAAAAATATTGGATAAATAAAGAATAAAAAATTATTAATAAACGGAGGTATTATAATGAATTACAACTTTTTTGTTCCAACACGCGTATTATTTGGTGCAGGCTGTCTAAATCAGCTACATGAGCAGAACCTGCCGGGAAAAAAGGCAATGGTGGTTATTTCAGGCGGGAAATCTGTACGTGAAAACGGAGCGCTTGACCGTACGCTTAACGAGTTAAAAGCGGCCGGCGCTGACTATGTAATATTTGATAAAGTAGAAGCAAACCCACTGAAATCTACGGTTGAGGCGGGCGGAAAATTTGCAAAAGACAACGGCTGTGATTTTGTTGTAGCTCTAGGCGGAGGAAGCGTTATGGACGCCGCAAAAATTATGGCTATGTACGCCCTGCAGCCGGGCGATTTATGGGACTATGTAGGCGGCTCGACTGGCAAAAATATGCCGCTTGTTAACCCCGCGCTGCCGTTTGTCGCCATCACTACGACTGCCGGCACCGGCTCTGAAGTAGACCAGTGGGGAGTAGTTACCAACCCGGATACGAATGAGAAAATCGGCTGCGGCGGAATGGACAGCCTTTTCCCGGTACTTGCTGTAGTTGACCCTGAGCTTATGCTTACCGTACCGCCCAAGTTCACGGCCTATCAAGGATTTGACGCTCTTTTTCACAGCACGGAAGGCTATATTTCTTCGGCTTCAAACCTCATGGGAGATATGGTACAGCTCGCGGCTATTGAGAATATAGGCAAATATCTTCCGCGCGCGGTAGAAAATGGAAATGATATAGAGGCGCGCGAGCACATGGCCTTTGCAAACACTATGTCGGGATATTCTATGGTTGTGTCCTCCTGTACCAGCGAGCATTCAATGGAGCATGCAATGAGTGCATATCATCAGGATTTACCGCATGGCGCGGGCCTTATTATGATATCAAAGGAATATTACACTTTCTTTATAAATAAGCATGCCTGCGACGACAGGTTTATCGCTATGGCAAGGGCCTTAGGCAAGTCAGACGCCGATAAGCCTATGGATTTTATAACAGCGCTGTCGGATTTGCAGAAAGCCTGCGGTGTTGATAATCTTAAAATGTCGGATTACGGGATTAAACCAGACGACTTTTTAGAGCTTGCCAAAAACGCCCGCGCAACCATGGGCGGCCTGTTTATGGCAGACCCTGCGCCTATGACGGATGAAGAATGCGCTGAAATTTATGCGAAATCATACAAATAACTGAGGTGCTTAAATGGAAAGACCGTATGTTTTCTGCCATATGCTGACATCTATTGATGGAAAGATTACTGGAAGCTATATGGACACCCCAGAGGGAAAGGCCGCAGGAGCCGTATTTGACAGCATTGCATTTGGTAAAAATGCATACTATAAGCATCAGGGCTGGTTGTCCGGAAGGGTGACGACAGATGACAACTTTACATTTTATGAAAAACCGCAGATTGATATCAGTGCCCCTGTTGTGCCGGACAGCGATTTTATAGCTCAGTCCAACGCCGGAATGTACTATGTCTCGGTCGACTTATCCGGGAAATTAGGCTGGAAGAAAAATACGGTTACCTATGCCGGCACTATCGCTCATGTCATTGAGATATTGACAAAAAAAGCTTCAAATGCTTATAAAGCATTTCTCAGAAAGCTGGGTATATCATATATAATTGCCGGCGAGTCCTCTTTAGACTATGAGATTTTGATGCACAAGCTTAAAAGCCTGTTTCATATAGAAACGCTTATGCTTGGCGGCGGCGGAGTCCTTAACTGGTCGTTTATAAGGTCGGGCATGTGCGACGAGCTGAGCATTGTGATTGCTGCCGCTGCCGACGGCGCATCTGATACGCCATCTCTGTTTGAGGCAAGAGCGGGACTTTCTGACGCTAAAGCGATGGGATTTGAGTTAAAGAGCGCCGACATTATGGACGGCGGAAGTTTATGGCTGTGTTATAAAATAAAGAACAAATAAAAAAGGTATGTGCAATGAAAGATGTAGTACTTCTGATTGGCGCTGGACAGATAGAAATGGCTATTGCCAGGCGGGTAGGCTATGGCAAAAAAATCGTAATTGGCGATAAAAACATAAAGAATGCAGAGAACATTTCATCTGTCATGAACAGTGCCGGATTTAATACTGAAGCTTTTGAGACGGACCTCTCGTCAAGAAGCTCTATTTTAAATATTATTTCTAAGGCACAGGAATACGGAGAAATCAGCATGCTTATAAACGCTGCAGGCGTTTCACCGAGTCAGGCGCCAATCGAGGCAATTTTAAAGGTTGATTTATATGGTACTGCCGTTTTGCTGGAAGAGGTCGGGCGCGTTATAAAAACGGGCGGCGTCGGAGTAACAATATCGAGCCAGTCGGGACACAGGATGCCGGCGCTTGCCCCGGAAATTGACGAACAATTGGCGACTGCGCCCACAGAGAAGCTTCTTGATTTGAAAGTGCTTCAGCCGGAAAATATAAGAGATACCCTGCATGCATATCAGCTTGCAAAACGCTGCAATGAGAAGCGCGTAATGGCTGAGGCGGTTAAGTGGGGCAAAAAGGGTGCGCGAATTAACTCAATTTCTCCAGGAATCATTGTTACGCCGTTGGCGATTGACGAATTCAACGGACCGAGAGGTGATTTTTACAAAAATATGTTTGCGAACTGTCCGGCAGGACGTCCCGGTACGGCGGATGAAGTGGCAAACGTTGCCGAACTGCTTATGGGACCGCAGGGGGCGTTCATTACCGGCGCGGACTTCCTGATTGACGGCGGCGCTACCGCCGCGTATTTCTACGGAGAGTTAAAACCGCAGAAGTAAAGCTCTAAGACGTATTTTTAGCATTGTGTTTATAAATTAAAAATCGAAACAGGGGCAATGAAAATGAGTGAAAAAATTTCAAGTATATTCCCGGTAGGTGAGGAGAATAAAGAATTTGCGAAGTATTTTATAGGCAAGAGCTACTTAAACATGCTTACCACTGAAGGCGTTGGTATCGGCAACGTGACATTTGAGCCGGGATGCCGCAATAACTGGCATATACATCACAAGGGCGGACAGATTCTGCTGGTTACCGCCGGAAAAGGCTGGTATCAGGAGTGGGGCAAGCCGGCAATAGAGCTTAAGCCTGGCGATGTAGTAAACATACCGCCTGAGGTGAAGCACTGGCACGGCGCGGCTAAAGACAGTTGGTTTCAGCATCTTGCGGTAGAGGTGCCGGCAGATGGAGCATCAAACGAGTGGCTTGAGCCGGTAGATGAACAAGAATACGACAAGCTTTAATCATATTTACCACTTTTTCTTCGCCTTGCGTAAGCGCTATTAGCACTTACTATGCGCAAATGCCGCTATGGTATATCAGTACTATGACAAATTGATACTATAATGTGGTATAAAGCAAAGGATAAGGCTTAGGTCTGACATTCAGTCTTAAATAAAAAGTTATGCGCTTGCGCGTTTATGCATAAAGATATAGTATTTTGCGGACCGCGCAGCAGATGAAAGTTAAATAGCCATAAAAGGCTTATCATTACTTTAGATGACAATAATATTTGTAAATTAAAAAACAGAATCTAAAGTTATGATTTAGTATTTGGCAAATGCTACAGTAATCTGAATCACACACATCACTATATGGAAAGGCGATATAAAACATGATTTTACTTTTTGGGTAAAAAATCCACGGCCTATTTTATTTAGATTACTAAATGCTATTTAATATTAAATGAAATAAAAAGGAGAAACATTGTGGAAAAGATAACAGCGGGCAGAGACGCATTGGGAAGCTTTGCGCCTAAATTTGCAGAATTAAACGACGATGTGCTATTCGGAGAGGTCTGGTCGAGAGAGGATAAGCTATCTGGCAGGGACAGAAGCATAGTTACTGTCACAGCGCTTATGTCGAGCGGGGTATTAGACAGCTCTCTTCAGCACCATATTGAAAGGGCCAAGGCAAACGGAGTCACAAAGGAAGAAATGGCAGAAATTTTAACTCACGCGGCGTTTTATGCAGGTTGGCCGAAAGCGTGGGCGGCTTTCCGTATGGCAAAAGAGGTTTACGGCGATTAAAAGCTTGATTTTTATATTAGGAGGAATATAAGTGGAATATGTTACGCTTAATAATGGAGTAAAAATGCCAATACTCGGCTATGGGGTATATCAAGTCGACCCGGCGGAGTGCGAGAGGTGCGTGCTTGACGCTATAGATGTAGGCTATCGCTCTATAGATACGGCTCAGGCTTATGCAAACGAAGAGGGAGTAGGCAACGCTTTGGCCAAATGCGGCATACCGCGCAGCGATATGTTTATAACCACAAAAATATGGATAAGCAACGCCGGATATGAAAAAGCAAAAGCGTCTATTGACGATTCTCTTAATAAGCTTAAAACGGACTATATCGATTTAATGCTGATACACCAGCCGTTTGGCGACTATTACGGAAGCTACCGCGCTATGGAGGAAGCATATAAGGCCGGAAAGCTCAGAGCCATTGGTGTGAGCAACTTCTATCCTGACAGATTTATTGACATAGCTACTTTCAGCGAGGTGAAACCGGCAGTCAATCAGATAGAGACGCATGTTTTCCAGCAGCAAAAAAAGGCGCACGAGATACTTAAAAAATATGATGCGCAAATTGAATCTTGGGGTCCGTTCGCTGAGGGCAAAAATGATATGTTTAATAATCAGACGCTTAAAAGCATAGGCCAAAAGTATAACAAGAGCGTCGCACAAACAGCGCTTAGATTCCTTGTTCAGAGTGGGGTAGTTGTTATACCAAAATCAACGCACAAAGAGCGTATGCAGGAAAATCTTGACGTATTTGATTTTACGCTTACTGACGGCGAAATGCAGCAAATTGCGTCGCTTGATAAAGGTGAAAGTGTTTTCTTTTCACATTATGAGCCGGATACGGTTGAATGGTTTATGCAGATGGCCAAGTGATTTGTGCAGATTAAATTATTAATAAATAAGCTATAAAAGCCGTTCTTAAAATATTAAGAACGGCTTTTATTATTTGCTTAAATATGTCTCCCAAAAGAAACATTTTTTAAATTTTGAGTCAAATTATATATTGGCGATTGATAGATTTAATCAGATAAAATTACTAATATAAGCATATTACTCTGCATAAGAGTTAACAAAATAAGTCTCACCTTAAGGATTAACAATATTAACTGATTTGTTGATGTAAAATACGGCAGTAATTATACCAATAAAGTGTACGCAGCGCTGCAAATGCTTAAGTCTCATCTGAAAATAATTTTAAAATTATAGATAAATATAGAGCATACATGTTTTTTCAAGTGTTTTACATCATTCATTTCCAGACATTATTTTTTCAATTTCAGCAATCTGTCACCGCTCAATAAATCTAAAAAGGCGCCGAACTTTAAAGCCATAACCGTTAGTGACTATAATAAAATTTTAGTCCGGCGCCTAATTAGACAAAGCGAATTAATAAATATACTATAATTTTACCTATATAATAACACATTTTAACATAAATATAAATATTATTCACCAACGATTTTAGTTAAAAATCTGTATGCACTTTTCACATATTTTATTTTTTAGGCGCTTTGAATGAACCTGATATAAAGTTATTGTTTTGGTTAATTTAAACTCAATACTCATTATTCATTTGCAAGAATAATATGATTTAAATACGACTAATGAGGCACAAAGGTTGACTTCAAAATACTTTGGCAGATAAGAGAATTTATCGAGATTTCTGTATGTAATAGCAGAAGATATGCTTTTTCTAAATAAAACAATATAAAGGTATACCGCTTAATTATAAACGGTATACTTTTATTTAAGTCTATTCAACAGATTTTAGCGCTTCTAACATGTCAATATTTTTTAGCCTGCGATTAATTATAAGGCCCAATAAAACCGTTATACTAAGCCTTGAACGCCATCAAGCTTCACAAACTCGTTTGCTGTATTGCTGACATTCTCCATTGAGCTGTTGCTAAGCGTTACAAGATTGGCGTTTGTATCATAATCGCTTTCAAAAACTGTTTTATAATATTCGGCATCCATGAATATAAAATGTCCTATATACATTTCACAAATGCCGGACGCCGTCATTGTACTCCCTCATCTGTGACGGTAATATTTTCGCCTACACCTACATCAAGCAGCTTTGCAAGGCGCTCTGAGATTATTACCCCTCTGCTTTCTAAACTGAGCTCATCTCCGCTCGAGCGATTGCTAAGCAATATATAATCTTTAAGCTCACTGACGTAATAAGCTTTATACTTTGCCTATCATTGTTTTTACCCGCTATTTTGCTCATTTCTTCATACCTTATATATCTCCGAACTGTCTATCGTTTATTTCAGATATTGAGTTCTGTACGCTGAACCCGGCAAACAGCAGCGTAACAGAGCCGCAGACGCCGAAAATGGTCATCAGCATCCGCTTTTTATAGCGGAAAATGTTGCGCGCCGTCACTTTATGCGTAAAGCTCATTCTATTCCATATTGGGTGAATATGCTCAAGCACTATTTTAGAGCCGGCAGCCGGCGACTTTGGCTGCAGCGGCGATATACAGCCAAGCTCGGGCGACGGAGTGATAAGGAATATACAGTCAGCGATGAACGATAGATACGGCTGTGGAATAGCTGTCGACGGCATATACGGTCCG
>JABLTR010068019.1_pt1 | contig 28587 bp, 23 predicted proteins | sample 7160071 | NCBI WGS metagenome assembly JABLTR01 (sample SAMN14651230, study PRJNA627086) | human gut metagenome | isolation source: feces | host: Homo sapiens | reverse complement strand
TGGCGGCGGGGACCTTCGTGCCCGGCCTGCTGCTCCGCCGCCAGGCCGAGCAGCTGCGCCAGGGGGCCAGCGCTGTCCCGGTGGAGGACGTGCGGCCCTATGGGGACGACTACAACGATATGAAAAATGCCCTGCTCACCTCGATCCATCTGGTGGAAAACAGCAGCTTTGGTCAGGCAGAGTACAGCCTTGACGACTGGTCTGAGGTGGAGAAGGCGGTGGACGGCTGCCAGAATTTCGTGAATGATCTGACCATGCAGATGTCTGACCGGGGCTATTGGATGGAAAGCCTGCTCACCCTGGAATATGACTATTTCGGATCGGTGACCGACCAGACCGGGCAGGACTGGGTGCTGCGCATGGAGGGCTATGATGTATCCTCGGGGGAGTACTCCAGCTTCCTGGTTCAGCCCCAGTTCTATGTGCCGGTGGAGGCGCAGATTTATCTCGTGCCGTTGGAATATTTCAGCCCCCAGGCGCTGTGGGACAGCCTGCTGGAGACCTACCGGGAGTGGTGCAGCCTCAACTTCTCCAGCCCTCAGGTGGAGACCAGTTTCTCCCCGGGCACCTTGGAGTCGTTGGATGAAGAGGCCTTTTGGGAGCAGTGGAACAACTTTGGTACAGCGGTGGAAGCCGCCGCTGCGGAGGGAGAGTGGAGCGTGAAAGCGGTGGAAAGCGATGATATTTTCTGCAGTTTCAGCGCGGTCAGCAGCGACCTCACCTTCCGGCTGCAGATGAATGTGACCATCTCCGGCGGGCAGATGTGGAATATTGAGATTTTATTACGAGAGCAGGAGAGCGATTGACAGCAATTTCGAAGTAAGTTACAATTCTGACACAGTAATACAAGGACTGGGCGACATCTTCCTGTTATCCTGACGGTGTGCCCGGAGCGGTACAGATCTGACAGGAGGTGCTTTATCCATGACAGAGCGCAGAGATCGCGGCGCGCGGACCCCAAACCGCGCCCCGTTTTATGAGTGGGAGGAAGAGGTGGGAGTGGACCAGTACAGACCGGAGCGCCCCCCCCGGCGGGCGTACCCTGTCCCGCGCCGCTCCGGCAGAAGACGCAGGCATATGGAGCAGCTGGTTGTGGTGCTGGTCATACTGGTCGCCGCGCTGCTCTGTCTGGGCCGCATTCTGCTCCCCCCCAGAGTGAAGGACGAACAGACCGGCGGCGGCCAGATAGGAGACGTGCAGGACGGCGGGACGGATACGGACCAGGGGGGCGGATTTATCACCCTCGACGAAGACGAGCAGAAGCTCCAGGAGATCCTGTCCCAGCCCGACCGCTACCCCCAGGCGCTGCGGGAGCTGGCGGAGAAGAATCCGGAGGCTCTTGACTATGTCTATCAGTACCCCGAACTCCGCCAACAGACCCCGGAGATCGACCTGAGCGCCGAGGCCGCGTCAGGCGAGGTGCCGCTGCTGCTCCAGTGGGATACCCGCTGGGGATACCGAAGCTATGGCAGCGGCCTGATCGGCTATACCGGCTGCGGCCCCACCTGTATGTCCATGGTGGCCATCTATCTCACCGGGAATGCGGACTATGACCCCGCCACGGTGGCCGAGTATGCCCAGACCGAGGGATATTACGCCGAGGGGAGCGGGACGGATTGGGAGTTTATGAACCAGGGATGTGCCGGCTTTGGCCTGCAGTCCGAAGTGCTTCCTCTGGATGAGGGGCGTATGACCACCGCCCTGGATGAGGGCAGGCCCCTGATCTGCGCCATGGGCCCGGGAGACTTTACCGATAACGGCCATTTTATCGTCGTTACCGGCTATACCGGCCAGGGCTTTACCATCCGTGATCCCAATAGCCCCCAGCGCAGCGCCCAGGTGTGGAGCTTTGATCAGCTCAGCGGGCAGATCAAGAATATCTGGGCTTTTTCCAAGGCATAATTCCGATACATAAGAGCGATTACAGACGCAGGCGCGCCCTCTCCGGGCGCGCCTGCGTCGCTTTTTTTAAAACAGATGGATTTTTTTGGTATGAGACAAAAAACAGGAGTGAAGAAAAAAACGCTTTTTCGGATAAAAACCGGCATAAAATCGAGAATAATATAGTATTACTGAATGGTTAGTAGTATTTAGTTTCAAATGAAAAAATTCCATTTTACAGACTGGCGGCCGCAGTAAACCAATTTTTTTGTTAAAAAAGTTACAAACTCTTTGCTTTGCACTGTGACATCGAACAAAAAAGCGTGACTTTTGAGTATGAAAACTGTACATTTTGCTTGCATTTGCGCGGCGGAGGAGATATAATAAACACGTTCCAAAAAGCTGCTTTTGCAAAGAAGCAATGAAAGGGAAAAAAGGGGGGTGCTTGAGCTTGAGTAAAGGCGATACGTTTATTGAGCTCAAAGACATTGTCAAGCTGTTTCCCGGTGTACGGGCGCTGGACGGCGTCTCTTTCGAGATAAGAGAGGGCGAAGTCCATTCCCTGTGCGGCGAGAACGGCGCTGGCAAATCCACACTGATCAAGGTGATGACCGGTGTCCACCAGCGGGACGGCGGCGATTACCTGATCGACGGCAAGTCCGTCAACTTCAGCTCCACCACAGAGGGCATCGCCGCCGGCGTGTCCTGCGTGTACCAGGAGCTGTCCATCGCGCCGCAGCTGGACGTGGCGCAGAACCTGTTCATCGGCAACCTGCCCATGAAGGGCGGCCTGGTGGACCACAAGACCCTGTACGCCAAGACGGCGGAGATCCTCAAAGAGCTGGACATGAACATCTCGCCCCGCACCATCGCCGGCGACCTGTCCGTGGGCCAGCAGCAGATGATCGAGATCGGCCGGGCCCTGACCCGGAACGCCCGGCTCATCATCATGGACGAACCCACCTCGTCCCTGTCCGAGGCGGAGACCGAGACCCTGTTCAACGTCATCCGCAAGCTGGTGGACCGGAACATCGCCATCATCTACATCAGCCACAAGCTGGACGAGGTCATGTTCCTCTCCGACCGGATCACCGTCATCCGGGACGGCAAGAACATCATCAGCAAGGACAAGGACCAGTTCACCCAGGATGAGCTGATCGCCAACATGATCGGCCGCCCCCTGGAAAACCTCTATCTGAAGGAGCCCGCCGAGATCACCACCCCCATGCTGGAGGTCAAAAACCTGACCCGCAAGGGCGTGTTCCAGGACATCTCCTTCACCGTCCGCAAGGGCGAGGTCGTGGGCTTCTTCGGCCTGGTGGGCGCCGGCCGCAGCGAGATCATGCGGGCCATCTTCGGCGTCGACAAGTATGACTCCGGCGAGGTGCTGGTGGACGGCAAGAAGCTCCACGGCGGCAATCCCGCCTCCGCCATCTCCGCGGGCATCGGCTTCTGCACCGAGGACCGGAAGAAGGAGGGACTGGCCCTGCGGCTGTCCATCCTGCTGAATATGACCCTGGTCCGCCTGCCCCTGCTCAGCAAGCTGGGCGTGATCCAGCGGAAGGCCCAGCGGGCCGCCGCCGATGAGTACATGAAATCCATCTCCATCAAGGCCCCCTCGGTCAACCAGCTGGTGGGCAACCTCTCCGGCGGCAACCAGCAGAAGGTGGTCGTGGCCAAGTGGCTGATGATGAACCCCAAGGTGCTCATCGTGGATGAGCCCACCCGGGGCATCGACGTGGGTTCCAAGTCGGAAATCTACGGCCTGCTCAGCGACCTGGCCAAGCAGGGAATGGCCATCATCGTGGTCTCCTCCGAGATCGAAGAGATCATGGGTGTCTGCGACAGCGTGGTCACCATCTTTGAGGGCAAGAAGACCGCCCAATTGGATATTACCCCGGAGCTGACCAGAGAAGAAGTTTTGGCCAACGCGCTGGGCGGCAATTTCCATGCGGACTTCCACGAGGAACTGGAAGCGAGAAAGGAGGCGGAGGAGAATGTCTGAAAACAAAGCGGTCACTGAGCGCAAGGGCTTCAAGCATTACTGGTCCAAATTCCAGGCCCTGAACGGCAGCTCCGTCTTCCTGGCCATGATCGCCGCACTGATTGTATTCGAGGTCATCCTCCAGATCACCCGGGGCGGCGGCGGTGGATTGATCTTCGTCACCCCTGCCAATTTGATGATGATCTTCCGGCAGATGGTCTATAACGGCATCATCGCCTTCGGACTGACCCTGGTCATGATGACCGGCAACATCGACCTGTCCGTGGGCAATATGCTCACCTTCACCTGCTGCGTCGCGGCATCGGTGATGATGAGCACCAATAACCCGGCGCTGGCCGTACTGGCCACCCTGGGCTGCGGTGCCCTCTGCGGCCTGTTCAACGGCATCCTGGTCAGCTATGTGAAGCTGAACAGCTTCATCACCACCCTGGGTGCCAGCTCCATCTTCAGCGCGCTGGCCATGATCGTCTCCGCCGGCACCGTGCTGGTCATCCCCAACAACTGCGCCATCGGCTTCCGGGCCATCGGCCAGCTTCGCTTCGGCCCGGTCAGCATTCTGGTGATCTGGTTCGTGGTGGTGGCCCTGATCCTGGGTTTTGTGCTCAGCCGCACCGTCTATGGCCAGCAGCTCTACGCCATCGGCGCCAACCCTGTGGCGGCCCGCTATTCCGGCATCCGCTTCAAACGCAATATCACGGTGGCCTATCTGATCACCGGCCTGTGCGTGGGCCTGGCCGCTCTGATTATGATGTCCAACTCCCTGAGCTCCAACCCCCAGTCCGCCTCCGGCGCGGAGATGGAGATCATCCTCTGCGTGGTGTTGGGCGGCTGCGCGGTCCAGGGCGGCAAGGGCTCCGTCTGGGGCACCATCATCGGCGTGCTGTTCTACGGCATTCTGTCCGCCGGCTTTACCAGCCTGCACCTGTCTCAGTACCTCCAGTGGGTGATTATGGGCGCCATCATGCTGTTCGCCCTGTCGCTTGACGTGCTGAAAGGAAAGGGGGTCAAACTGTGGAAGAGAAAGTGATGACCAGTCAGGTCGAGCGCAAAAAGCGCATGGTACGGCTGTTCAAAGACAATAACTCCGTGCTGATCCTGGTGATCATGCTGTTTGTCGCCTTTGTCTTTGTGGACGGTTACAGCTCCGGCTTCTACAACGTGATCCGGTACACCGCCATGTACGGCCCGGTCTGCCTGGGCCTGGCTCTGGTGATGATCACCGGCAACATCGACCTGTCCGCCGGCTTCCAGGCGGGTTTGGCCGGCGTCACCTCGGTGATCTGCTTCAACGCGGTCTATAACGCCACGGGCAACGCGGTGCTCTCCCTGGTGGTCAGCATCATCGGCTGCCTGGTCACCGGTATCGTCACCGGCCTGATCAATGGCTTCTTTGTGGCAAAAATCGGAGTGTCGGCGCTGATTGCAACCATTGCTGCCAACTACGCCTATCAGGGCATTGTGTTCTACTTTGCACAGAGCTCCTTTGCTCCGGAGGACGCCGATATTGTCAAGCTGTTCGCCAACACCAGGATTTTTGGGCTGCGTTGGTTTACCCCCGCTGCCATCGCTTTCGTGTTGATTATCGCGGTGGTGTTCTTCTGGATGTACAAGACCCGTTTCGGCAGCCGGCTCCATGTGGTGGGTGACAACCCGGAGGCCGCCGCCTATGCCGGTATCAGCGTCCAGAAGACCGTGTGGGTCACCTATGTGCTCTGCGGCCTGCTCAGCGCCGTCACCGGATTTGTCATGGTGTCCAATGCGGGCTATGCCATCTACACCCAGGGCAACAGCCTGTCCACCCTGACCATCTCCTGCTGCGTCATCGGCGGCATCAAGATGTCCGGTGGCAAGGGCACTGCCATCCACGTCCTGCTGGGCGTGCTGATCATGCGGGTCATCTCCCAGATGATGACCTCCCTGTTCCTGCCCCAGTCCTGGGTCAACCTGATCACCGGCGCCCTGCTCATTGCGGTGCTGATCATCGACCGCTTCACCAGCAATAAGGCTGCGGATTGATCCTTTGCCTGTTGACGCTCCGCTCCGGCGGTTTGTCATAGAACATCCCTCGATTGTATCGAAAGGAAGGAAGAAAATGAAAAAAATCAGCAAGCTCTTGGCCCTGGTCCTGGCTCTGGTCATGGCCCTGGCCCTGGTCTCCTGCGGCGGCGTCACCGTCGGCGGCGAGACCGGCGGCAACTCCACCGCCAGCACCGGCGACGCATCCACCAGCGCACCTGGGGATGCCTCCACTGGGGATGCCTCCACTTCTGCCCCTGTTGACGCCTCCGGCGCTCAGGAGGGCTGCAACATCGACCTGACCGGCGTGGATCTGTCCGGTTACAACATCGGCTACGTCACCATCACCTCCACCGCTCCCTGGGGCGGCCGCGTGGGCACCGAGCTGCAGCGTATGGCTGAAGAGGCCGGCGCTACTGTGAAGAGCCTGGACGCCAACACCGTGGCTGACGACGTCACCAACTTCTGCCGTCAGATGATCGACAGCGGCGTGGACGCTCTGGCCGTCTTCGGCGGCGACCCCACCGCCATGGTGGATATCGCCAAGGAGTGCGACGCTGCCGGCATCCCCCTGTTCCTGTGCGCCCTTGACGTGGCTGAGGAAGGCCGCGAGTATGCCACCGCCTGCATCGGCCCCGACCAGGAGCAGATGTGCTATGACATCGCTCAGTACATGATCGAGGACTTCGGCGCTGACGCCGGCATCAATGTGGTCCAGATCTCCGGCGTACCCTTCCTGATGGACTATCAGCTCCGCGAGGCCGGTTTTGCCCGGGCCATGGAGGAGACCAACTACAACGTCTATGAGCCCGACTATGCCTACTCCAGCCGTCCCGACGCCAAGACCTTCATGGAGCAGCACATCCAGGCTGACGGCGACGCCATCGACGCCGTCATGGGCTATGACGACGACCTGACCATGGGCGCTGTGTCCGCCATCCAGGAAGCCGGCCTGGGCGACCAGATCAAGGTCTACTCCCTGACCGGCCAGAACGACGCCATCCAGGCGGTTGCCAACGGCCAGATGGAGCTCACCGTCATGAACCGGGCTGACGACATCGCCGCCGAGACCTGCGTGGCCATGTATGAGTACTTCACCACCGGTGAGACCGAGTACTATCACTACACTCCGCTGACCTATATCACCTCGGAGAACGTGGATGAGTTCATCGGCAAGGGCGAGTTCTGATCGCATCCTCTAACCTCAAAACGGGAGACGCTTTTGCGCCTCCCGTTTTTTGCGCAAAACTGCCCTGAAACGGTGCATTTGGCCCCAAACTGTGCTATAATCAGTGCAGTGATCTCGCCGTGACGCCGATGGGGAGCGGGGTGCAGGTATGCGCCCGCCTCTGGTCTGCTCAGTGCCGAAAGGAGCGTTTTTTGTGGAACAACATCTCTTCAGCAATGCCCATATTCTCGCCTGGCTCCAGTATTTTGCCGACAATACCGAGGTGGACTTGGAGCGGGTCAAGATTTTGGATATCACCCGCAGAAACAAGAACCTGATCCCTACCGTGGAATCCCATCCCTCCACGCTGGTGTTTACCGGGGCGGGCCATCCGGACATTTTCTACCGCATGTTCAATGCCGGCCTGGGGGAGTGCACGGTGGTCTATAATGAGGGCAGTGAGCCCTCCGGCCCCATCTGCCGCAGCAAGGTCTACGACATGATGGACCGGGGAATCAACGCCTCGGCAGCCATGCTGCTCCTGAATCCCAACGCCCGCAGCACCTTTAAGTTCGGCATGGACAACCAGGCCTTTACCCCCGGCTCCGTGCGCTATGTGGGCTCGGAGATCCGGGCTGTGCTGCTCAGCAAGATGCAGGTGTCTCCCCAGAAAAACCTCTGTGTCATTTCCGGAGAGTCCATTGCCGTGGAGGCGGCCATCATGGCCGGAGAGGGTACCGTCATCGCCGTGGAGTACAGCGCCCGGGACCGGCGCACCCTGGAGGACAATGTCAGCCAGTTTGGACTCAATAACGTGGTCATTGTGGACCGTGTGGATCCAGAGACGATGGATGCCCTGCCGGTGCCCGATGTCACCATGCTGGTTGCCTCTGCCAGCATGGAGCAGGAGATGAGCTATCTGCTGGGGCGCAATCCCAATATGGAGTTTGTAGTCTATACCCTGGATTTCCAGGTGGCCGCCGGAATGCGGAGCCTGTGTGCCGCCCTGGGGATGCGGGAGGTGGAGGTCATTCAAATTGCGGTCTCTACCCTGACCGGCAAGAACACCTTCGATGCCCAGCCGGCCCCCTGGATCATCACCTGCAGGGCAGGGGAGTGAGCGGCATTTGGACCAGGCGGTGAGCAGTTCTGGCGGCGCCTTCTGAAGCGCTGGTGCGATGCCGGTTGGTTTGCCGCGGATGCCTGCCTGGCGGCGGCTGGCGATGGTGTACATAGCGCCATTGCGCCGCTTATACGGAGTCATACTGCAGTGGATTGAGCCGCAGTAAAGGCATGGCGTCCAGGCGCTTTGTCATATTGCTCTGCATGCTTGGGCGGGGAGCCTGAACGTGCAGGCAGACAGTTACATGGGGCCAGTCATACGCGCAAATCTTCTGCTGACTTTCGCGCTAAGGCTTGTTCGTTTTTCATTTGTCATATCCGGCCCTGTTCATTTAGCGTGCAGCGCCGTCCTCCGACACATAGCGGAGGACGGCGCTGCATTTTAATATTTGGTTCCATACAGGAAGGAAGGCGGAAGCGGACGGCCTGTTCTGGATCATCGGCTATTTCAATTCACGCCCCCGCATGGGGGGCGACCCCTCAAATTTGCCAAGTTCGGCTTTACCGATGGTATTTCAATTCACGCCCCCGCATGGGGGGCGACCTCCGGTGGGGTAGTGCTCCAAGCACCTCCGATTTATTTCAATTCACGCCCCCGCATGGGGGGCGACGAGTCATCATTCTGGAGAATGTGGAAGAGTTTCAATTTCAATTCACGCCCCCGTGTGGGGGGCGACAGCAAATTTATACAAAAATAAACTGCTGCAAATATGCAAAATGACATAGAGCAGAACGGTTTTGACCGCTATAGGATCTTCTCTACACGAAATTGCACAAATCATATAAGATAAAATTTAAAAAGCAGCCCGGCTGTGCTGCGCCGATCGACCGGGATATGATGTATGGGATCGGTCGGCGCAGCGCTCGTTTACAGAAGAAGCGGCTCCCCAGTCTGTATTATGCCGGTCCGGCCCATGGTATCGATTCGGTTCTGGTAACTGTTGCCCAGCCGATAGAACCGCACCGAATCCTGGTCGAAATCTATGGCCGAGGCGAGGTCGGATTTCAGCTTTGCCAATTGGGCCGCGTCTACCAAAACTTCGAATACTGAATTCTGTACCCTGAGTCCGTACCGTTCGCAAAGTTTTTCCACCCAAATGCGCTCATTCAGGAGAAGCGCTGCCCGCCGCAGGCAGTAATCCGCTTGAGACAGCCAGGAGAGAGGGATGTAATCCAGATCATCCAAGGCGGAACCAGTCCTCTCCGGCCGGCAATGTCCCCCAGCTGATCTCCCCATAGGGGTCACTCAGGAAGCCGATTTCCACACCGGAGGGAACGCGGCTTGCGTCGACAGTGGCTTCATAATCCCTGTAGTGTCGGGGCGTCTTCACATCCGCCTTTTTCTGGACGTGAACCAATTCAAAGAGCTTGTGGGCGGGGGTGCATCCCAACTTGGCCTGGCGCAGCCGCTGCCCCTGGTCGGTGTCGGTGCCGACGTGCTTGAAGATAATCAACGGAGATACCACGGACATCTCCCCCTTGCTGGCGGAGTGGTCGTGCTCGTACATGTTCAGAATGGCCTCGAACAGGGCGTGAAGATCTTCGTTGTCAAAACCGGTCTCGGCGGCCAGGTTGGCGCTGACAAAGCCGCGGACTTCGTAGAGGCCAAAGGGGATCAACTGTTTGCGGCCCATGGTGCGCAGCTTGTCCTCCGGAGTTTCAGCCTCTTTTTTCAGATAGTCCTCCACCGTGCCGTCCTTGATGGGGTCAGCCACGGCCATGCGCGTGATGGAGATATCCATGGGCAGCACAGGGTCCAGGCTTTTTCCAAAGGTAATCTGAACCGGCCCCCGCACTTGTCCGGCGTTGGGCCCGGTGGACATGACCGCGCCAAACGTGCGCACGTCATAATACAGTTCGCAGGCCTTCCTGCGGCCGGCATAAACGGCGTCCTTTCCCTTGGCGCAGTCCTCCACGCCGGCGGCGCGTTTGGCCTGGGCGATGTGGCGGTTTAAGTTGGTGGACTGCTGGACGATGATGTTCATGCCCGGCTGGCCCTCAAAGGCGGTTTGAATATAGTTGCGGATGCGGCGCTTGGTGGCCACATCGGTGATAAAGCCCTGCATGGTCTCGGGATCAATCCGGGGGGTGTTGCCCATATCGGGGTCGCCGTTGGGGTTGGCATTGGTGGCGGCGACGTAGTAGACAAATTCATATCTGTTTTGAATGGCCATGTCTCTTCTCCTCCTCAAGATGGCTTTTTCGCGGCCGCGGCAGCCGCTTTCCGTTCACGCCGGTCCTTTTCCAGTTTTGCGCACATTTGATAGTAGCCCAGTGCGAAGTAGGCCTGCTGTTCCGGCAGCAGTACGGTTGGGATTTCCGCCCCGATGGCACAGGCCACCTGGTCGCGCAGGCAGGTAAAATAATGTCTCAGCCCCTCCAGTTTGCTGACGTGGTAGTTGGACACACGGGACAGCTGCCCCAGAACCATGGCGGGGGTTTGGATTGCAGAGGCGTAATACCGGTCGATGAGGCTGCTGTTCACGTCGGGCATGGCGCAGTTCTGAATGGCCCCGTACACGGCAACCAGTGCGCCGCAGTGATAGGCGGAATCCGGATGTTTTTCATTGTACTCCACAGAAAGTTCCTCCTTTTGGTATTTGTTGCGTTCTCTGCGGCATAGCCATGCCTTAAGCCATTGACAGGCCTGAGGGTCCGGCGTTTTCACCCCCCGCTCCTCTTCTTCCGGGGTGAACATTTGTGAGCGGATGTAAGACAGGGCCCGGCAGGCCACGGCGTTGGGGAGCTGCGCGCCGGTTATGACGGCGTTGACGATGGCGGGGGTGAGCCCGGCCAGTTCCTTGGCCATGCGGTCAAAAATGTTTCGGTCTGAGCTTTGGCGGGAGATAAGGCGGATCAGCCTGGCCCGGAATTTGACGGGCCTGATGCAGCCGGTGCCCGCGCTGTTGGTCAGGGCCAGGTCCTCCTGCCACTGTTTCAGGTGTTCTGTCAGCAGCTGGTAATTTCCCTGTTGATAGGCGCGCACCATAACCCGGCCGTTTACGCCGCTGAGCAGCAGAATGTAATACATATTTGGAAGCGTATGGACCGTATGGCCCGTTTTGACGCTGTCGATCAATGCGGTCGCCTCGCGCCGGGCTTGGCAGCGGTCGGGATCTGCGGGAGGCGCCGTCTCGTCTTCGGCATCCTCTTCGTCGGGGATTGCTGCGCCAAAGGCCTGGTAGATGACGTCTTGGGGCGTTTCAACGGGCCGGTCGTACCAATGGACAAACTTCATTCCCGCCAAAACAGGCGCGTCTGTCAGCAGTTCATCCAGCGCCGCTTTTACACCGGCAAAGGCGCGCTCAGACACCGGCGCATTGGCCGCCTGCTTCAGGCCGTAGGAGCAGAAAGCGTCCTTATCAAAGCAGATCAGCGCATCCCCTCTGGCGTGACCGCCGACAGAGGACAGGCCTGAGATGGGCGGCACGGTTGTCATGGGGACGGTGAGTTGCCCGGTGATCATGCAGGGGGCTTTGGCGCCGCTGGGGCGAAAGGGCTGGCGGAACTGCTCCCACCAGCTGAGTATCGCCGGCAGTTCCAGCACAGAGTGCCCATCCACCATGAAGCTGATTACCTTTGCCCCGTCCAGTTTCAGCTTGTCCAGCTCTGCGGAGACGGCGGCGGCGGTTTCTTTGTCCTCCATGGCGTTGAGACAGAGTTCCAGCGCAGGTTCCGCCCGGGCCGCGTCGGCCAGGGCGCTGCGGAAATAGGATGCCTTGGCCGCATATTTATCCCGCTGCTTTTCGTCGGCGGGGAAGAGGATGCAGCGCTTTTCCGCCAGCACGTTGCATTTGTCTCCGCTGTTGGCCATGCTTCCGATGTCGGGGCAGGGAACCTTTTCGGCGCTCCCCGGCATGATCCCGAGAAACCTTCCGTCTTTGGCAAGGGAGACATAGGCGCGGACATTCTTTTTGACATAGCCGGCCGGAAGCGTCAGCTGTTCCTGGACGGCGTAGTCGTACAGAGCTCTCAGCATAAAACGTCTCCTTTCAGCACCTCTGGGCTGTCATAGGGAGGCACGTGGATGACACCCTGCTCCATGACACAGTGATACAGAGAGGGGCGGGGGCGCGTCTTTTTCCGCACTTCATAGTCGTGCAGGTCAAATACGTCATAGAGCATCAATCCGAGATCCATATCCACCGGAATCGGTTTTTTGCCGTTCTCGCTGTCGCCCTCCTGAAAATAGGCCACAAATTCTCTCAGCCCCAGAGATGGCTGCATAAAGGTCTTTCCGCCCCGGATGCGCCGCAGCGCCTGGGCGTACAGCTGCTCTGTGGTGCCGGTGAACTCCTTCCTGGGACAGATGCTGGCGGCAAAGCGGTAATGGACGTCCCGCAGCGCCACGGTCTGGCGCTGTGTGCGGTCCTCGTCGGTGAAGATGGGCTTGTCCCGCACCTTGGATTTGACCTCGTTCCGCTTGAAGCTGATATAGCGGATGGGGTTAAGTACCTCAATGCGGTTCACCTGCCAGTAGAACTCCCGCGGTTTCTGAAAAATGCTGGATAGTATTCCGCGAACCGCGGAGGGGGTGGGGACTGGGGCGGATTGTCGCTCCACTTTTGTGAAGGGCTGCGAGAAGCAGGCAAAATCCCCCCAAACTTCCAATACAATCTCCAAAAGATTCACCTCCGTCGTCTGGGCTCTGGCCTGGGCGGGATGCCCAGACCAGAACCAAAATTGTTGGCTGTCGAACGTGCTGTAGTTTAAATAGGCGAGAGCTACCGAGCGCGGATTCCACTTCAAACCAGGAAAAATTCGTCATCTATGCCAGGCGTAAAAAAGCGAAGCCCCAGATCCGGCTGATAGCATGTTTCATGCCCCGCGGCCAGGATATAGAAATCACTTTCGGCGGCGCTGGCTGTCCGGCTTCTGCGCCAGGGGATCTGCTCACAGTGCTGCCTGACCAGGTCCTCATTGTAACTGGATACGGTAATGGGCGCGGCCTTCCGGATCAGCGCGGCGGTGAGCCCCTCGCTTCCTGCCTGCTGACAAATCTGTTGGAACAGGTCTTTCTGATAGGGTACAATCACTTGAACCCCCTGCTTGCGGATGAGTTGATACTCCGATGCCGCGGCTTCATAGTCTTCCGCCAGAATGGCTTTGGTCAGTTCTGCTCTGCCTTTGGTGGTATGAAACAGGCGCTGGTAATACTCTGCGATGGTGTCTGGCTTGTGGAGGTCCAAATCACCGGCGGCACACATGATTTTCACAATTTCCGCCCCTTTTTGATAGGACGCTCCCGGATAGATATTGCGCTTGTCCTCCGGGATAAAGACGATTACCTGGCCGCCGTCGGGGAAGATTCCGTTGCGATTGCACCGCCCGGCCGCTTGAATGATCGCCTCTAAAGGAGCCAGGGCCCGATACATCACTTCAAAATCCAGATCTACGCCGGCTTCGATGCACTGTGTGGCCACCACCCGACAGGGGAGGCGGTTGGAGATCCGGGATTTTATCGTGTCAATGATCCGGCTTCTGTGGGCCGGGCAGAGATCGGTGGTCAAAAAGAACAGGGAGTCAGATTCCGTCTCCCGGCAGTTTGCGTTCAGAGCCTCAAACAGCTGGACAGCGTGCCGCCTCAGGTTTACAATGGCGCATACGCTCTCATGGCCCGCCATCTCTTGGGCGATCTCTTCCAGAGGCGCGGCGCGCGACAGACGCCACTGTACCTGTGTGCGCCGAAGCGCAGCATAGTACTGTCTGCCGTCCGGCAGGATCTCTCTGGGATGCCAGTGCTCCAGCTCCGGAAGCGCGGCAAAATCCGGCTGGGTAGCGGTGGAGAACACCATGGTGCATCCATAATCTCTGCACAGCGACGCCACCGACTGCATTGTGACAGCGGCGAGCTCTGGGGGCAGGCTTTGCGCTTCGTCAAAGAGGATTACGCTCTGGGCAATGTTGTGGAGCTTCCGGCAATCTTTGGGACGGTCTGCAAACAGGCTCTCAAAAAAGCGGACTGAGGTGGTGATGATAAAAGGGGCATCCCATCGGGCGGCCAAATCCTGCTGCTCCTCGCTCAGCCTGCTTTGGCTGTGGTCAGACAGGATATGGGGGGTCAGTTTGCTGTACTCGCTCAGACTCTGCTCGGTCAGCGTAAGAAACGGGAGGACCAAAATGACGCGCCGTTTGTTGTGCGCGGCGCAATGCCGCAGCGCAAAGTGCAGCAGAGAGAAGGTCTTTCCGACGCCTGTAGGCGCTGTCAGGGTGAAAACGCCGGAGGACAGCTCTCCGGCGGCTCCGCACTGCCGGAAAACCTGATCCCGCAGGCGGTTCAGCGCCTGGTTCGCGCTGGATTGCCGCCGAAGATTTGCCATATGTTCATACAGGCGTTGGAGCAGTTCGGCGGCATTTAATGCTCCGCCTGTCTGGGGTGGGGTATCGGCGGACACGGTGTAATCCGCATCCACCAGGCAGGAGAAGAGCATGCGCAGGCGAAGCATCTTTTCGCCGGGGGAATCGTCCGGATGCTGCTCCAGCTTTTTGAATGTGAAGCCGGGAAAATCCTGTAAAAAAGCGCGCTCTGCCGCAGTGTAGTCCGCCGGGCCAAGGAGCGCGGATTGTTTTCCGGAACCACAGATGCCCCTTCCCGTTCCATTGAAAAGCTCTGACAGCTCCGGGCGCATGGAGGCGTAAGATCGCAGCGCGCTGTGATGGGCGGCGGTCACTGCGGCGACAGCCTGGTAGCCCGGTCTCGGTCTCTTTTGGAGGATTTTCCCGTACAGGTAGACGGCCGCGCAAATGGCGTGATCTATGTTGCTTTCCGTTCCGTTGAGCACGTTCTGAAAAGACCTGCTGTACTTTCCAAAATCATGCAGCCATCCGGAGATCAAGGCGGTGAGCGGCATGTTAATTTCCGTCCCAAAGGTTCGCGCAAGCTCGGCTGCCGCCTCGAGGTGCATTTTGTTGGTGGTCTGATGTCCGGATTTGTCAGGGGATTTGGCATAATAAACTGTGCACATATCTGTTGTCGCTCTCCTCCATTCCCTTAAAACACTGTGGCAAGGGTTCGGCTGTCTCCGGTTTGATTAGTAAAAATTGACAGCTTTTCATTTGACAGCATAACATGGATTGTTGAAAATTACAACAACGCTGCTGCTGCACCGTCAAAACTTTCTTGCCGCTCGGTTTATCCAGCCGAGCTAAAAGGAAACAGCGCGCCTGGATGGTCTCCAAGCGCGCTGTTCGTTTATACAAGTGAAAAATAGGGGCATTTACACACGGGAGAGACAGAGAACGCTCCACCCCTGGGCGTGCGGTGGATGGCCTTATTTGCACTTGGCCAGCAGTGCCTCCCACTTCTCGTCCACATACTGCTGGGCGGCCTCGATGGTCCACTCGTTGCCGGGCTTGAAGCAGTGGCGGAACCGGCCCTGGAGCTTCATAAATTCCTCTACCGGCCGCTTCTTTTTGGGCATATAAGTCAGGTGGTACTCGCCGTTTTCCACCTCGTAGAGGGGCCAGACGCAGGTCTCCACCGCCAGCCGGCAGATCTCCGGCAGCAGCTCGGCGGAGTACTGCCAGCCCCGGGGGCAGGGGCAGAGCACGTTGACAAAGGTGGGGCCTTCGGTATAGATGGCCTTGTGGGCCTTCTCGTGGAAATCCTTGAAGTTGCCCAAAAAGGTGGTCTGGGCCACATAGGGGGAGCCGTGGGCCACCACGATCTGGGTCAGGTCTTTTTGATTCTGCTTTTTGCCCACGCTCTCCCTTCCGGCGGGAGTGGTGGTGGCGCTGGCAAACCGGGGGGTGGCGGAGGAGCGCTGGGTGCCGGTGTTCATGTAGGCCTCGTTGTCGTAGCAGAAATAGGTGAAGTCGTGGCCCCGCTCCAGGGCGCCGGAGAGGGACTGGAAGCCGATGTCATAGGTGCCGCCGTCGCCGCCGATGGCCAGGATTTTGAAGTTGTCCTGGATTTTGCCCTTCCGTTTCAGCACCTTATAGGCGCTCTCCACCCCGGCTGCCACCGCAGAGGTGTTCTCAAAGGCGGAGTGGATGTAGCTGTCCATCCAGGCGGTGTAGGGGTACTGGAAGGAGGAGACCTCCAGGCAGGAGGTGGCGTTGCAGACGACGGCCTTGTCCTCCGGGTTCAAGGCACGCATCATAGCCCGGCAGGTGATGCCCGCGCCGCAGCCGGCGCACAGCCGGTGCCCGGCCTCAAAGCGCTCGGGCTTGCTCATTTGCTCTTTCAGATTGTAAGCCATCTCACTGTACCTCCTCTCTCAGGTCCCGCTGGCCCATGTGGCTGTAGACCGGGCCGGTCTCGCCGGTCTTTACGATCTTTTCCAACCGGGCAAAGACCCGCTTGGCCTGGTCCACGGTGAAGTCCCGGCCGCCCAGGCCGTAGACGATGTCCACCATCTTGGGGCGCTGCGACAGGTTGATGCAGGCGGAGGCGGTCTCGGCGAAGAGCGGGCCGCCGCAGCCGCTGAAACCCTCGCTCTTGTCCAGTACCGCTACGGCCTGGCAGTGCCCCAAGGCCGCGGCCAGTTCCGCCCCGGGAAAGGGGCGGAACACCCGGATTTTGACCAGACCCGCCTTGACACCGGCCCGGCGCAGCTCGTCCACGGCGGCCTTGGCGGTGCCGGCGGAGGAGCCCATCAGCACCAGGGCGATCTCGGCGTCCTCCATCCGGTATTCCTCGAAGAAGCCGTACTTGCGGCCGAAGGTGCGCTCAAAATCCGCCGCTACGTCCAAGATCGCCCGCTTGGCGTTCTTCATGGCCTCGGCCTGGGCCACCCGGGCCTCCATATAGTAGGGGGAGGTGCCGTAGGGGCCCACGGCCAGGGGATTGTCGTGTTTGAGCAGGTAGTTCTCCGGATGATATTCCCCCACAAAGGCGCGCACGTCCTCGTCGGACTCCAGCTCAATATTTTCCAGGGCGTGGGAGGTGATGAATCCGTCCTCGCAGATCATGACGGGCAGCCGCACGTCGGCGGTCTCTGCGATGCGGTGGGCCTGGAGGTAGTTGTCATAGGCCTCCTGGTTGTTCTCGGCGTAGATCTGAATGAAGCCGGAATCCCGCACGGCCATGGAGTCGGAGTAGTCGTGGTTGATGTTGATGGGGCCGGTCAGTGCCCGGCAGGCCACGGCCAGCACGATGGGCAGCCGGGCGGAGGCGGCCACATAGAGCACCTCGTTCATATAGGCCAGTCCGGCGGAGGAAGTGGCGGTGATGGCCCGGCAGCCGGCGGCCTCGGCACCGATGCAGGCGGACATGGAGGAGTGCTCGCTCTCTACGCAGATGAACTCGGTGTCCACCTTGCCGTCGGCCACATATTGGGCGAAGTACTGGGGGATTTCAGTGGAGGGGGTGATGGGGAACATGGCGAACACGTCGGGGTTGATCTGGCGCATGGCGGTGGCAATGGCCTCGTTGCCGCTGAGTCTGTCGCGAATGCTCATTTCAGTGGACCTCCTTCCAGTCGATGGCGCCGAAGGGGCACACCTTGTAGCAGATGCCGCAGCCCTTGCAGTGGTCATAGTCAAAGTCGCCCCGCTTGCCGTCGGCCACGGGGATGGAGGAGTCGGGACAGAAGGGGGTGCACAGCAGGCACTGCTTGCATTTGCTCTGCTCCCACAGCGGGATCATGGAGCGCCACTCGCCGGTCATGGTGAGCCGGGAAGTGCCCCCCTCGTAAATCTCGCAGCCCACCGTCAGCTCCTGCCAGGGGGTCTGTTCGTTGATTTCAGAGGCTCTCTTGCTCATATTTACTCCTTTACCTCCCTCATGGCCTCCGCCAGGCAGTCCAGATTGCCCTGGACCACCTGGGGCTTGTTGGCAAACTTGTGCCGGTAGGAGGACTCCATATCCCGCAGGAAGTCCTCCGGCTCCACACAGCGGCTCACCGCCACAATGGCGGCCAGCATGGGGGTGTTGGGAAAGTAGGCCCCCAGGTGCTTGTGGGAGATGGCTCCGGCGTCGATGGTGAACACCCGCCCGGGGTACCCCCGCAGCAGCGGCCGCAGCTGTTCGGCGGACTTGGCGGAGTTGATGACGATGGCCCCGTCGGGTTTCAGCCCGGCGGTGACATCCACCGATTCCAGCAGGGTCTCGTCCACCACCACGACGTAGTCCGGCTCATAGATGTTGGAGTGGATGGGGCAGCGCTGCTCGGAGATCCGGTTGTAGGCCGTGATGGGGGCGCCGGAGCGCTCCGGGCCGTACTCCGGAAAGGACTGGACATACTTGCCGGACAAAAAGGCGGCGTCTGCCAGCAGCAGGCTGGCGGTCTTGGCCCCCTGGCCGCCCCGCCCGTGCCAGCGGATTTCGGTCATGTTGTTCATGTTCAAGCCTCTTTTCTTGCTGTTTTCGCCTGATTCGCGCTGCGGGTAAAAAAACAGCCCGTCCTCGTAAAAGGACGGGCGCTGAAAGCACACGCTGTACCACCTGTTACTACATACCAACATACGCGTTTCCTGTAACGGGGAAAGGCCGGTACGGCTTACTGCGGCATTGGGTTCAGCCGACTGCTCGGGAGGGATGTTCACCGCTTCGCCTACTTGCACCGGGCTTCCACCGTCCCCGGTTCGCTGTGCCGTTGGGCCTGAAGGGTTACTGTCTCCGTCAACGCATTTATCAGATATATTAAAGTTATACCCTCTTCGTGTCCTTGTCAAGAGGATTTTTGTCTGTTGAGGCTGGAAAAACGGTATTTTGGTTTAACGCACAAAAGTGGGGGAGCTGTGAGGGCGAAAATATCGCACCACCACCAAAAAGCGGAAAAGCGGAAGGGTTTTCTTGACATTGTCCCCGGGTTGGAATTATCATTACTCTATAGAATTGTTTTCTTTTAAGGGGGAATTTTCATGCAATTCCAACGGATTGGTTTTTTGGGATGTGGAAATATGGGCTCCGCCCTGGCCCGGGCCGCGGCCAAAAAGGCCGGTGATCTGCTGCTGGCGGATCACGCCCAGGAGAAGGCCCGGGCTCTGGCGGCGGAGCTGGGGGGCGCTGCGGCGGACAACGGACAGGTGGCCCGGCAGTGCGACCTGATCTTTTTGGGGGTTAAGCCCCAGATGATGGCGGGCCTGCTCTCGGAGCTGGGGCCCGTTCTCCGGGAGCGGAGCGACCGCTTTGTGCTGGTCACCATGGCGGCGGGGCTGAGCATCGCCGCCATCCGGCAGATGGCCGGGGCGGACTGGCCGGTGATCCGGATTATGCCCAACACCCCCGCCTCCATCGGGGAGGGGATGATCCTGCACTGCGCCGAGGGCGCCACGGAGGAGGAGGTGTCCGCCTTCACCGACCTGATGCAGGGGGCGGGCAGCCTGGACCCCCTGCCCGAGGGCTTGATCGACGCGGGCAGCGCCGTGTCCGGCTGCGGCCCCGCCTTTGTCTACCCCTTCATCGAGGCCCTGGCCGACGGGGCGGTGGCCTGCGGGCTGCCCAGGGATAAGGCCCAGCACTATGCCGCCCAGACCCTGGTGGGGGCGGCCAAATTGGTGTTGGAGAGCGGCAGCCATCCCGGCGCGCTGAAGGACGCGGTGTGCTCCCCCGGCGGCTCCACCATTCAGGGGGTGAGGGCCCTGGAGCAGAGCAGTTTCCGCTCCGCTGTCATGGAGGCGGTCATCGCCGCCTACCAGAAGACGCTGGATCTGGGCAAGCAGTGAATGAAAAAACCGTGCCCTGTGGGGCACGGGAGAGAGAGGAACGCAAACAGCCATGAGAATTGTCGTCAAAGTGGGCACCTCCACCCTGGCCTATGCCACCGGCCGGCTGAATATCCGCCAGGTGGAAAAGCTGTGCAAGGTGCTCAGTGACCTGAAAAATGCCGGTCATGAGATCATTCTGGTCTCCTCCGGGGCCATCGGCATGGGGGTGGGCAAGCTGTCCCTGTCCGGCCGGCCCAGCGATATGCCCGGCAAGCAGGCCGCCGCCGCCGTGGGCCAGTGTGAGCTGATGTACACCTATGACAAGCTCTTCGCCGAGTACAGCCATGTGGTGGCCCAGATCCTGCTCACCGGCGAGGACCTGGAGCACCAGGACCGGAAGGAAAACTTCCAGAACACCCTCTACCGGCTGCTGGAGCTGGGGGCGCTGCCCATTGTCAACGAGAACGACACCATCGCCACAAAGGAGATCGCCGTGGGGGACAACGACTCCCTGGGGGCCATTGTGGCCGCCTGCTGCAAGGCGGATCTGCTGGTGGTGCTCAGCGATATTGACGGACTCTACACCGCCAATCCGAAGGAGGATCCCGACGCCGAGATCATCCCGGAGGTGGCCGCCCTGACCCCTGACCTCTACGCCCTGGCCGGGGGCAAGGGCTCCGAGCTGGCGGTGGGGGGCATGGTGACCAAGCTCCACGCCGCGGAGATCGCCACCACCCAGGGCGTGACCATGATTATCACCAACGGCGCCGCGCCGGAGCGCCTCTATGATATTGTGGAGGGCAAGCCGGTGGGCACAAAATTTTTGGGGAGGTAAGCACTATGACCACACAGGAACTGCTGCAGGGGGCCAAGGCGGCCAAGGCAAGGCTGGCCGCCCTGTCCACCCAGGAGAAAAACCAGGCGCTGCTGGCCATGGCCCAGGCCCTGGTGGATCAGACCGGCGCGATTCTGGAGGCCAACGCCCAGGACCTGGCCGCCGCCCGGGGCACCATGTCCGAGGTGATGCTGGACCGGCTGGCCCTGGACGAGGGCCGGATCCAGGGCATGGCCGAGGGCATCCGCCAGGTGGCGGAGCTGCCCGATCCGGTGGGGAAGATCCTCCGCACCGTGGAGCGGCCCAACGGGCTGGTCATCCAGAAGCGGGCGGTGCCCATGGGGGTGATCGCCATCATCTATGAGAGCCGTCCCAACGTCACCTCCGACGCGGCGGCCCTGGCCCTGAAGAGCGGCAATGTCTGCGTGCTCCGGGGGGGCAAGGAGGCCTACCGCTCCGCCCGGGCCATTGTCACTGCCCTGAAGGCGGGGCTGACCGGCCTGGGGCTGCCGGACACCTTTGTCAACCTGGTGGAGGACACCACCCGCCAGAGCGCCACCGAGCTGATGCACGCGGTGGGCTATGTGGACCTGCTGATCCCCCGGGGCGGCCGGGGCTGATCCGCTCCTGTGTGGAAAACGCCACAGTGCCCTGCATCCAGAACGTCTCCGGCATCTGCCACATCTATGTTGACGCTGCGGCGGACGTGGATATGGCGGTGGACATCATCGAGAACGCCAAGGCCAGCCGCCCCTCGGTGTGCAACGCCGAGGAGGTCTGCCTGGTCCACCGCTCCATCGCCCCGGTCTTTCTGCCCAGGCTTCAGGCCAGGCTGACGGCGGAGCGGGTGTCCCGGGGCAAGACCCCGGTGGAACTGCGGCTGGACCCGGACGCGGCGCTGCTCATCCCCGGCACTCCGGCGGGGGAGCAGGACTTTGACACGGAATTCCTGGACTATGTGCTGGCCATCAAACTAGTTGACAGCGTGGAGCAGGCCATGGAGCACATCGCCCTCCACTCCACCGGCCACAGCGAGGCCATCGTCACAGACGACCAGGCGGCGGCAGAGCAGTTCCTCACCGGGGTGGACTCGGCAGCGGTCTATCACAACGCCTCCACCCGGTTCACCGACGGGGGGGAGTTCGGCCTGGGCTGCGAGATGGGCATCTCCACTCAGAAGCTCCACGCCCGGGGCCCCATGGGGCTGGAGGAGCTGTGCAGCTACAAGTACGTCATCCGGGGCACCGGCCAGATTCGATAAGGCAAAAAACGGCGCGGGCCGCGATCTGTCAAAAGATCGCGGCCCGCGTGTTTTTGTGAGGCAGGGTGGGCGCTATCCCGCAAAGACGACGGGATCCACGAAGGACTCCACAAAGGTGAAATCCCGGCCATTTTCAGAGCTGTAAAGCAATTTAACTTGCTTGCCGTCCTGGGTCAGGTCGCCGTCGTCTCCCTGGCCCACCACCATATAGCGCACCCCGTCCTGATCGTACATCTCATCCAGGGTGTCAAAGGGGAAGATGTCTCCGATCATATAATCGGCCACCTCCGGGAAGGTGAGCATGGAATAGCGCTCGCCGCCGTCAAAGGTGGCGAAGAAGTTGTTGCTGTAATAGCGCTCCTGGGCGGAGCCGTCCCCGTTGGTGACCAGCTCGGACGTGGTGGTGCCCGAGTAATAGCCCACCCCGTCCTCCGGCCAGTAGGCGCAGGTGTAATTTCGGGCGTGGGAGGGGAGGGGGACGCTCTCCCAGTTCACCAGATCGCTGGAAAAGCAGGTCTGGTAGTAGTCGCTGCCCAGCGTCCGGTCGGCGGCAAAGGTGGCGTAGATGCCGCGCTCCGTCTGGGAGAGGAAGGAGTTGGCCTTGTGGCCGTAGCCGATGAAATTCTGCTGCCAGCTCTGGCCCTGATCCTGGCTGAAATAGAGGTAGGCCCTGGGGGAGACGGGGTCATCGTCGTAGACCAGGAAGGCCGTCAGCTCCGGGGTGATGATGTAGCTGTTCCGGCTCAGCCGTTCCTGGGCGCTGCCGTTGGCCAGGCGGCACACCGCCTCGTAGCCGTCGGGCACCTCGATATAGCTGGCGCCCTGGTCATAGGTGACATACAGGTGTTCCTCCCGGATCAGATAGGGGAGTCCCGCATAGGTCTCCGGGTCGAAGTGCACTGTCTCCGGCTGCTCCCGCTCCGCCTGGATCTCCGGGTCATACATGATCTGCCAGGCCGCCGGGCGCATGGCCTCGGTGATGTGCCAGCTGTCGCCCGCCTGTTCCCAGCGGACCACCATCTGACCGCCATAGTCCCGCCCGCCGGCATCCAGGGCGTAGGCGTCAAAGTCGTCGGCAAATCTGGGATGCCGCAGCAGCGTGCGGAACTGATAGCTGATCTGGACAAAGTTGTCGCCCAGATCCTCTGTGCGCTCTACCTCCATATCCCGAATCTGCCAGGAGAAAGGGATGCCCCAGCCCCGGAGCCCCTCGGCATAGTCCATCAGCCATGCCTCAGTGAGCTCGGTGAGGGTTCCGCCGGTGTCCTCCGCCCGGCTGCCCACCACCTGGTGGGGTTCAAATCCGCTCCAGCTGGCCACCAGGACCAGCGCAGCGGCCGCCAGAGCCAGCACGCAGGCGCCCAGGGCGATCAGCGGGATTTTAACAGCCTTCACCGCCCGGCTCCCCCCTCCATCCACCGGTGATAGCGCTCCTCAATGGTACACGAGGGGTTGGGGTAGACTTTGCACAGCAGGGCCCGAAGCTGATAGGACCCCATAAAGCGGTCGTGGGGCGGGGCGGCGCAGGTGAGGATATTGGCGTTGGACTCCTCCCAGCCGTAGCCCGGGGCTCCGGCCTCCGGGTACCACCAGCCGAAGTCACAGCTCACTACCCGGGGGTCCATCTCCGGCTCCAGTTTGGCCTTCTGGGTGATCCGGCCCCGCTGGTTTTCAATCCAGACCCAGTCTCCCTCGGCAATGCCGCAGTTCCGGGCGGTGTCCGGGTGCATCCGCACCAGGGGGAAGGGCTCCCGGCGGCGCAGGGACTTGATCTGCCGGTTGTTGGAGATGAAGAAGGACTGCTGCCGGCCGCCGGTGGTCAGGATCAGCGGGTATTGCTGTGCCAGCTCGGGATTGCTCACCGGGGACTCGGGAGGTTCCTGCCAGGAGGGCAGAGGATCCGCCCCCACCCGGGCCATCTCGGTGGACCAGAGTTCGAATTTGCCGGTGGGCGTGTGGAAGCCCTGCCGCTTGTAGTTGTAGTAGGTGCGCTGAGGGGCCAGATACCCCTGTTTCCGCAGGTCGTCCAGAGAGAAATCCCGGTACTCGGGGCGGCGGCGGGCCAGCTCCTCCATTTGCGCCTCCATCATGGAGCGCTGGTCGGTGAAGCCGTAATTCCAACCCGCGCGTCTGCACAGCTCGATGATGAATTCCTCGTCTGTTTTACACTCCCCAACCTGGACGCACTTCTGCTGGGAGAGCAGCACCTGGTCCCCAAATTCCGGCATGGCGAACACGCAGTCCACCTCAGGCCACAGGGCGGCCGGCAGCACCACGTCCGCCAGTTCCGCGGTGGGGTTCATAAAGAGGTCCATATAGACCAGAAAATCCAGCGCTCGCAGGCACTCGTAGCTGTGCCGGGCGTCGGCCATGGAGAGCAGGGTGTTGTTGGCGTGAATGAACATGCCCCGGATTTTATAGGGCTTGCCGGTGCGGATGGCCTCCAGCACCAGATAGGGGTGGGCCATGGTGTCCCGCTTCAGGAAGGGCAGCCCACCGGTCAGCGCCTTGTCCAGCCGCTCCTGGGGAATCTGGTTGCAGGGGGGCAGCCCGGCGGGGGCGATCTCCATGCTCTCCACAAAGCCGCCGGGCACGTCGTAGTTGCCGGTAAGGGCGGGGATCATGAAGATGGCCCGGCAGGTGTCCATGGCGTTGACGCTCTGCTCAAAGGCGCAGCCCTGCTCCAGCCCCAGGGGCTTGGTGGTGCCGATCCACCGGGCGGCGGCCAAAATCTGCTCCGCCGGGATGCCGGTGATGGCGGAAACACTGTCAAGCGGATACTCCTTACACCGCTCCCGCAGCTGGTCAAAGCCGTAGGTATACTGCGCTACAAAGTCGTGGTCATAGAGATCCTCGGAAAACAGCAGATTCAGGATGCCCAGGGCCAGGGCGCCGTCGGTGCCCGGCCGGACCCTCAGCCAGAGCTTGGCCTGTTTGGCCAGCTCGGTGGGTTTGGGGTCAATGACCACAATGGGGATCCCCTCCCGGACCGCGTCCTTGATGAACCACTGCAGCTCCCCGTCGGCGCCGCTGATGGCCGGATTGGCCCCCCAGACCAGAATGCCGCCGGGACGCTTGGGCCCATAATAGTCCACTCCGGCAAAGAGTCCGGCGGTCATGATTGCGGCGGTGCGCCGGGGGCCGAGACAGATAGGGGCTCCGGCGGAGCTGAAGTTCGGCGTGCCGATGGCGTTGCCTAGCCGGAAGAAGTAGGGCAAGTGGTGCCGCCCGGTGCCGGTCAGAGAGGAGATGCACTCCGGGCCATACTGGCGGATCAGTTCATTCATTTTTTCGGCGATCAGCTCATAGGCCTGGTCCCAGGTGATGCGTTCCCATTGACCGCTGCCCCGGGGGCCGATCCTCCGGCGGGGATAGGTCAGCCGGTCCGGGTGATACATCTGCTCAATAATGGACATGCCCTTGACGCAGCCCCGGCCCCTGTTGAGCGGGCCGTCCTTGGCAGGGCGGGCCTGGACGACCGTTCCGTCCTCCACCGTGATGTCGAACAGGCAGCCGCCGTGGCAGCCCCGGCAGGCAGTTTTGTAAACCTTCATTCCTTGTCACCTTCTTCAGCGGCAAAACCGCCTCCCACCAGGGGAGACGGTCTTTTCAGTCCTGTCACAGTTGCATCAGTGCGCAGCCCACGGCGATGCCCAGGGCGGCGCCGCAGACCACCTGCAGCGGAGTGTGCCCCACCAGCTCTTTGAATTTCTTTTCCGGGGAGATGGGCTTGCCCATGTCCTCAAAGATGCGCAGGATGTCGTTGATGACTTTGCCCTGGTCGCCGGTCTCCCGCCGCACCCCCATGGCGTCGTACATGACGATAAAGGCCAGAATGCAGCATACCCCAAAGAGCGGGCTGGTCACGCCGCAGTCAAAGGCCGCCGCCGCCGCCAGGGCGCAGACGGTGGCGGAATGAGAGGAGGGCATGCCGCCGCTGCTGAACACCACGTTCAGAGGGAGCGTGCGGTTCATCACCAGACAGATGATACATTTGATCAGCTGGGCCGCCAGCCAGGCCGAGGCCGCGCAGATCAGCTCTTTATTGAGAGAGTCCCAAAACACAGGTTTTTCCTCCGGTTGTTCGTAGGATTGCGGCAAGATGCCTCTATTATTATACAGGACAGACCGGGAAAAGCCAATAAAAAAGTGTTTCAAAGGGAAAAGACTTTTTTAATTTTGGGGCGCTTGCCCTTCTGGCGGATCCATGGTATGATAGCCCGGATAGAAAACGCCGAACTCCGGCGGGGAGACGACGCGGAGAGGTGACAAATGTGAATACTTTACACTCCAGACAGGCGGATAAGTCCAGCGCCGAGTTTCATCGGAAAAGCTATCAGTTTTTTTCGGAGTTTATGGACAGAAGCCGGTTTGGCTCCATCATGTTGCTGCTGCGGCAAAAAGACATTGCCGACGCCTCTGCCCGCCGCCGGGCGGGACTGGATGTGGTGGATATCTTCAGCATTGGCACGGATCCGGCGGATCCGCAGACGCTGCACATTCACACCCTGCACAGCGGCGATCACACCGTGGTGCTGGATCACACTTATATGTACTGGGCCCAGCTGGTCACTTTGCGGGATTTTTTGGAGCGGCACTATGGGCTACGCATCGCCGGACTCAACCTGCCCCAGAAGGAAAACGGCCTGCTGGCCTGTGTGGAGCTCTCCGGAGCCCATATGGCGAAGCTGAACGACCGGTTCGTGACCTGGACCTTTCGCATCAAGGCCCGGGGCAAGCACCGCTGCCCGGAGGAGACCGGAGGCGCTCCGGCGGAGAGCGTAGTTGCACTGGGCGAGCTGGGGGGCGTAGCCTGCCCCTATTGCCTGGCGGAAGAGCTGAACCTGAATTTAGAGTGAGCGCCGTGGAACAGAAAATCGGGGCCGCCCTGTACTGGGGCGGCCCCGGTTTTTCAGCCTATTCGAAGGTGGTGCGGAAGGAGAGTGTTTTGCTCTCGCCCGGCGAGAGCAGCACAATGCCCGGTTTGTCCTCCAGCCGCCGGCCCATAAAATGGCCGTCGGGCAGGGTGGACCAGGGCTCAATGCAGATATAGTTGGTAGGTACCCCCTTCTGGGCGGTCCAGATGCCCAGATAGGGGAAGTCGTCGAACTCCACCGTCACCCGGCGCTCACTCTTCCGGCTGACCAGGGCGGCCTTTCGGACGGGCAGCCCTTCCAGCACGATGGTGTCCAGCCCCACCTCCTGGGGCAGCTTGGTGAGCAGCCCCTTCTCCAGGGGGATATTTCCCTTGGGCAGGTCCAGCATTCCGTTTTCATCCATGGCGAAGGGCTCCAGGTGGTCCAGCCCCTCAAAGGCGATGGCGTAATCCGCCATGGTCTCCCCGGGAATCAGCGTGGTGCGGTAGGCGTCGTGGCCGCCCAGCTCAAAGGGCATCACCCGGTGGGAGCGGTTGGTGACCCGATGGCGTTTGATCAGGGTGTTCTCCTCCAGCTCAAACTCCACTTCTAGTGTAAAGTGAAAAGGATAGACAGCATAGGTGTCCTGGTCGTCCTGGGTGCGGTAGCAGACCCGGGTGGGGGTGAGCTCTGAGCGCTGGAAGACCCGGTCCCGGCAAAAGCCGTGCATAGGGGCGGAAATGACCTGGCCATCCAGCTCATATTGCTGATGTTCCAGCCTTCCGATGAAAGGGAAGAGCAGCGGGGCGTGACGCCCCCAAATGGCGGGATCGCCGCCCCAGATGCGTTCCAGCCCGTCCAGCTGAAGGCTGTAAAGCTCAGCCCCTTTCGGGTTGATTTCCGCAGATAGAATGCCATTTTCCAAATAATCCATCTCAATCACCTCTCGTTGTTGACCCGGATGCGCTCTTCCAGCTCCCGCAGGGCCAGATTGACTTCCTCTTCAAAGGCCCGGGCGCTGATCCGCTGGGAGGAGTGGCCCAGGATAATGGTCTGCTCCATGGCGTCGGAAGTGGCCACCCGCACCCGGTAGTGCTTGCCCAGCTCATAGCTGGTGCGCTCAATAAAGGTATCCGCAGTCTCCGCCTGCTTGGTGTAGACCACATAGATGTTGTTCACCTGCTCCACGCTGCCGGCGCCTCCCTTGACCCGGTAGGCGTCGAAAATCAGAATCACCTTGCACCGGCGCACCCCCTGGTAATTGCTGAGGATGTGGATGAGCTGGGTCCGGGCGGCGTCCAGATCCTCCCGGGCCAGTTTGTTCAGCTCGTCCCAAGCGAAGATGATGTTGTAGCCGTCTACCAGCAGGAAGGTGTCGCCGATTTCCGTCTGGGCGGTAAACAGCTGCTGACTCTCCCGCCGCAGCTCTGCCTGAGGTAGAAAGGCTCTGGGCTTTACATCTCCATAAGTGCGCCGGAAAATGGCCTCCAGAGCTTTCTCCTCCGCCCGGGAACCCGAGTAGGTGGCGCCGCCCCGCCGGATGGGGGCGGCGGGGGTGTCAGCCTCCTCCTTCGGGGGATTCCAGGCCCAGGGCAGATGCATATGTTCCGGCACCTGGTTCCATTTGACCACAAATCCGCCCCCGTGGGCGCAGAATACCGAGTCAGGACTGTTGTCCAGGTCGGCTTCCGGGTCATAGCCCATCTGGGCGATCACTTCGTCCTGGTTGTGACAAGGATAATAGCCTGCCAGCTGGAGGCTGATCCGGCCCCGCCCCCGGGTGTAGGCGGCCACCTCTTCCGGGTAGTCCGCCAGCTGGGCCACCGGGGCCCGGCCGGTGAGCACGCAGCC
>JABLTR010031908.1_pt1 | contig 28588 bp, 20 predicted proteins | sample 7160071 | NCBI WGS metagenome assembly JABLTR01 (sample SAMN14651230, study PRJNA627086) | human gut metagenome | isolation source: feces | host: Homo sapiens | reverse complement strand
TTTGTGTCAAACAAAACATTTGTAGATGTATGTCCCGTTTGCGGTGAAAAATCTGTGAATGTTTTGTTTGACACAAATGACTGGAGATTAAAACATGTATGCAGTAATCCTAAATGCCCAGTGATAGAATTGCCCCTTATGGTTATTGATAATGAAATTTATAGGTATATGCCATCCTTAGTCGTTAGCACCATTGATAAAATGGCTGCTTTAGGTTTTTCCGGTGAATTTAAGCAGTTAATGGGACAGGTAAGATATAAATGTCAGAAGCATGGCTATACATGGAAAGATACATGTGCGGCTAAATATAATTGTGGTGGCGAAATAGTGAGAGTTGATAAACTTAAAGATCCTATGCCAACATTGTTTATTCAAGATGAAATGCACTTAGTTAAGGAAAGTCTTGGTACCTTTGACTCGCACTATGAATCGTTTATAAAATACTATGCAAGTAATCTTGTACCTAAATCTCAGAGAAAACGTATAAAATTTATAGGTGCTACGGCAACCATATCTATGTATGAGGAACAAATAAAACATTTATACCATTTAAGGGGAAGAAGATTTCCCTGTGAATACCCGTCCATTAAACAAGGAAAAGATTTCTATTCTTATATAGATAATAATGATATCACAAGAATAATCCTTGGCTTTGCTCCCTATGGAAGGTCTGTTTCTAAGGGAATGTGGGAAGCCGTATATAATATGAGGCTGATCGTCTGGGATATGATGTCAAATATAGAAAAATACCATGGTATTCTTATGAAAAATGGATATACGGGTAGTGAAGAGGATCTTAAGGAAAGCCTGTATAACTATTGGATTGAGCTTGTATATAATAACAGAAAAGACGACGCCATGAACCTGGAAAATGCATTTGAAAATCAGGCAAACGATAGATTGCAAGCAAGGGGATTACCGCTTTTCAATTGTGAGCAGATGACAAGTGATGAAGATTTCCAGAAAGTTAGGAAGATATTATTTGATATAGAACAAAACAGGAAAAACATTGATAGTAAAAATTTAATTTTAGCCACGAGTACGATTTCCCATGGCGTAGATGAGGATTCTTTTAATAATATGTTTTTCTTTGGAATGCCAAGCACAAACGCAGAATATATCCAAGCATATTCAAGAAGTGGTAGAAAATATACAGGAATAGTAGTGGATATTATTCGTTTGCTTAGGGTAAGGGATAGAGCCTATTTGAAAAATTTTGTTCTTTTCCATGAAAATAAGGATGATTTCGTGGAAAGTGTTTCTATTAACAGATGGGCGAAAAATGCAATTTATAATACACTCCCGGGACTTTTAAATGGCCTGTTCCTTCAGTATTATCCAGTTAAGCTCGGTGTCAATGCATTAAATAAAACAAATCAGGTGAAAAACTATCTTTCAGACGGCACCATAACAATTGATGATGTAATAAAGAACTTAATTGGCATTTATGGATGTTCTAAGACTGAAAAACTATCTTTTAAATATGAGAAGATTATAGAGACAGAGGTAGAGGAAATATTAAATGCCATAAAAAATGGAGTTTACGATAATAAAGAAATATTATCAAAAAGCATAAAAAAGGTGTATAGAAGACATTTGGGTCCCATGAGTAGCCTAAGGGATACTGAAGAGACAATAAAAGTTTCAATAGGGGATGATAAAAGATGAGAAGAAGCATAAGCCAAGCGGTTTATAAAATTTTACCGGGAATATGGATCTCCGATAAGGATAAAAATGGACGAAATGTTACAGCGCTTGTAAAGTCTTGGAATTACAAAAAAATGGAAGGCATATACTCCGAATTTATTCAGACAGAAATTAAACGACAAATTAGATTGTTTGAGGCTAAGGGCGGAGATGTAGGAAGCTTTAATGACATAACAGATGGTGTAGACTCATTTTCAATAGTTGAGCCGGCTTGTAGAGAGAATATTCCAGATATAATTTCAGAACTTTCTCCACTTTTATACTATTGTTCTGATTGTCATAAAGCTGTTCAGTTTGATAAAGCTTCTCAAGTAAAACATATATGTCCGTCTTGTGGAAGTGATAAATTAAAGCAACTCCAGCTAGTTTATGCGTGTGAATGCGGGTATGCAGAGGCTATTACCATGCCAAAGGTTAAGGGAGTAAAAGACTTTTATTACTTGCCAGATGAAAAGAGCTATGGAATGTTCTACTATAATGGAAATATTAGAATGTTCAAGGAATTTGGAATAAAATGTCCAAATTGTGGACAGTTCATTCAGAGGGATAGTGCGGAATCGGCGGCAAATTTTAGAGCATTTACCGCAACTGTAATTAATCTCATTAACCAAGACATGGGTAAATTTTATGAAAAGGGTTTAGACGCATATAAAATTATGGTTTCTAAATGGCTTAATAAAATTTCACAGGAGAGTTTTAATAAAATAGTTGGAAATGTAGATAAAGCCTTTAGTGAGGAAAACACAAAAAGCGCTAAGTTAAAAGAGGCAGAAGCTAGTGCTAGAAATTTATTAGCCCTTGGGGTAATACCTGAAGAAAAGCTAAATGAAACAATTATTGCATTAGCCAATGGCAATAATAAAGGGGAATTAAGCATTGATGACTATATTTCATACTGTGATAATGTGTTTGCACGGGAGAAAAATGTGTCAGAAGAAGGATATAACTTATTTATAAGTAAGATTGCCTTTAACTTAATGCAGTATGAGACAGTCAAAAATGCAAAAAATGTTATATCTTTGGAAGAGGCCATTGAACAGCAATTAAATATGGGTTTTATTGATGATAGAAAAGAAATTATTGATCTCAACAATAAAATTGGAATAAAGGCTGTACAAGCTTCCTGTGATGTTGAAATCATAAGTTGTTCATATGGGTTTACAAGGAAAGTAACTGATCCACAGAATTCCCATGGCAAATTACGTTTAAATGCCTTTGATAAAGATAGTGATAATGGTAAGAATTTGGTTTATGGAATGAAACTTGAGACAGAAGGCATACTTTTCGATATTGATATGTGCAAAATAATAAGATGGCTATTGGAAAATAAAATAATCGGAGAGGAGATATTACCAGACTTAGAGGACGAAGTAGCGGTTAAAAAATGGTTCCTTCAAAATGTTCATGGTGATAGGATTAGCCCCTTTGGTGAAATTGATGACAATGACGCAATAACCAAAAATGTATTTTTATTATTGCATTCCATGGCCCATGCTTTTATTAAAACAGCAGGAGAATTATCGGGTATTTCAGCCAATTCTTTGACAGAGATTATATTTGTTGAAACATGCAGTATTTTTATATACTCGCAGTCAAGCCAGGGACAGGTATTGGGGTCATTATCTGGTATGATGGAGGCTTTATATAGTAAATTTTTAAGTCAGGTTTTTGCTGATAATCGTGAATGTGTTTTTGATCCTATATGTGCTGATAGAGATGAGTTTTCTTGTCAGGGATGCTTAGTATTGGCAGATACATCTTGTAAATACTTCAATACTAAGTTGGGAAGAAATTATTTATATACTTTTAATACAGAAAAAAATAAAATTATTGGATTTTGGGAGATGTAATTTATGGCGATAATGTATCCAAAAAACATATCAGAATATATACCAACGGAATCTGAAAAGTTGGTTTACAATGAATTAAAAAAACAGCTTCCAGATTCCTACGAAGTTTTTTATTCAGTGGAATGGTCTAAGGATAATTCAGGAAAAATGAAAAAATCGGAAGCGGATTTTATTGTAACTCATCCTGATTATGGATACATTTGTCTTGAAGTTAAGGGTGGAAGTAATATTTATATTCAAGATAATGATTGGTATGTGGAAGATAGTAAATATGGTTCACGAAAATTGAGCAGGTCACCCTATAAACAGGCCGAAGAAAGTATGTACTATTTTAAGGACCTATATGCTAAAACAGCTAACATAAGATTTAATGGCATTTATGGTGCGGGAGCTGTATTTCCTTTTTTTAATATTAATAATTTAGGAGCAGAGATAAGTTATCGCCAAGCATCCTGCACCATCGACGCACCCAAAATGGGAGAGCTGCATAAGGCCATAAAGGCAATATTCAGAACTTGGGGCGGACAAAGATTTGGTATGGATATGTATAGCCGCAGTGAACATGCAGCTTTGATGGAGCTCATCAGAAAAAGAATAGCCATTTCGGCGGCTGCTGGGGCATTGGTAAAATATAAAGACCAACAGTTGGATGTAATAAATAGGGTACAAGATAATTATATTTATTTCCTTACTAATTATGAGCAATTTTATATAAGAGGCGGAGCTGGAACGGGTAAAACCTGGATTGCGATGAAAATGGCAAATCAGGAAGCTAAAAAGGGGAATAAAGTATTAATAACATGCGTTTCCAATAAACTTGCATCTATGATAAGAGAAAATGTAGATGAAAATGTGATGGTTAAGAGTTTGGACGAGCTATTGTCCGATGTCATTGAGGATTATAACTCAATAGATAAAAGTACATATAACAATGTGTTTTCAAAAATTAAAAATGATATAGAAAAGTATGATGCTATATTTATCGATGAGGCACAGGATCTAAACGAGGAGACCGCCTGCGTCATTAAATATCTTCTTAAGGATGAAAAGCACTCAAGGCTTGGAATTTTTTATGATGATGTACAAAGAGTAAATAATGAGAATTTAGAAGATCTGTTTATGATTGAAACGCCGCCTTTCCTATTAAGGGAAAACATACGAAATACATCTAATATATATGATTACGCAATGGAAAATACAAATTTAGGAAAGGATGTAATTCGCAATCCTGTGGAAGGCCCTACTCCGATGAAAGAATCTATACGTGATAAAAAACATCTAACCCAAAGACTTGAGAATCTTCTAAAAGAATTCATAATAGACGAAAGTTTAAACAATTCTTCCATAGTTATTCTTTTTGAGAATTTAGATGATGCGAAAAGTTATTTGAATAATGGACTTGCTCAATGGAAGTTTGTTTGTCATATGCCAATGGAATCAAATGAAATACAAGTTAGTCCAGCATTTGATTTTAAAGGGCTTGAGGCTGATATGGTTATTTATGTAAGACGTAAAGATTCAGGTGAAAATATTAACTATATTGCATATACAAGAGCAAAGTATTACTTATATGAATTGATAATATGAGGGGTATAAAAATGGCACTTACTAAAAATATGTTTGTTAGATGTCCAATAATAGATATGCAGTATCCAATTGATCCCAGAGATTTTATTATGGGGAAAATAAAGGATATTGATGAGTTTGCGGGTACAGCGGATGTGGTTTTTGAAGATCCGTTTAATTATCGCGCCTTTTATCCGGATATACCTAAGCAGTTGAGATGTCATTTATCAATGATTATGCATTGTGAGTTATATAAGGGGTCAAGAGTTATATATAAAAATAATAATTGCCATGTAATTAAATGTGTTCGAATTAAGGGAAGGCCATTTGAGTATTATATCCAGAAGGATGTAAACAAAGAAATTGTGCTTGCGAAAGAAGATGAGCTGACAGCTGGATTTATTAATGGATGGATAAGTCCAAAACAACAGCTAAAAAAATATGAGTTTCAAAATCCAAGCTGGTATTTAGGAAGGTGTGTTGTAAATAAAGCTAATAAGATATTAGATAACTCTATATTGGGATTTAAAGAGTTAGCTGGGTGTAAAATATTTTTGATGCCTCATCAGATAAATACCATTATGCGATGCTTTCAAGAAAAACCATGCAGATATATGCTTGCTGATGAAGTTGGAATGGGAAAAACCATAGAGGCAGCCGCTGTGTTAAAGTTATATTTGGCAAGAAATAGTGGAAAGAATGTGTTGATTGTTGTACCAGAGGCATTAAAAGAGCAGTGGAGAGTGGAATTATTTTTAAAGTTTGGGCTGTATATTGGACGGGATATAAATTCTAATAACATATATTTGAAGTCAATAACAGAAATAATGGATAATGATTTAAGAACTAAATGGGATTTTGTTGTTAATGATGAAGCCCATAGATTATTGCAATCATCTCAAGATTATGAAAAATTTTATAAAATAAGTAAAAATACTAACAATTTACTTTTATTATCTGCTACACCTCTGCAAAATAAAACAGATGATTATTTAAGACTATTGAGAATACTGGATCCACAAAAATATGATGATATAAATGAGGAAAAATTCAGTAGATTAGTCAATTTGCAAAATCAAATTATTAATAGAGTTGTTACAGTCCAAGACGATATAGAAAATATAGAAGAAAATATAGAGGAATTAGATGGTGAGGATCCCCATGACGATGAGGATTGCGAAGATCTTTTTTCAGATGTATATGATGGATTAGAGGAACTGAATGATTTAATCAATGATGATACATACGAGCAATTGGTTGAAGCAATATCATTTGATAAGGACGATATAGGCCTTCAGGATATGCAAATTGCCCTATCATATATTTGTGATAATTATCAGCTAGAACGCCATATTATTCGTAACCGAAGGGGAATTTTATCCGATGATGATTCATCAGGTCAAGTTTGTCCTAAGAGACATCTATATAAGGAGATAGTTTATCAAAGTAATCCAACTGAATATATGGTATTACAGAGGCTCATTGATTTAATCGAAAATGATGAGGATAAGAATATAGATGACGTGACCAATTATTACAGACCATTAATTGGAGCTTTTTTCAGTACTGCATCTGCCTTTTACAATGAACTTAAGAATACTAAAAAAACATTATTTAATGAAGATGATGAGATTAATAAAATTGCTTATCAATGGAAATTGGAGGAAGTGGACAGAGTAAATCATATAGATGAAGTGCTAGAAGACCCTGACGGGTGCAATGATAGAATTTCAAAAATAATAGATTATTTAGATCAAGATTTATATAGAGAAAAAGTCATTTTGTTTACTAGTTATCCGGAAACTTTCTGGATATTTAAAAGTGCCATCGAAAAGATATTTGATCCGACAACTGTAAGTTATTTTTGTAAGGATATGGACTCTGATGAACTGGAAGTAAACGTATATAAATTCCAGAATGATAAAAATTGTAGGATTATGTTATGTGATAAATCCGGCGGTGAAGGCCGAAACTTTCAGAATGCAGATTTTATAATTCACATTGACCTACCTTGGGATGCCAATGAGTTAGAGCAACGAATTGGACGTTTGGATAGGCTTGAAAGAGATCCTAAAAGGCCAGATGTTAACTCAGTAGTAGTTTATTGTGAAGATACCTTTGAACAACAGTTATATAACTTTTGGAATGAGGGGTTAAATGTATTTGAAGAGCCTTTAAGTGGGCTTGAAATCATTTTAGAAGAAATTAATAAAAAAATATTTGAATCAATTATTGAGGACTTTCGCTTTGGTCTTTCTAGTAAAGTTAAAGAATCTATCGATATGGCTAGAAAATTAAAGAAGGATCTTAAAAAAGAGCAAAGATACGATACAATTGGATATTTATATAAACCAATGTACAGTGAACTAAAAAATTTAATTAAATATTATAATCAAAATGAAAATGAACTATTCTCTAGCACAATGATGGGATGGGCATCACTTGCTGGGTTTAATCCAAGCAGTGAAGGAAAGATCGTTGAGTTTAATGAGAGATACTTTTCCATTCGTTCTGCGGAGAATACTTTATTGATACCTCCAAATTGGACGGCATATCTCCAAGAAAAAAGAAATACATTCACAAATAGAATTCAAGAACTATATTTGGGTGTCAATGCAAAACAAAAGGATGCATCAAAAATAAAAGGAACTTTTGACAGAAAGATTGCAATAGAAAATGATTATTTACATTTTTTTGCTCCTGGTGATGATATTTTCGATTGTATTATAGATAATTCCATTAGGTCAACTAAGGGGCAGTGTACAGCCTTCTTTTTAAAGGCTGCAATAAATTGGCAGGGATTTATTTATTCTTTTTCTGCAGAAGTAAATGAAAACATATTAATAAAAAATGGGATTTCAATGGAGGAAATAGCATATTTCAAAAACTTTTTATCATCAAATATAGTGGATATTCCGGTTCCTTTAGAGAATTATTCAGATATAAAACCAAATCAGGTTATCTCTGAATACAATAAAGTAATCGAAATGGGATATAAAGTAAAGGAAAGGGTTGTGGACCACTTAGGTAGAAGAGGAAGGTCATCATATGGATTTATGCATATACCTATGAGATATGGTGTATCTAATCTGGAGTGGTTTAAATCTAAATATCCAGAGGATATATGGGTAGATATGGTTGATAATTCCTATAAATATGCTAAAGATATAGCATTAAGTATCATAAGTAGACAGTCTCATCTTAAAAATGCCAGGGAAGAAATGAGGAGAGATATTTCCGCAAGAATTGCTGCATCTAAGTTTTATAGTAGCAAAGAAGAAAATCAGGAAAAATTAGAGGAAAAATATAAAATTATTTTTGAATGTTTAAAGAATCCTCAAATACGTTTGGAATCTGCAAGTTTTATTTGGATGGTGAAGGCAGAATGAATGTAGAACGCATAAATAGTGCCATTGAAAAGTATCTAAATCAGGAAAGTTTTGACTTTGATTGGAACATCATTGATGAAGAAACTGAAAATGAAAAAGAATATTTTGCACATATTATAGAAAGACTAATCCATTCCTATGAACAATGCCTGGAGACTTCTAATATCACCAATGATTATCTATTAGCGTTGAGAAATTATCTTATTGTATTCCAGACATCATTATATATAAAAAATACGAGTTGGATAAATGAGAATAAATTTGGCCTTAAACTTGAAATAAATGGAAAAGTCTTTGCTACTTTGAGTTTAGGAAATGAAATAAAAGAAAAGTTTGTAAAAGAAGCTTTCCAAATTGAAACTGTTAAAACAAAAATTACAAATAGTAAATATTTATTGAATACTAATGACTTCATCAAAAATTTAATGGGAGATAAGTATGGAAAGTTTCGTTCAGAAGCACAAAAACTCTCTGTAATTGGTGTTCTTCGCATGCCAGAAGGATATAGTGGCTTGGTTGTACTGCCTACTGGTGGAGGAAAGAGTCTAATTACTCAGACATTGGCATATCAAAAAGATGGTTTGACTATAGTTATTGTTCCAACTATTTCCCTTGCACAGGACCAGGAAATTTCAGCTAAAAAAGCCATTGATAGAATAACCAACGGAGAAATTTACAGTTATTCCAGTGGAGCAAATAATGGTGAGGAAATTATTGAAGCCATAAATAACAAAAAAATAAGGCTTTTATTTATTTCTCCTGAATCATTAATTCAGAATGAGGATTTTTCAAATGCCATTATGAATGCTAATAGGGATCATTATTTAAAAAATATAATTATAGATGAGGCTCATATTGTTGTAGAATGGGGAGCATATTTTAGAACGGATTACCAGGCACTGGAGCCCTGGAGAAAAAAACTTATAAAAGATAATCCTGGTTTGAAAACAATTTTATTATCAGCTACGGTGGATGATAGGACTAGTATGATTTTAAAAAAGATGTTTTCAGATCAAGAAAATTGGATTGAATTTAGATGTGATGCTTTAAGGAAAGAGCCAAGGTATATTGTTATAAAGGCAAAATCCTATGAGGATAAAAAGCTTAAAGTGTTGGATTTAGTAAGAAAACTGCCCCATCCCATGATAATTTATACGTCCTATCCACAAAGGGCGGAAAATATAAAGGATTGGCTGATTAATGATGGATTTGTAAATGTGGAAACATACACTGGCAATACTAAAAACAGCGATAGGGAGATATTACTTAGACGGTGGAAAAACAATGAATTTAGTATTATGATTGCCACCTCAGCCTTTGGTATGGGAGTGGACAAGCCTGATGTTAGAACGGTATTACACGAATTTGTTCCAGATAACCCTAATTTGTTCTATCAAGAGTTAGGGCGTGGAGGAAGGGATGGACTTCCTTGTCTTAGTGTTATATGTATTTATCCCGATGGAGATATGGACATTAATAGCCGAAATAGAGTTCTGACTGTTGAGACTGCTAAGGGACGTTGGGAGAGTATGTATAATAGCCGTAAGTCCAAAAGAGTTGAGGATTATGTATACATAGATACCAAAATAAGACCAAATTACAATCTTACATATGTATACGATGAAGCAAGCTCAAAGGATGTTAATTGGAATATATATTTGTTGTTGCTATTAAGAAGGTATGATTTAATTGATATTTTAGATATGCAATATATAAAGGATGAAAATCGATATATATTTAAGATACACATTAATGATGAGCGCCTTCAAATATTGGACGAAAAAACAGAGGATCTTCTTCAAAGGGTAAGGGACAGTGAAAAAACTAAGTATTATAGAGAATTTAAGATGTTAAGAGACAGCATAAATAACTGTGAAAAACGATGCTTTTCGGAGATGTTTTATGATACATATTCAAGAGTATCTGAATATTGTGCTGGTTGTAATGAGCATAATATGCCAATTTATGATGATGAAAATAGATTTGAACTTCATAGCAAGGTAACAGATATAAAATATGAGTCAATAAATAGTTATAATTTTAATAAACAGGCCTATGTTATCTCGGAGGATGCAGGAATTGTTTTAAGCAAACTAAATAATATAGATACCCTAGTTGCTAATGAGGCCAGGGATACACAAATGATTGATAATTCAGGGCTATTGACGTTAAATTTTTATGAATTGAGAAAGCTTTATGAAGAAAAACAGACATTTTATTTATCTGGGGTTGTTTGTATAGTATATTCAAATGATCCAATAAAATTCAAAAAAGAGTTTTCCACGGTAGAAAGGTGTCTGCTAAATGGACAGAAAGTAATTCATATTTTATCTGAAGATTATATTGTTGATAATACGCAAAAAAGAGCATCGTCATATATCGGAACTAATATTACTAAAGAAATATTGGAAGGATGAGAAAATGTTTGATTCAAGGATGAGAACCATGGCAATACCTGAAAGGGTATTTGCTCTTTGTCAAATGTTGGCTAATGGACCGGTTTCTGAAGAGAATGCGCGTAAAAAATTTGAGCCTGATTCTTTAGCAGGAACATCCCCTTATTTTGGTTCAGTAAGAGACGCAGCAGAACAGCTGGGGTTAATTTTAAATATCACGGACGAAAAACTGTTAAGGCTTAATGTAGGTCTTCAAGTAATTGAAAATATGAATACATTTCGTCTATATATTAATAAAAATATAGAAACCATTTCAGAAGGCCAATTCTATAAAACAACAAAAGCATGGATGTATAATAGCGATAGACTATTTCATATTGAAAAAGAAAGTCAAACAGTTTCAAAATTAGTAGGATATCTTAACGAGATTGATAGCACACTTAAGTTAGATGAGGACGCCATGCGTGCATGGAGATTTTGGTCGTCATTTCTTGGCTTTGGTTATCTGCATGATATGGTTTTTTTGCCAAACGCAGCAGTTTTTGTTCATGATTGTATTGTGAATACAAAATTAGAGAAGGATAAGGAATATACAATTTCTGAATTTATTGAAAAATTACATCCCTATATAAGCATATGCATATCTCCTGAAGATGAAAAAGAGCATAAAATGGGATTGGCCCTTTCAAGTGCCCTTAGAACATTAAATGATTTGGGGATAGTTGAGCTAAAATACATAAATGATAGACAGGATGAGTGGAAGATGACCACCATGCCAATGCATATATTTGCCTCAATTATTACAGATATAAAGTATAAGGGGGAAAATAATAATGAATTCTGAGATTGCTAAACTGAGAATAAATGAGGTGCTCCGCCCTGATACAATGACAACAACAAACGGAGACTTTTTAGCAACACATGTACCAGTAAGGGGAATAGAACTATATACAAAATATGATATTAACGACCCTACAAAGTCAGTAAAATTTGAAGAGGCAGAAAGCGAAGAGGACGTTTTACGACAGTTCATTGCTAATCCCGGGGATAGGCATCAATTTATTCTTGTTATGGGAGAGAGTGGAGCCGGTAAATCTCACCTCATAAGATGGTTTAATGATAGATTATCAAACGATAAACATGATGATGAAGTTATTCTTTTCATTAGAAGAAGTGACAATACCTTAAAGGGTACAATAAAGCAGCTCCTTGAAAAACCTGAAATTGCTAATTTAAGTAATAAAGAGAGATATAAACGTTTAGTAGAGGCTACCTCTGTAGTTGATGAAAAGAAACTTAAGGGAGAAATTTTATCTAAATTTATTCTTGAAGTTGAAAATGATGAGAATGAAGACGCAGAGGTTCAATTAAAAAACATTGAAAAACGTCGTTTGGCAGCATTTTTAAAATATAAAAAGATTGGTGAGAAATTAAAAGAGATAGATGGTCCAATAGATAGAATATATTTAAAAGTTGCGCAGTCTAATAGCGTAGTTACGGATGTTGTAGCTTCTTTCAAGCCAGAGGATTTTGAATTGGATTATGACGAAATTGAAGATATCGAGGAAAACGCCGATAAGGATACAATACGAATGATGCATTCTCTGGATACAAAGGAAAACAAGAGAGAGGAAATAGCAAGATATCTTAATACTTTTATAGATACTGTTATACAGAGATGTTCAGGGCTTGAAGCTGGAGATTTTGAAGAGGTATTTAAAGATATACGTAGAGAGATCAAAAAACAGGGTAAAAAACTCACCATTTTAATTGAGGATATTACATCATTTACAGGTGTTAATACGGCCCTTCTCAATGCCTTAACAACTGAGCATACGGGAGTTGGTAATGAAGATTTATGCCGTGTATCATCGGTTATAGGAATAACTTCTGGTTATTTTAAAGATGTATTTAAAACGAATTATAGAGACCGTACTACTCTTTTTATTAATTTACCAAATGACATTTTTAGTGAAACATATTTATATGAGTTTTTTGCTAAATATTTAAATGCAATGTCTTTGGAAAAAAATATTATAGATAATTGGGTTAATGATGGCGCTATGCCAAGTGAATACCCTATACACTCTGTAACAGAAGGTTTAAATTGGGATTATTATGAAATGGATAATGGTAAAAAAATACCCTTATATCCTTTTACAAAAAGATCAATAGTGAATTTGTATAACTATAGGTTATCTACAAATCAGTTGCGTACTCCAAGATATATTTTGCAGTATATTATTGAACCAATTGTAAAGGATGCGCTTTTTAGGAAGTCTAGTTTCCCTAACTTAGAACTAAAGCCATTTAATAATAATCCGTCTGCAGTGTTGAGAACTAAAATATTCAATATGCCAAATGTTGATGATGATCTAAAAGAAAGATTATATTTATTTACTTGTCTATGGGGAAATGGAGAAGATACTATAAGTGTATCTGAAAACGGTGAAAAATATATTTCAGGTATTTCTGAGAAGGTATATCAGGAATTAGGATTGCCGTTAATTACAAATCTTAGAGATGTAGGATATGAAAAGACCGATTTAAATAAAGAACAGCCTGCCAGCAAGCCAGATAAGGCGGTAGTTGAAACTTCTACAGATAATGGACAGAGTAAAGAAGTTCAAAAGAAGATAGAAGGAGCCCTTGATGCCCTTGAAAAATGGGTTAATGGCGGAACAATAAATGTTGGATCCACCACTGGTAATGTTGTTTTATTAAGCCATGCACGTGAAAACATTATAAAGTATCTTAATACGGCAATAAAATGGCAATGCGAAGGTGTTTCTGAGAATAATATATCAAAACTTAATTCATCGAAGTATAAATTAATAGGATTTGAGCGTCAGTTAAAGGGCCTTGATATAGTTTTATTGGTGTTACCTGCAAACAGAGAGACTCAGGCTGTTATGGAAGCATTCATCAGATGGGAAGTTGAAGGTAAGGGAAGCTGGAACTTTGAAAATGGTGAATACTATGCTTTAATTGTAGAAACGTGGACTGAGAAGATAAAACCTAAAATTATAAATGCGGTAAACTATGTTTTGGATAAACCCATAAATTATTATTATTTTGCCATTGCTTCTGAAATTTATAGGCAAATACTATTTGGACAGATAAAGGATTGGGAAAATTATTCATCGGATGACTTTTTCCAAAATAAGACTTTGGATGTTCAGACAAATAGTAAGCATTGCAAAGAATGGATTCAGCTTGAAGAACGCTATGATAGAGCTAAATTTGGTGAAAATCAGCGAAATGATGCTTTACAGTATTTCAACCTTGTACAGGGCAAAGGCGGAAACAAGATATATTTAAATAGAGAGAGTTTTGATAAGGTATTTGATGAAATTAAGAAAAATAATCTGCAGCTGAAAAATACCGATGATAAAGATATGGTTTCCGTAAGAGATGAATTTAGAAAAAATTTCAATGAGATCAATTCTAAAATTCATGAAGTTTTTATTAATGAAAAAGAAAACATAATTGGTTATATACAAAATTTAAACCTTTCAGCTGGACAATCAAATTTCACACAGAAAGAAATAGTTGAGCTGGTAGATAATGCTAAGGAATTTTATTCTGAGGTGAATAATGCACAGTTATTTGTTTCTTATGACGCTGCTATTTTAGATAAGACAAAAAGAGATAAGAAAAAGATAAGTGAAGCTCTAAATTTGATAGATAAAATTTTAAAGGGAGATAATGAATTGTTATGTTTTACTTATATGGCAGCTGATCCGGTTAAGGATATTTTGCCTTTGGTTGAGCTAGTCAAAAAGGTTCAGGATGATATATATAAAATTTCAAACCAGATTGAACAGAGTAAGGCTAATATATTAGAGAAAATGGGAAAAGATCTGGAACAACCATACAGTGAAGAAAAGATTATTATTGATAAGTGTACATTATCGATAGAAAGGTTGGCTAACAGATGAATCTAAATAATAAAATAATTAACGAAACAAAGGCTGTAAAACAGTTTGCTTTAAGTGTGGCAATGGCTAAAAAGAATGATGAGCAAAAAAGAATAGATGCTAAGTTTAATTCAGCAATAAAAGATATTGATGTTGAACTTGACCGAATAAGCTATACTTCTGATATGACAAATTTTGTATGTCCAGGGGAAATTATTGATGGATTAAAAGAATTAATAGATTTTTGTAGAAGTGCCATTAATAATAGCTTTGTAACAGAGCAACAGGTTTTCAAAATAAAGGACGATACAAAGAAGATCAAGAAAAAACTGTCAGAAGAATGGAATGAATACTATGAAAGTGAAACTAAATCACTCAAGGAAATATTAGAGCTTTCAAGAAATATAGCAGGAATAAATATAAATAGCTTATTGGTTAATTTACAACAGAGCAAAGATTGGGAAGCCAATAAAATTATAAGAGAAAAAATGATGGACAGCATCGAAAAGGCTAAAGACTTAATAAATAAATTGGGCCTAAATGAAAATATCATTGCCTTTTTAAGAAAGATGGTAAATCAAGAGGCAACCCTGCAGGATGTAGATGATGAAATCTTGAAATGGATAAAAGATGAGAACTTAGAAAGTAAAATAAAAATTAATTTCTAATAATTTAAGGGCTACTTGACCTAGTAAATTTGAGAAGATATACTTAAGTAGATACTTAAGTATATCTTTTTATTATTGGAGAATAATTTTATGGACTATGTATATAAGTTTCCTGTGGTCAGAGGAATTCAGGCTGGAAAAGAATATTACATTGCTATGGTTCCGTTAAAAATGCTTTCTAAATTGTTCCCTATGGATGATGAATACGTTATTCCTGAATATAGGGCACAAAGAAGATTAAATGAGGCAAGGATTCCTGTTATTAGTAAATATATTCTTAATAATAGGGATTCCTATGTTTTTTCAGCTTTGGCCGCATCTATAGATGGAAAATATAATTTTATAAAAAATAAAAAAAATCCTGATACGGGTACGTTGGAAGTATCAATGGAAGCTAAGTTTTTAATTAATGATGGACAGCATCGCAAATCGGCGATACTTGAGGCGCTGAAAGAAGACAAAACTCTAGGAGATGAGACAATTTCAATTGTTTTTTATGGAGATCAGGGACTTAAGCGTAGTCAACAAATATTTACTGACTTAAATAAAAACGCAGTGAAAACATCTAATTCCATTTCAGAGTTATATGACGATAGGGACAAACTTGCTGTTTTAACGAGAAATGTCATATGGAAAATAGATTTTCTAGATGAGTATACGGATAAGGAAAAGGATAATCTTGGGAAATATTCATCGAGTTTATTTACCCTTAATACATTTTATAATGCAAATAAAACGATATTGGGAAGGGAAATAAATGAAGATGCGGAAACGTTCCTTTTAGAATATTGGATATCTGTCGTTAATAATATGTGCCCTTGGCAGGAATTAAAATATAGAGAAATTACAAAGAAAAATCTTAGGGAAGATTATATAGTAACTCAAAATATAGTTATTCAAGCATTGGGAAGAGTCGGTAACTATTATTACTTGAAACGTCCATCGAACATGATAAAAGATATGGAAAAGTTAAAAAATATAAATTGGAATAGAAATTCAAAAGAATGGTTTCTAAGGGCAATTAATGAAAATGGCAGAATAATAACAAATAAAAAGGCAGGGGTTCTCATTGCTAATTTAATAAAAAAAGCTTTGGGAATCAAACTGACTAAATATGAGGAAGCTGCAGAAAAATCTTTAAATTTAGCCAGGAAAGGACAAAGGAGATTATGAGTATAACAAAAGAAATAATAAACGGCCTGATCGACACGGTCCAAAAATTGTATCTGGCAGATGATATTCCTTGGATGGTAGGATATTCAGGAGGGAAAGACAGTACTGCGGCCCTGCAATTAGTATGGATGGCCATCGAAAATTTACCAAAGGAAAAGAGGAAAAAGCCAGTCCATGTTATGAATACAGATACTTTGGTTGAGTCTCCGGTTGTATCTAAATGGGTAGAGAAGTCCTTGGAAGCCATGCGCATAACGGCTAAAGAAAAGGATTTGCCAATCATTCCTGAAAGATTAATCCCAGACTATAAAAACACATTCTGGGTAAATTTCCTTGGTAGAGGATATCCTTTTCCTAGGATGAAGTATAGATGGTGTACAGATAGATTAAAGATCCAGCCTGTTAATAATTTTATTAAAAGCAAAATAGCTGAACATGGTGAAGTTATTCTTGTACTGGGAACCCGTAAGGCAGAGAGTGCAAGAAGGGCCAGAAGTATGGAATATTATGAGAAGAAAAGAGTAAGGGAATTATTGAGCCCCAATCCAACATTAGCCAATGAATTGGTGTTCTCTCCCCTTGAGGCTTGGACAAATGATGATGTCTGGGTATTTCTTATGCAGTACAAAAACCCATGGAATTATTCAAATTTCGATCTATTGACCATGTATAAGGGAGCAACAGCAGACAATGAATGTCCAATGATGGTGGATAAAAATTTACCGTCCTGTGGTAATAGTAGGTTTGGCTGCTGGGTATGCACTATGGTTGAGAAGGATAAATCCATGGAAGCGATGATTGCTAATGATGACGAAAAAGTATGGATGACTCCTTTACTAGCATTCAGAAATAAATTTGGCGATGAAAATGGCGATATAGATAGAAGAAGTTTTAGAAAGATGAACGGTAAACTTCAAGGTAACTATGGCCGACTTTTTCATGGACCATATAAAAAAGAAGTAAGAGAAGAATGGTTGGAAGAATTACTTCGTATACAAAAAAATATTAATGAAAATGGCCCTGATGAGTTTAAGGACTTAGAACTTATACGTTTGCCGGAGTTAAGAGAAATTCGTAGGATATGGGTGAATCAAAAACATGAATTTGACGATTCTCTTCCTGGCATATATGAGAAAGTTTTTAATAAGCCTTTTTCTGACCCTGAATGGATAGGTAACAGTAATTTTGGCAAGGAAGAATGGGAAACTCTTAAAAAGGTTTGCTCGGAAATGTATCCCAATGAAGAATTAGTATTTGAAATGATGTATAGTTTAATAGATATAGAAAATAGTGCATCTGGTATGACAAAAAGAAAAGATATACTAAAGGAAATTGACAAAGAAATAGAGTGTACTTTTTATAAAGATGAGACAGATGCCACAGAGTACTATACAAATAAGATGATTCGTAAAAGGGATTATGGAGGAAAATATAACGAAAAGTTTTTAGAAACTTATGCAAAGAATACCATCGAAGAGTTTGCTGATGACATCGAGGATGGCGTAAAGGATGAAAACATATGATAATAAAAAGATTAACCTTACATAACTTTGGAGTCTATGCTGAGACAAATACATTTGAATTTACTTGTTCACATCCGATAGTTCTCATTGGAGGAATGAATGGACGAGGCAAAACTACATTTTTAGAGGGGATTTTATTGGCATTATATGGCTCTAACTCCATTGCTTATAAGGAAGGAAGATACAAATCATATAGTCAGTATTTAAGGTCATATACAACAAAGGATTGCCCTTCAAAGGAAAGTTATGTGGAAATAGAATTTGAAGCAACAGAAGCCGATGGTGATGTATATTTAGTTAAAAGAGAATGGGACACATTAACCAAAATAACTAGAGAACAAATTACTGTATTGCAAAACGGCATATACAATGATTTTTTAACGAAGAATTGGGCAATGTTTGTGGAAAATATATTGCCTAGTGCCTTATCTAGCTTTTACTTCTTTGATGGTGAAAAAATAGCTGAACTCGCTGTAGATAACAATAACACTCAGATGAAGGAATCAATTAGAGCAATGCTTGGAATTACTGTGCTTGACGTATTGAAAAGTGATCTGAGGAGAAATTTACAGGCCATTAATAAAAATTTATATAATAAAGGCAATTTTGAAGAAGTGGAACGACTTCGTGATGAAAAAGAACAGTATATAAACAAACTAAATAATGTAGATCAGGAACTGCTATTAGTTGAAGATGAGATCAGTAAAATAAATGAAAAAATTGAATTGCTGCATAAAAAGTATGAAGCAAAGGGTGGTGCAGCAATAGAACAAAAACAAGAGCTTATAAAAAATAGGTCTGAAAAACAGATGGAACTGGAGCAGATAGAGGAATATTTGATTGAATGTTCCGCTTCAGCTTTGCCACTTAATTTAACTAAAAAATTGATTGGATCGATAAAACTACAGGCTGAAGATGAGCATGCTGATTTTATAATGAAACAAGCTATAGAGCAGTTATATCAATTCCTTGGAAAATATGAGCCATTAAATAAAGACGAAATAAAAGCAAATAAAAAATTTATTGAATTTGTTGAAGAAAATATAAATGAGAATTCAACGGAAAAAATATATAAATTATCAGACCACGCTTTATTTCAACTTAATGCTCTGGTTGAAAGGATATTGATTGATGTAGAAAAAAGAGTAGAAGAACTATTGGAAAAGAAAAAAAGAGTTAAAAAAGCCCTTGATAGTCTAGATAGTTATTTATCGTTAGATATAAATGAAGATGAAATAACGCAAATTTATGAGGAAATTAAGGCTTATGAGGACAAGCTTATAAAGAAAAAGGTTAAACTGAATACTCTTCAACAAGAAAGAAGTAGATATAATAGCGATGTGGTACATAAAACCTCAGAGTTTAATCGAAGTGTTGAGGCGTATTTAGAAAATGTGGAATTAATTGATGATGTAGACAGAAAGAATAAGTATTCAAATATTGCCTTTCAGATTATAGATAGGTTTACCATAGAACTTCAAAAACAAAAAACTGATATTTTAGGAAAAACCATTACTGAATGTTATAAACAGTTAGCAAATAAAAAGAACCTAATTGAAACTATTATTATGAATCCGGAAACATTAGATATATCTTATTATGATATTAATAGAAATGTTGTGGAGAAGGACTCTTTGTCTGCTGGTGAAAAACAATTGATGGTAATTGCAATATTGTGGGCCCTTGCCATTTGTTCAAAAAAGAAATTACCGGTAATTATTGATACACCACTATCAAGATTGGATTCATTGCATAGGACGGCACTTATAAAAACATATTTCCCTAATGCAAGCCAACAGACCATAATTCTATCCACTGACTCTGAAATTGACAAAACGAATTATGATCTGATGAAGGATAATGTGGGTGATGAGTTCACTTTGGTCTATGACGAAAATACAAAGAGCACTACCATTAAGAAAGGATATTTCTCAAATGATTATTAAACAGATAAGGATATCTCAAACCGCAAAGGAACAATTATCAAGATTAAAGGGGAAAACTGGAATAAAAAACTGGAATATCCTATGCAGGTGGGCGTTATGCTATTCGTTGAGCGAGGGTACAATTCCTACGGATTTAAATATTATTGCAGATAGTAATGTGGAAATGTCATGGTATACCTTTGGAGGAGAGTATTATGAAATATATGAAGCATTAATAAAGGCTTGGTGTATTGAAATGGGTTTGCCGACAGATGATGCAACTGTTTCGAAATATTTTTATCTTAATCTTGAAAGGGGAATAGCACACCTGTCGGGAACTGGTTTTGTTAAAAGTATAGATGATTTGCTTAAATTAGCCATAAAGGAGCAGAAATGAGTATTTATCTTGATTATAATGCAACAACACCCATAGACAATAGGGTTTTGGAAGCAATGATAAAAGTATATAGAGAATTCCCAGGTAATGCCGATAGCAGAACACATGAGTATGGAATGCAGGCAAATGAAATAGTAGAAAAAGGTCGAAAACAGATTGCTGATTTTCTTGAAATTCAGCCTGATGAAGTGATTTTTACTAGCGGAGCAACTGAGAGTAACAATATTGCGATTTTAGGCCTGAGGGATTATGCTCAAAAAACAGGCAAGAAACATATTATTACAACTGCAATAGAACATAAGGCTGTTCTTAATACAATTAAACATTTAGGAGAACATGGCTACTTCATAGATATGGTTAAACCAGATTTAAGCGGAAGAGTTGATCCAGAATACATATTAAATCTAGTTAGGGAAGATACATTACTTGTATCGGTTATGCACGTTAATAACGAAACCGGAATCATCCAGCCGGTTAAAGAGCTTGGAGAGGTACTTCAAAATAAGGATGTCTTGTTTCATGTGGATGCTACACAAAGCTGTGGAAAACTTGTCAATGAAATATGTAATTTAAAATATGATATGCTTTCCTTTAGTGCGCATAAATTCAGCGGACCTCAGGGAATTGGGGCACTGATTTTGAGAAAAAAAGATTATAGATTTCCACCGGTAAGGAATGTCTATTTTGGAGGACAGCAAGAAAAAGGTATAAGACCTGGAACTATTCCAGTTGCTTTAGTTGCGGGAATGGGTGAAGCCTGCAGAATTGCAAAAAGTGAATTTACAAAAAATGAACTCATTAACAAAGAGATTAAGGAGAAGCTGTTAGGTCTCCTTAAGGAATCTGGGATTAAGTATGAGATAAATGGAGACCAGAAATTTTGTGTGGATAATACATTAAACATATGTTTTAATGGTGTATCTTCAGAAGCTTTAATGATTTTAACAAAACAATATTGTGCAATATCGAATGGTTCCGCATGCACGTCAAAGAGCTATGATCCAAGCTATGTTTTATTGGCAATGGGTATACCTGTGGAAAAAATTCAAAGTTCTGTGAGAATAAGTTGGGGACCAGGAGTAAATAAAGACAATATTTATAAAAGTTTTTTGGAGATTTTAAAAATAGTCAAAAGCCTTGAAATATAGTAAAATGTTTTACCCATTTTATTATGATAATAACGCTTTTAATGTGTTATGGGGGTATTTATGGATAATTCAAAGTAGAAATCAGATTTTAATATTGGAAAAATATATTTTGTATGGATTAACTTGTCATCTTGCTCAAGCATATGGAAGGGGGGATAAAGTTATGAACCAAACACATCTATCGTATTTTATCACGGTTTATAACTATAGAAACATCAGTAAAGCCGCTGAGGAGATACATATATCAAGGCAGGTGCTGAGTAAAATAATCAATGATATGGAAAGGGAAATGGATGCCATATTATTTGAGAGGACCCAGGATGGACTTATCCCCACGGATATAGGCAATGAGCTTTATTATCATGCTGAAAATATACTGCACGAATTTGAGGAGATACAAAATATCAATTATCTGTAGAAGTTAAGGAAAAGGGAGATAAACATATATGCCTTTGACGCCTTTACGGAATTACTGACAGCGGAATTTTTCATAGAGTTTTCAAAAAAGTATCCTGATATAATATTGAATGTCCAGGAAACGACGGATTCGGATGCAAAGGAAAGGGTAGTGCTGCATAAATGTGATCTGGCGATAGTTACAGATGCGGTGGACCTGTCAAATGTAAAGAAGACATTTTTATTCAGGTCACAGTACTGTGTCATCATAAATAAAGATAATCCCTTAAGTAAAAAGGACATATTAAAATTTGAGGATTATGAGTCCCAGAGGATAATAGGAAAATCATCTGAACTTAAGTATTACTGGCGGGATGTTAATAAAAAAATGAATAATAAGCAGAATTATAATTTTATCGTGGAATTGAACAACGCACGGCTAAGGGAAGAACTGGTGCAGAAAAACTATGGCATAGCCCTTGCCTGGGATTATACCATCGTAAATAAGAGACAGATAGATAACTGTGTTATCCGTCCTTTATACTATGAGGGATGGGGAGCAGACATATATATGCTGGAATATGAGGCACCATATAAAAAGGATAACTTAAAGATCGTAAAGGACGCCATAAAGAGCTGGATAACATCCCACGCCATACCTTGATATATACTGATGTCTGGCTGGTATTGAATGGGCTTGACATCTTATGGAGTTTTTATTGATCTCCTTCCTGTGGGAACAGGTGTAAAGTATTCGGTTGCGGAGTGAAAAAACAATATGATATCAACTAAAAATTGCACAGTGAAAGAAATGAAATTCTTTGCAGCAGCATCCTATTGATTTAGAATTTATATAAAAGATAAATCTACAAAACAGTTTTTAAAAACTTTTTTAAATAATCGATTATTTTTAGTTTTTCGGATCAATTGATCTAAGCCGATAAGATGTATAAATAAGATGTGCACACGGATACTTTAGATTAGGAGGAAAAGATATGAGCGACAGTTCGTTATTTAAGACCACGATCCCAAAAGAAAAACCTGATAAGTAAGTATTTGGCGGCAGAGAAAAGGTAAGGATAGCAGCCGTTCAGGCTCCACAGATAGTGTTTAATAAAGAAAGATCCATTGAAATAGCCATACAGAAGATAAAAGAGGCGTCAGAAAATGGGGCTGATCTGGTGGCGTTTTCCGAATCCTATATACCCTGTTATGTGGCATACTATAACAGCGGATTCGACAGCAATGTGGATGAGTGGATGCAGTGGAATATGGGCCTTCAGGACAATTCCATCGTAATACCAAGCCATGATACTGACCGTATCGCCCAGGCCTGCAGGAAATATAATGTATACTGTGTAATGGGCGTAAACGAATTAGATGATGCCAACGGAGTGCGTACATACTATAACACCCAGATAATATTTGGAAATAACGGAACTATACTTGGACGCCACCGTAAGACAAAACCCACATATATTGAGCGTGTATACTGGGGAGATGGAGACGGAAGCGATCTTAACGTATATAAAACTTCCATTGGACGAATCGGAGCGCTGGTATGCGCAGAACATCATACCATTGCCGTTTCCCGTGCACAGATGCTCATGGGAGAGGAGATACATGTGGCAAACTATCCTGGATACTGGACTAATACAGGAGTGAACCGTCCCCTTGAACCCAATCAGACGTAGTTTGGTGAGGGCTGTGACGGCATACATGCCATAAAGGAATACGCTTTCCAGGGCAACTGTTTTGTTGTAAGCGTCCATGGACTTCTCCGTGAACAGGATTTCGAGCCTGAATATAAAAATCTTATCAACAGCAAGGATATGAACTTTGCCTGGGCAACAGGTGGAAGCTGTATAGTTAATCCCTTTGGAGAATTTTTGGTAAAACCCTGCGTAGGCGAAGACACTATACTTTATGCTGACTGTTATGCCAACCAGATAAAAGCCCGTTCATGTTTCTATGATTTTATGGGACATTATTCACGTCCTGATGTGGCACATATCGAGCTCAATCACACACATCCCAGGAATCTTGTAGTCAGCGGAGAAGAAAATCTTTACGCTCCTGACTATAAGAAGCTTAAGGAGATATCAGAAAAATACGAAGTTGCCTTATCCCAGCTCGAGGCACTGGCAAATAAGATAGAAAGCAAAAAATAAACCATATAAAAAGTACTAAAGGAGCAGATATATCTGCTCCTTTTTAATTTATAATGGGAAAAAGCAGGATTTTATGATATACTTTTACAGACAGCTTTATATACCCCCCTTAGGATAGCATGGTAAATATGGAGACAGATAAGGAAGATAGGAGAATTTTATGATAAATGTGCTTTTCGTCTGCCACGGCAACATCTGCCGGTCACCCATGGCGGAGTTTATGTTTAAGGATCTGGTGAAAAAAAGAGGCCTTGAGAAGGAATTTCATATAGAATCAGCGGCTGTGAGCAGCGAGGAGATAGGCAATCCCGTATATCCTCCAGCTAAAAGACGCCTTGCCAAGGAGGGCATAAGCTGTGAAGGAAAGCGTGCCGTAAAGATGACAAAGGCGGATTATGACAGATTTGACTACATCCTTGCCATGGAGAGGTACAATATCGACAGGATCATGAGGATAATAGGCAGTGATCCCGAAAATAAGGTACACCTCCTCTTGGATTATACAGACAGGAAGGGTGATATCGCAGACCCCTGGTATACGGGGGATTTTGATACCACATATGATGATATACTCGAGGGCATAGAGGGATTTTTAAAGGCGGTCAAAGGATGATGGACATATGAACATAATCATAGGAAACATAATATCCTTTACGGCGGCGGTGTTCCTTGTGGTGAGCTGTGTTATGAAAAGCAGGAAGGGCGTTTTTATCATGCAGTTCATGAACTGTGCGCTCCTAGCTGTGGCATCCTACTTTTTCGGGTCATATGCGGCCATAACCACCCTTGTTTTATGCTGTGTGAGGAATATTTTCATAATGAAGGACAGATTTACCCGTCCAGTTATGACCGTTATTACGATTTTAGTCATAGTTTTTGGAGTTATGACAAATAATAGGGGCATTATCGGTCTTATGCCAGTTTTTGCCACTGTGGAGTATACCATGTGCTGCCACTTCATACTGGACGTAAGGAAGACGAAAATAAGCATCCTTTTCAACGAATCCATATGGATAGTTTATTCCTTCCTCATAAGCGATTATTCCACAGCTTTGACAGATGTGGCTGTTATAATTGTGGATATATTGGCCATATTCAAAGAAAAATGTGCAAAACCTGCTGAGCAGTGATAAAAAGGCGTTTCAGATATCTGAAACGCCTTTTACTTATCTTATCTGCCTTGTTTTGAATTTTCTGAATATTATGGGGAATATGACCACGGAAAATACCAGGGCAAACAGAGGCATAAAAATATATGGTTCTACGAAATTTCCAAAAACGCCGTACATGAACGATGAGAAGGGGTCCCACATATTACACATCCTTATGGGAAAGAGCACGAGTATTTTCTGCATCACCCTGAGATATGGAGAGTTACCCTTGAGGTTTATTATCATGGGCAGGAAATTTATGAGGGCCATGGCTATCATGACCGGGAAGGGCGACCTTAAGGCCGCTGAAATGGCCATGGTCATGGCGGCTGTATATATGCTGGCGGTGACCGCAAAGGCCATGACGAGTATGACCGCCTGTCCTACGGTGAGGTCAAAACAGCATAGGGCATCTATCATCTGAATGGGAGCTCCAAAACCCTCGGTGCCGTATATGGCAAAGGTTATGACAGCCTGTATCAGTATGACCGTTAAGGAAAACAGCGCTGAAAAACTCACGCCCATGAACAGTTTTGCGGCGATAAGTTTGTTTTTGCCGTATTTTGAGGTGAGTAACAGCTGGTCCGTCCCACTGGCATATTCCCCGGAAAATGAAGGAGCCAGACAAATGGCTATGACAAATACGAGAAATACGGCCGCAGTGTATATGAATTGGCCCAGGGAACTGTACCCATCCGTATAGGAAAAAATGAATGGCTTTGATACCTGGCTGTCCTTTTCCAGCATATAAGATATCTCATCTTCCCCGGCTCCCGTGGACTCCATCTCAGATATCATATTTTCCTGGCGGACCTCATAAAAATCTTCCGCCTGGTCCTTGGTCATATTTGCGGCGGTCTCGGCTGTGAATGGATACTGGGTGCTGTAGTATCCGCTCCTGGCTACACGGTATATTTCAGAGTATGGTCTGGCATAGGTGTTGTATTCCTCCGTTGAGGAATAGTCTGCCACTCCCTCGGGTATGTGGGAATAGGCTTCGGACATCTCCATGATGAGCTCAGTATCAAACTTTCTGCCCGTGAGTTCCAGGGCATAGGCTTTGTCCCTTTTTAATGACTCATACTTGCTTTCCACGGCGGCTCCGTTTTCGTAGTGGCTGCCTATTATGGGGAGCACGCATGTAAAAATGGAGAGAAGATAAACAAGTATTATGCCTATAACTGCACTTCTTCTCCTGAACAGCTTTTTATATTCAAAGTATGTAAGTCTCCAGAAATCTTTCATGCCTTCTCCTCCTCCGCAAAATAGTATAAATAAAGATCCTCCAGCCCGGCTTTGACTGAGACGGCGTTTTCCGTGGGTCTTTCATCACTTATGAGCCTTATGGTCTCGCCCCCATGGCTCTGCCTTATATTTATGACTGTGTACATATCCATAAGATGCTCAGCTGTCCGTTTGTCCGCCTCACATTCCCATACACGGCCATCCACTGTCTTTATGACATCCTCCAGGGTGCCGCTTTCGCTTATCCTCCCGTCCTTCATGAGCATTATTTCCCCGGCTATGTCCTCTATATCCGATACGATGTGGGTGGAAAGCAGCACTATGCGGTCCTCACCCAGACGGGATATGAGGTTCCTGAACCTTACCCTTTCCTTGGGATCCAGGCCGGCTGTGGGTTCATCTAATATGAGTACTTCCGGATCGTTCATTATGGCCTGGGCTATGCCAAGACGCTGTTTCATACCGCCGGAAAATGTCTTTATCCTCCTTTTTGCCTCGCCGGAAAGCCTAACTTCCTCCAAAAGTTCCTTTGTCCTTGTTTTGGCCAGGCCCTTTGAAAGCCCCTTGAGTGATGCCATATAAAGCAGGAATTCCTCCGCCGTAAATTCCGGATAATACCCGAATTCTTGGGGCAGATACCCAAGGACGGCCCTGTATTCCTCACGGTCTGCGCCTATGCCGTCATAGGTGATGCTGCCCTCCGTTGGTTTCAATATGCCGCATATCATACGCATAAGAGTGGTCTTTCCGGCACCGTTGGCCCCGAGAAGTCCATATATCCCCTTTTTCATACTGCCTGAGACCCTGTCCACAGCCAGTTTAGTGTCATATTTTTTCGTCAGTCTGTCGATGATAAGTTCCATTCGTTATCCACCAGCTTTCTTTTAAATTTGATAAATTCATATACGGCCGCAAAAATAAGTATCATGAAGGCTGTGAGCCATAGGCCGTTATATATCCCGCTGAATATGACGGGGTTCATAAATCTGGATATGGCGCAGATGCAGCTGATAAAACAGCAGATGACCACTGAACCATATATATTTTTTGTACCTGCCTTCCTTAAGACCGCCATGGAGAGCACCAGGCTCAAAAGATAGGGCGTAAGGAGATAGGCCGCTGTCATAAGCAGGCCGGCCCCGCTTTTTTCATGGCAGAGCATAAGTAAAAAAAGTATACATATGAGCTGCACTGCCCCAAGGACAAAACTCCTCACAAGGACTATGTCCGCCAGGGAGTATCGGCAGCTCATCTCCAGTTCGGCCATGTTGAATGATACAGAACGGGAAAATTCCGTAACAAGAAATATGATGAGAAAGGGCATAAAGGCCGACAGCGCCCCTATGGTCCAGGCGTCCATATGTACGCTCATAACCAGCGCCGCCCCCAGTATCACCAGAGACATGGCCGCTGCCCTCTTTTTTATATAACCGGCCTGGGTAAGGAAAAATTCCCTGTATCCCGCCAGCGGTTCCCTGAACTGCTTCAAAAACTCTTCCTTTCCCTCAGGAGATGGCAGCTCATAGGCCTGCCTTAGGGCGTTTTTCAATTTTTTATCCATAAAAGTCACCTCCGAGTATGTTCCTGAGTTTTTTCAGTGCTCTTTTTTCCGTCCTGTATACGGAAAATCTCGAAATACCCATTATTTCAGCCGTTTCTGATACGCTCTGGCCGTTTATGACCAGAAGGATGATGACCTCCCTCTCCTCATCACCCAGACTTTCCACCGCCTGCCTTACCGCCAGTGTGGTGTCCATGTCTTGGCTTGGGGCCGCGGTGTTTTCATCCATGGGCTCCAGGGAGGGGGATGGCTTCCTGTAGCTGTCCTTTATGAGATTTTTTGCTATGGTGTATAAATAAGCCATCACTCTGCCGGTCTCATTGTATTTTCCGGCTTTGTAAAACCGGAGAAATGTCTCCTGGGTCAGGTCCTCGGCAAGAACAGTGTCCCCGGAGACATTTC
>JABLTR010000770.1_pt1 | contig 28696 bp, 28 predicted proteins | sample 7160071 | NCBI WGS metagenome assembly JABLTR01 (sample SAMN14651230, study PRJNA627086) | human gut metagenome | isolation source: feces | host: Homo sapiens | reverse complement strand
TCCATAACCGCCGCTCCAACAACTTCCCCATGAGGCCCCTCAACTGGCTTTCCCCATCTGAGCTCACTGTCCAATATGTTTGACAAACCTACACCACATGCCAGTCGGAATGCCGTACAGATGGGAGGAAAAACGATGTTAAAGAAGATAAATGACCTGCTTGCCGGGCTGCCCATGACCATTGTGGCAGGCGTTTTTTTGTTGATTGATCTGGTGCCCCATCTGGCAGAGGAGTTTGGCGGCACGCCGATGCAGCTGAGCGTCTTGCCCTTTGATCCCGCATGAGTCACAGTCCTCATCAGCGGCATCCCCCTTTTGTATCTGGCGATCTGGAGAATCATCTATAATCCCGGCATCAGCAAAATCTCTTCCGCACTTCTGATCTCCATCGCCATGTTTGCCGCCATTGCCATCGGGGATCTATTTGCTGCCGGTGAGGTGGCCTTCATTATGGCCATCGGCGCCCTTTTGGAGGAAGCTACCACAAACCGGGCAAAAAAGGGATTGAATCAGCTGATCCGCCTGGCGCCCACAAAAGGCCGCCGGATCAACAATGGGACAGAAGAAATGATCCCCGCCGAGGAGATCCGGCAAGGCGACACCCTACGGATTCTCCCCGGAGAAACCATTCCCGTGGACGGAACCATTATCCATGGCGAGACCTCCGTGGACCAGTCCATCATGACCGGGGAATCCCTGCCGGTGGACAAGGGGGTGGGAGACGAGGTCTTTTGCGGTACCATCAATCGCTTTGGCTCCATTGACATGACCGCAACCAAGGTGGGCGAAAACAGCTCTCTGCAAAAACTGATCCGCATGGTCCAGGAGGCGGAAAACAAGCAGGCCCCCATGCAGCGTATTGCGGACAAGGCGGCAAGCTGGCTGGTGCCGGTGGCGCTGCTCATTGCCATTTTGGCATACCTATTTAACCAAAATATCATTACCGCCGTCACGGTGCTGGTGGTGTTCTGTCCCTGCGCCCTCGTGCTGGCAACGCCCACCGCCATTATGGCGGCCATCGGTCAGGCAACCAAGCACGGCGTCATCATCAAGTCCGGCGAGGCCCTGGAAAAGATGGGCAAGGTGGATACCATCGCGTTTGATAAGACCGGGACCCTGACCTATGGCCGGTTGGATGTCAGCGACATTGTTGTCTTTAATGAAGCCATGAGCGAGACCGCACTTCTCTCCCTGACTGCCTCCGCCGAAGCGAAAAGCGAACATCCGCTGGGGAAGGCCATTGTGGCCTGTGCCAGGGCGAAAGAAGTGCCCGTTATGGAATCCGCCTCTTCCAAAATGACCGCGGGTAGGGGCATTTTCGCGGAGATCCAGGGGCGCAAGCTGCTCTGCGGCAGCGAGGCATTTCTGCAAGAAAACGGGGTGTCCACGGACGCTTCCGTAAGGTCCGTATTGGAGCAGCTGCGCGCCCAGGGAAAGGCCTCCGTTCTTGTGGCGGATGGGCAGAATTGCATCGGCGTGATCGCCCTTTCCGACGTGCTGCGCCCGGAAGGCAAGGATATGGTCGCCCGCTTGGCGAATATGCACACCCGCACGGTTCTGCTGACCGGCGACCATCAAAGAACGGCGGATTATTTTGCCCGGCAGGTAGGTATTTCGGAGGTGCGGGCGGAGCTGCTACCCGAGGAAAAGGTGCAGGCGATTGAAGCCTTGCAGAGAGAACATCGTAACGTATGCATGATCGGCGACGGCGTGAACGATGCGCCCGCGCTGAAAACCGCGGATGTCAGCGTCGCCATGGGAGGTATGGGCAGCGACATCGCCGTGGACGCTGCTGATGTAGCTTTGATGAGCGATGATATCTCCAAGATTCCATATCTGAAGCGACTGTCCAACGCAACGGTCAAAACCATCCAATTCAGCATCAGCCTGTCCATGTGCATCAATTTCGTGGCTATCATCTTATCCCTGATGGAAGTGCTAACGCCCACCACAGGAGCGCTGGTCCATAACGCCGGCTCCTGCTTTGTGGTCCTGATCGCCGCGCTGCTCTATGACAGAAAGTTTGAATACGCTTTTACAAGAAGAGAATCATGCATTACCCGGCATTCCGTAATATGGGAAAATGGAACATCCCGGCCTGTGTTTGATACAGGCCGGGATGTTCTTGTCATCGAAAACCACATAGGTGCTCTTCTTCTGCAGTTCTATTTGTTTCGGCTTCTCCTCCCGGTATTTTCCGAGCCGCGGACTTCCTCGTGGTAGAAGTAGTCCACGATTACCGGATGGCCCAGCTCCGCCCGGCCATAGGGCAGTTCGTTGTCCACAAAAGGACAGCCGTTTTCCATCGCCAGCTGTTCTGCCTGCTGCTCAAGGCCCCGGAAATAGCTCCGGTCACCCTTTTGGTAGATAGCCTGGTACAGGGTTGTTAAATGCGGATGCTTTTCCCGGATGTAGTCTAAAATCTCCTGCTTGAATCCGCCCCGCAGGTTCAGATTCTCCAGCCAGACCAGGTCGCACTGATCCTTCACCCGATGGAAAATGGCCTCAAAATCCGTGATACCGGGAAATACCGGCGCGATAAAGCAGACGGTGCGGATGCCTGCGTCGTAGATCTGCTTCATGGCATGGAGCCGCCGCTCAATGCTCACCGCCTTGTCCATATCCCTGCGAAAATCCTCATCCAGCGTGTTGATGGACCAGGAGACGGTTACCTTTCCCATCTCCCGGAGCAAGTCAATATCCCGCACCACCAGGTCGGACTTGGTGCAGATGAGGATCTCCGCCCCGCTGTCCTTCAGCTGCTCCAACAGCTTGCGGGTGTTTTGAAACTGCTCCTCCTGGGGGAGATAGCCGTCGGTCACCGAGCCAATGACTATCCGCTGTCCCCGGTATTTTTGGGGATTTTTGATCTCCAGCCAGTGTTTGACATCCAGAAAGGTACCCCAGGGCTCGGTGTGTCCGGTAAAGCGCTTCATAAAGGAGGCGTAGCAGTACTTACAGCCATGGGTACAGCCCACATAGGGGTTTACAGAGTAGCCTCCCACGGGCAGATTGGATTTGGTCATGATGTTTTTTGTCTCTACATTCCGAATCAGGATACCGTTTTCCATCATTTCTGCCATTTGGCTTGTTCCTCCAGTACCTTATGAAATGCGGTGGGTAATTCCTGTATCATCTGCTCCTCTCCCATGATGGGAAGCAGGTCTTCCTTCATAAAGACCGGGATGCCCAGAGCATGGGCTTGGTCTGTCAGGTTCCACACCCACTCCGGCTTAGATATGGATTTTCCTTTTCAGCGTCCAGTCTCGGTTCCGATGACCACCCACTCGATCCCTGTGAGATCCACTGGCCCGATGTCGTCAAACATGGGCTCAAAGGTGGCGTGATAATGTCCGCCGCGGATATGCTCCCGCAGTGCCGGAATCCGGTTCTTTTCCCTGCAAGAGGTAACGGTCACGCCGAACCAGGCGTTATCCAGATGGGTAGAGAAATCGATCTCCTCCGGCCGCTTGGTCAGGAACAGATACTGGTGTTGGGGATTGCGCTCCATTTTGGCAAATACCTCATCCCGCCACTCTGCTCTCCAGCCGGAAAAGTCACTCATTCCAGTGAGTAGAAAAATCTGGGGTCGAGCTTTCTCCATAAGCCGCAATTTTCCGGGGAAGTACTCCGGCTTCTCAAAGTCATCAATCATATGGAACCGTCGTACATTATTTCTGGCATAACAGTAGCTGCAGCCGATGGTACAGCCAATGACCAGATTCATGTTTTGAATCTGGGATTTGATGCACACCGCCATTGGAATCTCCCCCAGTTCTTTTCTTTCTTAGCCTTCTACCGCAGGAGCTACTTTTCCAAAGCCATTCCAGGCATTGAGGCCCTGTTTGCTCTCATCACCCAGGAACTTATCCACCTGGCAGATATGCAGGATATGGTCGCCCACCTCTACAGCCTGCTGCAAAGTAGCTACCATAGCAAGGCGGGTATCCGCGGGAATCTGAATGTCGCTGCCCTCTACCGAGGTCATCTCAATGTGGTTTTCCTCTACCTTATGGCAGGTGGCACCGGTGGAACTGCCGCAGGCCACCACGGCCTTGGCCAGGCTCTCCCCCGGAACGGTCACGATCACCTTGCCGGTTTCCCGCACCCGCTTGCCGGTATGGGACTGCTTGCCGGCGGCAAAGCCGACCATGGGCGGGTTGAAGGACAGGTAGGACACGAAGCAGATGGGGGCCAGGTTCGTGGTGCCGTCCTCATTCTGGGAACAGATCAGGGTCAGGGGATTGGGGGAGGTATAGACAGTGGCCTCCATAATGTTCAGTTCTTTCATAAATCAGCGCCTCACTTTCAATTAGTTCTGTCATTGACATCCCATTTTGATGCCGATATAATTATTATACTTAGAAGAAATAACGGTGCAAGTACGCAGATTATTTGTACTTGGTACGAAAAACCATACCGACGGAGAGGGCTGCGTTATGAATCAATCCATGACCTATGAGGAATTTCAAAAGCGAGTGGGCAGCGTTATCCTGACTGAAAACGGAAACTGCCCGGTCACACCAGTGGTCCAGATGCTCCAGGGGAAATGGAAGCTCCAGGTCATCTACGAGCTGTGTATCCAGTCTCCCATGCGGTTTGGGGAACTGAAAAAGATGCTCAAACCTATCACCAACACCATGCTCACCAACGCATTGAAGGAGCTGGAGGGGGACGGTCTGGTGCACCGGGAACAATATAACGAGATCCCGCCCCGGGTGGAGTATTCCCTGACAGAAAAGGGAACGGATTTGCTGCCCATTTTCTACGCCATCTCCCAGTGGGGCATGAAATATATCCCTTGAGCAAGGGGCTTTCCAGGAGTTCTCCAAAACAACAAGAGACGCCGGAATGGTTTGACAATCGTTCAAATCATTCCGGCGTTTTTTAAAAGGAAACGGTACGCAAGTCTATCTTGTCTGCCTCCGTAACCGGTCTTAAGGGATGGCAGGGCGTTCCCGCAGCAACAACGCCCGCGGGAATGTCCCGGGTCACCACGCTTCCGGTGCCAATAATAGAGCCCTTCCCGATGGTAACACCTCCGCATATCACAGCATTGGCACCGATCCACACGTCGTCCTCCAGGGTAATGGGGGCTGACGTGGTAATCGCCTCTGCCCGCTGTTGGGCATCCATGGCGTGGCCGACACAACTGATACATACGCCGGGAGCAATAAAGGCGTTAGCACCGATATGCACCGGGGAAGTATCCAGAATCACACAGTTATAATTGATAAACGCCAGTCCGTGCGTATGGATATTGAATCCATAATCGCAGCGAAAGCCAGGCATCACAAAGGTTTTCGGATTACATGTACCAAACAGCTTTTCCAAAATCTCTCTGCGCCGCTCCTCCTGCCCGGGCGGCAGCTGATTATACTCCCAACACAGCTGCTCAGCATTTTTCTTCAGACTCTGAGGGAGATGAAAGTTATAGACGCTGTACGGCGTAGTGCTTGTCAAAAGTTCCATTGGTTCCATCGTTTGTTTCACATACCTTTCTTCTGCTAATGCTCATTTATGTTCAAATACTCAGAAATTCCAACAAATCGTTTTTCCATGCGGCAAAATCCCGCAGCCCCAAATCATACAGGTTTCGTTCCGCATCCTCTTTCATGGAGTAAGTCCCCACATGGATGGGCTCACTGGCAGCAAAGACAAAGGCAGTCCCCTCCCTCTCCAGAGAAAACACATCTTTCAGGTTGTCGTTGTACACCACATGACGGCGATCAATGGCATCCACAATGTGGGGATAACTGCGGCAGGCCCGCCGATACAGCCTGCGCATACCCTGAGGCTTTCGTACATAGGCCCGGTTCTTGGAGAGAATGACCACCAGCTTATCACACCCCTGCTCCAGGGCGCGGCGAACCGGGATGGCATCGGTAAGGCCTCCGTCAAAGTAGGGCACTCCGTTGAGTTCCACCGGATGGCAAGCAACCGGGATGGCACTGGAGGCCATGATCAGGCGGTAATCGTCCTGCGCCATCATCTCCCGCCCATAGTACTCCGGCAATCCTGTCAGCGCGTTTGTGACCACAATCTCGTACTCCGCCGGGTTGTTCATCAGAGCGGGAAAATCCAGAGGATCTTCTCCTTCTTTGCGGGTCAATTCACCATAGATGTACTTCAATCCAAACAGATCTCCGGTTTTCAGCAGGCTTCTCAAACCGAAGTAATTCTGCGAATGAATATGCTCCGTAAAAAAACGAAGATTCCGGCCTCTTTGCCCCGCCAGATAGGAAGCCAGATTGCCAGATCCACCGGATACGCCAATGCAATAATCAAACGTAATCCCTTCGTCCAGAAAGGCATCCAGAATCCCAGCGTTATAGGCGCACTTCATCCCGCCGCCTTCCACCACCAATCCGATCTTTTTCTGCGTGTTCGTTGTCAACATCTCCTCATAGGGTAAAGTCCCGCTCTGCCTTCTGCTCCAGCTCGTCCAGCTTTTTACCGTACCGGTCTATGATGTCTTGCAGGGTGATGGTCTGCATTTTTTGTTCGGCAGCCTTCTGGATCTCCTGGTAAAAGTCCGCAATGCTCAGCTGCACATAGATCCCCACGCCACATTCCGGATTGGTATCAATATCCCAGTGAAGTAGGGGCTTATTGCCCTCAATTGCCCGGTAGACATCCAACACCGTGATCTCATCCGGGCGCCTGGTCAATTCCGCATTGGCCTGTCCCTGTGAGCTGGTAATCATGCCGGCACTCTTCAGCTTGGCCATTAGCTGCCGGATATAGGCCGGGTTCGTTTTTACACTTTCTGCGATCTTAGCACTTGTGATCCGCTGACCGGCTCCCATACTGAGAAAGGCCAATATATGAAGTGCGTCACTCAACTTGGTAGAGTATTTCATGGGCTCACCTCAAAAATTTTTAATTGCCTACTTGTAATTTATAAAATAACATGCTATGCTTGCAACATGTAATTATTATAATAACAGGTTGGAGGAATCATGTCAACTATGCTACTGAACCACAAAATATTCATTGATTCCGCCGTCCACCGCCAAAATGTGCAGGTCTTGGTAGACAAAATTAGTGGGGCCGATGCAATTTTGGTGGGCGCTGCGGCGGGTATGTCAGCTTCCTGCGGCTTCAACTTCTTCTATCAAAACGATGCGATATTTGAGCAATACTTGGGAGACTTCCACCGAAAATATGGATTTACCGGTGCCTTCAATGGATTTTACTACCGTTATCCGTCCCCGGAGGCCCACTGGGCCTTCCTTGCCCGAATGGGTTACATGGAGTATGAATGTCCCACAGGTCAGCCCTATTATGACCTGATGAAGCTGCTTCAGGATAGGAATTACCACATTATGACTACAAACCAAGACTTTCAGTTTACCCGCGTGGTATCAGAAGATAAGCTGAGCGCCATCCAAGGGGACTCCCGTTATTATCAGTGCAGCCGCCGCTGCCACGACGAGATCTACTGGAACAAAGAGATGGTTTATGAAATGAACGATGCAATTGATGAAACTCTCTGTATCCCGGCAGAATTGATCCCTCGGTGTCCCAAATGCGGTGCGGAAATGGAACCTTGGGTGCGAGGCTATACCTTTTTGGAGGGTAAGAAGTACAAGGAAGAATACAGAAAGATCAATGAGTTCCTGACTGCTAATCAGAATAAAAAATCCTCTTCCTGGAGTTGGGGGTGGGGCGCATGACCCCCATGTTTATTCAGGAACCCTTTTGGAATCTGACCTATTCTCTCCCGCAGGCATATTACATCACCATCAACCCAAAAGACGCGCTCCTGCCCCAAGCGTTATCTCAAAAGGGTTGGGCCATCAAAGAGGATATTGCCGCTGTCTTGCAGGATGCGGCAGCACATATGTCCGGAAAGGAAGACTCATCATGTATGATCTAAGACCAGTCGCAGAGAAAATCCAAAAAGCGGATGCCATCTTGATTGGAGCCAGCAATGGCCTGTCCATGACTGAAGGACTGCACCTCTTTGCAGATAACCAGGCATTTGAGAATTTGTTCGGCGACTTTAAGGACAAGTACGGCCTTCGGTGCCTGCTGCATGGGATGGGAACCCGCTGGCCTTCAGAAGAAGTAAAATGGGCCTTCTGGAGCAGGCTCATCCACCACTACTGCGGACAGTATCAACCCACACAGGTCATGCAGGACTTGAAAGCCATTGTGGGCAACAGGGACTATTTCGTCCTTACCTCCAACGGAGAATGTCACTTTGAACGCAGCGGATTTGCACCGGAGAAGATTTATGAAATCGAGGGGACCTGGCTGACCATGCAATGCGCCCGCCCCTGCCATGATACCCTCTATCCCATTTTGGAGTTGGCAGAGCAGATGGCAGCTGCGGAACAGGATGGCAGAATCCCCTCTGATTTGGTGCCCCGGTGTCCCCGATGCGGCGGCCCCATGGAGGTTCATATGGCAGCAGGGCCGAATATGGTTTCGGACCACGGCGCCACGCAGAGATTCCAGAGTTTTCTGAACCAATATCACGAAAAAAAGCTGGTCGTGTTGGAGTTGGGGATCGGATGGCGCAATCAACTCATCAAAGCGCCTCTGATGCGTTTGGTGGATCAGGAGCCCAACGCCACCTATGTTACCATCAATCTGGGCGAGGTCTACATTGCAGACAACATCAAACACAAGGCCTTTGGTCTGGACGGAGCACTGAGCGACATTCTCTCCTCCCTCCGGGAGGTGTGTGAAAGATGAACATACCGGCGTTGGTTCGAGAGCGTTACAAAATATGGTCCCGTTTTTTGACAGAGCAGGTGGGGTTTTCCCTCCAACATAGTCAGCAGCACACAAAAGAACACTGTGCCCGGGTACTGCTCTTCTGCCTGCTTTTCGCACAACGGGAAAATCTGTCAGAACAAGACGCAGATGCCCTTGCTATGGCTGCCTGCTTTCATGACTCCCGCCGTATAAACGACGGATTGGATATAGGTCACGGTCACCGGGCTGCCAAATATTACTGCACCTGGTGCGCTGAGCATGAATATGTATTGGATGCCCGCGTTGTTTTTATCATGGCATACCATGAACAAAACGACAAACTTGGCAAGGCCGCTTTGCAGCGGAAGTTTCCTGATGATCCTAACGCAGTTCTGCTGTATCAGCTTTTCAAGGATGCAGACGCATTGGATCGCTTCCGGCTGGGACCGGAAGGTCTGGATGTCAATTATCTCCGAACTTCCTACGCGAAAGAGTTAGTAGAGTTCTCCCAAACACTGCTCCGAATCGGACCGGAACGTGTTTTATCGGAATCTTAAGAATCAATTTCATAAGGAGGAAATCAATATGAAGCTGGGAATTATTCGTTGTATGCAGACCGAGGACTACTGCCCTGGAAGTCGGGATTTCAAAACCATCCGGGAACGAAAAGGGGCTTTTTCGGGCGTGGACGATATTGAATTGGTCGGCTTTATCAACTGTGGCGGCTGCCCGGGCAAAAAAGCAGTGCTGCGGGCTAAATCCCTTGTCAGCCAGGGGGCAGATACCATTGCGTTTGCCTCCTGCATCCAAAAGGGCACTCCCATTGGATATCCCTGTCCCTTTGCCAAACGTATGAAAGATCTGGTACAAAATGCCGTGGGCGACCAGGTTCAGATCCTGGACTATACCCATGATGCAGGACCGGAACAGGGTTGAGCTGGTGTTGCTCGCTTTTTTGTTCCGGAATCTATCAAATAGAAATGCAGAAGATTGTCACTCCGACAATCTTCTGCATTTTTATACGCTTATTTTCCTGAGTTCAGATTTGCTGCTCGAATCGCCTCAAGTCCGGCAGTCTCCACACGCAGGATGGCAAGCCGTGAGGCAAACCACTCGTCGTTTTTGATCCAGTTGAGGGAACTATTCACCTCATAGGAGCCGGAAAGCATATAGCGGAACATCCGCTCCGCCTCGGCCTGGGAGATGCGGCAATATTCCACAATCTCCGGGATAACACTGGGCTTCATCATACGGAAAAGTTTGTTTTTGATGTATTCCGATAGAGTCCGATCCTGAAAGAGAACCCGGTATTTGGGCATATCGGCAATCCGCTGGCAGGTGGGAAGGTCGCTGTTATGTTCCCGAAGCGCCTCCACCGTATCAAATTGAAGCAGATAATGCAGCCGTTGGGGCAAAGACATGGACAGTGTTGTAGAGGAATACTCCGCTACCTCAAAAGCCTCGTTGATCAGCTCGTCCAGCACCTGATCCAGACTGTCATAGTGGCTGTAAAATGTGGTGCGGGTGATCTGGGCTGCTTCACATACCCGGCTGATGCTCAGCTTTTCAAAGCTCTTTTCCTTCATCAGCTCCAGCAGTGCATCCTTGATGGCATTCTTTGTATAAATGACCCGGCGATCTTCCCGTCCGGCACGTAGTTTCGCCATACGCTCACCCCCACTTATTATCCCACAAAACTGTACACACTGTCAAGAAAAGTACAGTCCTGTCGTTTTTGTCCAGCCACTGGACTATCCCTGCCATTGTGTTCAGCACTGTACAGTTTTGGCCCATCTGCTCTTATCGTTGGTAGCAAAATTTATATAATTCTTTTTAGATAAGGTCCTTAAGTTTTGTGCGGGACTGTAAGAAAACCGGTTAAGGAGGCAACCACATGATCACTTATGAAATGGAAGATGTTATCAGTGTGCTGCAAAACTGCGCCCCCTACCTCATCGCCCTGGGCATTGCCCTTCTGGTGGGGATTATCGTAGTCATTGCGGTTCGGGGACGGCCGCGGCCTCAGAAGTTTTTGATCCGGGCTCAGGCCGGGTTGGCCATGGTACTGGCCCTTGTCCTGGCCGTCAACGGCATCATGCTGGGCGGTGTGTCTGCCCTGCTGGATCTGGCTCTGGCTGACCAGGCTGAGATTAGCGAAGAAACTATGTCCTCCGCGGAGAAGACCGCCCTTCAGATTGCGGAGGAGGGGTTTGTTCTGCTGCAAAACGATGACAATGCCCTGCCTCTCACCGATGTGACCAACCTGAATCTGTTTGGTTGGGCCAGCGCCAACCCCATCTACGGCGGCACCGGCTCCGGCGGCATCAACGCCTTGTACGACATCGTCAGCATCCAGCAGGGGTTAGAGCAGGCCGGCTTTTCTGTCAATCAAGAGCTGCTGGACTTCTACACCACCTACTCCTCCCAGCGTCCCGACATGACCATCACTACTCAGTCCTGGACGTTGTACGAGCCCCCGGTGGACACCTACCCCCAGGACATGCTGGACAGTGCCAAGGAATTTTCCAACGTAGCCGTCATCACCCTGGGGCGGCTGGCCGGCGAGGGGCACAACGACATGCCCATGGCCATGTCCGAGGCTGGATACGACAATAACTCTGAGGAATACGACGATTTCCAGCCCGATGACCACTACCTGCAGCTCTCCCAGACCGAGAAGGACTTGGTGGAGATGGTTTGTGACAACTTCGACACCGTGATCCTCCTGGTCAACAGCGGCAACCCCATGGAACTGGGCTTTGTGGATGACTATGATCAGATCAAGTCGGTGCTCTGGTGCCCCGGCCCCGGCAATGTGGGCTTTACCGCGCTGGGTGAGATCCTGCGTGGTACGGTGAACCCCTCCGGCAAAAGCACCGACACCTTCGCCTACCATCTGAAAAACTCTCCCTGGTGGAACAACTACGAGGACTACCACTACTCCAACCTGGAACACCTGGCGGTGGAAGGCATGAACTCCGGCGTGTCCCAGACCTATTATCCCTCCTTCACCAACTATGTAGAGGGCATCTATGTAGGCTACAAATTCTATGAGACCGCTGCCGCAGAGGGCCTTATTGACTACGACGCCGAGGTCCAGTACCCCTTCGGCCACGGCCTGAGCTATACCACCTTCACCCAGACCATGAGTGAGCTGTCTGTCACCGGCACCACCTTCTCTTTCGATGTCACAGTTACCAACACCGGTTCTGTGGCCGGTAAGGACGTGGTAGAGATTTTCTATAACCCTCCCTATCTCAACGGCGGCGTGGAGAAGTCCGTGGCCAACCTGCTGGACTTTGAAAAGACCGATCTTCTCCAGCCTGGTCAGAGCCAGACCCTCTCCTTTACCTTTGACCTGGAGGACATGGCCTCCTACGACTACCAGAATGCTAAAGCCTATATTCTGGACGCAGGGGATTATGTGATCTCCATCAACAGCGATTCCCACACCATCCTGGACCAACGTATTCTTACCTTGGATGACAAAGTGGTCTATGACGGAGAGGAAGGGCGCGCCAGTGATGACCTCACTGCCATTAACCAATTTGATGACTGCGCCGGGGATGTTGAGTATCTCTCCCGAGCCGACCACTTTGCAAACTATGACCAGGCTACCGCCGCCCCCGCCTCTACGGTGATGCCTCAGAAACTGGTGGAGCAGTACCATTTGAACAGCAACTTCGATCCCAACACTTATGTGGACCCGGATGCGGTCATGCCCACTACCGGGGCGGATAACGGCCTAACCCTGGCGGACATGCGGGGACTGGACTACGATGACCCCAAGTGGGACCTGTTGCTGGATCAGCTTACCGTAGATGAGATGGCCAATATGATTGCTCTGTGCGGCTACCAAACCCCTGCTATGGAGTCGGTGGGTAAGGTCCAAACTCTGGACATGGACGGCCCTGCCGCCATCAATAACAACTTCACTGGTTATGGCTCCCTGGGATTTCCTATTGAAATTGTAATTGCTAACACTTGGAGCAAGGACCTGGCCACCCAGTGGGGCGAGACCATGGGACAGATGTGCGTGGAAATGGGCATCCAGGGCTGGTATGCACCCGCTATGAACACTCACCGCAGCCCCTTCGGCGGACGAAACTACGAGTACTTCTCCGAGGACGGCGTGCTGGCCGGGCGCATTGCCGCCAGCGCGGTGACCGGCGCCATGAACAAGGGGGTCTACTCCTACATCAAGCACTTTGCCGCCTATGATTTCAATGGCAAGATGGTCTGCGTCTGGACCAACGAGCAGGCTCTGCGGGAAATTTATCTGAAACCCTTTGAAATCTGTGTCAAGGAAGGAAACGCCAATGCGGTCATGGTCTCCTGGAGTTTTCTCGGTGTCAAGTGGACCGGCGAAAACAGCAATCTGATGAATACGGTCCTCCGGGACGAGTGGGGCTTCCGCGGCATGGCTATCACCGATTTCTTCCGCAACAACGGCCACGGCTTTATGAATGCCGACGCCGCCCTGGCCAACGGAGTGGACGGTATGCTGGCCACGGTGGAGGGCGGTCCCAACTTCGTCACCGACCGCACCAATCCCTCCTCGGTCACCGACATGCGCCGGGCCTGCAAAAATGTGCTATACACCGTGGTGCAGAGCTACCTCTATGACGAGGACTACCATAGCCAGCAGGGTATTGGCTGGAGAACCTACCTCTACATCGTCGACGGGGCGGCCGCGCTTGTCCTCATCGGACTGGAGGTACTGGTACTGCGGAGCTACCGGAAGCGCAAAGAGAGTTCAGCGAACTGAACATACCAATTCCCTCTGCTCCCACAAATCGATCTGGCCGCCGGAGAAGGCGTTTTCCGGCGGCCAGATTTTCATTAAAGGTGATGCTGTTTGAAACTGACCCAGATTCGTAATGCTACGGTCCTATTGGAATATGGCGCAGTCCGCTTTCTTATAGATCCCATGCTCTCCCCCAAAGGGGTCTTGCCCCCCTGTCACAGCCGGGTACGTCCAGAGACCCGTAATCCCCTGTGTGACCTGCCATGCCCGGTGGAGACACTCTTGGATGTAGACGCGGTCATTGTCACCCACCTCCACCCTGGACATTTTGACCCGACAGCGGCCCAACTGCTTTCCAAGTCCAAGCCGATTTTTGTTCAGAATGCCCGGGATCGGGAGGCGCTTGGGTACTATGGGTTTCAGCAGGTCAAAGTTCTGGAGGCCGGTACGATTTTTTCCGGAGTCACTCTCACCAAAATTCCCGGGCGATATGGGAACTGGGAGGAAGAGATGTTAGACCGCATGGGCAGCGTATGCGGAGTAATGTTTCAGGCTCCGGGTGAACCCTGTCTCTATGCCACTGGGGATACCGTCTGGTACCCCGGCGTGGAGCACGCGGTCCAGGAGTTTCTTCCCCAGGTGGTTCTGGCCAACGCAGGCAGGAATATGGGCTTTCAGCATCAAAGCAATATGGGAAAAGACGATGTGTTTGCTCTACACCAGGCAGTTCCATCGGCCCTCATCGTGGCTACCCATATGGAAGACCTGAACCACTGGACCCTGTCCCGGCAAGAGCTGCGGGATTTCGCCCGAAGGAAAGGCTTCCTTTCTCAGCTGCGTACTCCCACAAACGGGGAAAGTATTTTCATCTGCGCATCTCAGATATTTGATACGACCAAAACTCTGGAAAAGAAAGAAAATCCATGCTAAAGCAGCAAGATTTCATGGAATACCTTAGACAAATATACTATCTTCTACTCTATTTGTTGCCGCATGATGCTTTTCCGTTGCAGTTGCAATCGTAGGTCTTGTTGTTCCAAACATCAGACTGACTCTTTACTGTCCGGCATCGGGCCTATATTATTAAGCTGTTGTACAAAGATACAATGGCCCTACCTCACCATAGTTCTTTGTACATAAGACATTTTCCGGTATCTATACCGCTTTGAAACGGTAATATCACAATTCCAAAATATAGATTTCTTGCTTCGCATATAATATGATTGAACAACACCTTATGCAATTCACTTTTCACTTTGACACCATATCCCAAATTGTCTGACAAAGCTTTTGCTTTTTTACAAAAACAAAGCTGACATGTGGATACATAGTTCGATGCCGCATGATCTGTTTGTATAAGTGGGTTCCAACAAAAGTTTGATTTTTAACTGTACACTTCCACTGAGCTACATCAGGGATCTGGTCCACACGATCGTCTGAGTTTATACCAATCACATACACCAGCTTCTTACCAGCTACCTGCGCAATGAGTGCTGTATTTTCATAAGATTGTCTGTTTTCTGAACTCACAAAGTCCTTGTAGAGCTCCAGGATATTATCTTTACGGTCTACAATCACATTGCTATTTGATGTGGTATAATCGCCCACTGGTAAGTACTGCGGCAGGACGATAATACCATGCTCTGCGCACCAATCGACCATGGGGGATTTACCTTCCCGGCTGTCGGCATTAAGTACGGGCAGGCCGGACAAGTTTGCCAACAGCAATGCGTGCCGCCAGTTAGGGTCTCCCTGCCGACACCCGCCTTCGGTACCAACACGGATGTCACCCGGGGGAATTCGATAAGCAGATACCGGCAACGACCTCCTGACATCTATATATCTTACGTCCATCCGGTGATGGAGCTCCAGACATATATGGTGTCCTGCAGATTCTTCCAATGATTGCGTCTTGACGTGATCACCGCTATTGAGTGCATTCAGTGCACATCGGATGGCAGTGGCACCCCTATGCTTATCCAGTCTCCAGATCAGAGGCCACTTGCCGGTCCGCTGATATATATAGGTAGCCCATCCCACGCATGGACCAACGGATATGTCATAGCGGATATAATAAGCCGCATCATCCTGCTCAGCGGCGAGAAGTTTTACTCTGTAAATACCATCCATTGGGATCTTAGGTGGATACATTAACTTGCCTCCCAAACAATAAATAGATTTAAGCTACTGATTGATTATAGGCAAGACAACTCAAATCTATTGGCAGACAATTTCTTTATGATTCGCTCTCTTGAAAATCCACCCCAAAGATGCTAAGATTTTTTAAAAGAAACGAATTCCCCTTAGGTACCATGTACTTGTCCCCCCGCAAACAAGCACATTGTCCCTAAATAATGACTCGCATAAGAGTCCGAGGAACTTCGTTCCCCCGGGCTCTTTTTTACTTAGATCCCGGGTTTGAGGCAGGTTTTCTCCTGTTTCGCCGGGTTTTCTTTCTCTTTGATAATTCGAGTTCCGATTTGGAACTGGATCTGTGGTCAAAATTTCTGAACAAACAACCGTTTTGGAAGCAATGATCACACTCCATTGAGGCCATCCCCCCGCATCATAGTCTCATTGACCACTTGATAAGGACGCAAAAGGAACCCCAGGCAATCGTCATGATTGCCTGGGGTTCCTTATTTTTGGGGAGACTTAAGAGAGAATCAAGGCCCTTTTGGTCTCCATTTTTCATTTTCTTGGGACTCAAGAGTCCCTCTCAGGCATTGCCCATATGGTTAGGATTGGGCGGACAAGTGGGCGAGGATTTAAGAATACAATTAAAACACCTTGCTCCGGTCATAGGACTTCATTAATTCCGTTTTTATCCAAAGTGCTGATAAAAATCAGCCCAGGGAGTTGTATCGGACAGGCGCGAAAAGTCCTCTCGGCTATAGTATTCATGGGGACCACCGCGATGAATTCGGATTAGCTGATGGGCCAGAGATAGACTGTCTGCCAAATTTACCGCCAGGATCACCAAAGCTGTACCTTGTTCCTGCAGCCGCTTCAGATGGTTCCATATCCGCATGCGCAGTTCCATATCTGCGCCTTGGAAAGGCTGAACACAAAAAATAACCTTCGGTTTTTGCAGCAGAACACGGGTATAGATCAGATCATACTTCTGGGGTGTAGTCAGCTGGTCAGGCCATAGGGAAAACAATTCTGACTCCAACAACTCTCCGCACTCTCGCTCAATCCCCCGGCGCAGCCGGTTGCTGCGCCACACCTCAGGCAGTCGGTGGTCCAGGGTAAAGCACAGATTATCCAGCACACTCATTTCTTTAATCAGCATAGAATCATGGGCATGCTCCAACAGAATAGCAATCTCTCGGGTATAGCCCGGAACAAAAGGTTTCCCCCCCATCTCAAAGTTTCCCTTCTCCATGGACAACTGTCCGGTGACCAAGTCCAGCAAGTCCCCGAAAATCTGGTTGTTCAAGTCCTGGAGCACCACGCACTCCCCCGGCTGAACAGAGAAGCTCAGATCGCGCACCTCCCCACCAGTTACATGGCTGGCCTGGAAGGCAGCCTGCTTTGTAGGAGCCGTGCTATTCTCCCGCTCCATCTGCCCCCGCACCAGCTGGTGGTATGGTTCACCACATGGAAACAGCGGTTCGCCCCGTAGCAGTACCTTGGGAATCATCCCATTCATCAGGAGGGCAGTGCGGTCGCAGATTTCCCGCAATTCCTCAAAGTGGTAGCCGATGTAGAGAAATGAGATACCCTCTTGGGCAAATTTGCGGATGATGGCGTGCAGGCGAGACAGGTCAGCATCACTGATAAAGGTAGATACTTCCCTCAAAACGATCAAACGACATCCCCCCAACACCGCCTTGAGCATCTCTACCACAAAGCGCTGGAAAGGGGTAAGCCTGTCCACATAGTCGTCAGGGGAGAAATCGGCGCCTAACTGCTCCAGAACAGGCTTTAGTTGGGTGTGCAGCAGAGACGGGCGAATGAGCCAGCTTTTAAAGCTGGGGCGCAGCACAAAAATATTGTCGGCCACCGTCATGCCAGAGACCAGGGAACTGCGATTTTCAATGATGCCGATGCGCTGGAGGGTACGGTCAGGAATCTGGCTGCCCCAGGCATTGATCTGTCTCTCCCGGTAGTACACATACCCCCGATCCAGGGGCAGCCTGCGGCGTAGCAGCCCGATGAGGGTGTTCAAGCCGTGGCTGTTTACCGCCAAGAGACCCATGATTTCCCCTCGAAAGATCTGTAAATTGAAGTTTTCCAGCTGCACCACGCCCTGCTCCCGGCAGGTAACCCGCTCCAGGCGAAGAATCTCCTCTCTCATGACAGGGCCTCCTGGTTGGGAATCTCCCGGTCGCTGGTGATGGCGGGCAGGGTGATTTCCACGTCGGTGCCGCTGCCCTGGATGGAGAACACATGCAGGCCGTATTCGCTGCCAAACAGCAGGCGGATGCGGTCATCCACATTGACCAGAGCCACACCGCCACGCTGCTCTCCCTCATGTCCCACCGCTGACAGGCCGCCCCGACCCAGCCGGCCGTTTACCCGGGCCAGAGTCTCCGCATCCATACCGATGCCATTGTCCGAAACCCGGATGAGCAACCTGCGCTGAGTGCGCTCCAGGTGGATGGTGAGCTGGCTGGTGCCGATCTTCAGCTCGGTACCGTGGATGATGCTGTTTTCCAGGATAGGCTGCATGGTCAGCTTGGGCAGGCGGCAGCGAAATATCTCCTCCTGGTCGTCGGGGTCGTACTCGATACTCAGATTCAGTCGCTCGCCAAAGCGGTAGCGCTGGATGCGGAAATAAGTCTGGCAGTTTTGCAGTTCCTCCTCTACCGACACCAGATTTTCTACCTTGCTGATGGTGTAGCGGAAGAATGAGGCCAGAGCCTCAGTCATGTCGGCCACGCTGTCAAGCTGCGCAATGAGAGCCTCACTGCGGATGCTCTCCAGGGTGTTATAGAGAAAATGGGGATTGATCTGGTTTTGCAGGGCCAGGTACTGGGCCTGGCGCTTGTTGAGCTTGAAGAGCTGGGAGGGGTTCATCACCGCCCGGGCCTGCTCCAGTAGCCGCTCAGTGCCCGGAGAGATGGGGGCCTCTCCTCCTGGTGTGCCGTTTGTGGGGTACTCCTCCAAAAAAGCACGGATGGCGCGCTCAAAACGATAGTAGGGCAAGGCAATCCAAAACCAGCTTGCCAGCGCGCTGGCTACCAAAAGAATCAGGCATAAGGCCAAAGCGCCGAACGCCGGGCGGCCTATGACAGCACCTATCACCATGCCCGCCGCCCCCGTCAGGGCGGCCAGGCCAAGGCCCAGTCCCACATATACGCTCCGCACCGACAAAAAGCGAGCCTGCCGCCGCCAGTCCATCCCGATTTTCTCCCCTTCCCTAAGGTGTCTGTTATCCGTACAGCTTCCGGTACTGACCGGGGCTGAGGCTGGTCACCTTTTTAAAGGTCTGATTGAAGTGCTTCAAATCACCGTAGCCCACCTGGGAACAGATCTCCGCCACCGGCAGATTGGTTTCCTGAAGCAGCTCCTTAGCCCGCTCCATCCGCACCCGGGTGAGGTACTTGGCAAAGCCCTCCCCCGTCTCCTTTTTAAACAGGGCACTGAAATAGCTTACGCTGAAACCGGTGGCCGCGCACACGTCCTCCAGGGTAATGTTCTGGCTGTAGTGGCTCTGCACGTACTGCTTGGCCACCCGGATGGGCCGCTGGCTCTCACTTTCCCGGCGCTGGAGGGTACGCTCCAGCAGGTGGCCCTGAAATTGCCGCAGGCACACAAACAGGTCCGAGGCTCGGCTGCACTGCAGGCACTGCTTCTCAAAGTGCTCGGTCTCCTGTCTGGCGTCCTCGCCGCACACCCGCAGGGCAAACAGCTTTCCCGCCGAACGAACCAGCTCCAGCAGCTCCCGGCCCCGGACTCCCGGCACTGCCATGGCGCTCTCCTCCAGCTGCTGGGCGGCCTGCTGGGCCTGGAACTGTCCCAGGGTGTCCATCAGCAGCTCCACGCTGCGGCCGTAGCGTTCCAGCAGGTTCTCCTCCGCCAGGGCGGAAGAGGCAGGACGTCCCTCCAGCATGCGGCCACTGCCCTCCAGCAGCCGCTCACAAATGGCATCGTTGGACTCCCAGAATCGCTGGGGCAGCTCCTCCGGCCGGTCTGTCGGTGTGCTCAGACCCAGGGAGCACTCCACCGGCCCGAACAGGGCCTGCTGGGCCACCAACTGATTGAGTCCCTCCCGGAGACGGCTCCGCAGAGCCTCCCGCTGGGAAGGGGAATAGTTGAGGATGGCGCACCCCCAGGCGTCTTGAAAATAGAAGACGATGCCATGACATACCAGCTGGAGCAGGGGCTCAAAGATTTTTTTGGCCTTTTCCCAGATAACCCCCACCGACGCCGGAGAAAACTGCTCCAGATCGTAGTCCAGCTTTAGCAACATGACCTGCAGCAGGCCGGGCTGTACAGAAACGTGGTACTCCTGCTCCAAAAGCTTGGCAGAGGGGGACTTCAACCGACGCTGCGCCAGATCCAGCACCAGCCGGTTTTGCAGGCGGAACAGGTCCTCCTGGCTGTACTGGCGTACCGCCTGCTGCCCCTGGGCCTGCCGGGACCGGCACCGGTCCCCCAGTTTCCGAAGGGTAGCCATCAGTTCTCCCTTTTGGATAGGCTTGAGCAGATAGTCTCCCACCCCGTGCTTGATGGCGCTCTGGGCGTACTCAAAGTGAGCGTAGCCGCTGATAATGACGATCTCCAGCTGAGGCAGGCTCTCCTTGGCGTGCTGGATGAGCTCCAGGCCGTAGCACCCCGGCATGCGGATGTCGGTGATGAGGATGTCCGGCCGAACCTGCTTAACCAGTTCCAGGGCCTCCAGCCCATTGGAAGCCGTGCCTGCCACCTCCATGCCCAAAGCATCCCAGTCCGCCAGCACCTGTACCAGCCGACACACCCGCTCTTCATCGTCTGCGATGATCACTTTGAGCATTGTTTCTCTCTCCCTTCCAATGTGCGATGGGCACTCAGCCCAACTCCTGCATGGTCTGCTCAACGACGGCCCGGTCGGGGATGCTGGGGATTCCTCCCGGAACCTGTGTAGACAGACTGGCGGCGGTGACGGCAAATTGGGCTATATACAGAAGCTCCTCCCTGCTCAGCTGGGCCGGGTCCTTCCCCAGCTCCAGCAGACGGCTCACCGCGCTACCGCCGAAGATATCTCCCGCGCCGGTGGTGTCCACCGGTGTTACCTTTGGCCCTCGAACCCGCACGCTGCCCAGGGCGTTAGCCAACAGGCATCCCTCACTGCCCAGAGTGACCATGGCCAGGGACACGCCGTGCTCCTCCAGAAGCCGCCGGGCCCCATCCTGGGGATCGCAGCCCCAGAGGAAGTCCACCTCGTCCTCGCTGATCTTCACCACGTCCGCCTGGCTCAGCCCCCACAGGATCTCCTCCCGGGCCCGGTCCAGGCTGGACCAAAGGGGCTTGCGCAGGTTGGGGTCAAAGGTGATGAGCTTGCCCTTCTCTTTAGCATAGGCCACCGCCGCCCGGGTGGCGGAGCGGGCCGGCTCATCGGTCAGGCTGAGGGTACCGAAGTGGAATACCTTGGCCTGGTCGATGAGGGAGAAGTCCAGCTCTTTCTCGTGCAAAAGGATATCCGCCCCCGGCTTGCGGGCAAAGCTGAAGGAGCGGTCGCCCTGAGCGTCAAAGGTGACAAAAGCCAGGGTGGTAAATACCGCCGAGTCGGTGAGCAGCCCTCGGGTATCAATGCCCGACTGCTCCAGTGTCCTGCGCAGCAGGGCGCCGAAGGTGTCATTCCCCACCTTACCCAGAAAGGCGGTCTTTGCTCCGTACTTGTTCAGCGCTGCTAAAAAGTTGCAGGGTGCGCCGCCGGGATGGGCCGCCATGGTGGGATAGCCATCCTGGTCCATGTTCAGGCAAGCAAAGTCGATCAAAAGCTCTCCCAACGCAACAACATCCATCTTCCTGCTCTCCTTTCAGAAAATTGTGATGCTCCAGGTGTTGATGTAGGTCTTACCGGGGCCCAACTGGATCAGGTCGCTTTTGCATGCGAAGTCCTCCACCACGTTCTGGCGGGCGGGCAGAGAACTCCAGGGTTCGATGCAAAGATAGGGCGCGTCGGTGTTAGGCACGTGCCACAGTCCCAGATAGGGCATGTCCGGATAGCTCACCTGCACGCCGTGGGGCGATACCCGGGAGCGAAGGGTTATTTCCCGGGACATATTTTTTAAAATCACCGCGTCCTCATCAAAGAGATCGTGCCGCAGAGGCAGATATTTCCCCTCTTTCAGAGGATAGGGTTGGTCCTGGCCGCTTAAAAACACCTGGGGCGTAAAGCCCACCCGATCCGGCTGGCACCCGCCGGTAAAGTCCAGAATGTAGTCGTCAAACTGTTCTCCCTCCTCCAAGGGGATCCGAAAGCCCGGGTGTCCACCGATGCCGAAGGGTAGCATCCCAGTGCCTGTGTTTTCCACCTGGTAGGTGACCTGTACTCGGTTGTCGATCAGTTCATAGATAATGTTCAGTGAGAAGGCAAAGGGATATTGTTCCCGGGTTTCCCCGTTATCGGTGAGCTGCAGAACCAGGCGATTAGGCTTGGGACAAAGGCAGGAAAAGTCCTGATGTGCCGCAAAGCCGTGGATGCCCATGGAGTAGACCTGGCCCCCATACCGGTAGGAATTTTCGGTGAGGCGCCCCACAAACGGGAAGAGGATGGGCGCCCGGTCGCACCAGTAGTGGGGGTCTCCCTGCCACAGATACTCCCGACCATCCAGGGTCTGCAGGCTCATCATCTGGGCGCCCAGAGAGTCCACGGTCAGCCTCAGCCGGCTGTTTTCAAGGGTGATGTAACCCATGTCGGCCTCCTTTTACTTGGCCGCCGGGTACTCGTTGCACAGCAGGCGGTAGGGAGCCTCGTCCTCCTCGATGGCGGGGAAGCGGCCCAGCTTCTCGTAGAAGCGGTTGTCGGTGTTGTCGTCGTTGCACTGGCTCACCTCGCCCAGCAGCACGGGACCAGAGCCAGGCTCCACCTCAAAGTCATGGTAGAGATAGGGGTAGATGGTGATGCTCTCACCGGGGGTCAGACGGACCTGGCTGCCCGCAGGGACCACCATCTCCCGGCCGTCCACATGGACATGGACCTCAGACTCCTTGTCCAGATCCTCGTCGGGGGTGGAGTTATATACCCGGATCAGCACGTTTCCACCGCCCCGGTTGATAATGTCCTCCATCTTGGACCAGTGGAAGTGTATGGGAGAGTACTGGCCCTCTTTGATGTACAGCAGCTTCTCAGCGTAGGTCTTGGTGTACTTATCCATCTTCAGGTTGCCATTGCGGATGGTAATAAGGGAGAAGCCCATCTTGTCAAAGTTGCCCATGCCGTAGTCGGTGATGTCCCAGCCCAGCATGTTGTCCCGAATCTCGTCGTAGTCATGGCCTTTTTCCTGCCACTGCTCCGGGGTAAAATCACAGAAGGGTGGCAAGGCGAAGCGGTACTCCTTTACCATCTGTTCCATCTCTTTCAGTGCGGCATTGATCTCACTGCGTTTCATGCTTACAGCCTCCTAAATTTTTGAGCACCACTGGTTTGCTCTTCATTTTAGCACAAACGGGAATATTCCACAATTCCAGAGAAACGCCGGTCCTAGGGCCGGCGTTTCTCGGATGACATATTTGGTTGCAGGGGAGAGGCGATTACTCCTTGGTCAGCACGGAGACGCCGGTGTCGGTGACCGCGCCGCCCAGGTCCTCGCCGTTGATGGCGGCCACAGCGGCCTTCACGCCCTCATAGCCCATCACGTCGGGGTTCTGAGCCATGGTGCACAGCAGGTAACCGTCGTTGATGAGGTTCAGGATGGCGTCAGACTTATCAAAGCCTACGCCGATGATGTCCGTCTTGCCGGAGGCCTTGATGGCGTTGCCGATGCCGGTGGTGGAACCCTCGTTGGCGCCGAAGATGCCGACTACGCCCTGGGTGATGAAGTTCTCTGCGCTGGACTGGCTCTTAGCAGCGTCGCCATCGCAGTACTGGGTCTCCAGGATGTTGAAGTCGGTGCCCTCAAAGGCGGAGCGGAAGCCTTCCTCACGCTTGACGCAGGAGTCGGTGGCGGCGTTGACGTTGATGACGCCGATGTCGCCGGAGGTCACGCCAGCGTCGGTCAGGGCCTTGAGCATCTCCTCACCGGCCTTCTTGCCGGCTGCGGCGTTGTCGGTGGAGAAAGTGGCGGCAGCGTCCACATTGGCGGGAGAGTCTACGTAGACGATCTTCACGCCGGCAGCGGCAGCCTCTTTCAGGGCGCCGGAGATAGCGTCGGGGCCGTTGGCGGCCACCAGGATGGCGTCATAGCCGCCGGCCACGGCATTGTTGACCTGCTCGATCTGCAGAGCGTCGTCCTTGGTGTTGGGGGCCATAAAGTCCACGGTGACACCCAACTCCTTGGCGGCCTTCTGAGCGCCCTCGTTCAGGGTGACCCAGTGCTGGTCGATGGAGTCCATGGTAATCAGGGCGATCTTGGCGTCGGAGTTGGTCTGGGAGCCGGAGCCAGAGAGAGTCTGGGAGCCGGAACCGGAACCAGAGCCGGAACCGCCGCTGCTGCAGCCGGCCAGCAGGCCGATCCCCAGAGCCAGGCAGCAGGTGAGGGCAAGAATCTTCTTTTTCATGTTCGTTTCCTCCTTAAAATAATGATTGTCCTATCTGTCAACTGCGCTTGCAGCTGTACACGCCTTATTTCTTGATGCTCTTGCGGTTGATGAGGCCCTTGCGGAACACCACGTCCAGCAGGACCGCGAAGACCACGATGATGCCGATGACGATGCGCTGGATGCCAACCGGGGCATGGATGATGCTCAGGCCGTTCTCCAGGGTCTGCCACACCGCCGCGCCGGCCAGGGTGCCCAGCAGCAATCCGGTGCCGCCCAGGGGAGACACGCCGCCGATGACGCCGGCGGCTACGCCGTACATCTCATACATGTTGCCGGCTTCCATGTTGCCCATGCCGGCCTGGGCGCACAGGATGAGGCCCACCACGCCGGCGCAGAAGGCGCTGACCAGATAGGTCTTGGTGACGGTGGTAACCACGCTGACGCCGGAGAGCTTGGCCGCGTCCACGTTGGAGCCGATAGCATAGATATGCCGACCGGTGCGGGTCTTGGACAGCAGGAAGAAGAAAATTAGGAAGAGAATCAGGGCAATCCAGAAGGTGTTGTACACGCCGGCGGTGGAGCCGTAGTAGAAGAAGTTCTGGAAGGAGTCGGCCGCCTCCTTGCCGATGCCCGAGGAAATCGCGTTGGTGTTGCGGTTGCCGTTGACCATGTAGGCGATGCCGCGGGCCACAAACATGGTGCCAAGGGTAGCGATGAAGGGGGGCAGCTTAAACTGGCCTACCAAAAAGCCGTTGATCACGCCCACCACCAGGCAGCACAGCAGGGTGATGAGGATGGCCAGTACCGGGTTGACGCCGGATACCATCAGAGTGGCCGAGGTCATGGCGCTCATGCCGACCACTGAGCCAATGGACAGGTCGATGTTGCCGGTGATGAGGACGTAGCTTTGTCCAATGCCGATAAGCAGGTACTTAGACATGGACCGCAGCAGGTTCATGATGTTGCTGCCGGAGAACATGGTGCGGTCAATGATACCAAAGGCGATATAGATGACGATCAGTCCTGCAAAGGCGGTCAGCGCCGCCCCCATGCCCCGGACGCTGAGAAAGCGCGGGGCCCGTTTTGTTCCATTCATTCTCATTTCCTCCCTTATTGCGCCGCGCCGGCAACTTTTGTTTCAAACTTGGTGGCCAGGGTCAGGATCTCGTTCTGGGTGGTCTCCCGGGCCATGACCTCTCCGGTGATGCGTCCGTCGCACATGACGATGATCCGGTCGGCAATGCCCATGACCTCGGGCATCTCCGAAGAGACAAACATCACCGCGATGCCCTGCTCCTTGAGCTGGTTCATCAGGTTGTAGATTTCCACCTTGGCGGCCACGTCGATGCCGCGGGTGGGTTCGTCAAAGATGACCACCCGGGAGTTGCGGGCCAGCCACTTGCCCACAACCACCTTCTGCTGGTTGCCGCCGGACAGATTGCCTGCGTCGATGTCTACGCCGGGGGTCTTGATCTTCAGATTCTCCACCGCCTGCTGGCACATGGCGTCCTCCTTCTGGCGGTTCACCACACCAAGGGGGCCGCACAGCAGGTCCAGGTTGGGCAGGGCGATGTTGTGGCGGATGGACAGCTTGGTGCACAGGCCGTCCTTCTTCCGGTCCTCGGGAGCCAGCACGATGCCCGCCCGGATGGCATCCTGGGGCTTCTGGATGGAAACCGCCTGCCCGTCCAGAATGAGCTCACCGCTCTCCTTGGGGTCTACGCCGAAGATGGCCCGGGTGGTCTCCGTGCGCCCGGCGCCCATCAGGCCGGCAAAGCCCACGATCTCTCCCTCGTAAAGATCAAAGCTTACATCCCGGACCATCCGCCCGGCGTTGAGGTTCTTGACCTCAAAGATCTTCTTCCCCTTGGGGCAGGTCACCCGGGGAAACTTCTCCTTGATCTCCCGGCCCACCATGTGGGCGATGATTTCGTCCATGGTGGCATCCTGGAAGTTCATAGAGGTGATGTACTGACCGTCCCGCATGATGCTGACCCGGTCCACAATGTGCTGCAGCTCCTCCAGACGGTGGGAGATATAGATGATGCCGTAGCCGCTGGCCTTGAGCTGGCGGATAATGCGGAACAGCTCGTCGATCTCCTTGGAGGTCAGCGCGGAGGTGGGCTCATCCATGATGAGGATGCGGGCCTTGGTGGACAGGGCCTTGGCGATCTCCACCATCTGCTGCTTGGATACCGGCAGGTCGCCCACCACCTGGTGGGGATCGATGTCGATCTTCAGCTCATCCAGCACCCGCTGGGCCTCCTGCTCCATCTTCCGGTTGGACAGGAGGATGCCCCGGCGCTCCTCCCGGCCCAGGAACATGTTTTCCGCCACCGACAGGTGTCGACACATGTTCAGCTCCTGGTGGATAATGGCCACACCGATCTCCTGGGCCTGTTTGGGCGTCAAATCGCCGTACTCCTGTCCAAAGATCTCCATGGTCCCCGAGTCCCGGGTGTATACTCCGCTGAGAATCTTCATCAGCGTAGACTTGCCTGCGCCATTTTCTCCCAGAAGAGCCAGCACCTCACCGGAACGTAGTTCCAGCTGGACGTTGTCCAGCGCCTTGACGCCCGGGAAGGATTTGCAGATGCCCTTCATGGAAACAATCGTTTCATTCATGTTGTTCACCCGTCCCCCAATCCATCATATTGCCGAAACTTATTTTTCTACATTATATATTTTTGTCGTTCTATATAAAAGTGGGTATTCTTTTGATTTAGGTGGGGTTTTTTATTGTCTTTTCACAATTTAGTCTTGAACTGCAACTCGAAACTGCACGAGATAGCCAATCTTTGTCTTCTATTACCAGGTTCCCACCTCTTTGATGCGGCACAGGAATGACCGTACTTCGCCCACGCCATTTTGTACGATAGAATGACTCTGAGGCAATTCAAAACTTCCGATACAGGAATAGTTCCTGCATCAGAATTTTGTGAAATAGGATATTATGGAGGGGATTGTTTTAATTCAACAAATAATTTTATTGTTATCTGTTTCATCCATCTGTGCTACAAGCTATTTCCGAAAACCGAACACACAATGGCTGCGGCTAAGGTCTGCATACGGTTAGATGCCAACTGGTAACAAATCGTCACCATCTGTGGTAGCTGTTAAATATAAAGAGCTACAATCGTTGTACTCACATTGACACAATATTTTTCTTGTCCCCACATATTGGGTATCCGCACAGTTGTAACAACGGCCTTGTTGTTTCAAACAGCAGACTGACTCTTCGCTTCCCTGCATCGAACCTATATTATTAAGTTGTTGTCCACAGGCACAATGGTCCTATCTCTCCATAGTTCTTTGTATATAAGATATTTTCCTGTATCTATACTGCTTATCGGGGATTGAAACGGTTATCTCACATTCCCAAAATATAGATTTCTTGCTTCGCATATAATATAATTGAACAACACCTTATGAGATTCACTTTTTACTTTGACACTATATCCCAAATTGTCTGACAGAGCTTTTCTCTTTTAACAAAAACAAAGCTGACATGTGGATACATGGTTTGATGCCGCAAGATCTGTTTGTATAAGTGAGTTCCATGAAAAATCTGGTTTTTAATTGTACACTGCCACTGAGCTACATCAGAGATCTGGTCCACACGATCGTCCGGATCAGTACCAATCACATACACCAGCTGTTTACCAGCCATCTGCGTAAGGAGTGCAGCATTTTCATAGGATTCCCTGTTTTGAGATCCTGCAAAATCCTTGTAGAGTTCCAGTACGTTATCTTTGCGGTCTACAATGGCATTACCGTTCAACAAAGTATAATCTCCAGCAGGTAAGTACTGCGGTAGGATGATGACACCATGCTCTGCGCACCAATTGACCATGGGAGATTTGCCTTCGCGGCTATCGGCATTAAGTACGGGCAGACCGGACAAGTTTGCCAGCAGCAGTGCGTACCTCCAGTTAGGATCTCCCTGCCGCCACCCGCCTGCGGTACCAACACGGATATCATCTGGCGTGATTCGATAAGCGGATACTGGCAATGATTTTTTAACATCTATATAGTTTGCATCGCTCCGGCGATGGAGCTCCAGACATATATAATGTCCCGTTGCCTGCTCCAATGATTGTATATTGATGCCACCACTGCGACGGAGTGCATCCAGTGCACACCGGATAGCAATGATACCCCTATGCTTATCCAGTCTCCAGATCAGAGGCCACTTTCCGGTCTGCTGATACATATAGGTAGCCCATCCCACACATGGGCCAACGGATATGTCATAGCGGATATAATAAGCCGCATCATCCTGCATAACTGCAAGAAGTTTTACTCGATAGATACCATCCATCGGAGTCTTAGGTGGGTACATTGACTCGCCTCCAAAACAATAGATTTGATTTGCTGATTGATTATAGGCAAGACGACTCAAATCTATTGGCAGGAAGTTTCTCCTTGATCCCGTAACACTTATAACTTGCAAAGCAACACAGGAACTGCTATAATCTCTTCAACAGAAACGAATTCTCCTTAGGTACCATGTACTTGTCCCCCCGAAAACAAGCACATTGTCCCTAAATAATGACTCCCATAAGAGTCCGAGGAAATTCGTTTCCCCGGGCTCTTTTTTTATTT
>JABLTR010001284.1_pt1 | contig 28724 bp, 26 predicted proteins | sample 7160071 | NCBI WGS metagenome assembly JABLTR01 (sample SAMN14651230, study PRJNA627086) | human gut metagenome | isolation source: feces | host: Homo sapiens | reverse complement strand
GCTGTAAAGGAGTTGAGGTCGATGGCAAAAGAAAAGAAGCGTACGCTGCTGAGCCTGCTGCGCCTGCCGCAGGGAAAAGACAGTCTGCTGCATTATACGGCCCTCGCCCTGACGATGTTTGGCTCCTTTATGATCGTATCGACCAACATGGGCAATATGACGAGCAACAATCTGGCGATCCTCATCGTCTTCATCAAGCAGCTGGCCTTTTTCGTGGTCGGCTATGTGATGATGCTGGGGGCGGCCCGCCTGATGGACTTTCATCTGATCTATCGTCTCAGCAAGCTGCTCTTCGTGGTGTTGCTGGCGCTGATGATCGTGCCGCTGTTTGGGGCGGAGCAGTTTGGTTCCCGCGCCTGGATCTATATCAATCTGGGGATCACGACGGTGTCCGTGCAGCCATCGGAGTTTGCCAAGCCGTTCATGATCGTGCTGATCGCTTCGTATTTTTTCGCGGCGCAGCATAAGCGCTCCATGCAGGCCAGCGCCTGGCAGATGCTGAAGTTTCCGCTTTTTTGCTATGCGGCGTTCGTCGTGGTCATCCTGCTGCAGAAGGACATCGGTGCGCTGGCGATCGTGACGCTGATCTGCTTTGGCTGTGTGCAGGTGCCGACCTTTCCGAGCCTGCGTTCCCTGCAGAAGTGGACGCGGCGCATCGTGGCGGCGGGCATCTGTCTGGTGTTGCTGGGGATGACGCCGATCGGACTGCCGGTCGTCGAGGAGCTCTCCAAGCTGCCGCTCGTCGGCCATGTGGCCAGCCGCTTTGCCAATGCGGCCAATCCGCTGGGGGATGATGACAGCGATCTTTACGGGCAGAGCTATCAGCCGGCCAATGCGCTGTATGGCATTGCGAATTCCAATATCGTCGGGCAGGGCATCGGCGGTTCTTCCCGCAAGTTCGGTTATCTGACACAGGCGGACAGTGACTATATCCTGGCGATCGTCATCGAGGAGACCGGGATCTTCGGTCTGGGCTTCATTGCGGCCGGTTATGGCATCCTGCTGTTTCGGCTGTTCAAATATGCGTTTAAGACCAGCTTTGTGCCCTATAAGGTCGTGCTCAGCGGCGGCGCTCTATATTTCTTTGCGCACTTCGTGCTCAACATCGGCGGGGTGAGCGCGCTGATCCCGCTGACGGGCGTTCCGCTGTTGTTCATCTCCAGCGGTGGTACGGCGCTGGTATCCTCCTATCTGACGATCGGCATCTGTCAGAATGTCATCGCCAACATCAACCGAAAGGAGCTCTCTTCCAAAGAGGAATGATAAAAAGAAGTCCGTTCAACGGACTTCTAAAGAAAGGGAAGAGGAGAAACAAAGATTGGGGGTTTCACATCCGTTGTTTCGCCGGATGCATTAGTATCGTTCCCCGCTGCGGCGGGTTTATACACGAGGAGTTGAAAAAAATGAGAATTGTGGCCGGAGAGTTTCGCTCCCGCGTCCTGACCCCGCTCAAGGGCGATCAGACGCGGCCGACCGCCGACAAGATCAAAGAAGCGGTTTTTTCCAGCATCGGTCCGTATTTTTCCGGCGGTGTGATGCTGGATGCGTACGCCGGCAGCGGCAACATCAGCTTTGAAGCGCTCAGCCGGGGCATGGCGGAAAGCGTGCTGTGCGACATCAGCGCTGCGGCGATCCGCACGATCCGGTCCAATGCCGCGCTGTTGCAGGTGGAAGCGCGCTGCCAGATCTACAAGCGGGATGTCTTTGCGATGCTCGATGTGTTCGTGCAGCAGGGGCTGCGCTTTGATCTCGTCTACATCGATCCGCCTTATCGCCTGCAGCGAAACGATGCGCTGCTGGAGGCCCTGGTGACAAAGGGACTGCTGGCAGAGCAGGCGGACGTGATCGTGGAGAGCCTGCGGGAGGAGAGCTTTGCGTTGTCGCACGGCGATCTGATCCGCCGCAGAGAAAGCGTCTATGGCATTACGAAGATCACATATTACAGGAGGTCATTATGAGAAAAGCAGTATTTCCGGGGTCCTTCGATCCGGTGACGCTCGGACATCTGCATCTGATCGAGCGCGCCGCGCGCCTCTATGATGAGGTGATCGTGGTCATCGCCGTCAATTCGGCGAAGAATGCGCTGTTTTCCATCGAGGAGCGAAAGGCGCTGCTCATGGAAAATCTTCGATCAGCGGCAAATGTGCGGGTGGATGTCGCCGAAGGGCTGCTGGTGGACAAAGTGCGGCAGCTGGGGGCAGACGTCATGCTCAGAGGGGTGCGCGATGTACAGGATTTTGCCTATGAGAAACAGATTGCATGGGCCAATCATGAGCTGGACGCATCCATCGAGACGGTGTGCCTGTTTGCCAATGAGGGCTACGGTTCGCTCTCCAGCTCGATCATCCGTGAGTTTGCATCCTATGGGAAAGATGTTTCCCGCTATGTACCGGCAAACGTGGCACGGGCGATCCGAAAGAAATATGAAAAGAGCGAGAAGACGAAAGAGTCATCGATAAAGACAGGAAAGGAAAAGAGCATCCGGATGGCGCAGACGGCATCCGCTGCTGTGGAAAAGACGATGAAAAAAACGATGTTTGACTGGCTGAAGGAAAATCGCATCCCTTACGGCCGGAAGGATCTGATCAATGAGGCGCTGACGCACTCTTCTTATCTCAATGAGCATAAGGAGGTGCTGCATGACAATGAGCGTCTGGAGTTCATGGGCGATGCGGTCCTGCAGCTGTGGACGACCGAAAAGCTGTTTCAGCTGGAGCCGTTGCTCAGTGAAGGACAGATGACGACGCTGCGCTCGCAGCTGGTCTGTGAGGCCGCCCTGGCGCATTACAGCCGGGAGCTTGGCTGGGGCGCGTATCTGCTGTTAGGCGTTGGCGAAGAGCGGACCGGCGGACGCGACCGGGATTCGCTGCTGGCCGACATGTTTGAAGCGATGCTGGGGGCGCTGTATCTCGATCAGGGAATGAAACCGGTCTCCATGATCCTGGAACGGGTGCTGACACCGGCGATCAGCGAGCCGAAGAATGAAGTGCTGATCGATTATAAAACGAAGCTGCAGGAGGTCGTGCAGGCGGATTCCCGCAAGACGCTGCAGTATGAACTGCTGAACACGCAGGGGCCGACCAATCATCCGGAATTTGAGATGGCGGTCCTGCTGGATGGCATCGTGCTGGGAAAAGGCAAAGGAAATTCAAAGAAGCGTGCAGAGCAGATGGCCGCCAAGGCCGCGTTTGAAAAGATGGCGCGCTAGGCGGGAGAGATGGAATGATCAAAAGAGGAATCGGGATGTTGCTGGCAGTGGTGCTCCTATACGCGCCGCTGCCGTTGCGCGCAGCACAGACGCTGACGATCGACAGTACATATGGTTATGCGGTCGATCTGCATACGCTGCAGGTGCTGTATGAGAAAGAGAGCGATCAGCGGATGTACCCGGCTTCGATGACGAAGGTGCTGACCGCGCTGACGGCGCTGGATGCCATCGAGAGCCTGGATGATGAGGTGACGATCACCCTGGAGATGCTGGAAGGGCTGGAGGATGGCACTTATACCCTGGCCGGCTTTCTCAACGGGGAGGTCGTCACGATGCGCGATCTGCTGTATGGTGTGCTGTTGCCCAGCGGTGCGGATGCCTGTCAGGCCTTTGCCGTTTCATTGTTTGGCAGTGAGGAAGCGATGGTAGAGGCGATGAATGCCAAGGCGAAAGCGCTGGGCATGGAGGATTCACACTTTACCAACACGGTCGGCATGCACGATGAAGATCACTACACGAGCGCCCGGGATCTGGCGCTGCTGATGGCGGCCGCCTGGGACAATGAGGAACTGCGCACGGCCATGAGCACCAGGGAATATGCGACCTCTTCCTCGTATTATCACGGGGATGGCATTGCGCTGTACAACTCATGGGACCAGCAGCTGTCGATCGCCGGGATCGATGATGCGTATGTTCTTGGAGGCAAGACCGGCTATACACCGGAGGCCGGGTATTGTTTCTTCGGGGTCTGTGAGATCCAGGGAGCCGAGGTGATCGTCGTTGCTGGAGGCGCTTCTCCCGATGCCGGTGCGGGCGGTTCGATGTCCGATGTAACGGCGATCTGTTCTTATATCGGTGAGCAGATGGAACCGGTCGAACTGGCACAGGAACAGGACGAACTGTATACGCTCGATCTGCGGCACACCTTTCACGAACCGCTCACGCTTCGCGCACCCAGCGTGATCCGCGCGTGGGTCCCAAAGGGCGAGGATGCACAGGCTGATCTGCGCAGCACGGTGGAAAACGATCAGGCACCGGTGACAAGCGGGGATCAGCTGGCATCGGCGGAAGTCTGGATCGACGACGCGTGTGTCGCATCACTGCCCCTGAATGCACCGGTATCGGTAGACAGTGACGGGTTCGCCGTCGTACTGGATACGGTCCGGGCGATCGTATGGCCATATGGCGTTGCGTTGGTGATCGCAGCAGGCAGCGGGTATGGCATCTATACGCTGGGACGCAAATGGAAACAGAAGACCGACCGCGCTCGATAGGCGCTGTCGGCAACAGATAAAAAGCAGGAGGAGACAAGGCATGGATTTTGAAGAACGGATCGAACGCGGCGCAGATGCCGAGAAATGGAAGGGCGCAAAGGAAAAGGACGAGTTGCCGCTTTGGGTGGCCGACATGGACTTTGCCTGCAGCGATGCGATCACGGCGGCGCTGCATGCGCGGGCAGATGAGCGCATCTACGGCTATACGAGCGGGATGGACGACGCCTATAAGAAGATCGTACGCGCTTATTATGAGCGTCACTTCGGCTGGCACTTTCCGCTGGAGGATCTCTTCTTTTCACAGGGCATCGTCCAGGCGATCTCGATCTTAGTACAGCTGCTGAGCCGTCCGGGGGAAGGCATCGTCATTCAGACGCCGGTCTATCATCCGTTCCGCCGTCAGATCGAGGCGAATCATCGGACGTGTGTCACGAATCCGCTGATCCGCCATGCGGATGGCAGCTATACGATGGATCTGGACGATCTGCGCAAAAAGCTGAGCGATCCTTCGGTGGCCGGCATGATCCTGTGTTCGCCGCACAACCCGGTCGGCCGCGTATGGACGCAAGAGGAGCTGAAACAGGTGTCTGCGATCGCACAGGAGCAGCACAAATGGATCATCTCGGATGAGATCCACTGTGATATCGTCAAAGCCGGTCACACGCATCATATGCTGGAAAGCGTGGCAGAGGAAGCGGCCCGTGATCGGATCATCACCTGTGTGGCGCCGACCAAGACGTTCAATATCGCCGGTCTGGAATGTTCCCACATCATCATCCACGATGCGACGATCCGTCAGCGCTGGAAGGAATTCGTCATCGATCAGCTGTGCATCAGCGCACCGAACTGTTTTGCGATCAGTGCCGCCAGGGCCGCCTATGCGGACAGCGATGAGTGGCGGGCAGCGATGAACCGCAAGATCGATGAAAACGAGGCGCTCGCCCGGGCATTCCTGGCAGAAGAACTGCCGCAGGCGGTACTGTCCCCGCGTGAAGGCACCTACCTGCTGTGGCTGGATCTCTCTGCCTATGAGAGCGATCCGAAGCGTCTGGAACAGCGCATGCGCCAAAATGCCCGCGTGCATTTCAACGAGGGCGTGATGTTCGGTGCGGAAGGCGCCTGCTTTGAACGCATCAACATCGCCTGTCCGTCATCGATCCTGATGGAAGCCCTGCGCAGAGTGGCGGCAGAGCTGAGAAAACAGGCGTGAGGATGGGGATGCGTCGCTTCGCAGGGAGAAGCGATCGGTGAAAGGCAGCGTTTCCCATCATTGTTCAGGGAACGTTCACCGACGTTCGCATTCCATCGATCGTAATGAAGACCGTACGGGAGCAAAAGGAGCATTCCGGCAGGAACAGACAGCATATCCCATGATTCATCGGAGGACGGATTCACCGCAGTGAATATGGTAAATGGAATTTACCCGTTTGAAGAAGATGTCGGATGCGCCCGGTTATTGTTTGCGATAACCGGGTGTTTTTTTGTCTGAAGGAGGTACAGAAGATGAACGCAAACACGAAGATCGCTCTCTTGGAGGCAAGGCTGCGAAAGTTGGAGGTCCGCAAACAATACAACTCCGGGGTACAGCCGAAGATCCGCCGCCAGATCTTGAAGCTGCAGCAGCAACAAAGCTGAAACAGCAGGAAGGATCCTCTGGAACATCCTTTGGAGCATCGAAGAGATGCTCCTTTTCGTCATCCTGTAAATGAAAAAGGCAAGGCGGACGGAAGGTCGGCCTTGCCGGATCAAATGCATCTTTTGTCAGTGACAGCGGAGGGACCTGTATTACAACAGGCGGTGGATGATGCGTGACAGCTCTTTTACATCGTCGACCCGTGTCTGGTTGGTCGTCGGATCGATGATGGAGGAATACACATGCGGGATGATCTTCTCCACTCCAATGCCAAGCAGCAGGCGCATCACGTTCTCTTTGCCGATCTTTATCGCGGTGGCCGTGCTGGATGAGAAGATCCGCTGGGAGGAGGACCAGGTGAACGTCGTCTTCTTGGTCTCGATTGAAAAGGACAATCTGCTGGCGTATAAGCTCTGGCATTATCTGTCGTACTTGATCTCGAATGAAGCGGCGATCCAGGCACTGAATCAGACACTGACCTACGAGCATCTGATCGAGACCGTTAAGAAGATCTACGAGGATATCTTTCGCTGAAACGGCGTATGTGGTTTTCATCGCATACGCTTTTTTTTGGATGGGAAAAATGGTATGATGTACGTACTTGAAAAGAGGGATGTTCGTGAAATTGAAGATCATCGATTTTATCCGCCGGCTGGAGCTGGATGCAGAGTGCCGTTCCTGGCTGGAGAGCGGCTCCTTTTCCATGCGGCCGATCTATCATCGGCAAAGCAATGTGCTGCAGCTGCAGATCGAATTGGATCAGGTGCTTCCGTATGCGATCTATCATCGGTTTCTCGCCCGGCTGCACACCTATGCGAAGGTGAAGGTCGATCTGCGCATCGAGGTGAAGGATCACGCGCTCTCGCTCATGGATCTGCTGGATTACATCCAGCATTTCGTACAGCGGGAAGCCAGTGCGCGCATCTTTGCGGAGGTCATGCCGCTCATCCATGAGGATGTGATCCTCTATCAGGTGCCGGAGACGTCCCAGCGGGATGCGTTGGCGGCCCGGCTGCCGCTGTTAAAAGCGTTTTTGGAGACGGTCGGCATCATAAATGAGATCCGCATCGAATTAAAGGATAAAGAGGAACAGATCCCGGCGGTGAAGTGTGCGAATGCACCGGTTCGGCAGACACCGCCACCGGCGGCATCGAATCCACCGGCCAATCCGTATCGCCGCCGCAAGGTGTCGACGAAGGATTATGTGTCGGTGGACATCCGCGATCTGCAGGACGGCATGTCCAATGTGAAGATCCGCGGACACATCTTTCAAAGCGAGATCACGACCTTCAAGAACGGAAAGTGCCTGCAGACGCTGTACATCAGCGATGATGACGACGCGATCATCATGAAGCGCTTTGAGCGCGGCGCGCTGACCAAAGAGGCGCTCGCAGAGATCAAAGAAGGCGATCATGTGGAGGCCTATGGACAGGCGGTCATGGATTCCTATCTCTCGGATCTGGTGTTCATGCCGACGCACATCGAGAAGGTGGAGCCAACCGTGCGCAGGGATCCGGCGAAGGAAAAGCGGATCGAGCTGCACGTTCATTCCAACTTCTCGGAGATGGACGGTGTCTGTGACATCGCACAGTTCATCCGGACGGCGGATGAATGGGGGATGGATGCGATCGCCTGCACGGATCATATGGTCGTACAGGCCTTCCCGAAGGCACAGTCGACGCTGGCTTCGATCAACAAGAAGCGGGAAACGCCGATGAAGGTGTTGTATGGGGTGGAGATGAACATGGTCGATCCGGATCTTCAGATCGTCTATCAGCCGGATGATACGGTGCTGGAAGAAGGCACATACTGTGTATTCGACCTGGAGACGACCGGCCTGTCCGCTCGCTATGACCACATCATCGAGTTCGGCGGGGTCATCGTCGAAAACCGTGCCTGTGTGAAGAGCCTGCAGCTCTTCATCCGGCCGCCGCATGCGCTCAGCGCATTTACGACCAACCTGACCGGGATCACGGACATGGATGTGCAGGATGCGCCGACCTTCGAGGAGTGTGTGGACCAGATCCTGGACTTCATCGGGGATCACATCCTGGTCGCTCACAACGCTTCCTTCGACTTTTCCTTCCTCAACAGCGCCCTGCGGCGCATCGGGCGAAAGCCGCTCGACAATCCGGTCATCGATACGCTGGATCTCGCCCGCAGTTTGCAGACGGAGCGAAAGTCATATACCCTGGGTGCGATCGCCCGTTCCTATGGCATCGCCTATGACCAGGAAGTCGCACACCGCGCGGATTATGATGCCGATGTGCTGGCGCAGACGTTTCTGCACATGCTCAATGAGCTGCGCGACATCACCACGCTCAATGAGCTGCAGGCGCGTCAGAATCCGGAGGGCTTCAAAAAGGTGCGCACCAAGCACGTCGTCGTGCTGGCCCGCAACCAGACCGGTCTCAAGGAACTGTTCGAGCTGATCACGCTCAGCCATACGACCTATCTCGCCTACAATGGAAAGACGGCGCTCTCCGGCGTGGCGGAGCCGCGCATTCCCCGCATTGAGATCGAAAAGCGGCGGATGAACGGCAATCTGCTCATCGGTTCGGCCTGTGCCAACGGCGAGGTGTTCGAGATGGCACAGACGCGGGATGTGGATGATCTGCGAAAGGTCATGCGCTTCTATGATTACATCGAACTGCAGCCGCTGGCGAACTATCAGTATCTCATCGACCGCGATCAGGTCATCGATCAGGAGCGGCTCAAGGAGATCCTGCGCGGGATCATCGACATGGCCGATGAGCTGGGCAAGCCGATCGTGGCGACCAGCGATGCCCACTATGTGCATCCCAACCAGAAACGCATTCGCGACATCTATATCAACTCACAGGCGATCGGCGGCGTCCGTCACCCACTGTATCTGTACAACCAGGAAAAGCGGCACAAATCGCATGCTCCGGATCAGCATCTGCGCACGACACAGGAGATGCTGGACGTATTTTCCTGGGTAGGCGATCGCGCCTAAGAGTTCGTCGTGACCAATACACATCGGATCGCCGATCAGATCGAGACCATCTATCCGATCAAGGACAAACTGTATCCCCCGGACATCGAGGGCTCAGATCAAAAGCTGCGTGACATCTGTTATGAAAATGCGTATAAGAAATATGGCGATCCGCTGCCGGAGATCGTGGAACAGCGCCTGAAGCGGGAGCTGGATGCGATCATCGGCGCCGGATACTACGTTGTTTACTACATCTCGCACCTGCTGGTAAAAAAGAGCCTGGATGACGGATATCTGGTCGGCAGCCGGGGATCGGTGGGATCCAGCTTCGTCGCGACGATGGCCGAGATCACCGAGGTCAATCCGCTGGCGCCGCACTATGTGTGTCCAAACTGCAAGTACTCGCATTTCTATACGGATGGCAGCGTGCTCAACGGATTTGACCTTCCGGACAAGACCTGTCCGAAGTGCGGAGCGATCATGCGCGGAGACGGGCAGGACATTCCCTTTGAGACGTTCCTGGGCTTTGAGGGCGACAAGGTGCCGGATATCGACCTGAACTTCTCCGGTGATTATCAGCCGCGGGCCCATGCGTATACAAAAGAAGTGTTTGGAGATGAACATGTCTTCCGGGCCGGCACGGTCGGTACGGTACAGACCCAGACGGCCTTTGGTTACATCAAGGGCTACGAAGAGGCGATGGGCATCGAAGGCTCCATGCGCAATCCGAAGCGCGTCGACCTGGCCAAGCTGTGTGAAGGGGTCAAACGAACGACCGGTCAGCACCCCGGCGGCATCGTTGTCGTTCCGCTGGACATGGACGTCCATGATTTTACCCCGGTGCAGTATCCGGCCAACAATCCGTTTGCGGACTGGAAGACGACACACTTCGATTTCCATCAGATCCACGACAACATCCTGAAATTTGATATCCTGGGCCACGTCGATCCGACGGCGATGAAGATGCTGGAGCGCATGAGCGGCATCGATGTGCGCACGATCCCGATGAACGATCCGCAGACGATGAGCATCTTCTCCAGCGTGGATGCGCTCAACATCGATACGAGCAAGAACACGGAACAGACCGGGGCGGCCGGTCTGCCGGAGTTCGGTACGCCGTTCGTACGGGGCATCCTCGAGCTGACACGGCCGACGACCTTCGACGAGCTGTTAAAGATCTCCGGTCTGAGCCATGGAACCGACGTGTGGCTGGGCAATGCCAAGGATCTCATCGACAACGGTATCTGTACGCTGAAAAGCGTCATCGGATGTCGTGACGACATCATGGTCTACCTGCTGCACAAAGGCATGAAGCCAAAGCTCGCCTTTACGATCATGGAATCGGTCCGAAAAGGAAAGGGCCTCAAGGAAGAATGGATCGTGGAGATGAAGGCCAACGGCGTGGAAGACTGGTACATCGAATCGTGCAAGAAGATCAAGTACATGTTCCCGAAGGCCCATGCGGTCGCCTATGTCATGATGGCGATCCGCATCGCCTGGTTCAAGGTGCACATGCCGATGATCTATTACTGCATGTTCTTCTCGATCCGCTGTGATGCGTATGACATCGAAACGATGATCAAGGGCGAGGCAAGCATCCGTCAGCGCATGGCGCAGATCCAGGAGCTCTCCCGCAGCAGCGACCGCAATGTCAAGCCGAGCAAGAAGGATCTGGATACCTTCTCCACCCTGGAGCTGGCATTGGAGATGGTCCTGCGCGGCTATCATTTCTCCAACATCGATATCAACCGCTCTTCCGCCACCGAATTCATCGTGGATACGGAAAACCGCAATGCGATCATCCCGCCGTTTACCAGCATCGACGGACTGGGCGAGAGCGTGGCGGATTCGATCGTGAAGGCACGGGAGGAAGCGCCGTTCTTATCGAAAGAGGACCTGCTCAAACGCAGCTCGCTGAGCGTCTCGCTGATGAAGAAGCTGGATGCGCTGGGCGCGCTGGAAGGACTGCAGGAGGAAAACCAGCTGTCACTGTTTTGACCATCAAAAAGAACATCGAAGGGCGGAAACCCGGGCGCGCTCCCGGACCGCTCTTTTTTTGTGCCCATGCCGTGCCTTGCGCTCACAGACGGGCGGATCTTCCATCGGGGAAGCGCTTTGTTTTCCGTTGTTCTGCAACAGTGGCGCACATCGCGGGAAAAATATGGAAAAAGCCTGAAAAGAAAGGAAAAACTGCTGTACTTTCCCTGGTGTTTTCCGTATAATGGTACAGGAAAAAAGGAGTGGAAATGAATGGAGATTGGAATGTTCCTGCTGGGGCTGGGCCCGATCCTGTGGATGATCGTCGCCCTGTGCGGTCTTAAGATGGCCGGCCACAAGGCGAGCTTTGTGGCGATGGTGCTGGCTGCCGTCCTGGCAATCACGGTGTGGAAGCTGCCGCTGCTCGATACGGCGAGTGCGGCGCTGGAAGGATTTGCGATGGCCGCATGGCCGATCATCCTGGTCATCATCGCAGCGGTGTTCCTGTACAATCTGTCGCTGCATACCGGAAAGATGGAGGTGATCAAGCAGATGATCACCAGCGTATCGGGAGACAAGCGCCTCCTGGTGCTGCTGATCGGCTGGTGCTTTGGCGGTTTCATGGAAGGTATGGCCGGTTTTGGTACGGCGATCGCGATCCCGGCCGGGATGCTGGCGGGAATGGGCTTTCCGCCGCTGCTGGCCTGTCTGGTGTGTCTGGTGGCCAACGGTACGCCGACCCCGTTTGGTTCGATCGGCATTCCGACGGTGACCCTGGCCAATCTGGTCGGTCTGGACAATGCGACGCTGGCGTTTACGGAAACGCTGCAGCTGGCGCCGCTGATGATTCTCTCGCCGTTTCTGATGGTCATCCTCACCGGCGGCGGGGTGAAGGCGCTCAAAGGCGTGTTTGGGATCACGCTGATTTCCGCGCTGTCTTTTGTCCTGCCGCAGATGGCCGTCGCATATTTTGTCGGCAGTGAACTGGCCGTCGTCGTCGGCAGCATCTGTTCGCTGCTGGTGACGATCGTGGTCTCTCTTCGCCATGAGAAACGCTGCAGCACGCCATCGGAATATCAGATGACGGTCAGAGAGAAACAGACGATCAGCGTCAGCGAAGCGCTGCGGGCCTGGTCTCCGTTCATCCTCGTGTTCCTCTTTCTGCTCTCCACCAGCAAGCTCGTGGCGCCGCTCCACACTTTCTTCAATCAGTTTGCTTCTTCCATCCTCATCTACACGGGCGAGGGCGGCACTCCTTATACGTTCTCCTGGGTCAATACGCCGGGCGTCTGGATCTTTCTTGCGGCGATCATCGGCGGCTTTCTGCAGGGGGCTTCCCTGCAGGGCATGCTGCATGTGCTCAAGGGAACGCTGATCCAGATGTCCAGGACGATGATTACGATGCTGTGCGTGCTGGCGACCGCAAAGATCATGGGGTACAGCGGCATGATCGCCAGCATCGCCAACATGTTTGTTCAGACACTGGGTTTGCTCTACCCGCTGGCAGCACCGCTGATCGGCGGTCTGGGCACCTTCGTGACCGGCAGCGGCACCAGCTCATCCGTCCTGTTTGGCAATGTGCAGCTGCAGGCGGCGCAGGCGATCGGTGCGGATCCATACTGGATGGTCGCCCTCAACAGTCTGGGGGTCGCCGTCGGCAAGATGATGGCCCCGCAGAGCCTGGCGATCGGACTGGTCGCCGTCAACGAGAGCGGCAAAGACGGGGAACTGCTCAAGCGCGTGTTTCCTTATGCGCTGGCCTATCTGGTGATCATGGCCGTGATCGCTTACTTTGGCATGGGGCTGTTTGAACTGTTGCCGATCACATGAACCTTCGTATCATGAAAAGTCAGAACGTTTGTGCGCTCTGGCTTTTTTTGAGGGATGAGGCAGGTACGAAACCGCTTTTCCCCGGAAACAGAATCTGATAAAATGAAATTGCCGCACGAGGACATCGCCCTGATACGGCGCTTTGTGTCAGAGGGGATGTCGGTGCAGAGGATAAGAGAGGATGATGATTCGATGTGGGCAGAGGAAAGCGTTTTTTATCAGATCTACCCATTGGGATTCTGCGGTGCGCCCTTTGCGAATGACGGGGTGCTCTGTTCACGGATCCACAAGGTGACACAGTGGATCGATCACATGAAGGAGCTGCATGTGAACGCACTGTATCTTTCACCGCTGTTTGAAAGTGATACGCACGGTTACAATACCCGGGATTACCGTAAGGTCGACTGTCGGCTGGGAACCAATGAGGACTTTGCACAGGTCTGTCGTTCCCTGCATGAAAACGGCATTCGGGTCGTCCTTGACGGTGTGTTCAACCATGTCGGACGCGGGTTCTGGGCGTTTGAGGATGTGCGTGCCCATCGGGAGGCCTCCCCGTACCGGGACTGGTTTTATCTGGATTTTTCAAGGGATTCCAACGAGCACGACGGTTTCTGGTATGAAGGCTGGGAAGGACATTACGATCTGGTGAAGCTGAACCTGGAGAACCCGGCCGTCGTTTCCTATCTGTTTGACTGCATTCGGGAATGGGTCGAGCAGTATGACATCGACGGATTGCGCCTGGATGTCGCCTACTGTCTGCCGCCGTCCTTCCTGAAGCTGCTGCATGCGTTCTGCAGGCAGCTCAAGCCGGATTTCTTTCTGGTCGGAGAACTGCTGCACGGGGACTACAACCGCTGGGTCCACAAAGAGATGCTGGACAGCGCCACGAATTATGAATGTTATAAAGGGCTGTATTCCAGCTTCAATTCGCACAATCTCTTTGAGATCATGCATTCGCTGAAACGGCAGTTCGGTCCGGAGGAGTGGACGCTGTACAAGGGGAAGCACCTGCTGAACTTTGTGGACAATCACGATGTGTCCCGCATCGCCAGCATCCTGCAGGACAGCCGGCATCTGCCGTTGATCTATGCGCTGCTGTTTACGATGCCGGGGATCCCCTGCATCTACTATGGCAGTGAATGGAATGCGACGGGCAGAAAGGAAGACGGGGACCCGGCGCTGCGCGTCTGTTTCGATCAGCCTTGCTGGAACGTGCTGTGTGATTGGATCGCCCGTCTGTCTGCCGTGCACCAACAGCAGCCGGCATTGTGGAAGGGCGACTTCCACGACGTGATGATCACCAATGAACAGTGTGCGTTTGAACGCTCCCTGGGAGAGGAGCGGGTCTGGACGATCATCAACGCAGCCGACCAGCCGTATACGTTCCATGCGCCGGGCGGGGAGCGCGGTCATGACCTGATCAACGATCAGCCGATCGATCTGACCGAGCTGCAGATGCCACCGCTGTCTGCGTATATCGTAGCGATCAGATGATCGAGATCCTGCACATGCAACATGCGAAAGAAGAGCCAGTATCGATCACTGTGCTCTTTTTCATTTTTAAACAAAAGATACATTTTTCAACCTGTCAGACGAAATCGGAAAAGGAAATCGATAAGGGGTGTAATATTTATTGAATTGCTTTCAAAAGTATGTTAAAAAGAAGGTAAAGAAAGAGAAAGGAGGAGAATGCGGATGCGAAGAGACAAAACGTCCGAACAGAGCTGCAGGCAAGATCACAGTGCCGAAAGAAATGCATCATGGTACATAGTAAAACGACGTATTTTGCCTGTTCGCATGACAGACAGAATGCGTTTTTTTGTTCATCTTCAGGTGACATGATCTCAGGGTAAGAAAGGAGGAGGGGTACATGAAAAAGCGAAATCTGAAAAAATGGATGATCGGCCTGTTGTCGCTCGCGCTGATGTTTTCCAACCTTCCGCAGGTGGTCCACGCGCAGGACACCGTGCATGAGGCAGGCGATGAAGCATCGCTGAGGAGTGCCTTAAGTGAAGCGGAAGCAGGGGAAACGATCACGTTGACGGGCAGTTTTTCACTGAGTGCGGACATTCGCCTCGAGAAAGATGTGGTGCTGGACCTCAACGGGCAGACCGTATCGTTGGGAAGCAATTCCTTCCAGGTGCGGGGCACTGCGGAGAAAGCGATCACCGTGACGATCCGTGACAGCGGACAGGAGGGAAAACTGACCGGAACCGACTATATCATCGACATGAACGCCGGCGGTGCCGATACCGTCCGGATGGAAAGCGGCATCCTGGAAGGAACCGGCTATACGTCGGTCGTCCGCATCCAAAGCGGAGATGCATTCGTGATGAGCGGCGGTGTGGCACGACAGACACAGACCAACGCCACCTGGGTGCTCAACGTGATGAACAGCGGCCGGGCCGAAGTGATCGGAGGCCGGGTCGAAGGCACCTTTGGCATCAAGGCCAACGCAGCGGCTTCTACGATCATCGTGGGCGAACGGCCAATCGGTGACGAGCAGACGCCGGAAGAGGCAGAGCGGGTGTACGTCAGCAGCGTCAATGCGAGCAATGCTGCCGCACCGGTCCTGCTGTACAGTGGAACCGTCGGCAAGCTGACCGGCAATGTCGGTGAGGGCTTCGTGCTGAATTGCTGGTTTGAACAGGACGTATCGGATCGTCTGCCGGCCGGTATGATGTGTGTGGAAGTGGACGGTCACTGGGAAGTGGAACGACTGACACAGGAAAATGCGGTCGCCATGATCGGGGACACCTACTATGGATCGCTGGTCAAGGCAGCGGCCGAACTGCAGGACGGAGAGGTGCTGGTCCTCTTGAAGGATCAGGAAGGGACCCAGAATGTAAAGGTGACGGTCGATCATGCGATCATCGATCTCAACGGCCATTCGATCACCAACCGCGCATCCGGCGGCTATGGTCTGGAGATCACCTCCGATGCCGGCCTGCCGCAGGGAACGACCGGGGTCACGGTGCGCAACTCGTCCGGTGAGCCTTCGCGCATCACGGCGGACATTCCGCTGTATGCCCGCTCAGGCAACAGCATGAAAGAACTGCCGATCGTGCTGGATGAAACGATCGAGCTTGTATCGAACAGCGGAAATACGTGCATCGAACTGGGAACGAGCGCATATGTGGAGCATACGGAGCGAACGGCTGCGTACATCACAGAAGGCGGCTTCCTGTCGACCCATGCCGATGGAAAGCGGTACATCCACGGCAGCTTTACACAGGCCGCACAGAGCGATGTGACAAAGACGGCCGTGCTGCTGAACGATCTGCAGGGCGGTATTTCGGTCAGTGCGGAACATTCCGATCTGACGCTGGATCTGAACGGTCATACGGTAACGAGCAACGGTACGGCGGTCATCCGGGTCAACACCAGCGATGCACAGCTGACGATCAAGAACGGCACCATGGTCAATACGGACGGCACAGGTGCAGAGGTCGGCATTCCTGCCGGCGGTGCGCCGGGCGGCGAACTGACGTATTATCACCGGGTCACCCTGTGTTTGGAGAATGTCGATCTGACATCGACAAATGACTTTGGCATCGTTACCAATGGAGTCAGCACCGACATCCACATTCAACTGACAGGCGGCTCGATAACGGCAGACAACGGCATCGGGATCTACTTCCCGCCGGCTGACAGCACGCTGACGATCGACGGGACCCGGATCTCGGGAACGACCGGTACGGCCATCAAGGGCGGTACGGTCCACATCAGTGGCAATGCCGTCATCATCGGAACCGGAGAAGCACAGGAACCGAGCGAGGGTGCCGACAGCGGTGTGCATGACACCGGTGCAGCCGTCTATGTGGAAGGCAACTATGACCGCGATGTTCAGGTGAACATTGACAGCGGTACGTTCACCAGCCGTCAGGGCCATGCGGTACAGATGCTGGAAGATGCAGAGGCGACCGGTGAAAAGAACATCGTGATCAAAGGTGGAACTTATTCCGATGAAGAGGCAGCGGAGTACATCTACCCGGGACTGTCGATCGTGGAAAATGCGGATGGCACCTACTCGATCGCCCGCAAGGCAAGCGTCTATGTCGATGGTGTCGCCGGGGATGATTCCCGTTCAGGCGACAGCAGCGAGACGGCCGTGCGAACGTTGGAACATGCGTTGAATCTGGTCGATGAAGAAGGAACGATCTACATCTGCGGAACGGTCACGATCGATTCCGCACAGACGCTGGAAGGCGTGACGATCGAGCGGGCAGAAGGGCACAGCGGTCAGCTGCTTGCCGTGAGCGGTCCGGACGCAGTACTGACGCTCATCGACACGACGATCGACGGAAAGGCGCTGGAGACGCAGATGACCGGCTATCTCGTGTTCGTCAGCAATGGAGCGACCCTCAACATTATGGAGGGCAGTCAGCTCCTCAACAATCAGACGACGGCCGTTTATGTCAATGTGAATTCGGATCTCAACATGAGCGGCGGAGCGATCAGCGGCAACATCATCAACAACCCGCAGGAAGACGGATATCTCTGGGGCGGTGCCGGCATCGTGAACAATGGAACGAGCATCGTTTCCGGCGGAGAGATCTCGAACAACCACACGTACGGATATGTCGCCGGCGGCATCCGACACAGCAGAGGAACGTTTGTCCTGGAAGGGGATGCCATCGTAACGAAGAACTCTGCCGACTGGTACGGCGGCGGTATCGTGGTGGAGGCCGGCGCACAGCTTCTTCTGGACGGGGCGTCGATCACAGAGAACGAAGCCGGTTATTATGGCGGCGGTGTGTACATCTTCGGTGCGACAAACGCAGACCAGAAGACCACATCGTTTGAGATGCGCAGCGGATCGATCATGGGAAATCAGGCTGTGATCACCGGCGGCGGGATCTTTGCCCAGTGCGCAAACGACGAGGTGATCGTTTCGATCCGGAATGGAGCGATCAAAGACAATGTCTCCGCCGAGGAAGACATGGGACATGCCATTGCGCTGTATGGCGAGAATGGCAGTGATCTGTATCCGAGACTGGAGCTCAGCGGACAGCCGGAGATCAACGGGGATGTGTTCTTCCAGAATGATTATGAAGACGGATATGTCATTCAGGTCGTGGATGCATTCCAGCCGGTCGTTCCGATCCAGATCAACAGAAGCAATGATGTCATGGACATCCCGGCGGTCACCTATGCACAGGGACTGACGCCGGATCGTGAGGATTTCGTTTCCCGTTCGCTGTTTGAAGGCCTCGTGGTAAGTGGTCAGGATCTCAAATGGGCCACTGCCAGTGTCGTCTATTTCTATGAGGAAGGCGGCGAGAGCGAATACAGAGATCATCGTCACAGCGTGATCATCGGGGAAACGATCGATGCGGCCAATGTACCGCATCCGACAAAGAACGGCTATACGCTGAGCGGATGGAAGCTGCGCGGCAGCGACCAGCTGTGGGACATGGAGAGCGATGAAGTGAGCGAACGCTTCACGCGCCTGGAAGCAGTGTGGACCCTGGATCGGCCGACGGTCGACGTATCTGCCGACCATTCGACGTTCCATGAGGGACACAGCGTCCTTTTGAGCGCATCGCCATCCCATGCGGCAGCGGTCACTTATACGTATCAGTGGTATCGGGACGGAATGCTGCTGGAAGGCGAGACGTCCGAAACGCTGCAGGCGTTTGCGGCCGGTGATTATACGGTGCTGGTGAGAGCGAGCGATGGAACGAAAGTTTCCGAAACGCTGAGCGATCCGCTGACGCTGGTCATGGAGGCACACGCATATGTTCCGTCGGTCACGGAACCGACCTGCACGGAAAAGGGATATACAACATATCTCTGCACCGTCTGCAACGACAGCTATCAGGCAGACTTCGTCGATGCGCTGGGCCATGCGTACGCCGACACCTGGTCATCGGATGCGCATGGTCACTGGATCGAGTGTACCCGCTGCCATGAAAAGAGCGAAGTGCATGCTCATACGTACCAGTGGATCATCGACAAAGAAGCGACCACAGAAGCAGAAGGCCTGCGTCATGAACGGTGCATGGTCTGCGGCCATGAAACGGAAGCCGTCGTCATTCCAAAGCTGGAGAAGACCGATGAAGGCGGAACCGATACGGCTGCCGGCCACCCATCGATGGTGTGGGCAGGTCTGGCCATGCTCTCCATGCTGGGCATCGCCGATCTGCATCGAAGAAAACGCCGGCGTTAAGATGCCGGAACATTCCGAAAGCAAAACTGTATAAAAAAGAGGCTGTGTGAGGACCTCTGATCTCTGATCAGGGCACACAGCCTTTTATCATGGCGAAAGGTCTGCCTCGCTCTCATGGAGCACCATCAGGAAGAATGTTCATCCTCTTTTCCCCGCAGCCAGCGGCGGACCTCCTGATACTCCTGTGGAAAGTCCTCGTCGCTTCGCTGAGCGAGCAGCTGCAGGCTACCTTCGTCCTGTGCGGTTTCGTAATACCAGCATTTGTAATCCACCAGATGCAGGATCTCCTCCAGCTGGCGGATCTCTTCTTGGATCGCCTCCCGCTGACGCTGAAAGAGCACCAGCCGCTGAGGGATCGTCGCGTCGCCCTGCGTGCTCATGTCCATGAATTCCCGGATCTTCGTCAGAGACAGCCCGGTCTTTTTCAGGCACTCGATGAGCTTCAGCCATTCGATCGTTTCTTCGTCGAACTGACGGATGCCACCTTTGGTGCGGCGGATGTTGGGCAGCAATCCCTTCTTTTCATAATAGCGGATCGTCGATGCCGGGATCCCCAGCCGCTCGGACACATCCTTGATCGTATCGTTCATTTGCATACCTCCAATTTCAGGGTTGACTTAAACTTGACGTTAAGTTGTATAAGTAAAATTGGAACTGGAATATATGGTTATTATAGGTCTTCTCCGGAAGGAGCGCAAGGAAGAAAAGAGGTGAATGGTGCAAGCGGGAAGAATACTGTCCGCGATCTGTGCACTGGGCGTTGTCTGTGGATGCCAGACGCCGGAAGATGATGGGAATCGGGAAACAGCGAGAGTGCAAGATCCTGTCGTGCAGCAGGTCTTCTTTGCGCGGGGCGATCACGTCCGGATGCGGCTGTTCACGCTGGAGGAGAGCGTTTATGTGATCCAGGGGGAGGTACAGAGCGTGCAGGGCAGTTATGATCAGCTGTTTCTGCGCCTGCAGGGAACGTTTTCTGCAGGCAGGAAGGCAGATGTCTGTCCGATGGAACCGCTGGTTCACGGACTTTCCGTCAATGTGTATGCGCAGGATGCCGTGTACAGCGTATTTGGTGATCTGCGTCTGTGCGAAGAGGAGCTGCAGCTGCATGGCTGGATCGTCGCGGAAGAAGAGCGGAAATAAAAGGAGATGAACAAGATGAAAGAAAACCGGATACAGTTACGAATGATCCGACAAAGACCGGGTCTGTCGAACTTTGTGCTGCCGTTTATCGATGCCCTGCTGGAAAGCGGCCGTACAGAGCTGAGCGGCCCGTCTGTGACAAAGGATCCGGTGGCCTGCATCGTTTCGCAGGCACGGACGGTCATGGATGCGGATGACTGGCTTTTGGCCTGGGATCTGCTGCAGGCGGAGCAGGAGGGGCAGCTTCCTTACGCTTAGATTTCATTTGTCTTTTTGTCCGGTCGGTGATAAAGTATGCTTGAAAGGAAGAGGAACAGACAATGAATGTATTGATGATCAACGGCAGTCCGCGGGTGAATGGAAATACTGCGCTCGCACTGCAGGAGATGAAAAACGTATTTGAACAGGAAGGGATCGAGGTGCATATGGTCACCATCGGCACGCAGGCGGTCCGCGGCTGTATCGCCTGCGGAACATGCTTTGAGAAAGGCAGCTGTGTCTTTGATGATCTGGTCAACCAGTGTGCGCCGCTGTTTGAACAGTGTGATGCGCTCGTCGTCGGCAGCCCTGTCTATTATGCTTCGGCGAACGCTTCTCTGATCGCCCTGTTGGACCGTCTGTTTTACAGTACGCACTTTGACAAGCGCATGAAGGTCGGTGCAGCCGTCTGTGTGGCCAGACGCGGCGGACTGTCTGCCACGTTCGATGAGCTGAACAAGTATTTTACGATCAGCGGCATGCCGGTCGCATCCAGCCAGTACTGGAACAGCGTGCACGGACGCCTGCCAAAAGAGGCCGCACAGGATGAAGAAGGCCTGCAGACCATGCGGACGCTGGCGCACAACATCATCTTTTTGATGCGCAGCATCGCTCTGGGCAAGAAAGCTTATGGACTGCCAAAGCAGGAAGCGAAGATCGCCACGAATTTTATACGCTGAGAAGGAGGAACCATCATGAGAAAGAATTTTGGCGCAAAGCCATATCTGTACCCGCAGCCGGTGCTGATCGTCGGATCGTACGATGCGCAGGGAAACCCGGATGCGATGAATGCCGCATGGGGCGGCATCAGTGATCCCGCACAGATCACGATGTGTCTGAGCGAGAGCCACAAGACGGTGAAGAACATTTTGGAGACCGGGGCGTTCACCGTCAGCATGGCAACCAGCGATCAGGTCGTCGCCTGTGACTATGTCGGTATGGCATCCGGAAATCAGGTCAGCGACAAGCTGGAGAAGGCGGGATGGCATACGACGAAGAGCAGTTTTGTCAACGCACCGCTGATCGATGAGCTGCCGATGGCGCTGGAGTGCCGTCTGGTCAGCTATGACGAAGAAACCTGCTGCATGATCGGTGAGATCGTCAATGTCAGTGCGGATGAATCCGTGCTGGATGAAAAGGGGAACATCGATCCGGCCAAGCTGCGCCCGATCACCTTTGATGCGGTGAACGGTACTTATCTGGCATTGGGAGAAAAGGTCGGCAACGCATTTTCGGACGGACGTCAGCGTATGTGAATCGGTCATCAACTTGAATGAACCCCATGAATGATAGAAGTGGGGTTCATTTTTTTACTACGAAAGAAAGAAGCGAAGAGCGATCATGACCGGATATGGACGCATTGCATCTCTCATCGCAAGGAATTTGCTTCGGGTGTTGTGGATGAAGGGGGGAGGCAGGGAAATATGCGCGTTGAAAAGAGAGGTGCCCCTACAAGTCGTTTCACAGAAAGAGGCAAACTCTGGTATAATAAGAGAAATCGCAGTTCAGGAAGGAGGGAGCTGAATGCAGATCCGGGAAGCACGGTCATCGGATGCGACGGCGATCCGGCAGTTGTATCGCGATGTGATGGGATATGAGTACCCTCTGGAACGAATGAAAGAGATGATCGAGAAAAACCGGGAGGATCCTTGTAATTTTGCGTTTACTGCCTGGTCTGGCGAAGAACTTGTGGCCGTGATGGAAGCGGTGATCAAATACAGCATCCACCGAGATCCATATCTGATCATCAACACTCTGGCCGTTGCACAGCGGCGTCAGGGGACGGGAATCGGAACACAGCTGCTCGCATATGCGGAATCGTTTGCCCGACAGCGACAGCTGGCCGCTTTGCGGCTGGGGTCGCAGATGAAGCGGAAACGAGCGCATCACTTCTATGAAAAAAACTGCTTTCAGCTGATCAAGGAACATAAGATCTTTGAACGATCATGCCGGAAGGAGTGAGCCGAAGACCGAGATCGGTATTCCAGATCGTCTCTTTATGGATGAAAGCGGCTGGCGCATGCAACGATCTTCCAACCTGCGGATGCATACGCTGTTCTGTTCATTTCCTTACGAGAATGGTATGATGATAGGGAAAAGGTGGTTTCATGGAAAAAATAGAAGACTTTGTGCAGGTCTGTCAGCATCTCAAGGAAGGAGCTGTCGTCTGCACACAGGATCGTCGAAGAAAGTGTTACTTCGGCATGCGGGAAGAGAAGATCCACGTGCAGGGCGCACAGGCACACTATGTGCTCTCATTTGCGGACTTTACAGCGATGTTTGCGCAGGAGACTTTCTTTCTGTATGAAAAACAGGCGCCGGCGGAGATCTCTGAGGAAAAGGATGCGGAGTATTATCGCTGGCAGCACAAATAGCGAGGAGGACAAGGATGAAATACCCGGTCATTTACGTACATCATCAGTTTGGAACATTCAAGCACGGCAAGACGGCACAGACCCTGTCGATCGAGCTGGAGGTAGAGGAATCATTTCTGCAAGAGGATCCGCAGCTGCGGCAGGGCTATCTGAAACAGCTGACGAAGGATGCCTACCACACGATCGAAGGTCAGCAGGTCATCGCACAGGCCAGCCGTGTCCAGGTGGAAGGGAAGGACTATCTTCTCTTTACATCGAATCTGGATCCGCGGCTGTTGAAGCGTCAGCTCCAGCAGATCGTCAATGAGCTGGCCGTCCGGCTGGAAGGTCATGCGGTATCCCTGCAGGCGGCGCTGTTTCGCAGCCTGCTGAAGATCGAAGGGAAAGATCTGTTCCTGCATGCGGCCAAGGAAGGCGAACCGCTGGGACAGAGCGATATCGTTGCCCGTACGCGGAAGGAACTGCGGCCACAGGGGAGGGGAACGACCAATTTTCTGACCAGCCTGGCGCAGTATCAGCGCAAGGTCGAAATGCAGCGGAGCGCGGAAAAAGGCTCTGATCAGGCATAGGCATAACGCAAAACAGACGGTGATCGAAGAGCTCTCTGTGGAAAGCTCGGTTCACCGTCTGCTTTTTTGCGCTTATTGATCTGTGTTCAGGATCGAACGGGGAAGGAGCGCCGCTTCGGCTGCCTTCGCTTCTTCCAGCATCGCTTTGAGTTCCTGCGGAGAAGGTTCCTGTCGGACCAGCTGCCCGTACAGCCGAGTCAGCGTCGCAGCGTAGGCCTTCCAGCTCGCAGGGGCATATGCCTGAGGGTCTTTGTGGTTGCTGGCGGAGAAGATGGCATAGAGCTGTTCACGGTCCGCAAAGTAGCGGTGTTCCTCTTCGATCTCTTCTGCCAGCCGGGCAAAGCTCCAATCCTGGTTGTGTACGGTCCACATCGCCTTTCGCTCCATGGACAGACCGTTCGCATGAAACTGCTGCATGATGCGATGAAACTGGGCATCGCTCACATCCTTCATGACCATCAGCGGATGGGACAATGGATGCGCGTGCCGTTCATGTTCCCTGTGTTCAAACAGCTCGTTCAATGTGGCTTCGGTCTGGGCATCGCTGAGAAAGCGGACCGGAAGCTGCATCGTTTGCAGGACCTGTTCATAGGCAGACTGCTGTGTATGCTGCGCACCGAGATAGATCAGGATCATGATGTTCTCCTAGATCTGTGACAGCAGCCGGGTCCCTGCCCGTTTGACACCCACATACAGCAGGAAGGACAGGACGATCTGGATCACCAGCAAGCCGATTGCGATAAGGAGCACCTGATCCCATCCGATGTAGAGCAGTCCGAAGCAGACCGCAGCCAGCAGGAAGGAAAGCAGGATGCTGATGACGCCGTTGAGGTTCTGTTTGACAGCGGCAGCTTCCTGTTCCCAGACGAGCTTTGGCCGCAGCAGATCGATCAGGATGCCGAAGAGGTTCGTCATGATGACGCTGACGAGCGAACCGACCACAAAGATCAGGTCCAGGTAGATCGGATAGCTCAGCACCAGATGCAGCGGGATGAGCAGCAGCCAGCCGCTGACGGCAGAGATGATGATGCCGCAGGCCGCCTTTGCGAACGCCTGCGTTTCCACCGGTACCGGGATGAACTTCATGAAGTAGGCGTTGGTTCCCTCTCTTGAGATCGCAGTCGAGCTGATCATGTTGATGCCGCCCATGAAGCTGCCGACCAGAAAGCTGATCACCAGGACATAACACCACAGATTCGGAATGCTCTCCAGCAACTGCGGTGTGATGAAGGCACGCAGGTCCATTCCCTGCAACGAGGTGTAGACCGCCACCGTCAGGATGATCGGCATCAGCAGGGCCGTCAGCACACAGTTGGTAAAGAAGACCGGTGTGCGAAACAGGATCTTGAATTCTTTGATGAGATAGGTGCGGAAGACGGAGTGATGCCGGCTTTCCGATAATTGTTTCTGATCGAACGTATGCCGGGAATGAGAGGTCTCACTGCCGCCGATGGCACCCTTGAAGTACAGCAGCTTTCCGCAGATCAGGAAGACGACCAGGCTGATCGCCGTGATGCCCAGATAAAGCAGCAGCTGCAGCAGATCGCCGTGGAAGCAGGACAGCGCTGCGCTTGGTACGAACGGAAAGAGCATCGTTCCAAACTGCATCAGGGAATTGTTTCCATCCATCAGCGCCATCAATACCGCGCTCATATCTTCCGTTTCCATCGTCTGCATCCAGAAGGAAAGGCCCAGCGCCGCCGCAACGACGATGATGCCGCCGATCAGGTTGAAACGGTCCCGGTTGTTGAAGAACGGGACGAAGCGCATGATGACCATCGTCAGCACGCTGCTGAGCACCAGCGGATAGATCGGCAGCGTCAGGAAGATGACGAGGAAACACAGAAACGACAGGAATGAAAAGCCGATCTGCAGGACAAAGGAAATGTACATCGGCACCAGAACGGCCGCTGCGAACAGGTATTCATAGACGATGCAGACGGCGAGCTTCGAAGTGAGGATGACTTCCGGTTTGATCGGAAGCACCAGCAGATGATCGATGTCCTTGCTGAAATAATACACGCTCGGTATGGCGAAGATCGAAAACAGGAAGATGATGACAGCTGTCATCAGGAATCCGACATTCATCAGATAGCCGGCCTGATCGAGCAGGCGCATATAATCAAATCCATAATAGAAGAGCATGGCGATGAGCACCAGCGTCGGCAACATGCACACCAGCAGGACGAGATACAGCAGCAGCTTCTTCCATTGTTTGGTCGTTCCATCCGTCGTGGCGATGGCACCGCTCTTGAGCTGTACCCGCATCAGGGTCCAGAATTTACGCATGTTCGGTTACCTCAAGGAAGAGCTCTTCCAGGCTCTGGTTCTCTCCATGCTGAGCGCGCAGATCTTCCAGCGTCCCGAAGTAGATCATCTTGCCATGTGCGATGATGGCGATCTTGTCGCACAGCTTTTCTGCCACTTCCAGCACATGAGTGGAGAAAAAGACGGTCTTGCCCTTGGCGGCATGTTCTTTCATCATCTGTTTTAAACGGAAGCTGGACTGTGGATCCAGACCGGTCATCGGTTCATCGAGGATCCAGACCTCCGGTTCATTGATGAGGACGCCCATGATGATGATCTTCTGTCGCATACCATGGGAATAGGAAAGGATCTTGTCATTGAGTGCTTCTTTCATCTCAAAGGTCTCGGCCAGCGCCTCGATGCGCTGCTGGCGAACCTGTGTGTCGACTTCATAGATATCTCCCATGAAATTGAGATATTCGATGCCCTTCAGGCGCAGGAACATATCCGGGCTGTCCGGTACCAGTCCAAATTGACGCTTGGCCTCCAGCGGTTCTTTCTGAATGCTTTTTCCATTGATGAGAATATCCCCTTCATCCGGATTCAGCACGCCGGTCATCATCTTGATGGTCGTGGTCTTTCCGGCACCGTTGGGACCGATGAAACCGATGATCTCTCCGGTCGGAATGGTGAGATCCAGGTCGTCAACGGCCTTCTTTGTCCCGAAGGTCTTTGTTACATGTTTGATTTCAATCATACTGTTCTCCTTTTGATCTGAAGATCGATACAGAAGCCGGAAACGGTGTTCCGGTTCCCCTTATCGGCAATATGTGCCTGCTTGAAATATAGCATGTTCGTGATAAAAGTCAATATATCTGTCCAATTTGTAAGATTAGCGCGGCACTGTTACTGAAACAATGCCGCGCATTTTCATTTATGGGAGTCGTTTCTGTTTCATTTCATACAGGGTGATCCCGGCCGCCACAGCGACGTTCAGGGATTCAAAGCGTTCCATTTCGATGAACAGCGTCGCATCGCTCATGGCCAGCAATTCCTCGCTGACGCCCTGTCCTTCATTGCCGAAGAGTACGGCGAACGTGTCCGGGACCGATAGCTGTGCGAGGGGGATGCTGTCTTTGTGCAGGGCCGTCGCGTAGATCGGCACACCGCGCTGTTTCAGATCGTTCACGGCATCCGGCAGGGAACAGGAGCGGATGCAGAGATGAAACAGGGCTCCCTGCGTCGAACGGATCACCTTTTCATTGTAGGGATCTGCACAGCCTTCGGAAAGCAGGATGGTATCATAGCCAAAGGCATAGGCGCTGCGGATGATCGTGCCCAGGTTGCCGGGATCCTGGATGCGGTCCAGCAGGATCCAGCGGGAAGCGTTCTCATCGCTTCGATCGGGAAAGCGGCAGATGGCGGCGATGTCGCTGCCGGAGACGCTGCCGGTGATCTTGTCGAGGATCGCTCGGGTCACATGGGTGCAGGGGATGTCCGTACAGGGAGGGACCGTCTCCTTCGTGCAGAGGATGTGGGTGAGCAGTCCGGCTTTTCCGGCCTCTTCGACCAGATGCATGCCTTCGATGAGAAAGCGGCCCTCGGCCTCCCGGTATTTTTTCTGTTTCAGCCGGGCCCATTTTTTGACTTGTGCGTTTTGCAGAGAAGTGATTTCCATACTATAGCCTCCTGATGTTATTCTGTTTCGATGATGCCCAGCGAGAGCTTGGCTTCCAGGATGCGAAGGACCGAAGCATCGATGCGTTCCTCGCTGATCTCTCCGCGTTCCACGGCTGAGCGCACATGGCCGATCTGTGCTTCAAAGTCGCTGCAGCACAGCAGATCGTTTCCCGCCTGGATGGCCAGGACCGCGATGTCTTCATCAGGGAAGAGATCTCTCACGCCGCTCATGTCCAGATCATCGGTGACGATCACGCCGTCAAACCCCAGCGTATCACGCAGGAGCGTGTGGACCGGGACGGACAGGGAAGCAGGGCGTTCCTCGTCCATGCAGGATACGATGTTGTGGGAGACCAGCACCATGGTCGCCCCGCTTTCGATGCCGCGGCGAAAGGGCAGCAGATCGGCTTCTGCGATGGCATCACAGGAACGTCGGTCGATGGCGATGCCGGTGTGTGTATCGGGATTGTTGCCATAGCCGGGGAAGTGCTTCAATACGCTGCCCATCTGGTGTTGTTTCATCACCTCGACGACATTGGCCACATAGGTGCCGGTCATAGCGGCATCCTGACCGAAGCTGCGCGCGTAGATGAAGTCGTTGGAATCCTGTGAGAGGTCGGCGACCGGCGCAAAGTTGAGGTTGATGCCCAGGCTTTTAAGCAGCTGACATTTCTCTTCGGTATCGCTGCGGATGAGCGCAAAGCCTCCTTCCGCATACAGCTCCTGTGGAGACCAGAATGGAACAGCGCGTAATTGTGGGTTGGTGCTGACACGATTGACCGTGCCGCCTTCTTCGTCGACCCCGATGAACAGCGGGATCGAAGCGGCTGCCTGATAGCTTTGGATGTCAGCGATGACGCGCTCTCTGCACTGGCCTTCAAAGTCGCGGCCAAACAGGAGGTACCCGCCCAGATGCTGATCCGCTGCTTTCTGTGCAGCATCCTCCATGGGGCAGCGGGCGATGAACATCTGTCCGATCTTTTCTTCCAGGGTCATGTCGGAGAGGATCACCTGTGCCTGCTGCGAGGTATGAAAACGCAAAAGCTGCGCATCCAAAGCAGATCCTGCCTGCTCATCGTGCAGCCGGGCGGTCAGCCGTGCGCTGCTGTCCGGCTGTGTGTGCGTCTGCCAGCGGTTGATCGACAGTGCGGCGATACCGATGCTCACCACGAGAAAGAGCGCCATGAGCAGAAGCGGCCGTCGTCGGCGATGAGCGTTCCGGTTACTGTGCATGTGCTCTCCCTCCTTTGTTGTCAACGATATTATAGGGGATTTTGACAGAAAAAGAAACGGGGGAGCCGGTTTTGAAGAACAACTGCAAAAAAACGGTTGACATCGCTTATGGCAGGGCGTACAAACATGTTTTCGACAGTTATAGAAGAAAAAAATGAGCGTAAAGCCTTTG
>JABLTR010022402.1_pt1 | contig 28769 bp, 22 predicted proteins | sample 7160071 | NCBI WGS metagenome assembly JABLTR01 (sample SAMN14651230, study PRJNA627086) | human gut metagenome | isolation source: feces | host: Homo sapiens | reverse complement strand
GCCGAAAATACTTGTCTGGAGACGGACCGGGAAGATAGGTAACGCCAACACAAAGGACGAACAGAAATGTTCGTCCTTTTTTCTTTTTGTCCGGATTATCCCTTGTGGAAGAAGAATCCCTTTGCTATAATGAAAGAAGCCTTGTTATGGTAACCATACAGATAGAAATGGAGGAAAATAGCGTATCATGTGGTATCAAAAGGTGGGAAAAAGACTGATTCCTTTGATGCTGGCGGGTGCTGTGTGCGTGCAGCCGGCGCTGGCGGCTTCCTATAAACTGACTGTCCCTTCCAATTACACCTGTCCCTTCAGCGACGTGAGCAAGGGAGACTGGTATTATCAGTATGTCTCCGTGCTGAACAGCAAGGGGCTGATTGCCGGCTATGACGACGGCCGCTTTGGTCCGGAGGACCCCCTGACCTCGGGCGCCGCGCTGGTCATGATCCTGCAGGCGGCAGGCAGCGGCGTGAAGCAGGCCAGCACCAGCCACTGGGCCAGCGGCTATGCCGATTACGCCGTGGCTCAGGGTTATCTGACCCAGGAGCAGATCGGCGATCTGGACGGCGAGATGCCCCGTATCCTGGTGGCCCAACTGGCCGCCAAGGCTTTGGGGCTGTCCCCCTCCCAGAACCCCACGCCCTTTGAGGATGTGGACGACCCCTATCTCACCGCTCTGTATGAGGTGGGCGTGGTCACCGGCACCGTGGAGGACGGCAAGACCCTGTTTCTGCCGGACAAGCCTGTGAGCCGTGCCGAGATCAGCGTCATGACCTGGCAGGTGGACCGGGTCCATACCTACGGTAAGCAGATCCTGCTGCAGGGGGTCTACTATGACATTCTGCCCGATGTGCCCGTGAACGGCTACGACCAGAAGGCCTTTGGCCGGGACGAGAACGGCTACATGACCTACGAGAAAGAAGGTATGGAGACCGTTCTGGGCGTGGACGTGTCGGTGCACCAGGGCGAGATCGACTGGCAGAAGGTGGCCGACGCGGGCATGGAATTCGCCATGATCCGGGTGGGCTACCGGGGCTACGGCAGCGAGGGCAAGATGATGCCCGACGCCAACTTTGAGGCCAACATCCAGGGGGCCCTGGACGCGGGTCTGAAGGTGGGCGTGTACTACTTCTCCCAGGCCATCACCGAGGAGGAGGCCCGCCAGGAGGCCGAGTACGTCCTGGAGCAGATCAAGGACTATGACGTGACCTATCCCGTGGTCTTTGACTGGGAGCGGCAGAACTACTCCGGCTCCCGCACCCAGAAGGTTCCTGATGTGGAGACCATGGGCAACCTGGCAAACACCTTCTGTCAGACCATCCAGGAAGCGGGCTATGAGCCTATGGTGTATTTCTACCAGTTCCAGGCCTATAACTACTACGATCTCAGCCAGATCATGGCCTACCCCTTCTGGGTGGCCCAGTATACGGATACTCCCACCTTCTACTATGACTTTGATATGTGGCAGTATTCCTCCACCGGCCGCGTGCCTGGCATCCAGGGCAACGTGGACCTGGACATCCGCTTCCAGCGGTAAATCAGTAAGAAACGCCCGGGCGGCAATGCCCGGGCGTTTTTTTACTTTGTTTTGGGGACCAGCTCAATGGCCTGCTTGCCGGAGAGGTGCTCCACCGTCATCTCCAGGATGCACAGGGGGGCCCACTCCTTTTCGATGACCCGGTCCAGGTGCTCCCGGGGCTCCTCGGGGGCGTATTTCAGGGAGAGGGCCTCGATGGCGGCCCGCTTCTCCCCGTTGTCCTCCAGAATGCGCATGCGTCCAAAGGCGATAACGCTGCGGAAGTAGGTGGTGTACTCCTGAGGGACGATCTGGTCCTGGTCGATGACGCAGAAGGAGACTTTACTGTCCCGGCGGATGGCGTCCAGCTTGTGGCCGGACTTGGCGCAGTGGAAATAAAATTTTCCGTCGTGGTAGACATAGCTGATGGGCAGGGCGTAGGGGTAGCCCTCGTCCCCCGAGAGGGCCAGCACGCCGGAGGTTCCCCGGGCCAGAACGGCCTGGCATTCCTCCTGGGACAGCTGCTGGCGGATGCGGCGCATGGGTCGGAACATGGTGGACCTCCTTTGGAACTCAGTGGCGCTGGGGCAGGGACAGCAGCTTCTGCGCCGTGCCGCCCAGGATGGCGTCCTTCTCCTCCTGGGACAGGGGCAGGGCCCGCAGCTGCTCCACCCCCTGCTTCTGGCTGCCCCAGGGGCTGTCGGTGCCGAAGAGGAAGCGGTGGGGGCCAAAGGTGCGGATAATGCGCAGGAACTGCTCCTGGGACATCATGTCCATCTCCTGGGGGGAGTAGAAGTCGTCATCCAGAGTGTGCAGGCGGCCCAGGGAGTAGGAGGTGTCCAGATAGACAGGGGCGTCGGCCAGCAGCTCCTCCACCTGGTCCCAGTTGCGCCAGCCGCCCATGTGGGCCAGGATCATGGTCATGGGGCCCACTTCTTTCAGGGCGTGCAGCACCATGGCGGGGGTGACCCGCACCTTTCCGGGGAAGCCCACGTCCAGGCCGGAGTGAGTCAGCACCACCAGGCCCAGCTCGGCAGCCCGGTCCAGAATACGCAGGGTGCGTACATCGTCAAAGTCCACGTCCTGGTAGACGGGGTGGAGCTTGATGCCCTTCAGGCCCAGCTCGGCCACCCGGGCCAGCTCCTGGCGGTAGTTGTCGTAGTCGGGGTGCATGCAGCCGAAGGAGAAAATGCCCGTCTCCTCAAAGGTCTCGTTGATGCGGGCGGAGCTGTCGTTGATGTGCTCCACCTGGCGGGGGCTGGTGGCCACGGGCAGGACCACGGAGTAGTTGATCCCCGCCTGGGCCATGGAGGCCTGCAGGCCGCCGTTGGTGCCGTCCACATAGGCCCGGGTGTGGGACATAAGCTCCAGCTTGGGGATGGTGGTGGCGGCCAGCTTGTCGGGGAAGGTATGGGTATGAATGTCAATGATCATGTCAGTTCCACTCTTTCCTGTTTGATGTTGCAAAAGGAAATCATAAAATTCCGTGTGATACAAGGGTATCACACGGAATTTCCTTTGAAAAGGTAGTTTCTTGCTCAGTTCTTGCGGTTTTTGGCCCTGGATTTTATTCAGAATCCCCAAGGGCCTCCCGCTGGCGCACCAGCACCCGCTGGTCGTAGCAGGAGAAGGCCTCGTCCACCAGAGAGGCGTCCGGCTTCCGGGTGAACAGGGAGACCAGGGGGACCAGGATAAGCCCGGCCAGCATACAGAAGGCGCCGGCGTTGATGGGGGACTGGAGGATGGGCGGAAACAGAGATTTCAGCCCGATGTTGGCCAGCATCACCACGGTGGAAAACAGGAAGCTGACGGCGCAGGCGGCCTTGGTGGTCTTTTTCCAGTACAGCCCAAAGAGGAAGGGAGCCAGGAACGCCCCCGCCAGCGCGCCCCAGCTCACCCCCATGAGCTGGGCGATGAAGGTGACGTTGGAGCGGTACTGGATGATGGCCAGCACCACGGAGATGGCGATGAACACCACCACCAGCAGGCGCATCACCGTGACCTGCTGCCGGTCGCTCATGTTGGGGCAAACCTTTTCCTTCAAAAAGTCCAGGGTCAGAGTGGAGCTGGAGGCCAGCACCAGGGAGGACAGGGTGGACATGGAGGCGGAGAGCACCAGAATGACCACAATGGCGATGAGCAGGTCGGGAAGGCCCGAGAGCATGGTGGGGATAATGGCGTCGTAGCCCTGGGCGGCCACGTCCACCTGGTCCCCATACAGCCGCCCGAAGCCGCCCAGGAAGTAGCAGCCCCCGGCCACCACCAGGGCAAAGACGGTGGAGATGATCATGCCCTTGTGGACGGCGTTCTCGCTCTTAATGGCGTAAAATTTCTGCACCATCTGGGGCAGGCCCCAGGTGCCCAGAGAGGTGAGCACTACCACACCCAGCAGGTTCAGGGGATCGGGGCCGAAGAAGGAGGCAAACACCCCCGGGGCCTGGGAGACGGCGGGGTCCTCCACCCGGGCCAGGCCCTCCAGGGTGGCCATGAAGCCCCCCTGACTGTGGAGCACGGCGGCGATGACGGCGCAGATACCAAAGAGCATGATGATGCCCTGAATAAAGTCGTTGATGGCGGTGGCCATGTAGCCCCCGGCGATGACGTAGACCCCGGTGAGCACCGCCATGACGATGACGCACAGGGTGTAGTCAATGTGGAAGGCCATGCCGAACAGGCGGCTCAGGCCGTTATAGAGGCTGGCGGTGTAGGGGATGAGGAAGAGGAAGATGATGACCGAGGCGGCCAGCTTCAGGGCGGGGGAGCCGAAGCGCTTGCCGAAAAACTGGGGCATGGTGGCGCTGTCCAGGTGCTGGGTCATGATGCGGGTGCGGCGGCCCAGCACTGCCCAGGCCAGCAGGGAGCCCAGAATGGCGTTGCCGATGCCCGCCCAGGTGGCGGCGATGCCGTATTTCCAGCCAAACTGTCCCGCGTAGCCCACAAAGACCACGGCGGAAAAGTAGCTGGTGCCGTAGGCGAAGGCGGTGAGCCAGGGCCCCACCGACCGTCCTCCCAGCACAAAGCCGTTGACGTCGGCGGCGTGGCGGCGGCAGTAGAAGCCGATGGCCACCATCACCGAAAAAAAGACCAGCAGCAGACCCAGCTTGATTGCCATAGAAATCCTCCTCCTCAGAAGGTCAAATCCTTTATTGCGTTAAACTGTAGCGCATAAAAGCAATAAAGTCAAGGAAAAATTTTGAGGCTGCCTGTACTGCCGGGGGGACAGTGGGAACCAGGAGGGGGAAATTCAGCGCTTTTACCCGTAAAAGGAAAGTTTTTCTATACTTTTCCTTTCAAAACTGCTAAAATGGTAGGTAAGAAAAAATGAAGGAAACGGGGGAGACAGACGCCCCCGGGGAAGGACGAGAGAACCATGGAAATTTCCGGCTTTCAGGCCCTGAAATCCGCCCTGCGGGAGACGGAGCCCAAACAGGCGGTGGTGGCCGCGGCCCACGACGAGCACACCCTTCAGGGGGTGTGGCAGGCCCAGCAGGACGGGCTCATCCGCCCCATTCTGGTGGGGGAGCGGGAGAAGATCCTGGACCTGGGGAAGGCCCTGGGCATGGACTTGTGCCCCGAGGACATTGTGGACGCCCAGGGGGAGGAGGACTGCGCACGCCGCGCGGTGGAGCTCATCCGCCAGGGCCGGGGCCGTCTGCTCATCAAGGGCATGCTCCAGACCGGCACCCTCCTGCGGGAGGTGGTGCGCCGGGAGACGGGCATCCGGGCGGGGGGACTGCTGTCCCACGTGGCCATTCTGGATGTGCCCTCCTACCACAAGCTCATGTTCATCACCGACGGCGGCATGGTGGTGGCCCCCGGTCTGGAGGAGAAGCGGGAGATTTTGAAAAACGCCCTGTCTCTGTGCCGGTTCCTGGGCTATGACCAGCCCAAGGCGGCGGTGCTGTGCGCCGTGGAGACGGTGAATCCCCACATGCCCGAGACTCAGGACGCCGCTGCTCTGAAGGAAGAGGCCCTGCGGGGTGATTTTGGGAACTGCCTGGTGGAGGGCCCCATCGCCCTGGACCTGGCAACCGACAAGGAGGCTGCCGCCGTCAAGGGCTACCACAGCCCGGTGGCGGGGGATGCGGACATCTTCCTGGTGCCCTCCATCGCCGCGGGCAACCTGCTGGGCAAGTCCCTCTACGGTCTGGCGGGGGGCGACATGGCCGGCGTGGTCATGGGCGCCACCGTGCCCATTACCGTCAATTCCCGGGGCGCCACCCCGGCGGAAAAGTACGATTCCATTCTCATCGCCGCCGCCATGGCCCGGTGAGTCAGGGGAAAGGAGAAACATATGGCACAGCGACTGTTAGTTCTCAATCCCGGCTCCACCAGCACCAAGGTGGCGGTCTACGAGGACAGCCACCCCCTGGCGGTGAAGAGCATCGTCCACACCAACCAGGACCTGGCCCCCTATCCCACCCTGTACGACCAGCTGGATTACCGGGTGGCCCTGGTGCGGCTGTGGCTGGCCCAGGAGGGCTTTGACCTGAGTACCCTCACCGCCGTGGTGGGCCGGGGCGGCATCATCCCCAATATCGTGGCGGGGGGCTACCTGGTGGACGATAACCTGGTGGACTGCCTGCGCAACTACCCGGTGTTTGACCACGCCTCCAACCTGGGCGGTCTCATGGCCCAGGCTTTTGCCAAGCCCCTGGGCGTCCCCGCCTATATCTACGATGCCGTGACCAGCGACGAGATGGTCCCCGAGGCCCGGGTCACCGGCTTTAAAGAGGTCACCCGCACCAGCTTCTGCCACGTGCTCAACGCCCGGGCCACCTCTCACAAATACGCCGAGGCCATCGGTCGCAAGTACGAGGACCTGAATCTGGTGGTGGCCCACCTGGGCGGCGGCATCTCCATCTCCGCCCACCGCCACGGCCGGATCATCGACTCGGTGTCCGACGACGCCGGGCCCTTCTCTCCCGACCGGTCGGGGAGCCTCAACATGCTCTACGTGGTGGATATGTGCTACTCCGGCAAGTACACCAAGCCGGAAATGCTGAAAAAGCTGCGGGGCGAGGGGGGCATGTCCGCCCTGCTGGGCACCCACGACTGCCAGGAGGTGGAGCGGCGCATCCAGAACGGAGACGAGTGGGCCGCCCTGGTGTATCAGGCCCAGGCCTTGCAGATCTCCAAGGGCATCGGCATCATGCTGGGCTGCTTCACCGAGCTCATTGACGCAGTGATCCTCACGGGCGGCCTGGCCAACTCCAAGATGCTCACGGGAAAGGTCATCGACTACCTGCACAACCTGGTGAAGGTGGTGGTCATCCCCGGGGAGAACGAGATGGAGGCCCTGGCCCTGGGCGCCCTGCGCATCCTGCGGGGGGAGGAACAGGTCCACCAGTTCCATCCCGCCTGCGCGGTTCACGGAGAATAACAGAAAACGGCCGCCGGCATCTGCCGGCGGCCGTTTGAGCACGAGGAAAAGGTCAGCGGACCGAGCCCGCCAGAGGCCGCTCCCGCTGGGTGCGGATGCCCCGTTCCTCCAAAAAGGCAGGTTCGGGATCCAGAAAGAGACTTTGAGAGAACCCGTCCAGCAGGGCCATGTGGCCGTCCCAGTGGTGGGAGATCTTCACCTGGGCCAGGGCGGGAATTTTCATCAGACGCAGCAGCATGGCGGTGTGGCTGTCCGTGCTGCCGTTCCAGGCCACCAGGCCCAGCAGCTTGTGCCGGTCCAGACTCAGCATCTCGCTGGGCAGCAGCTCGTCGCAGACCAGAATGGCGGCCCGGTCCTCCAGCAGCTGGGGCTGGGGCATACCGGACAGGTGCCGCAGCAGGCAGTTGGAGATATCCCGGATGTCCGCGCCCCGGGCCTGCATATAGGGGCTGTCCATGTCGGCAAAGGCGGTGGAAAAGTTGTTGCTCACCTGCTGGATGGCCCACTCTGCCGTGGTCCCGTGGTGTTCCAGACAGTCCAGAATGCTGTCCACATAGGAGTTGTCCTCCAAAAGCATGGCGTGGATGGCAAAGATGGAAGCGGCGTGGAGCCCAACCTCCTGCACCGCCCGTTCGTGCAGCCGGTCCAGGGACCGCACCGCCCGCTGCTGGGCGGCGTGAAAGCGGTGGATCTCCTCCTCGGAGGGGAGTTGGGAGACGCGGGGAGGAGCGGGCAGCTGGCGGTGGAAGAAGTGGAGCGGGCCGTAGGCAAGCTGTGCCTGAATGGATTTTCCGGTGATGATTTGCATACGTTCCGCCTCCTCTCAGTACGGGTCGGGGATCGCGCCAGGCCGCGGATTGGCCTCTTTCGTGGGCCAGTGCCGTTACTTTGGTGTATTATTGATTATAATGACAATTCGGGACTTTGTAAATTGGGAAAAATCCACAATAGTAATTTCTAAAAAATAGAAATCACAAACAAACAACTTGCACAAGGCGGGACGAATTTTCACGGAAGAAGGGGAAAAGGGCCCCGCGCCGCCCAACAAAGAGACGTTCCTGGGGATGGTACCGCTTTACAGTGCTAAATAGCCGTGCTATAATAGCATCTGATCCTACCGTTCCCGGGCCCCGTCCCGGCGGGGTGGTCGTCAAAATGATGAATGTGATTGTCCGGGAGGTTTTTGTTATGGTATCCAAACGCATGCTGCAGCTGGGCACCGCCCGCTCTGTGATCCGGGAGCTGTTTGAGTACGGCAACCAGCGGGCCAAGGAGATCGGCCGTGAGAACGTATTTGACTTTTCGCTGGGCAACCCCAGCGTGCCCGCCCCCGACGCGGTGAATGAGAACGCCATCCGCATCCTGAAGGAGCAGCCCGACGTCATCCACTGCTACACCAGCGCCCAGGGAGACGCCGCAGCCCGGGAGCGCTTTGCCCAGTCCCTGAACCGCCGCTTTGCCGCCGACTACACTGCCGACGACTTTTACATCACCGTGGGCGCCGCCGCCTCTTTGTGCTGCGTCTTTAACGGTCTGACCTGCCCCGGGGACGAGTTTATCGTCTTTGCCCCTTATTTCCCCGAGTACAAGGTGTTTATCGAGGGCGCAGGGGCCAAGATGGTCCTCATTCCCCCCGAGACCGAGGGCTTCCAGATCGACTTTGACGCCTTTGAGAAGGCCCTGAGCCCCAACACCAAGGGCGTGGTGGTCAACTCCCCCAACAACCCCTCCGGCGTGGTCTATTCCCGGGCCACCCTGGAGCGCCTGGCGGAGATCCTGCGCAGCAAGGAGCAGGCGTACGGCCACCCCATCTACCTCATCTCTGACGAGCCCTACCGGGAGATCGCCTTTGCCGGGGTGGAGGTGCCCTGGATCCCCCACATCTACGACGACACCATCGTGTGCTACTCCTTCAGTAAGTCCCTGTCCCTCCCCGGCGAGCGCCTGGGCTATGTGCTGGTCCCCAGTAAGGCCGCTGACAGCCGGGAGGTCTATGCCGCTGTGGCGGGCGCGGGCCGCTCTCTGGGCTACGTCAACGCCCCCAGCCTGTTCCAGCAGGTCACCTCTTTGTGCTGCGACATGACCAGCGACCTGTCCGTATACGAGGAGAACTGCGCCCTGCTGGTGTCCTCCCTGCGGGAGATGGGCTACCACGTGGTGCAGCCCGGCGGCGCCTTCTACCTCTTCCCCCGGTCTCTGGAGCCCGACGACATGGCCTTCAGCGAGCGGGCCAAGCAGTTCGACCTGCTGCTGGTGCCCGGCTCCGGCTTCGGCGCTCCCGGCCACTTCCGTCTGGCCTACTGCGTGCAGACGGACATGATCCGCCGCGCCCTGCCCAAGTTCCGGGCCCTGGCCGAGTCCTATCGGTAAAAAAGCTGTAAAATCCAGGCAAAGCAATGGGGAACCAAGAAAATTCCCTACTGCTTTGCCTGATTTTTTTTGGAAATGGGCGGCATTTTTATCAAAATCAACGCTAGGCAAAAGTCACGGTTTTGGGTATGATTATAGGCGGAAAAGAAGAAAATATTCAAAACGTCCCTATTAGGAGGAACGAAAGTATGCTGAGAAAGACCAAAGTGATTTGTACCCTCGGTCCCGCTGTGGACAATGAGGAGATGATGCGCAAGCTGATCCGCAGCGGCATGGACGCTGCCCGTTTCAACTTCTCTCATGGCAGCCATGAGGAGCACCTGGGCCGGCTGAACAAGCTGAAGGCCGTGCGGGACTCCATGAGCCGCCCTGTGGCCACCATCCTGGACACCAAGGGCCCTGAGATCCGCATCAAGAGCTTTGACGTGAAGAAGATTGATCTGGAGGCCGGCAACACCTTTACCCTGACCACCGCCGACGAGGTGGGCAACGCCAGCCGCGTCTCCGTTACCTATCCTCAGCTCCACCAGGAGGTCACTCCCGGCATGGAGATCCTCATCGACGACGGCCTGGTGGCCCTGAAGGTGGAGGAGATCCAGGGTCAGGACATCCGCTGCGTGGTGGAGAACGGCGGTTCTCTCTCCGCCAACAAGAGCATCAACATCCCCGGCGTGCACATCCACCTGCCCGCCCTCACCGAGAAGGACATCAGCGACCTGGAGTTTGCCGTGAAGAACGACTTCGACTACATCGCTGCCTCCTTTGTCCGCCGCGCCGCCGACGTGCAGGCCGTGCGTGAGGTGCTGGACAGCTTCGGCGGTCAGGACGTGAAGATCATTTCCAAGATCGAGAACCAGGAGGGCGTGGACAACATCGACGAGATCCTGGAGGCCTCTGACGGCATCATGGTGGCCCGCGGCGACCTGGGCGTGGAGATCCCCGCCGCCCGCGTGCCCATCCTGCAGAAGCAGATCATCCGCAAGGGCCTGAAGGTGGGCAAGCCCATCATCACCGCCACCCAGATGCTGGACTCCATGATCCGCAACCCCCGTCCCACCCGTGCCGAGGTGTCCGACGTGGCCAACGCCGTGTTTGACGGCACCAGCTGCGTGATGCTCTCCGGCGAGACCGCCGGCGGCAAGTATCCTCTGGAGGCCCTCAACGCCATGGTGGGCATCGTGGAGGAGGCCGAGCAGTCCATCAACTACTGGCGTCAGTTTCAGAAGCACCGTGTGACTCCCGAGCCCAACATCAACGACGCCATCACCCACACCTGCTGCCTGACCGCCATGGACCTGGACGCCAAGGCCATCCTGGCGGCCACCAACTCCGGCCGTACCGCCCGCATGATCTGCCGCTTCCGTCCCGCCTGCCCCGTGGCCGCTCTGACCATGCAGGAGAAGGTCCGCCGTCAGCTGGCCATCAGCTGGGGCGTGTATCCCTTCCTCACCGGCGAGGTCAACTCCACCGACCGCATTTTCTCCCTGTCCGTGGAGTGCGCGGTGAAGGAGGGCCTGGTGAAGAACGGCGACACCGTGGTCATCACCGCCGGCGTGCCTCTGGGCCGCAGCGGTTCCACCAACCTCATCAAGGCCCAGGTCATTGACGAGGATATGATGTAATCCAGAAAAATCTCCAAAGGCCGCTTTCGGTTTTCCGAAAGCGGCCTTTTCCAGAATCGGCGGAAAAGACTTGACTTCCCGTGGAAATTTGAGTAAAATGAGGTCTGCTGATACCGTTTGCCGGGTCATCCGGAGAGGGAGAAGCGCTGGAATAGCTCAGTCGGTAGAGCAGCTGATTCGTAATCAGCAGGTCGCGTGTTCAAGTCACGTTTCCAGCTCCAAAAGCGGCAAGTCCCTTGGGGACTTGCCGCTTTTTCGTTGCTGTTCTGCGCCACGCGGCCAGGGACCATGGCCGGCAATTTCAGAGATTTGGAATGGAGGAGTCCTTGTGACAGCAGAGGAGAAGAAGCTGTGTGCCCACCGGGTGTTTACTCATTTTTATCAGATCTGTCAGATCCCCCACGGCAGCGGGGATGAGCAGGCCCTCAGCGATTTCCTGCGGGACTGGGCCCAGGGCCTGGGGCTGGAGGTGACCCAGGACGCCTGCCGGAATATCTGGGTCCGGAAACCGGCCTATCCCGGCTGGGAGTCCGTCCCCGGCGTCATGCTCCAGGCCCACATGGACATGGTGTGTGTCAAGGCCCCCGGAGTGGAGCACGATTTTCACAAGGACCCCATTGATTGGGTCATAGAGGGCAATGTGCTGTCCACCGGGGGAAAGACCACCCTGGGCGCCGACGACGGTATCGGGGTGGCCCTGGCCATGGCGGTTCTGGAGGACGCCCAGCTTCCCCACCCGGCGCTGGAAGTGCTGTTTACCACAAAGGAGGAGGACGACTTTTCCGGGGCGCTGGGGTTTGACGTCAGCAAGATGCGCGCCTCCTATTTGATCAATCTGGACCACACGGTGGCCGGGGAGCTGGTCTGCGGTAGCTGCGGCGGAATGCAGGTGGATGTGCGCATTCCGGTGCAGGAGCAGCCCATCCCCGAAGGGTGGCAGACCTGCGGCCTGTCCGTGGGCGGCCTGAGAGGGGGCCACTCCGGGGAGGATATTCACCGGGGCAGGGGCAACGCCAACGTGCTCCTGGGCCGCCTGCTCCTGGCCCTGGAGGCCTGCGGCCCCTTCCTCCTGGCCAAAATCCAGGGCGGCAGTCTTCGCACCGCCATCGCCCGGGAGGCCCAGGCGGTGGTGTGCCTGCCCCGAGCGGGCTTTTCTGAGGGGAAGGCGCGGCTGGACGAGCTGGCCCAGGAGATGGAGCGGGAGTTTGCCGAGAGCGGCAGCCAGCTCACGGTGACCTTCCAGGAGATTGCGCCGGTCCAACGGGCCTGGGACCCCGGCAAGGTGATCTCCGCCCTCACCCTGTTCCCCGACGGCATCTTCCAGATGAACGAGGTGCTCACCGGGCTGGTGGATACCTCGGTCAATATGGGCGAGGTGTATTTCCAGGAGGGCGAGCTGCACACGGTGCACGAGATCCGCTCCGCCCAGAACAGCCTGGGCATCTACCTGCGGCAGCGGCTGGAGCGGCTGGCCCAGCTGCTGGGGGGAGAAAGCCAGTGGAGCAACCCCTATCCCGGGTGGGCATTTGACCCCAAGTCCGACTTGACCGAGCTGTGCAGCCGGGTCCATGAGAGACTGTACGGCAAGAGGCCCCGCTGCTTTACCGTCCACGCGGGGCTGGAGGTAGGCTGCTTCCTCAGCCGCTGCCAGGGGGTCCAGGCGGTCTCTCTTGGCCCGGATTACTGGGATTACCACGCCCCCACCGAGTCGGCGGACATCCAATCGGTGAAAGAGACCTACCGCTACCTGACCGAGATCCTGGGGGCCTTCCGGGAGCTGTCCAAGGAGTAAGCCCCGTAAAGGCCGATCAGAAAACAGGATAGGCAGAGAGAACAGACACCCCGTTTGCAGAGCAGGACCACAGCCCTGTCCCGCAGGCGGGGTGTTTTTTGAAAATAAGAGGGGAAAATGGGGAAAGAAAAAGTAGAATCCAGCCGAAACCCTGGAAAAAGTGTGGAAAATAGGGAAAAACGTATTGTATTTTCGGGATTTTTCTTTATAATGAAGCCAGAGGAAATATTGTGCATTATTAGAGAACGCTGGAAAGGAGGGGATGATTTGGACACCTGCCAGGAGCCGAAGGTCAAGTCGTTGGCAAAGGCGCTGAAAATTCTCTCCTGCTTTACCACCCAGGAGCCGGTACTGGGTGTGACAGAACTGGCGGAACGCATCGGAGCCACCAAGTCCAACATCCACAGCATCTTATCCACCTTTACCGCCATGGGATATCTGGAGCGGCTGCACGATGGCCGGTATACCCTGGGGCTGAAAATGCTGGAGTATGCCTTTATTATCAATCAGAATCTGGGCTATCCCAGCGCGGTGTACGATATCCTGGTGGACGCGGCCAGTCAGACGGGGGAGATCGTCTACTTTGGCCTGCCCTACGGCACCAACGTGCTGTACCTCTATGTGGTCCACCCCACCAACCGTCTGGGCACCTTCCCGTACCGGGATATTCTGGGCGAAACGTCTCCCATGTACTGCACCGGCATTGGAAAGGCCATTCTGGCCCATATGCCCGAGGAGGAGTGGCAGGAGCATATCCCCCAGGAGCGGAAGGCGTACCAGCCCAACACCATGACGGACCTGAACGAGATCCTGCGGGAGCTGCGGCGGACCCGGGAGCGGGGCTACGCCATTGACAACAGCGAACGGGACCCCAATGTCCGGTGTGTGGGCGTGCCGGTATACAACGCCATGGGAAAGCTGGTGGCCGGCATGAGCACAGCCGGTCCGGTATCCGCCATGACCGACGAAAAACTGGTGGAATGCGCGGAGATTTTACGCAACGCATCCCTGAAAATGAAAAACCGGATCTATCGGTGAAATACCCGGTACTGACCGAAAAAACACTCGCAGTCTGAAGCAGACTGCGGGTGTTTTTTGTGCTCCCGTACAAAAAACGGCAGGGAGAAAAGGAGAAAACTACGCCGGAAAAATGTGAAAAAGCAGGAGGAAAGCCCTGACATTATGGCATATTGCCGGAAAAAGTCAGGGGCGGGGGAGAGAAAACGGGCCCTTTTAGCCGGGAAAAAGAAGGCGGGAGAACAGGTGTCAAAAAAGGAAACACACAGTTCTCAAATAAAAAACAGGGGGGTTGTTTCAGGGTGTTTTCAGGAAAAAAGATAGCGATACGACGAAAATAAAATTAGATATTGCATTTGTTTTTTGCTATATGTATAATGTGGTTGTAATAAAGAATACCGTTCTTTAATAAAGAACACTGGAAAGTGAGAGGACATGGAAAGCAACAAAGAGCCCAAAGTAAAATCTTTGGCCAAGTCACTGAAAATTCTCTCCTGTTTTACCATTCAGGAGCCGGTGCTGGGTGTGACAGAACTGGCGGAGCGGATCGGTGTGACGAAATCCAATATTCACAATATCCTCTCTACCTTTACCTCCATGGGCTATCTGGAGCGCCTGCCCGACGGGCGGTACACCCTGGGCCTGAAAATTTTGGAGTATGCCTTTATTATCAACCAGCATCTGGGCTATCCCAACGCGGTGTACGACATTCTGGTGGACACCGCTGGGCGTACGGGAGAGATCGTCTACTTTGGCCTGCCCTACGGCACCAAGGTGCTCTACCTCTACGTGGCCCATCCTGCGGACCGTCTGGGCGTGCTGCCCTACCGGGACATCCTGGGAGAGACGGCCTACCTCTACTGCACGGGCATCGGAAAGGCCATCCTGGCCCACATGCCCCAGGAGGAGTGGCTGGAGCATATCCCCGAGGAGCCGGTGCGGTACCAGCCCAACACCATCACCGATGTGGAAGCCATTCTGGACGAGCTGGAGCGGACCCGAAAGCGGGGCTACGCCATCGACAACAGCGAGCGGGACCCCAACGTGCGCTGTGTGGGCGTGCCGGTGTACAACGCCAAGGGAAAGCTGGTGGCCGGGATCAGTACCTCGGGTCCGGCGGTCACCATGACCGATGAAAAGCTGCTGGAATGTGCCGGCATCCTGCAAAACGCATCCTTAAAAATGCGGGACCGCATTTACGGATGACCCAACTTTGTTTTTTATGCGCCCGGCGCAGGCCTGAGCCGGAGGCCTCACGGACGCGTAGAAATATGACCGAGCGCCGCACTCTCAACATTATCAAACATTTTGGAGGAGGATTTTACAATGAAAAATTGGAAGAAACTTCTTGCTGTTGGCCTGAGCGCTGCTATGATGCTTGGAACCCTGGCTGCCTGCGGCGGCAATGGCTCCAACACCAACACCGGTTCCGGCTCCGGTTCTGGCGATACGAGCACCGGCTCCGAGTTCCCCGCTGCCAATAAGTCCATCAACATGATCATCCACGCCTCTCCCGGCGGCCTGTCCGACACCAACGCCCGCTTCATCGGCCAGCTGGTTCAGGACGAGCTGGGTGTGCCCGTGGTGGCTCAGAACAAGACCGGCGGCTCCGGCGTGGTGGCTATGACCTACGTCAAGGAGTCCGCTCCCGACGGCTACACCGTGGGCTATCTGCCCTGCGAGCTGGCCATGGTCAAGGCTCAGGGCCTGACCGAGATCATCGAGCCCTCCGCTTTTGATATGATCTACGCCTGCAACATCCAGCCCGCCGCCATCACCGTGCGCGCTGACTCCGAGTGGGACACCATCGAGGACCTGATCGAGTGGTGTAAGGAGCATCCCGGTGAGCTGCAGGTCGGTACCTCCGGCACCGGCTCCGTGTGGCACATCGCCGCTGACGCCTTCGCCAAGGCTGCCGGCATCGAGATCAACATGGTTCCCTTCGACGGCGCTGCTACCGCTGTGACCAACCTGATGGGCGGCCACGTGCAGATGGTTCCCGTTTCCGAGTCTGAGGTCGCCTCCGGCGTGGCTTCCGGCGAGCTGAAGATCCTGGCTGTTTGCTCCAGCGAGCGCAGCGAGTTCAACCCCGACGTGCCCACCCTGCAGGAAGTCGGCCTTGACGTGGACGTGACCGCTTGGGGCGGCTTCGGCGTTGCCAAGGACACTCCCGACGACGTGAAGGAAGTTCTGTACGCTGCCTTTGAGAAGGCCGTGAACTCCGAGGAGTTCAAGGAGCTGGCTGCTACCAAGCAGTACTCCCCCCTGCTGATGGACCACGAGGAGTTTGCTGCTTTCGCTCAGGAGCAGTATGAGTTCTACACCGAGTACTTTGCCGATGCTCAGTAAGCGCAATTCTGATTCAACCGCTTGAACATCTGTGGCACCGGGCCGGCCTGCCGGCCGGCCCGGTGCTGTTTTATGCCGATTTTACCATTGACACGCATCTATGATTGACACTCATGTATTAAGGAAAGGGTGAAAACGAGAGTGGAACCGAAGAAAGTGAATTCCATTTTTAACTCCGATACATTTTTGGGGATCGTAGGGTTCCTGCTGGGCCTTTGGTGGCTGGTCATGTCCATGCAGATGCCCAGCAGCACGGCGAAGGACGGCACCCCCGGTCCCGCCGCCTTCCCCATTGGGATTTCCATTCTTGTTATGGTCGTTTCCCTGGTCATCGTGGCCATGGGAGCCAAAAACAAGGTTACCTACTTTGATATGAAATCTATCACGACGGACAACCGCATCGCTATCCTGATCTCCCTGGTGCTGTTTGTCGTGTTCCTGGTTCTGTGGAATCTCATTCACTACATCGTGGCCAGCATGGTCCTTTCTCTGGGCCTGGCCCTGCTGTACAAGATCAAGCCCATCCCCGCCGCGATTCTGGCTGTGGTGTACTCGGTGAGCACCTACTATGTGTTCACCCTGGTACTCAAGGTGGGCCTGAACATGCTGTAAGGGAGGGAATCGTATGGATTTGTTAATCAATACCTTTCTGACCATCTTTACCACCGACGTATTCTTCTACTGTGTGTTGGGCGTGGTGGCCGGTATGGTCATCGGTACGCTGCCCGGACTGTCCGCCACCATGGGCATCGCCATTCTGACCCCGCTGACCTTCTGGCTGGAGCCCGCTCAGGGCATGGCCGTTCTGCTGGGTATCTATAACTCCGCCATTTGGGCCGGCGGTATTTCCGCCGTCCTCATCAACACCCCTGGTACTCCCGCATCCATCGCTCAGACCTTTGACGGCTACTACATGGTCACCCAGGGCAAGGTGAAAAAGGCCCTGAACATGAACACCATCTACTCCGTCATCGGCGGCCTGATCGGTTCCGTGGTGCTGATCCTCTTCGCCTTCCCTGTGGCCAACTTCGCGCTGCGCTTTGGTCCCCCGGAGATGTTCGCCATGGCTCTGTTCGGTCTGTCCATGATGATCGGCGTGTCCGGCGGCAACATCCTGAAGGGCCTGCTGGCCGGCGCCCTGGGCCTGATGGTCTCCACCATCGGCATGGACCCCATGACCGGCAGCCTGCGCTTCACCTTTGGCCAGATCAAGATGATGGACGGCATTGAGTTCGTGGTGGTCATGGTCGGTATGTTCGGCGTTGGCGAGGTGCTCTACCAGATCAGCAACCGCTCCGCCGCCGACAAGGAGGCCCGCAAGCAGGCTCAGCTGGTGAGCAACACCGCCGAGGCATTCCCCACCCCCAAGGAGGCCAAGGGCAGCGTGATCCCCACCCTGGTGTGCGGCCTGATCTCCGCCGTCATCGGCGCCGTGCCCGGCACCGGCGGCGACATCGCTGCCATCATCTGCTGGCAGCAGACCAAGAACTTCTCCAAGCACCCCGACGAGTTTGGTAAGGGTGCTGTCAACGGCCTGGCCGTTACCTCCTGCGCCAACAACGCGGTCATCGGCGGCGCTATGACCACCATGATGACCCTGGGCATCCCCGGCGACGGCGTGACCGCCGTGCTGATCGGCTCCCTGATGATGTACGGCATGCAGCCCGGCCCCATGATGTTCGTGGAGCAGCCCGAGTTCGTGTACAACGTCATGGGCCTGATGGTGGTGGGCTACATCATGATCCTCATTCTGGGCCTGCTGTCCACCAAGTTTGCCGCTCTGATCCTGAAGGTCCCCCAGGAGTTTATCTGGGTCGTCGTGGTCGGCTTCTGTATCCTGGGTTCCTATGCCGTCAACAACTCCATGTTTGACGTGTACGTGATGTTCGTGGCCGGCATCGTGGGCTTCATCTGCAAGCGCTGCGAGGTGCCTCTGGGTCCCTTCGTGCTGGCTCTGCTGCTGGGTAACCTGTGCGAGAGCAACTTCCGCCGTGCCCTGTCCATGTCCATGGGTGATTACAGCATCTTCGTGACCCGTCCCATCACTGTGGTCCTGCTGGTGCTGACCGTTCTGTCTCTGGTCCTGCCTGCCATCAGCCAGGCCCGCAAGAACAAGAAGGCTGCCCAGGCCAAGTAAGAACCCACATTAGCTGAGAGAATAAAAAGTGAGGTTGAGTAAAATGGCGTTTTCCATTCATCCCGGTGTCTGGCCTGTTATGATCACTCCTTTTACCGAGGACAACAAGCCTGACTTCAAGGCCATCGAGGCCCTGTGTAATTGGTACATCGAAAAGGGCTGCACCGGCATCTTTGCCGTGTGTCAGTCCAGCGAGATGGCGTTTCTCACCGAGCAGGAGAAGCTGGACATTGCCAAGGCGGTAGCCGAGGCGGTGGACGGCCGCATCCAGGTGGTGGCTTCCGGCCACACCGCCGACTCCAAGGCCGACCAGTACAAGCAGATCGAGGACATGATGAAGATCCCCGGCATCGGCGCCTATGTGCTGGTGTCCAACCGCCTGGACCAGAAGAACGAGGGCGAAGAGGTGTTCATGAAGAACGCCCAGGAGATCTTTGAGAAGTTCCCCGAGATCGACTTCGGCATCTACGAGTGCCCCATGCCCTGGAAGCGTCTGGTCTCCCTGGACTTCCTGCGCCAGGTGGCTCCTCAGGGCCGCATGGTGTTCCTGAAGGACACCTGCTGCGACTATGAGCTCATCCGCGAGCGGCTCAAGGCGGTGGAGGGCACTCCCCTGAAGATCTTCAACGCCAACGCCCAGTCCTGGTTTGACAGCTACTGCCACGGCTCCGCCGGCTACAACGGCGTCATGGCCAACTTCCATCCCGACCTGTACAAGTGGGCCTATGACCACAAGGACTCCGATCCTGAGAAGGCCCGCCTGGTGGCCGACTTCCTGACCACCGCCGCCATGATCGAGATGCGCGCCTATCCCGTGTCCGCCAAGTATCACCAGAATCTGGTGGACGTGCCCATGTCCCTGGTGACCCGCAGCGCCGACGTGGCCAAGCTGGACAAGAATGCCCGGGGCGAGGTGGAGAGCCTCATCGCCATGGAGAACTATGTCCGCAAGCAGCTGGGCATCCTGTAATCACAAGAAATAAATAATTAGAGTTCTGGCGCAGGATGGCTACAAGCGTATCGGTCCTGCGCCAAACTCATAAACAGAATGGGAGGAGTTCTGTTATGCTGAAAAAGCCGAAGATCCTGGTAGTTGGCAGCTTTATGATGGATTTGATCGCCTCCACCAAGCGCGCACCCAACTCGGGAGAGACTGTGGTGGGTCTGAAATTCCAGACCGCGCCCGGAGGAAAAGGAGCCAACCAGGCGGTGCAGTGCGCCCGTCTGGGCGCCCACGTGACCATGGTGGGCCAGGTGGGCGACGACGCCTTTGGCAAGATCATGACCGACACCGCCGCCGCCGCCGGGGTGGACGTCTCCCACGTATCGGTGGACAAGAATGAGTCCTCCGGCGTGGGCCATATCGTGCTGGAGGTCACCGAGCACGGGGCCCAGAACCGCATCACGGTGTGTCCCGGCGCCAACTTCACCCTGACCGTGGAGGATGTGGCCTGGCTGAAAGAGGAGATCGGCCAGTATGATTTGGTGATGATGCAGTTTGAGCTGCCCATGGAGGTCATCGAGGCGGTGGCCCAGTGGGCCCACGACGCCGGGGTCAAGGTGATGATCAACCCCGCCCCCGCCGCCCCCATGTCCGACAAGCTGCTGGCCTGCGCCACCTACCTCTCTCCCAACGAGCACGAGGCCGCCCTGCTGGCCGACCACGCCATCGACGTCTCCAACGGCATCAACAAGGAGGACGTGGAGATCGTGTCCAAGGCCTTCCAGGCCCGGGGCGTGGAAAACCTCATCATCACCATGGGCGAAAACGGCTCCATCGTGGCGGGCAAGGACGGCATCCACCACACCCAGTGCGTGAAGATGCCCCATGTGGCCGACCCCACCGCCGCGGGCGACTCCTTTGTGGCGGCCTTCTGCACCGGCCTGTGCGCCGGTCTGCCCCAGGGCGAGGCCCTGGCCTTTGCCAGCCACACCGCCGCCATCACCGTCTCCCGCATGGGCGCCATGCCCAGCCTGCCCACCGTCTCCGAGGTCCAGACCCTCATGGAGGAGCGGGGCTACCACGGCTTTGATCTGTCCCAGCTGGACGCGCTGAAATAACACAGGCGGTACCATCCGCTGCAACGATTAGGAGGTCACTGTTATGCTGAAACCTGAAACCAACCAGGCGGTGGAGCAGTTCTTTGCCGCTGTCGATACGGAGTTTAACGCCTTTCTGAAGGCCCGCACCGCTCAGGAGTACCAGGCCGCCGCCCAGCTCATCCTGGACGCCCAGGCCAAGGGCAACCGCTTCCACATCACCGGCATCGGAAAGCCCGGCCATGTGTCCACTTACATGGCGTCCCTGTTCTCCTCCACCGGCAACCCCTGCTACTTCCTCCACGGCACCGAGGCCGTCCACGGCTCCTGCGGTCAGCTGGTGGCCGGGGATGTGGTCATCTGCATCTCCAACTCCGGCGAGACCGGAGAGTTGAAGGCCACCGTCCAGGCCATCAAGAACAACGGCTGCAAGGTGATCGGCGTGTCCGGCAACCCCGACAGCTGGCTGGCCCACGAGAGCGACGCCTTCCTCTTTGCCGGTATCGGCCAGGAGGGCGGCCCCCTGAACCGGGCTCCCCGCAACTCCATTCTGGCCGAGCTGCTCACCCTCCAGGCCCTGTCCGTGGCCCTGCAGGTGGAGAACGGCTGGACCCCCGAGCAGTATGTCCGCTGCCATCCCGGCGGAAAGCTGGGCCAGCTGCGGGAAGATGAGAAGAAGTAAGGGAGGAAAACGGAAATGCTGAAGGGAAAGCTGATCCACCCCGATATCATGGCGGCCCTGGCCCTGTGCGGCCACGGGGATAAGGTGCTCATTGCCGACGGCAACTACCCCCTGGACTCCAAGACCGGCGAGGCGGAGACCGTCTATCTGGGTCTGACCCCCGGCCTGCCCACCGTCACCGACGTGCTGGCGGCTATCCAGAGCGTGGTGAACATTGAGAAGGCGGAGGTCATGGACCCCGCCGACGGCACCACCCCCGAGATTTTCGGCCAGTTCCAGACCATGCTGGACGGCATGGAGCTGGACAAGCTGGGCCGGTACGAGTTCTATGACGCCTGCTGCAAGCCCGGCGTGCGTCTGGCCATTTCCACCGGCGAGCAGCGCACCTTTGCCAACCTGCTCATCACCATCGGCGTGGGCTGAATTCCATTGGAACGATCAAAAATCCCCAGAGCCGCAAGGCTCTGGGGATTTTTTCGGCACAAGAAAAGAAAGCCTCCTGACTGAGAGTCAGGAGGCTTTTGTTTGTTTGCAGGAAGATCGGATTACTGAGCCACGTCCTGGCAGAAGTGCATCAGCATCACGGCCGCCTGGGCGCGGGTGGCGGTGCCGGCGGGGGACAGGGTGTCCTGGCTGGTGCCGCTGATGAGCCCGGCGTCCACAGCCCAGGCCAGCGCCTCCACGGCGTAGTCAGAGACCTGAGCCTGGTCCTGGAAGCCATCCAGAGTGGCGTCCGCCTGGTCCTTCACCCATCCCTTGTACTGGGCGTAGGCGTAGAGGATGGCAGCGGTCTGCTCACGGGTGATGGCGTCGTTGGGGCCGAACTGGCCGTTTCCGTAGCCGGAGACCAGACCCAGCTGGGCGGCCCAGGCCACGGCGTCGGCGTAGTAGTCACCGGAGGACACGTCGCTGAAGGCGGCGCCGGACACGGCGGGCTTGCCTTCCAGCTGGTAGAGGATGGTGACGATCATGCCGCGGGTGGTGGTGGCGTTGGGGCTGAAGGAGTCCTCGCCGGTGCCCTGCATCAGGCCCTCGCTGGCCACAAAGGACACAGCCTGGGCAAACCAGTCGTCCTCGGCCACGTCGGCAAAGTCAGGGGTGTTCTCCTCAGGAGGCGTGACAGGGTTGGAGCCGGAGGAGCTGCCGCCGGAGGAAGAACCGCCGGAGCTATCCTTGGCAAAGCAGGCTACGATGTCGGTGTTCTCAGTGATGGTGAACTGAGCGGGATTCTGGGTGCCCGCATCCTGGCCGTTCACCTGCCAGCCGGTGAAGTGGTAGCCGCTGTTGGCCTGGGCGGTGAGGGTGATGACGGAGCCGGAGGAGACGATGCTGCCGTCCTGAGCGGAGACAGAGCCGCCCTTCTCCGCGGAGTGGGAGACGATGCAGTAGTCCTCGGTGCCGTTGGCGGGGATCTCCGCATAGGAAGCGGAGGGATCAATGGTGATGGAATAGGTCTCGTCGTAGGAAGCCTGGCTGGGATCGTAGGGGAAGATCACCAGGGCCAGGTGGTGGCCCTCTTCCACGGTGTAGACGGTGGGCTGGAGGTAGAGGGTGTAGTCGTAGTAGGTGCCGTCGCCCAGCTCCACCATGTCGGTGCGGGCAGCAGAGGCGGAGTCATAACCGGCGTTGGGGTTGGCCAGATCCATCCAGCCCCGGGCAATGACCTTGTAGTCCACCTGGGACTGGGTCAGCTCAATGAGGTCGTAGTTGGTCACGCCGCCGCCGATCCAGGCGCCGCCCTCTTCCAGGGTGGTGGAGGTGACATAGCTGCCCTTGCGGACGAAGGCGTTAAAGGGCTCGTCGGCCATATCCACCAGCATGGCGCTCATCATCAGGGCGTCGTTCTGGCCGGAGGCGGGCAGGGTGGTGGCGGCCTTGATGTGGACGGCCACGGAACCCTGAATGGTGGTGTCCTCGGTCACGTCGTAGGTATACACAGCGCTGGAGTCGGAGGTGCCGGCGATAAAGGCGGCCTCCTTGCTGCCCTGCAGGTCGGAGTAGTCGCTGCTGAGGGTGACGGTGTTGTCCTCATCCTCGCAGGAGAGGGTGAAGGAGCCGTCAGCGGGCCACTGGTCGTAGGTGTCCCAGCTGCCGTCGGTGTTGTTCTGCACGGTGACCTCGGCCATATTCTCAATGCCGTTGTCCACGTTGTAGAGGTAGTGGCTGAACCACTGGTTCAGAATGCTGTTGTAGGACTCGCCGTTGATGTAGAACTCGGTCTTGTGGGAGTCATAGGCGGGGGTGACGTGGGCGTCCTGGTGGAGCATCAGCTTGGCCTCCTGACCGGCCTCCTGGAAGGCCTGGTACATGAGATCAAACTCCTTGGTGCGCACGTTCTCGTCGTTGAGACCGTGGACGATGAGGGCGGAGCAGTTGATGTTCTCGGCGTCCAGCGTGTAGTCCCGGTTGGCCCAATGCTCGCCGTAGTCGCCGTTGAGGGCCAGCTGATCCTGCCAGATCTGGCTGAGGTAGTTGGCGTAGGTCTCGGCAATGCCGTTCCAGTCATCTTCGTCGATGTAGCGTCCGGCGCAGAAGAGAGCCAGGTCATCGGAATAGGCCACGCTGCCGGTGGCGATGCCCTGGGAGTTGGTATACTCATACCAGCTGGCGATACCGGCCACGGGGACGATGGTCTTCAGACCCTCCACGCCGGTGGCAGCCAAGCCGAACTGGGTGGTGCCGCCGTAGGAACGGCCGGTCATGCCCACATTGCCGTTGGACCACTCGGCCTCAATGGCGATGTTGCTGGTCTTGTCGGTGTAGGCCACCCGGTCGCCGGTGAGCCACTCGATGACGCACTTGAAGGCGTCGATCTCCACGTCAGCGCCGCAGGTCTCCAGACCCTCGGAGCCCCGGGTACCCAGACCGGCTACCTCGACCACGGCGTAGCCGCGGACCAGGAAGTAGTCGTACCAGTCCAGGTCCTCGTAGTCGTAGAAGTCACCCCAGGAACCGCTCTCATAGGGGCTGACATAGTACCACTCGCTGGCCTTGGCGTCCAGGGCGGCGTCCCAGGTGGTGGCGGTGCCCTCGGGGGTGCGGGCATCGGGCTGGGCGTACAGGTTCTCCAAGTTGTAGCCCAGGGACTCGTCCTTATAGTTGAAGTTCCGGTCACGGCCGTCATCGGTGCAGCCGGTGATGTAGGGCCGGGCCTCGAAGATGGTGGCGAATTTTCCTTCCTGTCCCACGGCGTCGTCGGGGATCTGCACCAGAGCCTTCACCAGGTCCAGCTTGCCGTCCCCGTCGGTGTCGTAGTTGGTCTCCACGTACACACAGTAGCGGGTGATCTCGCTGGCGGTGTTGCTGTATTCATCATCGCTGGCCATGCCGCTGGTGTACTCAAAAATGGGCTGGGCCATGCCGTTCATGAAGAGGGGTTCCTTCTTCTCTTTGGACATGGACTCCTTCAGGGGCTGGGCGATCTCCTGCATCTTCTCCAGCTGCTCCTGGGTGCAGGGGGCCTGGGGATCAAAGTCCTCAGAAACCAGGCCCACGCTAATGGCCATGGCGTTGTAGTCGTCGGGGTAGGCGCCCAGCTGGGCGTCGGACATGCCGGACTGGCGCAGCACAAAGGCCGCGGCCTCCTGCATGGTGAGGGCGGTATCCTTGCTGCCCTCGTGGGGAATTTCAATGCTGCTGTCCAGCTCGGCCAGGTCGCTGAAAACCATGACCTGGTCGTCGGCGGTGGTGTCTAATCCAGCGGCTCCAACGGGGCAGGCCAGGGAGGCCGCCATGGCAAGAGCCAGACACAGTGAGGTCCATTTCTTCTTCACCGTTACGTTCCTTCTTTCATTCTATCTCCTTGCCGTCCGTATGCCGGGGTACCCATCCAAACCCGGTAAAATATACGAAAAGCAAGCATGATTATACAACCAAGAACAAATAAGGTCAATAGAGAACTGAAAATACTGTATAATTATTCTTATACAGAAGAAAAACGGCGGGCAATTTGTGGTTTATGACAAAAATCCCGCCGCTCCTGGGAAGAAGCGGCGGGATTTAATGAATATTCAGCTTTTTGACGCGGGACGGCAGTACGCCGTAAGGACCTGAAGCAGCTTTTGCAGGTCCACCGGCTTGGCCAGATGGGCGTTCATGCCCGCGGCCTTGGATTTTTCCACATCCTCGGCAAAGGCGTTGGCAGTCATGGCAATGATGGGGACGGTTTTGGCGTCGGGGCGGTCCAGGGCGCGGATGGCGGCGGTGGCCTCCAGGCCGTCCATCACCGGCATCATCACATCCATGAGGATACCGTCAAAGGTGCCCGCGGGGGAGGCGGCAAAGAGGTCCAGGGCCTGCTGGCCGTTTTCCGCGTTGACCACGGTGACTCCCGCGTCCTCCAGCATATACTGGGCGATCTCCCGGTTGAGCTCGTTGTCCTCCACCAGCATCACGTGCAGGCCGGCCACGTCCACCGTCTCGGGAGCGGGCTCCTGGACGGGGGTGTAATTGCAGTCCACGGGGAAGGGGATCTCCACGGTAAAGGTGCTGCCCTCTCCCAGGACGCTGCGGGCGGTGATCTCGCCCCCCATGGCCTCCACCAGGCGCTTGGTGATGGCCATGCCCAGACCGGTGCCCGCATAGTGGGTGCGGGCGCTGCTGTGCTCCTGGGTAAAGGGCTCAAAGAGCCGGGTCTGAAACTCCTCGCTCATGCCAAGCCCCGTGTCCGAGATGGTGAAGCGGCAGCGCACGGTGTCCCCGTCCAGGGGGAGTTGCCGGGTCTCCACGGAAATGCTGCCCCCGGGGCGGTTATATTTCACCGCGTTGCCGATGATGTTAATGAGGATCTGCCGCAGGTGCAGCGGGCTGCCCAGCAGGCGGGGATATGCCAGGTCTATGCGGGTCTCGGTGAGGGATAACTGCTCCTCCTCGGCCTGGGGCCGCAGAATGGTCAGGCAGTTTTCCAGCACATCGGGCAGGGAGAAGGACTCCCGGGCCAGGGTGGTGGAGCCGCTCTCCAGCTTGCTGATATCCAGCACGTCGTTGATGAGAGAGAGCAGATGCTGGGCCGCCGCCTGGATCTTATTGCGGCAGTCGGCCTGGCGTTCCAAATCCAGGGGGTTCTTTTCACTGATGGCCAGCATGCCCAGAATGCCGTTGATGGGGGTGCGGATGTCGTGGGACATGTGGGAGAGAAACTCCGTCTTGGCCCGGTTGGCCTGCTTGGCCTCCACCAGGGCTTCCAAAAGAGCCTTCTCCTGCTGCTTGCGGGTGACCATGGTCTCGGTGATGTCCTGGTGGTAGCCCTTCAGGCGCAGGCCGGGGCCGGTATATTTGTGGTCGGGGACACCGCCGCAGCGGATGTAGATCTGTCCCAGGGTGGGGTGGTTCCAGGGGTAGATGACCTCTGCACGGCCGGAGTTGGCAATGGCCTGCACGCCCTCCTGGACCATCTCCACATACTCCGGGTCGATGCGGGAGAACCAGATGTGGTAGCACTCCTCGGGGGAGACGGACTGGTCCGTGCCCAGCAGCATGCACATGGTGCGGTCGGCATACATGCGGGAGGGGCGGCCCTCCTCCATCTCCATGGTCCACAGGCCGGTGCGGGAGCCCTCCAGGGTCTCCTCGATGTCGTGGCGGGTCTCCAGCTTGTAGGCCTCCTCCCGACGGATATCGGCGTCTACATTGCGGAAGCCCACCACGGCCACCTGCTCCTCCGGCCACTTGCCCGCCCGGGCAAAGTGGACCTCAAAATGCTCCATGTGCTGGGAATTTTCCTTCACATGGTAGCGCAGGAAAAAGGTCTGCTCCCGGCTGAGCCGCTCCAGCACCGCCTGGGGCTGGACGGCGGCCAGGAAAGCGGGCTGGTCCTCCTTGGAGACAAAGGTGCTGCAATAGCCCGCCATGGTGGCGGCGTAGCCCGCCTGACGGCGGACAAGGCGGATGACGTCCGGGCGCAGGCGCTGGGAGAGGCGGTAGATCTCGTAGGACTCAGTGCTGAGGTTGACCCGGTAGACGGCCAGGTAGTCGGAGCAGAGGGCAGTCAAAATGTCGTTTTGATTTTCCAGTTCCGCCTGGAAGCCCGCCGCCTGGCGCTCGGCGGCCAGCTTCTCCTGCTCCAGGCGCTGGGCCTGCTTCTGCTGCGAGATATCCACAAAGATGCCCAGAAACAGGCTGGGGGAGCCGTCCTCCCGGCGCAGCACCCGGCCCGTGGCCCGGAACCACTTGTACTGCCCGCTGTGGGTCATGAGGCGGTACTCCACATTATACTCCCCCCGCCCGGCCACGGCGTCCCAAAAGGCGGTGAGGGTGCTGTCCCGGTCCTGGGGGTGGAGGCGGTCGGACCAGGTGTTCAGGGTGTTGGGGAACTCCTCCACATTCTGAAAACCTACCATGATGCGGAAGGCCTGGCTCCAGGTGACCTTGGTCATCTGGCCGGAGGGGTCAAATTCCATGCTCCACATGCCGGAGTGGATGATGCCGTTGATGACGTCCAGGTTCCGCTGGACCTGCCGGACCTTCTCCTGGCTGATCTGAAGGGCGCGGTTGATCTCCTGCACCAGGGGCTGGCACTGGGGAGAAAAGTCCTGGGCCTGGAGCAGCTGAGGAGAGAGCTCGGATTGATTTATTTCATTCAGGGCCCGCAGCTGCTCGGCCAGTTGCTGGTAGTCCATCTCGGTCACCTCACAATGGAAGTTAAAAAGTTCATGAAAAAAGGGAAAATGGCATACGTATCACAGTTTACCTGGAAAGATGCGTCCCGTCAAGGGCTGGGTATAAAAAGACCGCCGGTCCGGGGAACGGCGGTCGAAAAATCAAGAAACAGGGGGGAACCAGCGGGAGAGAATGGCGGCCACGCCGTCCTGGGTGTTGGCCGGGGCGATGAGGTCGGCATGCTCCCGCACCAGGGGGGCGCCGTTTTCCATGGCCACGCCCACGCCAGCCCGCTGAATCATGGTCAGGTCGTTGGTGCCGTCCCCGAAGGCGGCGGCGTCCAGCAGATCCAGACCCAAATGGCGGCACAGGGCCTCCAGGGCGTGGCCCTTGGTGGCGCCGGCGGCGTTGAGCTCCAGGTTGTTGGGCAGGGAGATGGTCTGCACCAGCTCGGGGAACTCCCGCTCCAGCAGCTCCATCACCTGGGGACGCAGGGACAGGTCGGCAAAGAAGGCCTGCATCTTCTGCACCGTGTCCCCGTTGGCCTCCAGCGTGGCCAGCAGGTCGTCCACCGGCTGGCGGTTGGGCTGGACCAGCATGCGGATCACCGGGTCGGGAATATAGTGGTCCAGCCGGTCATAGTAGGCGCGGGGCATGATCCCCCGGTCGTTCTGGTAGCAGTCGATGGTGCAGTCCAGGGGGGAGAGGAGATGGAACACGCCCTTGGCGGTTTCCATGGGAATTTCCGAACGGTAGAGGATCTGGTCGGTTTCCCGGTCATAGACCTTGGCGCCGTTCATCAAAATGAAGTAGCGCAGGAAGGGCAGCTCCTTCAAAAAGGCGGGCACGCCCCCGAAGAAACGGCCGGTGGCGATGACCACGTGGCACCCCGCGGCGGCAGCCCGCTCCAGAGCGGCCCGGTTGGCGGGGGAGAGCTGCTTCTGGTCGTCCAGCAGGGTACCGTCCAGGTCGGTGAGAATAAGTTTTGGCGTCATGATAGATACCTCTTAAAACTTAGCGCCGCCGAACTCGGCCAGCTGAAGCCCCTTGTTCCGGTCCTGGACCCACTGGATGGACCACTGGGAGGCGAACAGCAGCAGCTGGTTGCCCTTGTAGTCCTCCACCAGCTTGGCGTCGTTGGGCAGGAGCAGGTCCTCCTCCTTCAGGGCGGGGGCGTCCTCGTCCTCCTTCACGATCCAGCGCAGGTACTCGTAGGGCAGGCCCTCCTTGTACAGCTCCACGTTGTACTCGCTGCGCAGGCGGTACT
>JABLTR010085993.1_pt1 | contig 28916 bp, 21 predicted proteins | sample 7160071 | NCBI WGS metagenome assembly JABLTR01 (sample SAMN14651230, study PRJNA627086) | human gut metagenome | isolation source: feces | host: Homo sapiens | reverse complement strand
CCTTCTGGTTTGTGTCGCAACTACCATTTTAGCAGGGAACTCCTTCTGAGTCACTCTTTTTATTTTTTCTGTTGCACTTGTATTGTAAAGCGGCCCGAAAAGAAAGTCACCAAAGATTCGCCAGGGACTTCCTGGTTTGGAGTTCGAAGAACTCCTGACCCCCAGCACAAGGGGGGTGGACCCCCTTGGATTCCCCCAGCCCTGTGCCCTAGCGGTATTGGTTGATGTAAATAAAACCTTCAAGCATCCTCGGAGGTAAAGAATCTGCCGCGCCACGGATTGAAAAAAACAGAGTGTTCCCTCGATGAAACCAGAGAAAAAAACAAGACCGATTTGCCCACCAACTCAAAGTGGCAAATCGGTCTTGTTCTATGATTGAAGGTAGCCCGGCGCGAGTCGGAACAAAGTGGAGCGAGCGCGAAAAGGGCGGTGACCACGCACCGGGGGATTCCAAAGGGCACAGCCCTTGGCGCGCCTTTGGTGACTTTCCCCGCGTCGGGAAAGTCACCCGGGGTGGAGGGGCGGAGCGCCCTCCTCACAGGGGAGTGCAGAGGGGGCTGCGCCCCCTCGCATCGTCAGGCCCGGGGTCGGAGAGACGGAGCGCCCTCCTCATTGGGAACAGGAACTGCCGTCCCGCAAAAACCCCAGGGTGAAGGGGCGGAGCGCCCTCCACACTGGGGAGCGCAGAGGGGTGCACCGGAGGAGCAGCCCCTCGCATAAAAACAAAAACAATCCTTGATTCCTCCGCCGGTCTGCGGTATACTGAAAAAAAAGAAAATAGGAGGAATCACCATGTCCGAAAAAAAACTGGGCCGCAACGATCCCTGCTGGTGCGGCAGCCAGAAAAAATATAAACATTGCCATATGGATTTCGATGAGAAGATCGACCACTTTCGCCGCGAGGGCCACACCGTGCCCAAACGCGCGATGATCAAAACCCCCGAGCAGATCGAGGGCATCCGCCAAAGCAGCAAGATCAACATCGCCGTTCTCGACCTGGTGGCACAGAAGATTCACCCCGGCATGAGCACCGGGGAGATCGACCGCATCGTCCACGACGAGACCGTTCGCCTCGGCGGCATCCCGGCCCCGTTAAACTATGAGGGCTTTCCCAAGAGCGTGTGCACCTCGGTCAATGAACAGGTCTGCCACGGCATTCCCTCGGACAAGATCATCCTCAAGGAGGGCGACATCGTCAACGTCGACGTCTCCACCATCTACAACGGCTACTACTCCGACTCCTCCCGTATGTTCTGCATCGGGCAGGTCAGCGAGGAAGCCGAAAAGCTGGTGCGGGTGGCCAAGGAGTGCGTCGAGCTCGGCCTCAAGGAGGTCAAACCCTGGGGCTTTTTGGGCGACATCGCGCAGGTAATCTCCGACCATGCCCATCAAAACGGCTACACCATCGTGCGGGAGATCGGCGGCCACGGCGTGGGGCTGCAGTTCCACGAGGACCCGTGGGTCGGCTACGTCGGCAAGCGGGGCACCGACATGCTGTTGGCGCCGGGGATGGTGTTCACCATCGAGCCGATGGTCAATCAGGGCAGCTACCACGTCAAGATGGATTCCAGCGCCGCCACCGAGGTGGAGCGTGACTGGATCGTACTGACCAGCGACGGCAAGCTCTCCGCCCAGTGGGAGATCACCGTCGCCGTCACCGAGGACGGTGCAGAGGTATTGACCTATTAGTTTTAAAAAGAGGGAGACCTTCTGGGCTCCCTCTTTTGTTATCTCACCGGCATGGAGGAGCGGCGTTCCTGTCGGGCCGCTTAATATTCGCTATAAACCTCCACTTCCAATCCGGGCAGCTCATCGCAGGTGATGGTGTAGTCCTCCACATCGCGCGGAAAATCGACCTTCTTCTCGACATGAAGCAGGCGGTGTACCTTGGCGGAGGCGTACTGGCCGTTTCTGCAATTGTGTTTCCACCAGTACAGCTGCAGCACCTCCATGCTGCCGTCCGGGCGTGCCGACGAAGCGTCATTTTCAAACAGGGTGCGCAGAGCCTCCTTTAAGAGCGCGGCGTCCTCCTCACTGAATCCGGTCTTTTCCGCCAGCTGGCAGTTGATGCTGCCGAAGGTGGTGTAGAGCGCAAATCCCACCCGGTGCTTGGAGCCCATGGTGTCGCTAGATTTTTTGCTTCCGGTTATGCTGTTGACGCTCTTGGTGATTTGCAGGCTGTCAATCGTGATTGGGTCCACACTGAATGCCGGGTGGATGGACACAGGTCCCCGGATCCCCACCGAGACCTCATCGTCCTTAAAAGCAAAAACCTGTCCAAAGCTGCGCACGTCCATCCATGTCTCGCAGGCCGCCTTGGCATACGCTTCCCGATTCTTGGCCTTGGTGGCCGCCGACAGAGCCGGGCAGGCATCGGCTCGCTCCTTGAGACTGTGGAACCCGTCGTTTCGACGGTCATCCGACTGGACAAAGACGCTGGCGCCCAGGTCCATCAGGCGGTTGCGGATCTTCCGCTTGAGGCAAACGTCCGAAATTTCGCCGTATCCTTCATAGGTCTCGCGCGGGCGATTGCCGTTGAGGGGATCGCCGTTTGGGTTGGCGTGGTGCACCGCGATTACCAGGGCAAAATCAATTTTGTTCTGCAATATTTCCATCAGTAGCTCCTCCTTTATTCCTGCTCAACAGGGCTTGTCTCTGTCTCTGCTTTTTGGTCTCCCGATTTGGAAGCCGCATCTTTAAAAAAGGCCTGCCGCTGGCTGGCGTACCCCAGCAGATACAGCTCGGTCAAGGGCCGATCGTTAAACTCTTCCAGCGGAATCCGGTCAATCAATCGAAGCATCAAATCATTCTCATCGATCTTCCCCTTTGCCTTAATCAGCGATTCCAGGTAGGGCTCCAGCTGCTTGCGCAGCAAGGCAAGCGTCCTGGCCGGATGCTTTGTATAGGCAACCTCATAGCGCAGAGCGTTGGTGGGGCGGACATTTTTTTCTCCCTTCAGGTAGGCGGCATACTGCTCCAGCTGTTCCGCGCAGGCCAGAATGCGGCCGAACAGGTAGCTGCGGTCACGACAGGTTTCGTCAAGGGCCATCGTATATTCCTCCTTCAAATTCCGGTGATAATATCCTCGTATCAGGGCGCAGGCGATGCTGCGGTTTTTGTTTGCCTCCCAGGGCTTCAGGGCAATGCCGTTGGAGGCCCGGTGCGCTGCCGCCAGCATAATATCCTTCGGGAACTTCCGCCGCTCGGTAATGCAGGGCAGCAGGCGCTCGATGGTGTGCTGCTTGAGCTTTTTGTCCACCTTGGCGCCGTAGGCAGCCGTCACAATGTCAGCCGGCGCGGGCGCGCCTTCAAAAGCCAGGGGAGTCCATTCTTCCTTTCCGTTTTTCCAGGTTCGCAGCTTGCGGTAACGCAGCTCCCATTGGAAGGTCGTATGCCAATCGACGATGTTGTCCATCAGGCGGGAGCCCTGCAGCTCCCGATAGTAGCAAACAGACAGCCGTCCCGGCGTTGCGGAGTCCAGGATGATCACACTGATTTTACTGTACGGTGTCAGGACAGCTCGGTATCCCTGCACAACCTTGTTGAACGCCGCGGCAAATTCCTCCCTCGTCCTGGGAATCCCCTCGACCACGCTGTCAACGCTCTCTTGGGAGTTTTCCTCTTGGTCCAGGTTGTCGGTATCTGCATCCTCTGCATTCTGGCCGTTGTATCCTCTCTCCGTTTCCGCATTCCCCTGATCCGGCTCGCTGCGTGTGCGCCCCTCCTGGCTGTCGTAATCTTCCTCCATGCCATCCATACCCTTCAGGCTTTTGCGGCCGCAGGCAATGAAGTCGCAGGTATCGGTCTCAACCGGCGGGACGGGCTCGTTCTCGGTTCCCCAAACCAGGATGGTCTGGCTGCCGTTTTGCACTCCCTGCCGCCCTATCAGCCAGCGCAGCGCGCTGTGCGCCTTCTGCGTTGTCTCATACCCGATGGAGAGCGCCTCCTGCGCGGTGCGAAACCGGCCGCGGAAGGTAAAATTGTTTTTGTCATTGCTGGAAATCAGTTTCGCCCGGTCGGCAGCATTTCGAATTTTGTAGGGGCTCAGCAGAGAAACCGGCATCCGCTTGCCCTGTACATAGCACACGCCGACATCCGCCAAGGTGGACAGATAATAGCCGGTATAGCTGTCCCAAACCGCCGGGTCCTCAGAAAGATCTTTGCCGCTCACCCGAAAGCGGACAAAGGTTTCAAACTGGTCGCCGTTTGTCAGAGAGTGGAAAATTTCGGGCGCCTCCTCCTTTTTGCCGTTCCACTTTTTGAGCAGGTGGCCCTCCTCATCCGCAAAGAGGATCCCCTCGTCGACCAGATCCCGGATCAGACGCCCTTTTTTCAGGTAGGCAAGGACAGCCCGCACCGGTTCTAAGCCGAACGGCGAATCGCACCAGGCCTGCAGCTGGGCGATGTACTCCTCCCACATCTGCTTTTTGCTGCCGCCCCATTCTGTGTAATCCCCTGCGATGTACTGCAGCTTGTCCACCAGCGGATGGGGAACCGCTTTGGAGGTGCGGGATAAAGACTCCTCGGTGCAGGGAATCACGGTGGTCATCTCTTTGCCGCAAAGAACATTCGCTGTGAGAAATTCACCGGCCTCTGAAAGGATCAGCTCCACGTTGACCTTCTGGGTAGTATGGGCCACCGGCAGCAGCACCGGGGCATCCCACCCGTACCGTATGGAAGCGGAGGGCTTTCCCACGTGCGGCAAATTTTTTTCATACACCTGATAGCATCGCTCAAGCCATCCCATCCTGTTTCACCTCCTGATACAGGACGTCGCAGCCCTGCATATTTTCCCCCAGCACAAACGATTTGGTTCGCTGTTTGTGGATGGGGCGGATCACCGGACATTCTTCCGGCCGGATAAATTGAATCACGCCGTCCTGCATGACAGGACGCCACAGCCGCTCGCTCATCTGGCCGCTGCCGTCCTCGTCCGCATAGGTAATGCCGTGGAGCATCAACCCAAAATCGACGGGCGGCGTGCCGTCGTAAGCCCCGGGGCCTTGTCCAAATTCACAGGGCTCCACATACCCCTGGCACTCCCGTGTCCCCAGAAAAATGTCCCGCCGCCCGCCGCGCTCCAGCATCCGTTTGGCAATAAAATAGTGCTTGTTCTCGTTGCGGTCGTCGCTCAAATCCGCCCTGTGCAGATTCCACTCAAAGTGCGCCTTGATCTGGTAGGAGACGTCGACCAGATAGGTGTAGATCGAGAGATCGTTGCTGCCATCGTTATACCGGATAGGCCGGATGCCCTTGGATTCGGTCTCGATGGGATTCATGACACGGATTGCGTCCGGCACCCAGATGAATGTAGGTTTCCAATACACGCTTTCCAGAATTCCCTTCACCGCCTGGTAGGTCGGAACCGGATAGCTGTGCTTCTCTCCCCCTACACGCGTTACGGGGTCGCTGAACAGAGCGTACCGTCCCCAAATGCGCAGGGTAATCGTGTTGCTGTATTGCAAGAGAAATCTCCCCCTTTCTTAAAAATGCGATGATGCACTGACAAAATCAGTCCTGGCAGACCGGCTCAAGGGAAAGGCCCTTGTTCGCATCATAATATTTTTTCGGCAAAACCAGCGCGGCGCCGTCCAGAACGGTATGCAGCACATTTCGCAGTTGTTTATATTCGGACTGGCTGATGGAAACTGCATAGGCCTGCAGCTCCCGCAGCAGGGCGGCATCCGCCAACCCAGACTGCAGCGCAAGCAGTTTTTCTTCTCCCTTTCCATAAGGCACAAGCACCGGAACGGTCTCGTCCGGGATGGCTGCAAAAGCTTTCTCCGCCGTACCAAAAGCCTGGCAGAGATCCTTCTGATTCTCCATCACCTTGCCGCTTCCCAGAAACGCAGAAACGCCCTGCCGGTTGCTCGTCAACAGATCTACCATCGTGGTGGAGATATTGCCCTTCCCTGAAACCGGATATTTCATTTCCAATTTGTTGATTGTGAGATCATAATACCGTTTGTAATACTCCTGAATCATCTCGGGAGAGAGCAGGTCCTCCCCCTCCTTCAGCCCCGCCAGCAGCTCGCGGGTGATTCTTCGGCCCTTCTGAATCTCCGGCAGTCCGCTCAAATCTTCTCCCCTGCACTCAATCAGGTAAAGCGGGCTGCACGCTCCTTCCGCATTCCGGTTGTCGCGGCCGGCAGCCTGGACGATGCTGGGCAGGCCGGCTATGGCGCGAACCACACTGGAAAAGCTGAGATCGACACCCGCTTCAAACAGCTGGGTGCTGACACAGATCAGAGGCAAACCGGCGTTGAGGCGCTCGGTGATCTGCTTCAGCACATCCTCCCGGTGGCGCGAGCAAAGGCGGGTGGTCATACAGTAGAGGGCAGTTCCCTCCGGGACAAGCGGCTTGAGCGCATCGTAGAGCCTGTTGACCATCTTTTTGGTATTGAGAATAACGAGGATGCTGCGGTTTTCTTTTTGCAGGTCCACCAGAAAATTGGCAATTTCCGGGATGGTCATTCCTCCCTTCACCGCCGGCGGGATAATTCGGGTCCGCTTGAGTTCTCGGAAAAAGCGCTGATAATCCGGCACCAAATCAGCCTGGGGAGAAAAAATCAAGGGGTATTCCACCTGGGCAAGGGCAGGCTGTGTCGCTGTGCACAGAACAATCGTGCAGTCAAACAGGCGCGCGAGTGTGTTCAGCGCCAGATTGAGCAGACAGGTGTGCTGCAAGGGCAGTGCCTGCACCTCATCCAACAAAAGTACCGAACCGGCCAGTGCGGAAAAGCGGCGGACATCCTGCAAGGGCGCTGAGAACAGGGCGTTGAGCAGCTGAACCACGGTGGTGCAAATCACCGGCTTCCCTCTCCAGCGCTCACTGCAGGCAAGCCACTTTTCCTGCTTACCCTTTTCATCCTGCTCAAACAGGACATCGGAATGATGCTCCAGGACATGCTCCACCCCAAGTGCCTCACGAATATGGTTCGCGTTCTGGTGAACGACGGACTTGTAGGGAGCAAAGTAAAACAGGCGCTGGACGTTCAGCCGCTTAGCCATTTGGAGGCCAAACCTCAACGCAGAGTAGGTTTTTCCTCCTCCCGTTGGCACACAGAGGCGGTAGACACCTGCCGGAAGGGTCTGTCCCGCCTGCAGACATTGATCGGAAATCTCCTGCCGCAGCAAGTCGATGGGGCGCTCCGCCTTCAGGGATTTGACAAACCTCTCCATCCGCTCTGCAAGCAGATCCCAGTTAGCCTGTCGCTGCTCATCCGAGGGAGGTGTCGGCAGCGGGATGCCATTCATAAAGCAGGCCGTATCGACGCAGTCGGCGTCCCGCAAAGCACTCAGGAGAAACCGCTGGACCAGCCCCAGGCCAAACAGCTTCGCATCTGTGCGTTGTTTCGTCCCCACTTCTTCCGGCAGGATGAGCTCTGCTCTTTCTTCAATGCAAGAGAGTTCCTCACTCGCCTCTCGGAGAAGCTTTTCTACTTCTTCCTCACTGCAGCATTCTGGAAAGAAGGCTGCGATGCTTTCTGGATAGAGAGAGTTTGCCTGCTTTGAGTACATCTGTTCCAGCCATGGCTGCCTGCCGTCCAGCGACATATAGTCATTGCGTCCGCTGTGATGACAGCCGATGGCAAGGGAGATGAGCTGACCGGTCAAACGGTATTTTCCTTTACAATGCTCCCAGATGTAGCGCATGCCCGCGGAGGAGTGGTTGACTCTTTCCTTAGTCCCCTCCTCAAGGTGGATCTGTCCCGGCTCACTAGACTTGCCCCCATCATGCGGCAAGCCGACTACTTCTCCTGTTTTGGACAGGTTGGCAACCCGACAGTTCTCGCTGCAAAATTCCGCCACATTTATGCTGTGCTCTTTCAGCGACTGGGTCGCAATGACTTCACCAGTACTGCGATCCCTCCTAACATGGGCAATCAATTGCTTTTCCATGAAGTTAATCCCTCATTATACTTTATTTGTTTTGTTATAATTTATCTACCCATATACTAACAAAAAGAGAATGCTTTGTCAAGATAAATGACCTTTAAAATACAAAAAAGATTGCAAAAAAACTCCAAAGCATGTTATACTAGCAATTGACATCCCTTGTCGTGTCAAGGAGATGCGGATAGAAAGATTTGTTTTGTCATTTAGATGCTGTCCCAGCGGGAAGAAGATGCAGCAACATGTATCTTCTTCCCGCTCTTTCTGTAAAAGCAAAATTCTTCTCTCCCCCTCCTTTCGGTGCTACAGAAATATCTCTTCGACAAAACTCGGGGCAAAATAAAAGACCGACTTGTGTACACCTCTTAAAGTGCCTAATCAGCCTTTTGTTGTGGCTGAAGGTAGCCTGGGTGCAAACGTCAGCGAAGCACCAAATGGAATCTTTTCCTTACATCACAAAACACCGCTCTGGAAGGGAGAAAAAAAAGGTGAAACTCTTCATCGAGTTTCACCTTTTTTCTTCTTTTTTTAAACTTTGCCATATAAAAACACGCAATAAACAGCATTTTGAAGTGAAATAATCAAGAGCGGCCACAGCCGACTTTCAATCCAAAAATAAGGTTCCAGAAAAGAAAGAATTTCCCCTCCTGATCCCTCTCGAAGTTCGGGCTTAAAGATCGTAATCAGATAGGCCAATAGCAGGAAAATTGCTGCGCAAAAAGCGCAAATAATCGCTCCTTTCTCATATGAATTTATCAAGTATATTTCACGATTACATATTTCTTTTTCCTGCGGTTTTGTACAGGAAATATCAAGTAGTTCATCTGCGGAAATATCTAAAATTTCACATATTTTTTTCAAATTATCCAAATCCGGTTGAGCAATATCGGTTTCCCATTTAGAAACCGCCTGCCGAGATACCCCCAGTTCTTTTGCTACCGCTTCCTGAGAAAGTCCTTTCTTTCGCCGCAATTGCCGCAATTTTTCTCCCAGCAAAACCCCTCACGCCTTTCTGTGCTTGTAAAATCTATCTCCATTAAAACATTCATTTGGATTTTTGTAAAGAACCCAGCCGTTTCCTTCACGCAACCGTTTGTCGCATTTGGTTGCACTTTTAGAATATGCTGCTTCAAAGTGTTTTTCTGTCACACGCCATTTATCCTAACAGAAACTTCCCTCTAAAAAAGACGAGGGACCCCGTCAGGTCCCTCGCAAAATAATTTTTACAAAAACGATTATTCTTCCATCCGTTAACGGCAATCGGTCCTCCTTTTTTCCTAATTGAGCACCCAAACCCCGGCGTTCAGGTAGGCTGCAAACAGCAGCCACACCAGATAGGGAATCTGCAAAGCCCCCGCCGCAGGCAGTACCCGCCAAAAGGCGCGGACCATCCGCCAAACCAGCACAATCAGCACAATCAGCAAAATCAGCCAGATCAGCGCGAACAGCCGCCAGCCAAACCGGAAGAAAAACACCGGCCAGAAAAAGTTGACGGCTAGCTGCGCAAAATAAAGCAGCATCGCTTCGGAGCACAGCGCCCTCTTGATGGAGTAGCTTTGGGCCAGCGCGCGCAGCACCATCCAGGCGCTGATTGCCATCAGCGCAAACAAAATGCTCCACACAATCGGGAACACGATGCCCGGTGGCGAGAGCGGGGGTTTTACGATCGTTTCATAGCTTTTCATGCCCTCGCGGGTCAGCAGCGCGGAAAGCCCGCTGACCGCCCCCACCAGCAAAAAGCTCAGCAGCAGGGAGAGAATCGACTGCTTTTTGGTCATCCATTTTCACCTCGCAAAAAGATTCATCTTCTTTTTCGATTCTTTGCTTTTTCTTCCCTTTTATTTGTACTTTTCAAAAAGAAAATTATGACAGAGTGAATGAAAAATTGAAAACGGAGGGCTGCTCCGGTCAGGGGCCTTAAAAAGGGCATGACAAAAGGGGCCCGCGGGCCCCTTTTGTAAAAATGATTATTCCTCCACCTCAGTGATCGCAATCGCCAACTCGTCCAGGCTCTTTTTGTCCACCGGCGATGGGCACTGGCTCATCAGCTCGCTGGCGTTCTGTACCTTCGGGAAGGCGACGACGTCGCGCAGGTTGTCGCACTCGCACATGGTCATCACGATGCGGTCCAGACCCAGTGCAGCACCTCCGTGCGGCGGTGCACCGTACTTGTAGGCGTCTACCAGGAAGCCGAACTTGGCGTCGATCTCCTCCTCAGTCAGACCCAGCGCCTCAAACATCTTCTGCTGCAGCTCGTAGTCGGTGATGCGGATGGAACCGCTCAGCAGCTCGACGCCGTTGACCACCATGTCGTACGCCTGGGCACGAACCGAACCCGGGTCGCTGTCGATATAGGGCAGGCACTCCTCCAGCGGCATGGTAAAGGGGTGATGCATAGCAAGCCAGCTCTGGCTCTCCTCGTCCCACTCAAAGAACGGGAACTCGGTGATCCACAAGAAGTTGTACTGTCCTTCCGGAATCAGCCCCAGCTGACGGCCCAGTGTCAGGCGCAGCTGGCCCAGCACCGGCAGCACCACGCGATCCTTGTCCGCTACAATCAGCACCACGTCGCCCTGTTCGCAGCCGAGGAAGGACAGCAGGCCGGCAAACTGCTGCTCATCCATAAACTTCGCAAACGAGCAGTTCGGCTTCTCCTCCGCCCAGCGGATATAGGCCAGACCCTTGGCGCCGATGCCCTTGGCCTGCTCGGTCAGCTTGTCGATGGCCTTGCGGGTGAGGGTGGCTGCGGCGTTCTTGGCGACGATGCAGCGCACCGAGCCGCCCTCCGCAATCGCGTTTGCAAAGACCGGGAAGCTGCTGTCCTTGACCTGCTCGGTCAGGTTAATCAGCTCCATGCCAAAGCGGGTGTCCGGCTTGTCCGAACCGAAGCGCTCCATCGCCTCGCGGTAGGTCAGCCTTGGCATCTTAGGGATATCGATGCCCTTGACCTCCTTGTACAGCCGCTTCATGTAGCCCTCCAGCATGTCCATGATGTCCTCCTGGGTGACAAAGGACATCTCCAGGTCGACCTGGGTGAATTCCGGCTGGCGGTCGGCGCGCAGGTCCTCGTCGCGGAAGCAGCGGGCCAGCTGGATATAGCGGTCAAAGCCGGACAGCATCAGCAGCTGCTTATAGATCTGCGGGGACTGCGGCAGAGCGTAGAACTTGCCGTGATGGATTCTGGACGGAACCAGGTAGTCGCGCGCGCCCTCTGGGGTGGACTTGATGAGCATCGGGGTCTCGATCTCCAAAAAGTCGTTCTCATAGAAGTAGTCGCGGGTGACTTTGGCGATCTGGTGGCGCAGAATCATCTTTTCCTGCAGCGGCTTGCGGCGCAGGTCGAGATAGCGGTACTTTAAGCGAAGCTCCTCCTTGACCTTGCTCTTGTCGGTGATCTCAAACGGCGGGGTCTGCGCCTTGGAGAGGATGCGCAGCTCCTCGACATGGATTTCGATCTCGCCGGTGGAGATTTCGGTGTTGACCGCCTCGCGCTGGCGAACCAGGCCCCTGGCGATCAGGACATACTCGGAGTGAACCGAAGCCGCCTTCTCAAAGACCTCCCGATTGGTGTCGTCGTCGAACACCAGCTGCACCACGCCGGTGCGGTCGCGCAGGTCGATAAAGATCAGGTGACCCTTGTCGCGCTGTTTCTGCACCCATCCGCAAACGATTTCTTCCTTGCCCACGTTGGCTTTGGAAAGCCTTCCGCAGTAGCTGGTCCTCTTCAGACCATTCATTGTCTCTGCCATAATCATTCTCCTTTTATTGCAAATTTTGTGTTTTGACTATTTTAAATTTTTTTGATAGGCGTCGTAAAGGGCTGCCTCCCCTGAGAGCAAGCCGTTAAGCTTGGATTCCCCTTGAGGAGAGCGGCAATACCGCAAGAAACGCTACTCCCCATACCACTCCAAAAACTGATACGCCATCCGGTCGCCGGAATAGTGGACGTCCTGTTCCAGCACGCCGGCGTCGCGGTAGCCGAGTCGGTGATAGAGCCGCAGTCCCGGCTCATTGCCCACCCAGGTGTCGATGCGCACACCGGCCAGATGCCGCTCGCTTGCCTGCGCAAAGCCAAAGCGCATCAGCTTTTCGCCCAGGCCCCTGCCGCGGCAGTCCGGATGCACCGCCAGCGTGTGGACGCATAGCGTCTGCTCGCTGGGGATTGGGCGGCTCCAGGCCACCCGCTCATAGCAGGGCTCGTGGTCGTTGTCGTAGGCCGCCGAAGCGATCACCTTCCTGCCAGTGGCGTCCAGCACCACATGCAGCCCGCCGCGGTCGTACAGCTCCCGGGCCGTCCACTCCTCTGGGTATTCGCCCTTCTCCCAGCCGGAGAAGTTCTGCCCTGCCGCTTCCGCCTCGGTGATGTCGTCGTACAGCTGCGCGATTTTGGGGATGTCGCTCTCCAGCGCCGGCAGTATGCAGTCCTGCAAATCGACCTCGTACTGCAGCAGCTCCCGATCTCCGTCGCGGTACATCTCGTGCGCCGCCGGGACGGTGACCTGCCCGCACAGCACGGCGCCCAGCCGCTCACAGGTTTTGCGGGAGGGGAGGTTATCGGGGCGGCAGGTAATCAGCACCCGCTGCATCCGGTGGCGGAAGGCCAGCCGCAGCAGCAGCCGGGCGGCCCGCAGCGCATAGTGCCGGCCACGATAGCCCATCTCGACCTCATAGCCGATGTTGCCGGCATACCGGATATTCTCCCCCTGTCCCACCCGCAGATTGCACCGGCCCACGACCGTACCGTCGGCCACCATCTCGAAGTGGTAGGCGGGGACATAGCCCCTGCCCGGGTCGGCGGGGGTCGTTTTCAGCAGCTTCAGGTGAAATTGTTGATTTCCAAAATATCGGTTCCCCTCCGCGGGGTCTAAGAAAGCCATTGTCTTCCCTCCGTTTCTTTTTGAGGTGAAACCTTTTGCGAGGAAGGGCAGGAACCATATCCCACAAAAACCCCGTAGGAAGCCCCACCTAGCCAGTGGGTAAAAATAAAAACTCCCCGCTCCCCTGCAGCCAAACTGCAAGGGGCGAGGAGTTAAACTTTCCACGCGGTGCCACCCTGTTTTCAGACTCGCCGCCTGCGGCAAGTCCCTTTCTGCCCTTAACGCGGGCCGGACGAAAACGGTTCATCCCGTTTCAGCTCGACAGGTGTCTTCGCAAGCTCCTTTTCCGGGACCCCTTTCAGCCTGTGGGAAATCCTCTCTGAAACGGACGGTGCTGCCGCTACTCCTCCTGTGTCAAACGCTTTTTTATCATCACAGTTTTAAAAATTCCAGCTGGAATACCCTTACCATACCACATCGGCGCGGCAAGGTCAAGACTAAAATGTGCTTTGCATCCTCTTTTCGGGAAGTTTTTTTAATATTTCTGCCCTGCAAGGCACTGTGCCAAACACAGCGCACCAAAAAAGAATGCCAGTTTCCACTCCCTTCCGGCATTCTCCCTCAGTTTTAGAGCCTGTTTACTTGTCTGTTTGCCCGTTTTTTATCTTCAAATGTCGGGACTATACATTTGGGTTCCCGATATTTCTCCAGTCAAGGTCTCCGTGCTCCAGCGCATGGATCAGCGCCTCGGCTGTCGCAATGTTGGTCGCCACTGGCACATTGTGCACGTCACACAATCTTAAAATATTCGCCTCGTTGAGTTCGTTTGGCTTTACAGTGATCGGGTCGCGGAACATCAGCAGAAGATCCAGTTCGTTGCAGGCGATCTTGGCAGCAATCTGCTGGTCCCCTCCCTGCGAACCGCTGAGAAAGCGAAAGACGTCTAATCCTGTCGCTTCCGCCACCAATTTTCCGGTCGTTCCGGTCGCGCACAGGTTGTGGCGGCTGAGAATACCGCAGTACGCAATGCAAAATTGTACCATCAATTCTTTTTTGGAATCGTGCGCAATCAAACCAATATTCATCTGTTTTTCATTCCTTTCTGCAAATAATATCAAAACACCTCAAAGCAAGCCTTTGGATGTATCTGTCAAAAAATCTCTTTTCTGTTCCCACACCGGAAGAATTGCTGCACAGGCAGCCATTTTAGTCTAACGCTATCGCATCGACCGCTTCCACTTATAGTCTATCATTATTGCTCGGTTTTGTAAACTATTTTCAGCTCTCTTTTGTGTAATTCAATCAATAAAATCGCATTTTTTCGTAAACTTTCACATATTTTTGCCAAAATTGTCAGGCGATTTCACACGAAGCACACCTTCCCTTTTCCAGCAATGAAAAAATCGAGCAGGACGCTGTCCAATCTTTTGCACAGCATCCCGCTCTGGTGCTTTTTTCATTATGGAATAAGCTGTCCGTCGGTGCTCTGCTGCTGAATATCTTCTTCGTTAAGGCCAAAATATTCGTTAAAGACAGCCCGCGCAACCGGCGCACCGCGCTGGCCGCTGTAGCCGTTTTCCACCACAACCGCCACCGCGATTTCCGGGTCGTCCGCCGGGGCATAGGCGATGAAGGTCGCGTCCAGCGCGCCTCCCGAAGCCTGTGGCGTACCGGTCTTCGCCGCGACGGTGATGGGATAGTCGGCAAAGTAATAGCGCGCGGAGCCGCGTGTCGCGTCGGTGGCGCAGCGGATCATGCCCTGGCGCACCTGTTCAAAGTCGTCGGCGCTGGCTTCCACCTGATTGAGCACCTCCGGCTCGACGGTGGAGATGGTCTCCTCGAGGTTATACGACTCGATCGACTTGACCAGATGGGAGCGCATTCTGGTTCCGTTGTTCGCCAGCGTGGCGGTGTAGTTCGCCATCTGCAGCGGGGTGTAGGCGTTGTCCAGCTGGCCGATGGCCGACTGCAGAACGTTGCCGTATGTCCAGGTGCTGTCGGTCTGGCCTTCGCGTGCCGACTCATAGTATTCCGGGCTGGAGACGTGGCCGGTAGCTTCCGAAAGCTCGATGCCGCTTTCGACACCCAGGCCCAGCTGCTCGGAATATTTGACAATGTTGTCAATACCCTGCCGGGTTCCGGTCTCATAGAAGAAGTAGTTGCAGGAAACCATCAGCGCGTACTGGACGTTGATCGGTCCATGCAGTCCCAAGCAGCGCGGGTTGTAGGAGGTGCCGGTCTGGTAGATCTGCTGGCAGTCGATCAGTGTGTCCGCGTCGATGACGCCGGAGGCCAGTCCGCCAATCGCCACCACCGGCTTATAGATTGAACCGGGCATGTATACGCCCTGGGTGCAGTAGTTGATCAGCGGGCGCAGCGGGTCGGAGCTGAGCTCGGCGTAGTTGGTGTAGTAGTCGGAGAGGTCGTAGGTCGGGTAGTTGACCATCGCCAGGATTTCGCCAGTCTTGACGTCCTGCGCCACCACCGAGATGCGGTCGGCGCTGCCTCCCTCATCCGGCGCGTAGGTCTCGGAGACCATCTCCAGAAAATCGATACATCCCTGAATGGCCGCGCGCTGCAGGTCCTTGTCGATGGTGGTGACGATGGTGTTGCCCGGCACCGCCTGCTTGATGATCTCGCTGCTGAGCACGTTGCCCTGGGCGTCGGTAGTGATCAGGCGCTGGCCGCGCTCGCCGCGCAGCTCGTCCTCCATGGCGTATTCCAGGCCGCTCTTGCCGATGATGTCGCTGTAGCCGTAGCGCTGCAGCTGGTACTCCTCATCGATCTGCTCCTCGGTCCAGTCGGGGTGCTCCTCCTTGATCTGCTCCAGAATGGCCTCGTTGTAGGAGGTGTACTCCTCCGCTGTGATCGAGCCGACCACGCCCACCGCGTGGGGCGCCAGCGAACCGTCGACATAGCGGCGGCTGGTGGTCTCCTTGATCTCGATGCCCGGCATCTGCTGGCTGTACTCCTTGATCTTGACCACCACATCGATCGGGATATCCTGCGAGAAGGTGTAGGGGGTGGAGTCGTTGGAGCCGTAGACCTCCATCTGGTAGCGCACGCCCGCAATCTTGCGGGCCATCACCTTGTCCTCCATCTCGTCAAGGTCATATTTCTCCAGGAGGTTTTCCAGCGTGGTCTGGGCATCAGCGTCCAGGTTGATCCTGTTTTCGGTCTTGATCTGCTCCAGCTGATTTTGCTGGCTCTCGGTCTCGTCCAAAAAGGTGAACGGCTCGGTGGTGCTGATCGGCAGGGTATCGATCCAGGTCTGACCCTCCTGTTCCATCAGCAGGACAATCCGTTCGATGACGGTGTTCTTCATGTCGTTGGGCAGGTAGGCCTCGTTGATCATGATGTCATAGCTGACCTCATTGACCGCCAGCGGACGGCCATAGCGGTCCAGAATCTCGCCCCGGGCCGCATCGATGGTCTGGACGCTGGTGTAGCTTCCCTGCGCCATCTGCTGATACTCGTCCGCCTGCACAATCTGGTAGTTCATCAGTCGCAGCGAAAAAGCCACAAAGACAATCACGATCATGCCGACCAGCAAAAATACCCGTCCTCGGTTTGTTTTTTTCTCGTCGATGATGGTTCCCTCCAATCTATCGTTCCCACATTCGTTTTGTCCCGGTTTCCCTTACTCCAGTTTTTCCTGGAAGAAACGGTGCAGCCGCCGCACCAGCAGAAACCAGAGCGGCGTCAGGACCAGGGTGTACAGAAGGTTTGGCAGCATCCGCTGCAGCAGAATCAGATATGCGTTGTCGTACCCCCACATCGCGTAGTAGAAAAAATATTCCAGCAGCAGCCTGCCCGCAAAGCCGCAGCCGACAAAGATCAGGCTGTTGGTCACCGAAGGCTGCATGAAGTAGACCACCAGCAGCCCCACCGCCGTGCAGATCAGCAGGTACAGAATCGACTGAAAGCCGAACAGCACGTTGGAGGAGGTGTCGCACAGGATGCCCGCCAGCAGTCCGAACAGCCCGCCGGCCAGCTGGGAATCAAACATGGCAATGCACACCGCAAAGGGCAGCACCAGCACCGGCTTGACCCCGGCGATGGCAAAGAGGTTGGGGTCGGTCTGCAGCACATACAAAATCACCATCAGCAAAACGTACAGCGCATACTTTGCAATCATGAGCTTGGTGCGTCGGTTCATGCTCCGTCTCCTTCCCGCTTACTCCGCAGCCGCTTCGTCGGTTGTTGTTTCGTCGGCAGTGGATTCTTCGTCCGCGGTCTGCCCGCCGGTCAGGCTGTCCTGCTCAAAGCTGGACAAGCTGCTGCCCTGGCCCTTAAAGGAGGTGATGATGACCACGTCCTTGACCGTCTCGATGTCGCTGGACGGCTCCACCACCGCGTACATCATGGTGCCGCTGGGCTCATAGCCGACGTCGCTGACCCGTCCGATCACAATGCCCTGCGGATACAGTCCCGAGGTGCCCGCCGTCTGGATGATGTCCCCCTTAGCGATGCCGCTCTCGCGGGGGATCAGCGACATGCGGCACTGGCCGTTCTGCGCAAGCTCGATGTCGCCGGAGACGGTCGCCACATCCTGGGTGCGCACATCCTGGCAGGCCACGTTCAGCCGCACGTCCAGGATGGTGGTCACCTTGGCAAACACCGGTCCCACCTCCGAGACGATGCCCACCAGCCCGTCCGCGGTGATGACCGGATCCTGATAGGAGACGCCATCCAGCGTCCCCTTATCGATGGTGAAGGAATAAAACTGGTCGGAGGGGTCCCGCCCAATCACCGAGGCGGTCATCGTTTCCCACTCCGGGTTGTCTTCCTGAATCTGCAGCTGCTCCTTTAAGCTCTCGTTCTCGTTTTTGTAGTTTTCATAGTCCACCATCTGCTCGATGAGCTGGCGGTTTTCCTCCTTCAGGCGCTCGTTCTCCTCTGCAATCTCCTGCGCGTGCAGAAACTGGTCCAAAAAGCCGGTGACCGACCCGCTCAGCGAGGCGCTCAGCGACTGCAGCGGGGCGGTGACGGTGCCTACAATCTGCTCGACGACGGTGGAAAAACCCATGGTCAGCGTGGCCCGCAGCAAAAAGGCGAACATCACAACCACCAGCGCCATCAGCACCTTAAAGACCCAGCTGTGAAAAAACTCTTTCACGGATTCACATTCTCCCTTCAGGGCAGGAAGGCGGCCTGCCCTCACTGTTTTTCTTCACTTAGAAAAAGCAGAAGGCCGCCGGCGCAGCTTTCTGAAAAAGCCAGAAATGATCGCCGGCAGCCAACCTGAAAAGGCTTTTTAATATTTGGAATCGTCGTCGGAGAGCAGCTCCTTCATGGTGCTCATGTTTTCCAGCAGCTTGCCGGTGCCGGCCGCGACGCAGTCCAGCGGATTTTCCGCCACCTGAACCGGCATGCCGGTCTCCTTGGAAACCAGCTGGTCCAGACCGCGCAGCAGCGCGCCGCCGCCGGTCAGGGTGATGCCGTGGTCGATGATGTCGGCCGAAAGCTCCGGCGGGGTGCGCTCCAGGGTGGTGCGGATGGCGTCCAGCACCGAGGTGATGGAATCAGCTAGCGCCTCGCGCACCTCTTCCGGATAGAGCATCATGTTCTTTGGCAGGCCGTCCACCAGGTTGCGGCCCTTGATCTCCATCGGCTGCTCGTCCTCATACGGATAGGCCGAGCCGATCTCGATCTTGATATTCTCGGCGGTGCGGTCGCCGATCAGGAGGTTATATTTTTTCTTGACATACTGGATGATGGCCGAGTCAAACTCGTCGCCGCCCACTCTGACCGAGCGGGACGCAACGATGCCGCCCAGCGAGATAACCGCGACCTCGCTGGTGCCGCCGCCGATATCGACAACCATGCTGCCGGTAGCTTCCGCAACCGGCAGGCCTGCGCCGATAGCAGCAGCCATCGGCTCCTCGATGATGGCGACATAGCGGGCTCCTGCCTTGAGTGAGGCTTCCTTGACCGCGCGGCGCTCAACGGCGGTGACGCCGGAGGGGATGCAGATGACCACCCTCGGGCGGGCAAAGATCGAGTTGTTGCAGGCTTTTTTGATGAAGATCTGCAGCATGCTGGCAGCGATGTCAAAGTCCGCGATAACGCCGTCCTTCAAGGGTCTGACCGCCACAATCGAGCCGGGGGTTCTGCCGATGACGTCCTTGGCTTCCTGTCCGACATATTTGACGGTATAGTTGCGGGTGTCCACCGCGACCACCGAAGGTTCCCGCATGATGATGCCCTTGCCCTTCATAAAGACCAAGGTGTTTGCCGTACCCAAATCGATTCCAATATCTTTTCCGAACATATTTTTTCCTCCTGCCAGAATGAAAGCGGCTGCATTTCCCGCAGAGCCTGCCCCCGCCGCCTTGCCTATCTTTTTATTTCTACCCACGCCCCTCCGGGGCCATGTACGATTGCCTTTTTGATGTCTGATGCGCCATTTCTAGAATTTTCGTCCAGCCTGTCTTTCCGATGAAATCCGTTTGTCCAGGCAGCTTTTTCATTTCCTTTTCCCGCATGTCTATCCAAAAAGAGAAAAGGGGCGCATTATCTTATATATTATAACCTGAACGTCATGCAATCTCAACAGGAATTTTTGAATTTTTTTTCAGAGTCGAAAAATTACGATATTTGTACCAAAGCAGCTTGGTTGTCAGCTGTTTCTCTGTCTAAAATCCCCAATAAAGCCGCCCGCCGCGCCGCTCTTTTCCAGTTTTTAACAGTCCTTCTTGTCCACTTTTGGAAGGCTGAGCACCCCCAGCGAAAGCAGCCTGCGGCGCAGGCTCGCCACCGGCAGGCCCATCACGTTAAAGTAATCTCCGCAGATGCCCTCGACCAGCAGGCTGCCGTAGCCCTGAATGCCGTAGGCCCCGGCCTTGTCGTAAGGCTCGTCGAGCGAGGCGTACCAGTTGATTTCCTCGTCGCTCAACTGGAGGAAGCGCACCGCCGTCCTCTCATAAAACGATTCTGTCCGGCCGTCCACTACAACCGCCACGCCGGTATAGACCGCATGTTCCCGTCCGGAGAGGGCAGAGAGCATCCGCACACAGTCGGCGCGGTCCTTTGGTTTTCCCATAATCTGGTGATCGAGCGCCACCACTGTGTCCGCCCCGATGACGGCAAAGCGCTGCGCAGGCTGTTCGAGCCTCAGCTCCCGCGCCACCGCCTCGGCCTTGATTTTGGCAAGGTGCATGACCACCTCCTGCGGCTGCAGGCCAGCGGGGACAACTTCTTCGACGTGGCTGACGCGGACGTCGAAGTCGCTGACGACGCGCGAAAGCAGTTCTTTGCGTCTTGGCGACTGCGAGGCCAGGATGAATTTCATAAAGGCATTTCTCCTCTTTGTTTTGATGTTCTCTTTTCTCCTACTTCCCGGTGGAACCAAATCCTCCTTCGCCGCGAACGGTGTCGGAAAGCTGTTCCACCTCCTGCACCTCCGGCAGCGCCACCGGCATCACCAAGAGCTGCGCCACCCGGTCCTGCGGCTGCACCGTGTAGGGGGCGTCCGAATAGTTGCGCAGAAAGATGCAGACCTCGCCGCGGTAGTCCGAGTCGATCACCCCGACCGCGTTGGCCGGGCAAACCCCATGCTTGACCCCCATCGAGCTGCGCGCAAAGATAAGCGCGACGTGGTGCTCATCCGCAAGTTCGATGGCAAGCCCGGTCGGGATCTTCCGCACCTGCCCCGGCTCGATCACCACCGGCTGCTCGATGCAGGCGCGCAGGTCATAGCCAGCGCTGCCCGCCGTGGCGCGCTCCGGCAGCCGCGCCTTTTCGTTTAAGCGTTTTACCTTCAAAACCGACATCCTCATTTCCTCCTGTATGGCAAGTTACTTGACATTTCTCCAATAAAGCCCGCGGGTGATGCCCTCCATCGGCTCGTGGGTCGCCGCGTAGCGCGCGAGCACCTTGTCCACCTGCTTTGGCCCCTCGCTGGTAAAGTAGAGCAGGCCGTAGTCAAAGCCGTCCAGCTCCTCCATCCGGTCGCCGAGGTAGAGCGGCTTGCTGTTGAAAATTTCCGAATACTTCCGTTCGGTACAGCGCACCTCAAAGACCTCCCGCTTGCGGTCGGTCAAGGTGCCAAAGCCCTTGCAGTCCTTACAGCCTGCCAGCCGGATCGGACAGTTGCGGGTGACCATCAGCGGCAGCCGGCCATAGATCAGCAGCCCGCGCAGCAGCGTCCCGCCGATTGCCCGCGCCCTTGCCAGCGACAGCTCAAAGGAGAGCAGGCAGTCCTGCACTCCCAGCCGCTCATATTCAGCAAGGCAGCCGCTGCTGGCGATGTTGAGCCCGTACTCCCCATGCACGGTGAAGCCGAGCTTTTTCCCCAGATACACCCCGCCCAGATTGCCGGTCGAAAGGTGCTGGACGCCCAGCTCCCGGCAGCGCATCAGCTTTTCGGTGAGCTCCTTCTCGTCATCGCCAAACACCACCCGCGGCAGCGAAACGGCCACCTTGCGCAGCACGGCGCGGGTGAGCCCGCCCGCCCCACGCAGCAGCTCGTCCAGCGGGACAATGAGCAGCTCGCATTTGCCGCACAGATTTTCGGTCAGCTGGGAGATGGATCGCACTTGGGCGCGCAGTGGCAGGTGCGATCCATCCTGCTGCCAGGCCGGCTGATGCTTTGGCGCGGGGATATGCTGCGGCCGGGAAAACGGCTTTGGCAAAATCTGTCCGCGCTGAGCGGTCAACCCGTCCAGCGCCTGGCGGCGCAGGGCGTTGAGCTGGGATGCCGGACAGATCAAACCCTCGCCCAGCTCGGCAGCAAGGGAATTGAGATAGTAAAAGGTGCCGCCGGTCTTTTCGAGGCTTCTGCGCACCAGCTCCTCGTTGGTCGGGGCTTTGAGCGCAGCCTGCGGCGGCTCTCCCTGCACCGTTGCCCGATGCCCTTCCCCATCGCTGGCGGTCAGGGTGACCGGCTCATCTGCCTTCATCGAAAAGGCAAAGTCCACCCCAACCCGCGGGACGTCCTTGGAAGCCAGGTCGTTTAAAGATTTGAGCACCTTCTGTCCGGCCAGCACGTCCTCCTTCTGGCGGGTGCCGAACATCTCCGGCCCCAATTTGCCGTCAAAGTACCCTTGGGTAAAGCCGCTGCGGGAAAAGACCGCCGCCATCAGGTCGAGGTCGGCCTGCTCCCCGCGCAGCGCCTGCTTGAACTGGCTGACCGCCGCCGCCACATATTCCGGGCGCTTCATGCGGCCCTCGATCTTAAAGGAGTCGACCCCCAGCTCGCTCAGCTCCCGCACCCGGCGGGCAAGGCTGAGGTCTTTGAGCGAAAGCGCATAGCCGCTGTCCCCCTTCCTGCCGCTGGCAAAAGGCAGGCGGCAGGGCTGGGCGCAGAGCCCGCGGTTGCCGCTGCGCTCCCCGATGACTGAGCTCATATAGCACTGTCCCGAGACGCACATGCACAGCGCCCCATGGACAAAGACTTCGGTCTCGATGGGCACAGTGCGGGTGATGGCGGCAATCTCGCTGCGGCTCATCTCGCGGGCCAGCACCACCCGGGAAAAGCCCAGCTCCTTGGCCTGCCAGGCGCCGGAGAGGTTGTGGACTGTCAGCTGGGTGGAGGCGTGCAGCGGCATCTCAGGGGCGGCCCTGCGCACCAGCGCCGCTACACCCAGGTCCTGCACGATCAGTGCGTCGATGCCGTACTTGCAGGCGATCTCCAGCGTGCGCAGCACCGCCTCATACTCGCGGTCATAGACCATGGTGTTGACCGTCATGTGCATCTTGACCCCACGCTCCTTACAGATGCGGGAGGCCTCTGCAAGCGACTGCTCATCGAAGTTTTTGGCGTTGCGCCGGGCGTTTAGTTCGCCATATCCAAAATAGACTGCGTCCGTGCCGCTGTGTACCGCGGCCAGCAGGCTTTCCAGATTGCCCGCCGGAGCAAGCAGCTCGATTTTCTGTTTCATCTTTCTTCTCCTATCGTCTGTCGTGCGTTTCTTTTTTATTTTTTGGCTTCCCTCGGGAGTAAATCGTCAGACTTGGCTTCTCCCCCCACCTGGAGGGCGCTCCGCCCCTCCACCCCGGGTGACTTTCTTATGAGGAAAGTAGCAGCATAAATGCTGCCAAAGACTCACCAGGGACCTCCTCGTCCTAGACTTCGAAGAAGTCTTGCCCCCCAGCGAAGGGGGCGTAGCCCCCTTTGATCCCCCAAGTTTCTGCCCTAGCGGTATTGGTTGTGGAAATATAGAAACTGCGGCATCCTCAGGGGGAAAGAAAAGGGGGAGACGCTTCTCCCCCTTTCTTAATTTAGTTTCTTCTCGCGCTTGATGCCCTCGTACTCGCCTTCGACCATCGGCCCGGCGTACTCGTACCCCAGGCTCTCATAAAAATCGTTGAGCTTCCGGTTCCCCAACTGGCAGTCCAGACGCACCACCTCGCGGCCCTCCTGGCGGGAAAGCTCCTCACAAAAGCATAGCAGCGCCCTGCCCGCCCCTTTTGCGCCTGTCCTGGCCGCCAGGTGGTGGACATAGTAGCAGTTTTTCGGCTCACTGCCCTCCCATCTGGGGTCCTCGGGCAGCAGCGCCATGATGCCCGCCGGCTTCTCCTGCTCATCGAGTGCCAGATAAAATTCCCCGGCCATCACCCGCTGCAGAAAATATTCCCGCGGATAGCGCTGCATATAATGGGTCTTGTTCCACTGGTAAAGGCCCTGCCGGTCCATCCAGTCGATCCGCTCCTGAATGATGTCGATGATGCTGTCCACATCTGCCGGCTGCGCGCGGCGAAAGCGGTAGTTCATGCTCGCTCGTTCCCTTCTGTTTGAGGCCAAAGCGCTGGGGCATCAGCCGTTATACTCATATTCGTCCTCGCCATAATCGTCGCTCACTTCCTGCTCCGGCTCAAAGAGGAATCTGTCCATCGTGGCAAATTCCGCCTGATCCAGAGGGGTCCTTCACGGCTCGCGCCCGATGTTCTGGCGCAGGATGTCGATCTCCTTTTTGAGCCGCTCGTTCTCGCGCTTATACTGGTCGATCTCCAGCTTTGCCCGGGTGGAATCCTCCAGGTACTCGGTCAGCTGGCTGCGGATGTGGTCGGCGTTCTGCTCGCTCTTTTCATACAGATCCGCATAGCTGAGCAGCGCCAGAAAGTAGGCGTCGGTCAGCGTGACGTTCGGACTGGAATCCATATAGGTTTTGACCTTGCTTTCGATTGTGTTTGCCAGGCGTTTGACATACTCCACCGGCTCGTTGGAGGAGACGACATATCTCGACCCGCAGATTTCTACCCTGACTTTATTTTGTCCCGCCATGCAGACCATCCTTTCTCTTGTTTCCCCCTCCCCAAATTCCGGGCAGGGTTCCATTTCCTTTTCCCTATTATATATGATTTTGCGGTAGAAAGTAAAGAGCCGCCAGGCAGTTGCAGGCAGAAATCTTTCCCCACCGACGGCAAAATCGAAAATCCTCCCCGGATCAGGCTGCCTTTTTCTGGAAATCTTACCACAAATTCTCGATTTATCCCCGTCATGGCCTTGTTTTCAGGGGTTAAATATACTATAATTTTGTTGTATAGTCCTGTTAAAAATGGGTTATCATTGACCAAGAATCTTTTGCCCTTTTTGGCGGTTTCTCCAGTCCGCACCTGGGAACGCCTGCCTTTATTTTTTGTGCGGAGAAATGGCGGTTACTTATGCAAAACGAAAAAAACCTGACCCCGGAAGAAGTCCGGTCGGTCATCACCTCACGCGAAAGAAAACTGACCCCCGCCCAGATTAAATCCCTGCTGACCACCCAGCTGCAGTCGATGGGCTTTACCCCGGACACCGCTCCGGACGACGTCTACTACAAAGCCTGCGCCAGCATCGTGCGCCGCATCCTCAAGGAAAAGCGCCGGCACTTCATGGCCGACTGCAAGGCCAAGGGCCGCAAGCAGACCTACTATCTGTGCATGGAGTTTCTGCTGGGCCGCTCCTTAAAGAACTCGATCTACAACCTCAACCTTTCCTCCGAGTTTTCCCAGGCGCTCAAGGAGATGGGCGTCAAGATGGAAAACCTGTTTGAGCTGGAACCGGACGCCGGCCTTGGCAACGGCGGCCTTGGACGTCTTGCCGCCTGCTTTATGGACGCGCTGGCCACCTGCGGCTACCCGGCAATGGGCTACTCCATCCTGTACGAATTCGGCATCTTCAAGCAGAAGATCATCGACGGCTGGCAGACCGAGCTGCCCGACGAGTGGCTGCCCGGCGGCGAAATCTGGCTGGAGCGCATTCCCGAACACGCGGTGGACGTCAACTTCGGCGGCCGCGTCGAGGAGTTCTGGGACTACGGCTACCACCATGTCCTGTACAAAGACTACACCACCGTCAAGGCGGTGCCATACGACATCATGATCTCCGGCTATGACGGCAAGGGCGTCAGCCTGCTGCGCGTCTGGAGCGCCCAGAGCTCGGCCATCGACATGGACGCCTTCAACCGCGGCGACTACACCAAGGCCTTTGGCCAGGACTCCAACGCCGAGGCCATCAGCAAGGTGCTCTACCCCAACGACAACCATCCTGCAGGCAAAAACCTGCGCCTGCGCCAGCAGTACTTCCTGGTCGCGGCCTCCATCTCGGACATCGTGCGCCGCCACATGGAGCTCTACGGCACGCTGGAAAACTTTGCCGAGAAAAACGCCATCCACATCAACGACACCCATCCGGCGCTGGCCATCCCGGAGCTGATGCGCATCCTGCTGGACGAGTGCGGCTATCCGTGGGATAAGGCCTGGACCATCGTCAGCAACACTTTCGCCTACACCAACCACACCGTCATGCCCGAGGCGCTGGAAACCTGGAACGAGGATATGTTCCGCACCCTGCTGCCCCGCATCTACCAGATTGTGGTGGAGATCAACAACCGCTTCTGCCGCCAGCTGACCGACCAGTTCCACCTGGACGGCTACACCGTCTCCCGCATGGCGATTGTAAACGGCCACTCGATCCGCATGGCAAACCTGTCCATCGTCGGCTCGCACAGCGTCAACGGCGTCTCCACCCTGCACAGCAACATCCTCAAGGATTCGCTGTTCCACGATTTTTACAAGATTCAGCCATACAAGTTCCACAATGTCACCAACGGCATCGCCTCCAGACGCTGGCTGTACCAGTCCAACCCGCGGCTCAACAACTACATCAAGGAGCTGATCGGCGACGGCTTCATGCACGACATGACCCAGCTGCAAAAACTGATGGACTACAAGGACGACAAGCAGGTGCACGAGCAGCTGGCCAAGATAAAGCTTGCCAACAAGCAGGATTTTGCCGCCTACATCAAGGAGCACACCGGCCAGGTCATCGACCCGAACTCGATGTTCGACGTCCAGGTCAAGCGCCTGCACGAGTATAAGCGCCAGCACCTGAACGCCCTGCACATCCTGGCGCTGTACAATGAGATTAAACACAATCCTAACCATAACATCCAGCCCACCACCTTCATCTTCGGCGCCAAGGCAGCGCCCGGCTACTACATGGCAAAGCAGATCATCAAGTTTATCTGCAGCCTGGGCCAGATGATCGAAAACGATCCGCAGGCGCGCGACATCCTCAAGATTGTCTACCTCGAGGACTACCGCGTCACCCTGTCCGAGCTGCTGATGCCGGCAAGTGAAGTTTCCGAGCAGATTTCGCTGGCGGGCACCGAGGCCTCCGGCACCGGCAACATGAAGCTGATGCTCAACGGAGCCATCACCCTGGGCACCTGGGACGGCGCCAACGTCGAGATCGGCCAGGCGGTCGGCCCGGACAACATCTTTGTCTTTGGCATGCGCACCGAGGAGGTCGAGCAGCTCAAACAGACCGGCTACTACCCCAACGAGCTGTACCTGAGCAACCCGGTGCTCAAGGAGGCCATCGACATGATCGGCAGCGGCATCGGCGGCGACAGCTTCGACCAGATTGCAAACTCGCTCAAGAACAACGACCCCTACATGGTGCTGCGCGACTTTGACTCCTATGACCAGCAGCGCAAGAACCTGATGCGCACCTACCGCACCGACCCGGATCGCTGGCAGCGGATGTCGCTTGTCAACATCGCCCAGTCCGGCTACTTCTGCGCTGACCGCGCCATCCACGAGTACGCGCGCGACATCTGGCACCTGGACTAATTCCAGCCTTTGGAAAGGACCCACGCTATGGATTTCTGCATCTATGACAGCCGCCTGACCGACTTTAAAGAGCCTTTTGGCGCGGTGCCGGCCGGCACTGCCGTGCGCTTTTGCGTGCACCTGCCCAAGGAGCTCTGCCCGCGCTTGGTGGAGTTTGTGCTGTGCAGCGACGGCGAAGCCGACCGCTTCTTCGCGATGGAGCTGGACGGATGCACCCTGCGCTACAACTGCTACCGCTTCACCTTTACCCCGCCGCGCCCCAAGCTCTACTTTTACTACTTTCAGGTGACCGTCGAAAACGGCGTCTGCCACCTCATCCAGGCCAACCAGCAGATGCTTGGGGAGCTGGGGCTGCACTCCGACCGCTACTGGCAGCTGACCGTCTATGACCCGCAGGCCCGCCGCCCCGCCGCCTTTGGCAGCGGCATCCTCTACCAGATTTTCCCCGACCGCTTCTGCAACTCGGGGGAGAAAAAGCAGGATGTCCCCGCCGACCGCATCCTGCGCTCCGACTGGGGCAACCTGCCGGTCTACCTGCCGGACAAAAACGGCGAGATCACAAACTCCGACTATTTTGGCGGGGATCTGAAAGGCATCACCCAGCACCTGGACTACCTGCAAGCGCTGGGGGTAACCTGCCTTTACCTCAACCCCATCTTTGAGGCGCACTCCAACCACCGCTACAACACCGCCAACTATCTGCGCGTCGACCCGCTGCTGGGCACCGAGGAGGATTTTGCCGAGCTGTGCGCCAGGGCCAAAGAGCGCGGCATCGCAGTGATTTTGGACGGGGTGTTCAGCCACACCGGCAGCGACAGCGTCTACTTTAACCGCAACGGCCGCTACGGTGAGCACACCGGCGCCTACCGCGACCCGAACAGTCCCTACCGCGAGTGGTATTCCTTCCGCCGCTACCCCGACGACTATGAGAGCTGGTGGGGCTTTATCACCCTGCCAAACGTGCGGGAAAACAACCCGCAGTATGTCGACTTTATCTGCAACCCCAAAACTGGCGTGCTGACGCACTGGCTGCGCCTGGGCGCCTCCGGCTTCCGGCTGGATGTGGCCGACGAGCTACCCGACGCCTTTCTGGACCGGGTGTACCAGACGGTCAAATCCTTCGGTGAGGACAAGATCATCATCGGCGAGGTCTGGGAGGACGCCTCCAACAAGGTCAGCTACGGCAACCGCCGCCGCTACCTGCTGGGCAGCCAGATGGACGGGGTGATGAACTACCCGTTCCGCAACGCGGTGCTGGGCTACCTGCTCACCGGGGACGCGGACGACTTTTTAAACGGTGTGCTGTCCATTGTGGAAAACTACCCGCCGCCGGCGATGAGCTCGATGATGAACTCACTCTCCACCCACGACACCCCGCGCGCCATCACCACGCTGGCGGGCGAATCGATGGAGGGCAAAGACCGCACCTGGCAAGCCAACCACCACTATCTGCCGATGGACGCCTACCGCCACGGGCAGGTGCTGCTGAAGATGGCAAGCGTCCTGCAGTACTTCCTGCCGGGAATCCCCTGTCTGTACTACGGGGACGAAGCGGGACTGAGCGGCTACGCTGACCCGTTCAACCGCTGCTGCTATCCCTGGGGATATGAGAACCAGGAGCTGGTGGAGTGGTTCCAGCAGCTCGGCCAGCTGCGGCTGTCGATGCCGTTTTTGACCGACGCCGCCTTTACACCGCTGATGGTGGACGGCGACCTGTGCGCCTATCTGCGGCACAAGGAAAATCAGCGGCTGCTGGTGGCCATCAACCGTGCCTACCATCCCAAGACCCTGACGCTGCCGCCGGAGTTTGCGGCGGCGCAGCCGCAGGTTTTGCTGGGCGATTTTCAGGAGGGCAAGCTTGCCCCCGAGAGCGCGGTGATCTTTTTTGCGGGGGACGCTTCCCCCGCCGCCCTCTAGTTTTCCTCTTTTCCAGTTTCTACAAAACCGATGTGAGGGGGCTGACGCCCCCTCGACCCCCAGAGGAGGGCGCTCCGCCTCTCCACCCCGGGGGTTTTTGCGGGACTGGTAGTCTCTGCACCCACCTGCAGGCGCTCCGCGAGAGCATGGCAAAGCCATGCTCGGCACCCCGGGTGACTTTCTTATGAGAAGAAAGTCACCAAAGACTCACCAGGGACCTCCTGG